>Ga0302326_10003567_pt1 | contig 36501 bp, 27 predicted proteins | sample Palsa_T0_3_FD_202264 | JGI IMG/M metagenome (GOLD analysis project Ga0302326, IMG submission 202264) | Peat permafrost microbial communities from Stordalen Mire near Abisko, Sweden - Palsa_T0_3 | ecosystem: Environmental > Terrestrial > Soil > Palsa > Peat permafrost | place: Sweden: Abisko... | reverse complement strand
GGTTGACGTTGTCGGTCAGATCCTTCCACGTGCCGGCGACGCCGGGGACCACCGCTTGACCGCCGAGGCGGCCGTCGGTGCCCACTTCGCGCGCCACGCGCGTCACTTCGCCGGCGAAGGAGCGCAGCTGATCCACCATCGTGTTGAGCGTCTCCTTGAGCAGCAGGATCTCGCCGCGCACGTCCACCGTGATCTTGCGCGACAGATCGCCGTTGGCGATCGCGGTCGCCACCTCGGCGATGTTGCGCACCTGCGCGGTGAGATTGCCGGCCATCGAGTTGACGTTGTCGGTCAGATCCTTCCAGGTGCCCGCGACGCCGGGAACTTGCGCCTGGCCGCCGAGTTTTCCCTCGGTGCCCACCTCGCGCGCCACGCGCGTCACTTCGCCGGCGAAACCGTTCAGCTGGTCCACCATGGTGTTGATGGTGTTCTTGAGCTCGAGAATCTCGCCCTTCACGTCGACCGTGATCTTGCGCGACAGATCGCCGCGCGCCACGGCCGTGGTGACCTCGGCGATGTTGCGCACCTGGCCGGTGAGATTGGAGGCCATGGAATTGACGTTCTCGGTCAAGTCCTTCCAGGTACCGGCCACGCCGGGTACGTTGGCCTGGCCGCCCAGCTTGCCCTCCGTTCCCACCTCGCGCGCCACGCGCGTCACTTCCGAGGCGAAGCGGTTCAGCTGGTCCACCATGGTGTTGAGCGTTTCCTTGAGCTGCAGGATCTCGCCCCTGACGTCCACGGTGATCTTGCGCGACAGATCGCCGTTCGCGATCGCAGTCGACACCTCGGCGATGTTGCGCACCTGCGCGGTGAGATTTCCCGCCATGGAATTGACCGAGTCGGTCAGATCCTTCCACGTGCCCGCCACACCGGGGACCTGCGCCTGGCCGCCCAGGCGGCCTTCGGTGCCCACCTCGCGCGCCACGCGCGTCACTTCGCCGGCGAAGGAACGCAGCTGATCCACCATGGTGTTGAGCGTTTCCTTGAGCAGCAGAATTTCGCCCGACACCGTCACCGTGATTTTCTTGGATAGGTCGCCCTGCGCCACGGCGGTGGCGACTTCCGCGATGTTGCGCACCTGACCGGTGAGATTGGACGCCATCGAATTGACCGAATCGGTGAGGTCCTTCCAGGTGCCCGCCACGCCCTTCAGCTGCGCCTGGCCGCCGAGCTTGCCCTCCGTGCCGACTTCGCGCGCCACGCGGGTCACTTCGCCGGCGAACGCGTTCAGCTGGTCCACCATCGTGTTGATGGTGTCCTTGAGCTCCAGAATCTCGCCCTTCACGTCGACCGTGATTTTCTTCGACAAGTCGCCGTTCGCCACGGCCGTGGTGACCTCGGCGATGTTGCGCACCTGACCGGTGAGATTGGAGGCCATGGAATTGACGTTTTCGGTCAGATCCTTCCAGGTGCCCGCCACGCCGCGCACGTTGGCCTGGCCGCCGAGGCGTCCTTCCGTGCCCACTTCGCGGGCCACGCGCGTGACTTCGGAGGCAAAGGCGTTCAACTGATCCACCATCGTGTTGATGGTCTCCTTGAGCTCCAGGATCTCGCCGGAGACGGTCACGGTGATCTTCTTTGCCAGATTGCCGCTGGCGATTGCGGTCGACACTTCGGCAATATTGCGCACCTGGGCGGTGAGATTGGACGCCATGGAGTTGACGTTGTCGGTCAAATCCTTCCAGGTGCCCGCGACGCCTGGAACCTGCGCCTGTCCGCCCAAGCGGCCTTCCGTTCCCACCTCGCGCGCCACCCGGGTTACTTCGCCCGCGAAGGCGTTGAGCTGGTCGACCATCGTGTTGATGGTCTCCTTCAGCTCGAGGATCTCGCCGGAGACGTCCACGGTGATCTTGCGCGACAGATCGCCGCGCGCCACGGCCGTGGTCACCTGCGCGATGTTGCGCACCTGCGCGGTGAGGTTGCCGCACATCGCGTTCACGGAGTCGGTCAGATCCTTCCAGGTGCCGGCCACGCCCGGCACCAGGGCCTGGCCGCCGAGCTTGCCCTCAGTGCCCACTTCGCGCGCCACGCGTGTCACCTCGGAGGCGAACGAGCGCAACTGGTCCACCATCGTATTGATGGCTTCCTTCAACTGCAGAATTTCGCCGCGCACGTCCACCGTGATTTTTTTCGACAAGTCGCCGTTGGCGACCGCGATGGTCACCTCGGCGAGGTTGCGTACCTGCGCCGTCAGATTCGACGCCATTGAATTGACGCTCTCCGTGAGGTCCTTCCAGACGCCGGTTACCTCGCGCACCTGCGCCTGACCGCCGAGCTTGCCGTCGGTGCCCACTTCGCGTGCCACGCGCGTCACCTCGGAGGTGAACACGGAGAGCTGCTTGATCATGGTATTGACGATGTTCGCCGATCGTAGAAACTCGCCCTGCAGCGGCCGGCCATCGACATCGAGCGGCACCGTCTGCAAAAGGTCGCCGCGCGCCACCGCGGTGACGGTGCGGGTTACCGCAGTCGTCGGCCACAGCAGGTCGTCGATCAGCGCGTTGACCGAGCCTTCCATGTCGGCCCAGGCCCCTTCCGATAGCCCGAATCGGACTCGCGTGCGGGTCTTGCCCTGGTGACCGACCACCTCGCCGACGTGTTCGAGCTGCTCCGCGATGCGCTGATTGGCGGCGACGATGGTGTTGAAAGCGTCGCAGATCTTGCCGGCCACACCAACGCGGTGCCCAGGCAGGCGCACGGAGAAATCCCCGGCCTGCATCGAGTGCAGGGCGTCGAGCAGATGGTGCTGATCGAGCCCAGCCTCGCTGCCGGAGAGCGCCGCAAGCTTTTTCGCGCCCTCGCGCGTGCCGCCGTTGCTTTGGCGGCCATTGCCCCTGGCGCTCGTGCCGTTGCCCGCTTTGGCGTCGCGCCCGTTGCCCGCTTTGGCGTCGCGCCCGTTGCCCGCTTTGGCGTCGCGCCCGTTGCCCGCTTTGGCGTCGCGCCCGTTGCCCGCTTTGGCGTCGCGCCCGTTGCCGACACTGCCGTGGCGTCCATGACCGACGTTGGCTCGTCGTGCTTTGCTGGTGCGCGCCTTGGCGCTGCTGGCGATGCTAGAATTCTGCTCCACGATCGTCTCCGGCGGCCGTAGCTGGCCCGCGAGTGTTCGGTTTAAAACAGGTTTTTCGTGCGAAAGTCTTTCTCATCCCATTAGCTTGGGAGCAACGGTGCCGACCCAAAAAATCAGGTCTGATTATAAAAATTTAAAATAACAGCCCGACCCGCACACATCCCTGCGCAGCTTCGCAAAGCCGTTTTCGAAAGTCCAACTTTCGCGTCGCCCCGATTCCGAAGATTCTGTAGGAAAAATCTCACAGCTGATAATGACAAATTACTTGACGATAAACGATACGACAATGCAATCGAGCGCCGGCCATAACCGCCTGCGGCAGCGACCGACGCCTGGTGTACGATTCGATCATGTCGCTGCCGCGTGAAATGCAGGTCGTGGAAATCGCCGCTCCAGGCGGCCCCGAGCAACTTAAAGTCGCGATGCGCGCGCTGCCGCAGCCCGCTGCCGGCGAAGTACTGCTGCGCGTCGCGGCGGCCGGCGTCAATCGGCCCGATGTGATGCAAAGACAAGGGCGCTATCCGCCGCCGCCGGGCGCTTCCGATTTGCCCGGCATGGAAGTTGCCGGGGAGATCGTCGAACTTGGGGCCGGCGTGTCGGGTTTGGCGCTCGGCGATAAAGTCACATCGTTGCTGCCGGGGGGCGGTTATGCCGCCTACGCGGTGGCCGCAGCACCCTTATGCCTGCAGGTGCCTGCCGGCTTGACGATGGTGGAAGCGGCAGCCATTCCCGAAACCTACATGACTGTGTGGACCAATCTGTTCGAACGCGGCGGATGCAAGGCCGGCGACACCGTGCTGATACATGGCGGCACCAGCGGCATCGGCACGACGGCCATTCAACTCGCTGTTGCCTGGGGTGCGCGCGTGTTTGCGACGGCGGGCTCGCCGCACAAAGCGCGCTTTTGTGAGCATCTGGGCGCCGAGCGCGGCATCGATTACCGCACCGAGGATTTCGTCGCGGTGATTCGTGCCGCGACCGCGGGCTATGGCATCGACATCACGCTGGATATGGTCGCCGGCAGCTACGTGCAGCGCAATCTCGATATTGCCGCCGTCGATGGGCGAGTCGTGACCATTTCCATGCTGGGAGGGGCGCGGGCTGAGATCAATATGAGCACCATACTGCCCAAGCGGCTGACGCTCACCGGCTCGACGCTGCGCCCGCGCACGGTGGCGCAGAAAGCAGCGGTTGCCGACGCCGTGCGGCGCAATGTGTGGCCGTTGCTCGCCGCCGGACGCGTGAAGCCCATCATCCATCAAACCTTTCCACTGGCGCAGGCGAGCGAGGCGCACCGCTTGATGGAGAGTTCCAGCCATATCGGCAAAATCGTTTTGACGCTTTGACGGCCGGGCGCTGAAGCATGAGCATGCGCGTGGTGTTCTTGGATCGCGCCTCGCTGCGGGCAAAAATCCGTCCCCTCAACTTCGCGTCGCAATACGCCGAGTACGATGCCACCGAAGCCGCTGAGATATTGCCGCGCCTGCGCGGCGCGGCGGTTGCCATCGTCAACAAGGTGCCCATGCGCGCCGCCACCCTGCAGCAGCTGCCCGACTTGAAGCTGATCGCCGTCGCCGCATCCGGTTACGACAATGTCGATGTAGCGTATTGCCGGCAAAGCGGCATCGCCGTGAGCACCATCCGCAACTACGCGGTGCACACGGTGCCCGAACATGCGTTCGCGCTGATTCTCGCCTTGCGCCGAAATTTGTTGGCGTACGCCCAGGATGTCGCGGACGGCGCCTGGAACGAATCCCCGCAGTTCTGTCTTTTTACGCACCCCATCGGCGATCTGCACGGCGCGACGCTGGGCATCATCGGCGCCGGCGCCATCGGCCGCGCCACTGCGGGCATCGGCGCGGCGTTCGGCATGCGCGTTCTGTTCGCGGAACATGGTTCTTCCACGGCCGGCGCGCTTGAAGTCAAGCCGTTGGACGAGCTTCTGCGTCAGTCCGACGTGGTTTCATTGCACTGTCCTCTGGTGCCTGCCACGCGCAACCTCATCGATATCGCCGCTTTTCGCAAAATGAAGCGCACTGCGCTGCTCATCAACACCGCCCGCGGCGGCCTGGTCGATGAAGCCGCGTTGCTGCAGGCGCTCGATGAGCACTTGATCGCGGGAGCCGGCTGCGACGTCCTGTCCCTGGAACCGCCGCGGGACGGCAACCCGCTGCTCGATGTGCGCCGGCCGAACCTCATCGTCACGCCGCACGTCGCCTGGGCTTCGGAGCAAGCCATGCAACTGCTCGCCGACCAGCTGATCGACAACATCGAGTGCTGGGCGGCGGGCAAGCCGCGGCATCTCGTGACATCATAGCCGCTTTGGCCCAGCTCCCCTCCCCATGAAGAAATTGCTGTATCAGTTCGACACCGATCCGTTGCCCTCGGTATTCGACAATGTCGTGGGTTTCGACGGCGGCGCGGACCACGTGTCGGCGTATGGCGGCGTGCACGCCGGAAACGTGGCGGCGCTCGTGGACGGCGCGATCTTCACGCGTGCGCCGAAGGACAAGAAGAATACGGCGATTTTCATCGGCGGGGGCAGCGTGGCGCAAGGCGAGGCCCTCCTCGATGCCGTGCGCGACAAGTTCTTCGCCAAGTTCCGCGTGTCCGTGATGTTCGACTGCAACGGGTCGAATACGACGGCGTCGGCGTTGGTTGCCAGCCTGGCGCATGGCCGCAGTCTTGCAGGCAAGCGCGCCGTGCTGCTTGCGGGGTCCGGTCCCGTGGGACAGCGGGCCGCTGTGCTGCTCGCGCGCGAGGGAGTCGAGGTCACGTTGGCCGGCAGGAAGCGGTCCGTCGTGCAGGCGTCCTGCGACTCGATCAAGTCGCGTTTCGGCGTCGAGGTACGCGCGGTCGAGGCACCCGACAACCGCGGCCGCGGCGCCGCCATTGAGGGCGCACAGATCGTGGTCGCCACGGGGGCCGCCGGCGTTACGTTGCTCGAAGCCGCCCAATGGCAAAGCAGCGATGCGCTCGAATTGCTCGCCGATGCCAATGCCTCGCCGCCCGCGGGGGTGGAAGGCGTCGGCATGAGCGACCGAGCCACCGAGAGTCACGGTAAACTGTTGTTCGGACCGTTGGGTGTAGGGGCGCTGAAACTTGCCGTGCATCGCGCCTGTATTGCGCGCCTGTTCGAACAGAACGACCTGGTGCTGGACGCGCAGGAAATCTACGGCGTGGCCAAGGCCCTGATTGCTTGAAGAACACGATGATCACTCAAAACACACTTGAAGAATTTTTGGAAGCCCTGGCCAGCCGCGCACCCACGCCCGGCGGCGGCAGCGCCGCGGCGCTGATCGGCGCGATGGGCGCGGGGCTCATCTCCATGGTGTGCAACGTGACGCTTGGAAAGAAAGGCATGGAAGAGGCCGCAGCGGAGATGCGCGCGGTCTGCACCGAGTCGGAAGTCTTGCGTCTGCGCTTGACTGCGATGATCGCCGAGGACATCGCCGCCTTCGACGCCCTCATGGGTGCCTACCGCTTACCCAAGGGCGACGATGCGGAGAAGGCGCAGCGCAGCGCCGCCATTCAAAACAGCCTCGTCGGCGCGACCAATACGCCGCTAAGGTGCGCGCGCGCCTGCGCGGATGTCATCAAGTTGTCGCGGCGCGCCGCGCAGCATGGGTTTTCCGGTGTGATCAGCGACGCCGGCGTCGGCGTGCTCGCGGCGCAAACGGCCCTGCGCAGCGCGGCGCTCAATGTAGAGATCAATGCTCCGCTGCTTGCCGACCGGGCATTCGCCGCTGAGGCGCGCCATGAGCTTGAAGGCCTGCTGGAATTCTGCGGCCGCGAAAGCGAAGCGGTGTTCGCGCTGGTACGCACCCGGTTGGCTTGAGTATACCGGCGCCCCTTCCCCGCAACCGGGCCCATGGGGCATCGACTAGGCTGCTTGCGGCTCGCGATGCGCATCGGCCATGGCGACACCGCGCCGTTCGGGTCCCCAGGCCACCATGAGCGTGATCAGCACGCTCACGGTTCCGACCACCAGCGCCATGGCCAGTCCGTAGTTGTCACCGTAGGCCTCGGCTATCAGTACTTGGATGGTCAGATTGCTGGATGCGAGCAGATTGCCCAGTTGATAGACCACGCCGGGAAAGGTCGCGCGAATCTCCGGCGGCGAGAGTTCATTGAGATGCACTGGAATGATTCCCCATGCACCCTGAACGCACACCTGCATCAGAAATGCGCCGGCGCCCAAGATCATCGGCGTGCTGCCGAAGGCCCAGAACGGAATGGTCGGGAGTGCCAGCAAAGCCGCGATCATGATGGCGCGCCGCCGGCCGATGCGTTCCGACAACCAGCCGAAGAACAGGCCGCCAAGGATAGCTCCCACATTGGCGATCTCGGTCATGTTGGAGAGCGTGCCGGTGTCGAAATGATGCTGCTTCTTGAGAAACAAGTTTGGGTACGCGTCCTGGGAACCGTGGCTGAAGAAGTTGAAACACGCCATCAGCAGAATGGCGTAAACGGCCAGCTTGGAATTGCGCAGCAACACCTCGCCCAGACCTTGCCGCTGCGTCTTGACGCTGTCCTGCAGATACGCGGGTGATTCCTCGACCCCGCGCCAGATGAACAGCACCAGTACGGCAGGCACCGCGCCCAGCACGAACATCCAGCGCCAACCCAAGGGCTCGTAGAAAAAGTGGTAGGCCAGCGATGCTAGAAAATAACCGCTGGGATAGCCGGCCTGCAGCAGACCGGATACCAGTCCGCGTCCCTGAGCGGGGATGGTTTCGAAGGTCAAGGCCGAACCAATGCCCCACTCGCCACCCATCGCAATGCCAAAAATGAACCGTATGATCAGGAAGGCCGTAATGGAGGGCGCGAATCCGGACAACAGTTCGAAAACCGAAAAGGACAGGATGTTCCACATGAATACCGGCTTGCGGCCGAAAGCATCGGCGAGGCGGCCGAACACGAAAGCGCCGATGGGCCTGGCTGCCAGCGTCAGGAAAACCGCGGTGGTGGACGTCTTGACGTCGACATGAAACTCGTTGGCGACGTCCGTGAACAGGAAGACCATCAGAAAGAAATCGAACGCGTCCAGAGTCCATCCCAGGTAGGCTGCCAGTACTACGTTTTTTTGGCTTCTAGTCCATTTCATCATCGTTCCCCGGCGGCTTGGCCGATCCTAGCCCGCCGCCGTACGGCTTGTCGACCAACTTCCAATTCGGGCGAGTTAGGCCGACACTTCGCGCATGTTGGATCGACCGTTGTCCGAGATTCCGGTGCGCGCGCTCGAGCGTCCCGCGCCCAGTATCGAGTTGCGCCATGCCGACGGCGGTGTGGTGTACCTGCGCTGCGGCTTGCCCTACGAGCCCGGACCCATGCTCATCGACTACTTGCATCGCGCGGCGGAACTGCGGCCTCACGCTACGTTCCTGGCCGAGCGCGGCCTGGCCGGGCCCGGGACGTCCGCTCCGTGGCGCCGCGTGTCGTATGCCGAGACGCTGCGTGACACCGCGGCCGTGGCGACCTGGCTGATCCGGCAGGGGTTCGGCCCCGACGGTGCCCCCCTGATGATCCTGTCGGAAAACAGCATCGCGCACGCTCTCTTGATGCTGGGAGCCATGCGCGCCGGCGTTGCCGTGGTGCCGGTGTCGCCGACCTACTCGTTCGGCAGCGACTTATCGCGGCTTGGGTTTGCGCTGCAATTGATGGCGCCCGCTCTGGTATATGCGGGTGACGCAAGGCGTTATGGCGCGGCGCTCGAATACGCCCAGGCGCCGGGGCGGCGCGTGATCAGCGACACGGACTTGCCCGAAATTCTGCGGGATGCCGATGCCGGCGCCGTTGCGGAACGTCGCTCGTTGATTGGCACAGACACCATCGCAAAGATTTTGCTGACCTCGGGCTCGACGGGACGGCCAAAGGGCGTCGTCACTACGCACGGAAATATCGCGGCATCGGTGCAGATGCTGCGGTTGGTCGGCGAACCGTTCGATCCCGGCCGAACATACACGGTGGTCGATTGGCTGCCCTGGCATCATACCTTCGGCGGCAATGCACAATTCAACGGTGTGCTGGCGCACGCCGGAACCTTGTACATCGATGGCGGCCGGCCGCTGCCCGGTCAATTTGCGGCCACCATCGAAAACTTACGGGAGATTTCTCCCACGGGCTTCGGCTGCGTGCCTGCCGCCTATTCGATGCTCGCCGAGGCGCTCGAGCGCGATGACGATCTGCGCCGCAAGTTTTTCAAGAATCTGCGCGCTCTTTCTTACGGCGGCGCATTGCTGCCGCGGCCCATATGGGAGCGCATGCAAAGGCTTGCGGTACGGGAATTGGGGCAGCGATTGCCGTTCAGCACCGGCTGGGGCATGACCGAGACCACGGCTACCGGCATGGCTGTGTTCTGGAACACGGACCGCACCGGATTGGTGGGATTGCCGCAACCCGGCGTCAGCCTCAAACTCGTGCCCACGGGCGACCGCTTGGAGCTGCGCATCAAGGGCCCGCAGGTCATGCGCGGCTACTACAAGGCCGAGGCCTTGACCGCCGCGGCCTTCGACGAAGAAGGGTACTTCAGGACCGGCGATGCCGTGCGTTGGGTCGATCCGCGGCACCCCATCGAAGGCCTGGAATATGCCGGTCGCATGGCTGAAGATTTCAAGCTGCTCTCCGGAACGTGGGTGCAGGCGAGCCTCGTGAGGCGCGATCTGGTGGAGGCGTTGCAGCCCCTGGTCGCCGACGCCGTGATCTGCGCTCCGGATCATCCCTGGCTGGGGGCTTTGGTATGGCTCACCGTCCCGGACGGTGCGGGCCTGCGCGCTGCGTTGGCGGAAAAACTTCGCGCCTTCAATGCGTCCCGCCAGGGCACGGCGGGCATCATTGCGCGGCTGTTGGTGCTGAAGGATCCGCCTTCGGCGCAGGACGGAGAGATCACGGACAAGCGCTCCATCAATCAGCGGCTGGTGCTGCAGCGGCGCGCGCACGAGGTCGAATTGCTGTACGCCGACCCACCTTGCGAACGGGTGATATTGCCGAATGAACATGGGAAAAGCGATGGAGAATAGGAAAGTTTGCGTGATCACCGGCTCCTCGTCCGGGATCGGTGCAGCGAGCGCCCTCACGTTTGCGCAGCGCGGCTGGGATGTCTGCTTGAATTTCTCGAAGGATCCGCAGCCGGCGCACGAGGTCGCGTCGGCCTGCCGTGGGCACGGCGCCGATGTACTCGTCGAGCGCGCCAACGTCGCCGACGATGATCAATGCGTACGCCTGGCGCAGCGAGTCCGGGAACACTTCGGCCGATGCGATGCGTTGGTCAACAACGCCGGCACCACCAAGTTCGTTCGCTCGCGCGACCTGGCGGGACTCGATGCCGAGGATTTTCAGAAAATCTACGCGGTCAATGTGATCGGCGCCTTTCAGATGACTCGTGCTTTGGTGCCTCTGCTCAAGGAGCGCGACAGCGCGGCGGTGGTGAACGTGTCCTCGATCGCCGGCGTCATGGGAATGGGATCGAGCATTGCCTACATCGCATCGAAAGGCGCGCTCAACTCGATGACCCTGGCGCTCGCGCGCGCCTTGGCGCCGCACATTCGCGTCAATGCCGTGGCACCTGGCATGGTGGATTCTCGTTGGCTGCGCGAAGGGCTCGGCGCGGAAGGCTACGCCGCAACACAGCGTATGTATGAGTCTGCCGCCAGCATGGGGTCCGTGGTGACGCCGCAGGAGGTGGCCGAGGCCATCTTCTGGTTCGGCGCGGGCGCGAGCAAAACCACCGGTGAACTCCAATTGGTCGACGCCGGACGCTTCCTCGGGCGCGTCTGAAGAGGGCGATCGGCTCAACGCGCGCCGATCATGCTGACGATCTCCCGGCGCAGCACCTCGGCTGCGATGGGCTTCTGCAGCAGCGCATAGCCGCCCGCATGAGCTTCGCGCAAGGCGTCCGACGATGTCTCGCCCGTGATGATGAGCACGGGGAAGGCGCGGTAGCGTTTTTGCAGGCGATCCGCGAGGTGCGAGCCGTGCTCTTCGTCCGCGAGGCGCAGGTCGACGATCAAGAGATCCGGGGGACCGTGCGCCGCGAACAACGCATCGGCGTCCTTGACCGATTCCGCGGTCCGGGCCTCAACGCCCCACACCCCAAGCAGCGCGCGCATGCTGTTGCGGATGTCGCGCTCGTCATCGACCACGTAGACGCGCCGCCCCTCCAGCGACACCGTACCTGCCGCGACATCCGGTTCCTGGCTGACCGCCGCGGCGCCAAGCGCCGCGGGCATGCTGACGCGGAATTCCGTCCCTTCCCCCAAGCTCGACTCGACTTGGATCTTGGCGCCGATCAGTTCGCACAGGCGCAGCACGATCGCCAATCCCAGGCCCACGCCTTTGCTGCGATCGCGCCCGGGATTGTCGAGCTGGTAGAACTCCTCGAAGATTTTATCGTGTTCCGCGGCCGGAATTCCCTTGCCGGTATCTCTCACGCTGAAAACCGCGCGGGGCACGGGCTGCGAATCATCCAGGCCCGTGAATACGCGCACCTCGCCTGCGTCGGTGTACTTGATGGCGTTGTCGATGAGATTGCGCGCGATGCGTCCGAGCGCCACCGGGTCCCCCATGACCCGGACCGGTCTCAAGTCCCGCACCAGGGCCAGATCCTTTTGTGCGGCGGCTTGATCGTACTCCGCGCACACGCCGGCGATCAGCGTGTCCATCGTCAATTGCTGATGCTCCGGTACGTAGTTCCCGGCGGACAGGCGCGAAAGGTCGAGCAAGCCATTCAGCAGATTGCCGAGCGCGCGCACGATTTGGTCTATATTGACGCTGACCTCGTTGAGCAGGTCGGGCGCCGGCTTCGAGGCCAGCACCGCGCTGTAAACCGACAACGCGTGCAGCGGCTGCCTGAGATCATGGCTTGCGGCCGCCAAAACCCTGGCGCGCGCCTTAGCCGATTGCTCCGCCTCGCCCATTGCCACGCGCACGTCGCTATTTCTTCGTTCCAGGTCGCGCACCAGCTGATCGCGCTGATGGCGGATGGTCACCGAGCGCAGCAACAGCTTCTCGCCGTCGGCGGCGACCAAGATGATCACGATGCAGTACAGAATCGTGAGCGCGCCGACACCTATCGCCTGCGTGGGATGGACGACGCCCCAAGTCGCGGCCGACGGCAACAGCAAGCACATGGCGTAGGCCGCCAGAATGTTGCGCGACGACTGCGACACCGCCACGCCGGCGGCTGGAATCGCGAATATGATCAAGCCGTACAGAGCTTGGTACAGGATCGGCAGCCGCGGCAGGAACAGGACCACGCCCGCGGCAATGGATGCTCCCGAGGCGGCTGCCAGCGACACGAACACCGCATGCGTGCGCCGCGGGTCGACGTCGTAGCCGCGCACCAGCACGTACTTCGCGTAGCGCGCGCGCAAGAGCTCCACGCCGATGGTGAGCGCGGCCCAAGCGATGAACAGGCGTGCATCGACGAATGTAAATATGCACAGGCCCAAGCCCATCGCCAAACACGACTGCACCCAGGGCATGCGCAGCATCGCCTGGGCGTGCAGCCCGATCACCTCGATCAGCATCTCCCGTCCCGGCTCGGCGCGCTGCTCGGCGTTCCCGGGTGCTGACATCATTGCGGCACGGCGAAGCTCTCTTGCAGTCGCAGCTGACTCGCTTTTATCACGGCTTCGGTACGATTGCGGGCGCCCAGCGCCTGAAACAGCATCGCGATGTGATCTTTGACCGTGTGCTCGGACAAATCCAATTCGCGTGCGATCAGCTTGGTCGGCAATCCGCGGCTCAAGCATCTCAGCACCTGGTGTTGACGCGGGGTCAGCTGCACCCGGTCGGGCATCTCCTCCATTGCGCTGACGATTTGATCCGGCAGGTACACCGCGCCGTTCAACACGTGCTGCAGCGCCTGCGTCAGCACCTCCGGCGCGACGCTCTTTGGAATGAAACTCATCGCACCGGCGTCGATGCAGCTGCGGATGGTGGCGCTGTCGTCGGCACCGGACACCACCACCACCGCCACATGCGGCGCGCTTTGCTTGATCCTCTGAATGGCGCCCAGGCCATGCTCGTTCTTCAGCGACAGGTCCAGCAAGCACAATTGCAGGTCGGGGTGCTGCCCGATGAGCGCCAGGGCGTCCGCGACACTGGCCGATTCGAGGCAGATGACGTTGTGGCCGATGGTTGCGAGCAGCATGCGCAGGCCGGCCCGAAACAGGGCATGATCGTCGACAACTAGAATCTTCACGCGCGCTCCGGAGGTGCTGGAAAGTCTTGCAGATTCTAGCGCTTGAATGCGGCCGCCGGGTGGCGGATGGACACCCCCATAAGGGGGATTGTTGGCCGCGCAGCATGCTCGAGCGGGGGTTTGCTAAGCTTCCGCTCCTTGAACGTTGCCGCCGGCCCTGCGCCTGCACAGTGGAACTACCCAATCTGGAGAAAGCTGATGGAAGGTCGATTCGAGAAGCGCGGTGAGGTGGGCATCATTTGGATCAACAATCCGCCGGTGAACGCGATCAGTGTCGGCGTGCGCAGGGCCATCATCGACGGCGTCGGCAAGCTGGCTGAAGATCCGGGGATCAAGGCCGGCGTACTGGCATGCGAAGGCCGCACTTTCATGGCGGGCGCCGACATTACCGAATTCGGCAAACCGCCGCTGTCTCCGAGTCTTCATGAAGCCATCGACGTCATCGAAAACTGCGCCAAACCCATCGTTGCTGCCATTCACGGCACGGCATTGGGCGGCGGGCTCGAGACCGCGCTGGCCTGTCACTATCGCGTCGCCGTCGCGTCGGCCAAGGTCGGCCTCCCCGAGGTCAAGCTCGGCATCCTCCCCGGTGCCGGCGGCACGCAGCGACTGCCGCGCTTGATCGGCATCGAGTCCGCGCTCGGCATCATCGTGTCGGGCGAGCCCGTCCCGGCGCCGCAGGCTGCCAAGGCCGGTGTAATCGACGAGATCGTCGCAGGGGATTTGCTCGAGGGCGCGGTTGCGTACACAAGGCAACTCATTGCCCAAAAAGCCGCGCCGCGCAAAGTGCGCGACCTGCAAGTCGATGCCGCCAACCTGGCGCCGGATTTTTTCGACGCAGCACGCGAACGCATCGCCAAGGAAAAGAAGAACCTGTTCGCTCCGCAACGCATCGTCGACGCTTTGGAAGCGGCGGCCACGCTGCCGTTCGAACGAGGTATGGCACGCGAACGTGAACTGTTCCTCGAGTGCCTGTCGAACAGCCAAGCCAAGGCATTGCAATACGTGTTCTTCGCGGAGCGCAAAGCCGGCAACGTTCCGAACCTGGACAAGGCGGTAGCGCGCCGCGAGATCAAGGGCGTCGCGGTCATCGGCGCGGGCACCATGGGCGGCGGCATCGCCATGAATTTCCTGAACGTGGGAATACCGGTGGTTCTGCTGGAAATGTCGCAAGCGGCGTTGGATCGGGGTATCGGCGTGATTCGCCGTAATTACGAGAACACGGCGTCGAAGGGCAAACTGACCTCCGCCCAAGTCGAGGAGCGCTTGGCGCGGCTCTTGCCGACGCTGTCTTACGACGATCTGAAGAGCGCCGACATGATCATCGAGGCCGTTTTCGAAACGATGGCCGTCAAAAAGGACGTGTTCGGCAAGTTGGACAGGGTTGCCAAGGAGGGCGCGATTCTCGCATCCAATACCTCCTACCTGTCCATCGACGAAATCGCGGCGGCCACCGCCCGCCCCGCCGAGGTGCTCGGCACGCATTTCTTCTCACCCGCCAACGTCATGCGGCTGTTGGAAATCGTGCGCGGCGGAAAAACCGCTCCGGACGTGCTCGCCACCGTGATCGATCTGGCGAAGCGCATCAACAAGATCGGCGTCGTCGCAGGCAACAGCGACGGATTCATCGGCAATCGCATGCTCAATGGCTATGCCTATCAAGCGCAGTTGATGGTGCTGGAGGGCGCCGCTCCCGAGCAGGTGGATGGTGCGTTGCGCAGTTTCGGAATGCCCATGGGCGCATTGCAGATGCACGATCTGGCCGGCCTGGATATCGGCTACAAATCCCGCAAGGATCGCGACCCGAGCACCTATGACGGCCGCGTTTCGCGCTCCGCGGACCTTCTGGTGGAAATGGGGCGGCTCGGACAGAAGACCCAGGCGGGCTACTACGACTACTTGCCCGGCGATAGGACGCCGCGCCCGTCCCCGATCGTCGCTGAGATCCTTGCCGGTGTGTCGCGGCAGTACGGCTTCAAGCCCCGCTCCTTCACGGACGAGGAGATCGTCGAGCGATGTTTCCTTTCGCTCATGAACGTCGGCTGCGAGGTGCTGCGCGAGGGGGTCGCATATCGGGCCAGCGATATCGACGTGGTTTACCTCTATGGCTATGGATTTCCCGCTTATCGCGGCGGCCCGATGTATTGGGCGGAGAACGCCGTGGGATTGAAGGTAGCGCTGGAAAAGCTTCGCAAATACAGCGCGCAAACCGGTGGCACCTGGCTGAAGGTGTCGCCGCTGCTCGAACAATTGGTCGCGGAAGGCAGGGGTTTCGCCAGCGTCGGCGCGTAGCGCTATCGGCCTCGGTGTACCTCGGTCTCCTATGGGCCTCGGCTCTATAAGTGTGTTTCGGCGGACAAGGCGTCCTTCGGCGGCGTCTTGGACCGCTCGCGCATGGGCAATTCGGGAATCATCAGCGTCGAGATCAGGGCGAGCATCACGACGGTGATGCTGAGCAGGAACACGTGGGTCACCGAGTCCGCGATCAATCTACGGATCGGCTCGGGAACATTGATGGCGCTTGCATGCCGTTGGGCGTCCGCGGAAAGGCTGCGCAACTTCGAAAGATCCAGCGCCGGCAGTCCCGCGCTCGCCGACCATGCCTTGAGCTTGGCGTTCAGGCCATTGGTCAACAGCGTGCCGAAGACCGCCACCCCGACGGTCGAACCGATCTGCCGGAAGAACTGGTGAGCACTGGTCACGACCCCGATGCGGTTTATTGCCACCGCGTTTTGAATGGCGACTCCGTACATGCTCTGCAAGGGCCCGAGACCAATCCCCAGAAGGGCCATCCTCCAGCCCAGATCGAACTGCGTGGTGTGATGGTCCATTTGACTGAGCAGCAAGGTGGCGGTGAGCAGCGCCGCCATGCCGCCCAGCATGACCGGCTTGTAGCGTCCCGTCTTGGTCACCACGCGACCGGCAATCGTGGCGGACACGATGAGGCTGATCATCAGGGGCAGGGTTGCCAGCCCACTGGTGGTGGCTTGGACACCCTGTCCAAGCTGCATGAACAGCGGCAGAAAGGCCACCACGCTCAAGAACGACATCGATGAGAAAAAGCCCGCCAGATTTGCCCAGGTGAACACCTTGTTGGCGAACAATTCCATGTGGATGATCGGGTCATCGACCCGTTTTTCGTTGAACACGAACAGCGTCGTGAACACGACGAACAACGCTAAGAGCCCCATGACCACGGGCGATCCCCAAGGGTACTTCTGACCGCCGAAGGTCAGCGCAAGCAGCAGGGGCACGCATGCGCCCACTATGAATAAAGCGCCCACATAATCGATGCTTCCCTTGAAGTCATGCGACAGCTTGGGCATCTTGACGATCACCATGAACAAAGCCACCAACCCTAACGGCACGTTCAGATAAAACACCCACCGCCAGCCGGCGATGACGTGCCCCCCGAAGGACACGGTACCGTGGTCGGTGAAATACCCGCCGAGCAGTGGTCCGACCGCGCTGGCAAGCCCGAAAACTCCACCGAACAGGCCGGCGAACCTGCCGCGCTCGCGCGGCGGAAACAAGTCGGCGATGATGGCGAATGCCGTGGTGAACAGCGCGCCCCCGCCCAATCCCTGGATGGCGCGAAACACGATGAGCTGCAGCATGCCGCCGCCCAACAGCGGCAAATCGCCGAATTCCCCCGCGAGCCCCGACAGCCAGGATCCCAGCAGAAACAGTCCGATGCCCGCGAGCAGCACCGGTTTGCGCCCAAACAAGTCCCCGAACTTCCCCCAGATCGGCACCATGACCGTCGAAGACAGCAAGTAGGCGGTCGTGACCCAGGAGTAGAGCTCCAGCCCGCGAAGTTGGCTGATGATCACCGGCATGGCCGTGGCAACGATCGTCTGGTCCAATGCGGCCAGCAAAAACACGATCAAGACGGCTGCGAGCGTTATCTTGCGTTCCGCAGCGGTGAAGTGAGCTGTCGACAAATTGGTTCCCCGTTGTGCGAAGGCTGACAATGTTAGCGAAGAAACGACCCTAGGTGTCTGGATTCACCGACAATTTCACGAGTCAGATATTTGCCTTATTATCTTTGCCATGAACAAATGGCTTGAAACTGCCCGCAAGCACATTGAGCAGGGCGAGGTACTGATTCAGATGGGCGAAGAGCTGATCACGAGCAGCGTCGCCGCCTTGTTTCGCGACTGGCAGAATCCGTCCGTAGTGATCGATAAGCTATGCACGGGCGCGGAGCGCTGGCAGAAGGTCATCCGTCAGATGCAGGCTCCGACCAACCTCGCGGACATTCTGCGCTCGCGCACAGCGGATTGAAGATTCGCGCTATTGCTGCACGATGGCCGTCGAGCGGCCGCGCAGTACGAACTTCTGTATCTTGCCGGTTGCCGTCTTCGGTAATTCGCTCACGAAATGGAATGCGCTGGGGACTTTGAAATGCGCCAGCGCCTCGCGTGCGAATTGGCGTAGGGCGGACTCGGTGGCCTCGGCGCCTTCACGCAGGACCACGAACGCATGGGGCGACTCGCCCCATCTCGGATGCGGCATGCCGACCACCGCCGCTTCCAATACCGCGGGATGGCGCAGCAACGCTGCCTCCACCTCGATGGACGAAATGTTTTCCCCGCCGCTGATGATGACGTCCTTGAACCGATCCCTGATCTCGATATAGCCGTCGGCATGCATGACTGCACCGTCCCCGGAGTGAAACCAACCTCCGGCAAAGGCGGCCGTAGTCGCCTCCGGGTCGTTGTAGTAGCCCCGCATGACCACGTTGCCGCGTGCCACGATCTCGCCCATGGTATGCCCGTCCTTGGGAACGTCGCGCATGCATTCGTCCACCACGCGCAATTCGCCCGAGGTGATCAGTTCCACTCCCTGGCGCGCCTTGATGACGGCGCGCTGCGGGGCCGACAGCGAACCGTGTTCCGGCAAAGGCTCGCAGACGGCAATGAACGGCGCGGTCTCGGTCAGACCGTACACGTGCGTCACGTTCCAGCCCAGCTCCGATTCCATGCGCTCTATGGTCGCCGCCGCCGGAGGCGCGCCCGCAGTGATCACCCGCACGCCGCGCCGCAACTGCCGGCGCGCGGCTTCAGGCCCGTTCGCGATGCTGATGAGCACCGTGGGCGCGGCGCTGAGATGCGTGACCCGTTCGCGCTGCACGCAGGCATAGACGGTCGGCGCATCCACCTGGCGCAGGCATATGTGAGTGGCCGCAGCCGCGGTCACCGTCCAAGTGAAGGTCCATCCATTGGCGTGAAACATCGGCAGGGTCCATAGATAGCGGTCTGCCGGCGTCATCGGCCAGTGCACCAGCGTGCCCACCGAGTTCATCCACGCGTTGCGATGCGTGATCATGACCCCCTTGGGCCGGGAAGTCGTGCCACTGGTGTAATTGATCGCCAACAGATCGGTCTCCCCGACGGGCTGCGGTGCGAAGGACTCCGCACCATTCTCGATCAGCATCTCGTAATCCAGCCAGCCCGGCCTGCCGCCCTCCAGCGCCACGAGATGCTCGACCTGCGGCATGCGCGCGCGAACCTCGTCGATCACCTCCAGATAGTCGCCGTGCACGCACAGCACCTTGGCGCCGCTATGCGTGACGACGTACACGAAGTCTTCCGCCGACAACCGATAATTGATGGGGACTATGACCGCGCCGAGTTGCGGAATGGCATAGAACTGCTCGAGATGCTGATGCGTATTCGGGCAGATCGTGGCGACACGGTCCTCCCGCGCCACTCCCAAGCGCGCGAGCGCCGAGCTCCAACGATCGACCCGGCGGCAGAACTGCGCATAGGTGAAGCGCTGATCGCCGTCCACCACCGCCTCGCGGTCCGCGTGCAGCTTGACGGCGCGGCGCGCGAAGTCCAGCGGCGTCAGAGGCGTCTCCATCGCTACAAGCACTCCTCACTCAGCAAGATGCCGTCCTCGTCGCTGTACAGCCAGTCGCCCGGACGGAAATCCACGCCGCCAAAACTGACCGGAACATCCAGCGCTCCAGCGCCATTCTTGCCGCTCTTCCACGGATTCGTGCCCAGCGCTTTGATCCCCAAATCCAGGCCGCTGAGCGCGGCGCGATCGCGCACCACGCCCCAGATGACCAAGCCGGCCCAGCCGTTCTCGAGCGCCAATCCCGCGATGATGTCGCCTATGAGCGCGCAGCGCAGCGACGCATGTCCATCGACGACGAGTACCGCGCCCGCACCGGGCGTGGATAGGGTCTGCCTGATCAGGGCATTGTCTTCGAATGTCTTGACGGTTCGCACGCGCCCGAAAAAGCGCGCACGAGCGCCGAATTGCTGAAACTGCACCGTGCAGCTTCTTACCCTGTCCGCATGTGCATCGACCAAATCGGCGGTCGCGAGGCTGTTGGTGGTCGCGAGGCTGTTGGCATTGGAGTCGTCCATGCGCCGATTCTAGCCGAGGCGGCAAGACCATGCCGCACCCAGTTCCGCCGCGGATGCCGGCGTGAAATCAGCGCACCAGGATCGCGCGAAAGTCGTTGACGTTGGTGAGCGTCGGCCCAGTGACGACCGAGTCGCCCAGAGCTTCGAACAGGCGATGGGCGTCATTGTCGGCCAGCATATCCGCGGCCTTGAGGCCCAGCGCCTGCGCGCGCTCCAAGGTGTCGGGACCGATATACGCCCCGGCGACTTCTTCCTGCCCATCGACCCCGTCGGTATCCCCCGGCAGCGCGTCCACTCCCAAGCGGCCTTGGAGCGCAAGAGCCAATGCCAGCAGGAATTCGACATTGCGTCCCCCTCTGCCCATTCCTCGAACCGTGACCGTCGTTTCTCCGCCGGACAACAGCACGCAAGGCGGCGGCCAGGGCTGGCGCCGCTGTGCCACGTGCAGCGCAATGCCGCCGAGCACCTTGCCCACCTCGCGCGCCTCGCCTTCGAGGGCATCGCCGAGAATGTAGGGTGTGATGCCCGCGCTGCGCGCCACCTGCGCCGCCGCTTCCAGCGCCATTTGCGGCGCGGCGATGATGCGCGCGCTCGCGCCGGCGAGTCGCGGATCATCGGGTTTTACCGACTCGCCGCGGCCGCTCGCCAGGATCTCCAGCGCCTTCTCCGGAAGCGAAAGGCCGTGGTGCCGTACGATGCGCAGCGCATCGGCGCACGTGGTCGGATCGCCGACGGTCGGTCCTGAGGCGATATCGACGAGGCGATCGCCGGGCACATCGGAAATGAGCAGCGTCAGCACTCGTGCGGGATGACACGCCGCCGCCAGCCGCCCGCCCTTGATGCCTGACAGATGGCGACGCACGCAATTCATCTCTCCGATGCCGGCGCCCGACTTGAGCAGCGCCCGGGCCAACCCCTGTTCGTCGGCGAGGCTCAAGCCCTCCAGCGGCAGCGGCAGCAGCGCGGATCCTCCGCCGGAAATCAGACACAGCACCAAATCCTCGCGGTTGAGGTTTCGCACCAATTCCAACATGCGGCGCGCTGCCCGCAATCCGGCTTCGTCGGCTACGGGATGTCCGGCTTCGACGATGTCGATGTGCTTGCAGGGGACGGCATGTCCGTAGCGCGTCACCACCAATCCCGAAAGTGCGTCGGGCCAATGCTCCTCGACGGCGCGCGCCATCGCGGCAGATGCTTTGCCCGCCCCGATGACGATCATTCGGCCCCGCGGCGGACTCGGAAGGTGCGGAGCGATGCAGACGGCCGGTTGCGCCGAGGCGATGGCAGCGTCGAACATCTGCCGCAACAAAAGCCTCGCGTTCATCTCGCTGTCGGTTGCTGCGTGAGCGTCCTGGCGAGTAGCTTGGTGAGCGCGTATACGGTATCGATGTGCGGGGTCGCCGTGTCGGTCAGGCGGGCCAGTTCCACCACCGAGCCCAACAGCGCATCGATTTCCAACTCGCGTCCCGCTTCCACATCCTGCAGCATCGAAGTCTTGTGATGTCCGACCCGCTCGGCCCCCTCTATGCGTTTTTCGAGGGGCACCCTGAAGGTGACACCGAGCTTGCTGGCGACCGCCTGCGCCTCGGTCATCATCGCCGCCGCGATGGCCCGGCTCGGCGGATACTGACAGATGGCAGCCAGCGTCGCGCGCGACAGCGCGCTGATGGGATTGAAAGTCAGATTGCCCCATAGCTTGAGCCAGATTTCCGCGCGGATGTCGCTGAGCACGGGCGCTTTGAGGCCGCTGTTGATGAAGCATTGGGAGACATTGGCCACGCGCTCGCTGTTCGCGCCGTCCGGCTCGCCAACGGGAAAGCGGTTCCCCTCCACGTGCTTGACGACCCCGGGTGCCAGCAATTCCGCAGCCGGATATACCACGCAGCCGATGACGCGTTCGCAGGGAATTTTCTCGTAGATGGCCCCGTTCGGATCGACGCTCTTGACGCGCGTGCCTGCCAGTGCTCCCTTGAAGCCGTGGAAATACCAGTAAGGAATGCCGTTTTGCATCGGCACGACCACCGTATGGGGTCCGAACAAAGCCGCGATGTCCTTCGTAACCGCCTCCACCTGATGGGCCTTCATGGCAAGGATCACCATGTCCTGCGGGCCGGCGGCCGCGTAGTCGTCGGTTGCCTTGACGAGCGCCGCATGTTCTTCGGAGCCGTCGGCATTGATCAAGCGTAGACCGCGGTTGCGCAGAGCAGCGAGATTGGCGCCGCGCGCGATGAAGGTCACGTCCTCTCCGGCCAACGCCAGTCGGATTCCCGCGAATCCGCCGATGGCGCCGACCCCAACGACCGCTATCTTCATGTGCTGCTCATGCCGCGAAATTTCATCCCGTTAAATGACGTTGTTCGCACGCAGTTCGGCGACTTGCGCCGGATCGTAGCCGATTTCCTGCAGCACTTCGTCGGTGTGCTCGCCGAGCAGCGGCGAGCGCCTGACCTCGGTGGGGCTGTCGCTCATCTTGATGGGGTTGCCGACGGTCAGATACTTGCCGCGCTTCGGGTGATCCACCTCAACGATGGTGCCGGTCGCACGTAACGATGGCTCATGAGCCAGCTCCTCCATCGAGAGAATCGGGCCGCACGGAATATCGTGCTCGTTGAGCAATTCCATCGCCTCGAACTTGGTTCTCGTGAGCGTCCAAGCCTCCACGGCTGCAAACACTTGGGTAAGCCTCGGCAGCCGCGCCGCGGGAGTCGCGAAATCCGGATCCGTGATCCAGGACTCCTTGCCGATGACTTGGCAAATGGCCCTCCACACGGGAGCTTGGGCGATGAAATACAAATACGCATTCGGATCGGTTTCCCACCCCTTGCATTTGACGATGGTGCCCGGCTGGCCGCCGCCCGAGGCGTTGGCGGCGCGCGGCACCGATGTGCCGAACTTGCCGTGGGGATACTGCGGATATTCCTTCATGACTTTGGTGCGCTCCAGCCGCTGCTGGTCGCGCAGCTTGACCCTGCACAAATTCAACACGCCGTCCTGCATGGCGGCGAGCACCTTCTGGCCGCGTCCCGTCGCGTTGCGTTGGTACAAGGCCGCGACGATGCCCAGCGCTAGATGCAGGCCGGTGCCGCTGTCGCCGATTTGCGCGCCGCTCACCAGCGGCGGACCATCGTCGAAACCCGTCGTCGAGGCGGCACCCCCCGCGCATTGCGCGACGTTCTCGTACACCTTGCATTCCTCATACGGGCCCGGACCGAAACCTTTGACCGAAGCGACGATCATGCGCGGATTTAGCTGTTGAATTCTCTGCCAGCTGAAGCCCATTCGATCGAGCGCGCCGGGACCGAAATTCTCCACCAACACGTCGCAATGCCTGACCAATCGCTCCAGCACCTGCTTGCCCTGCTCGCTCTTCGTGTCCAGCGTCACGGAGCGCTTGTTGTGATTCAGCATGGTGAAGTACAGGCTGTCCGCATCCGGTACGTCCCGCAACTGTTCGCGCGTGACATCGCCCGCGCCCGCCTTCTCGACCTTGATCACGTCCGCTCCGAACCAGGCGAGCAGCTGCGTGCACGTCGGACCCGCCTGCACGTGTGTGAAGTCCAGAATTTTCACGCCATCCAATGCCTTGCTCATTTGTGTTTCCATATCGAAGGCCTCATGCCGAACGCGCCGTCGCGATTTCCATGCGGCTGTTGGCGAAATGTCGCAGGCGCAATGGCCGCAAAACGAATAGCGCCGTAAGTCCGGCAATGATGTTGAGCGTCATCGCCACGGAAAATACCGCGCCCCAGCCGTAGGATCCGGAGATCCACGCTGCCACGGGCACCAGTACCGCGCCCACGCCCTTGGCGGTGTACAGCATGCCGGCATTGGCGGCCGCATATTTTGCGCCGAAGGTATCTCCCGAGGTTGCCGGGAACAAACTGAATATCTCTCCATAGACGCCAAAGTAGATTGTGGTTATCAGAACGAACGCCGTCGCGTTGCCGCCGACCCGGTGTAGCGCGAACAACGCGCCGGCGCCGACCAAGAAGGCCAGTGCCATGGTGTAGTCGCGGCCGATTTGATCGGCGAGCCACCCGAAGGCCGGCCGTCCGATGCCGTCGAAGATTCGGTTCAACTGCACCGCGAAAACCGCCGCCGGCGCCACGAATCCGAACAGCGCTACGGGCACCTCGCTGATTTTGAAGTCTGCAGCTATGGATACGATGGAGGCGGCCATCGTCAGCCCGCCGGCCGCGACAAGCACGAACATGGCATAGAGCACGTAGAAGCAAGGATTGCGCAAGACCTCCCTCGGAGAGTAGCCATGCGCAGTCTGGTTCGCCTTGACGGCTGATTTGGCGAGGCGCGACGGGGGCACTTGCATCAACCAGGACATGACGAAGACGATGCCGCCCTGAACGATGCCGAAGAACAGAAAGGTATGTTCATAGCCCGATGTCTGGATCATGGATTTGAGGGGGCTGACCGTGAAGGCCGAGCCGACCCCGAATCCCATGGCGGTGATGCCGGCGGCCAACCCGCGTCGGCCTGGTAGCCACTTCAGGGCGTTGCCGACGCAGGTGCCGTAAACGCAGCCGGTACCGATCCCGCCGAGGACCGCCCCGACATATAGTCCAGTCAGCGAGCTTGCCACCGAATTGAGCGTCCACGAGCCGGCGACCAAGATCGAACCACTCATGATCACCCAGCGTGGACCGAAGCGATCCACCAGATATCCCTCCACTGGAATCAGCCACGTCTCGACGGCCACGAATGCGACGAAAGTTGCCTGAATCGCGGCCCGTCCCCAGTGGTACTTGGCGTTCAGCGGATCCACGAACCAGGTCCAGCCATACTGCAAGTTTGCGACGCACGCCATGCAGACCACCCCGATCAAGAGTTGCACCCACGGATGCGCCCAAGGCGATCCGGCGGTCTCGGTCGTCATTTCGTTCTCCGCATCGGCGTCTCAGGCATAACGAGCGACACCGATGCTTCCCAATTGACTCCCAGTTGATCGGGACATTGCCAGCCACTAATTTTTCTGGTGGTATACCATATATGAAGCGATTTTAAAGTATCAAGGAAGTAAGGTCCGAGGTCAAATGAGTTCGATCGCCACGCTCGTACAACGTACTTTCGCAGGCACGCCCCTCGCGCTCGCGCCGCTCAACGCGACCAGCCTGCGCGATCAGGCGTATGCGCTGTTGAAGACGGCAATTGCGGATACCGACATCTACGATCCGAAGCAGGAGCTGCGCTTGGATGAGCGTCAATTGACCAAGGCGCTCGGCGTCAGCCGCACCCCGATCCGCGAGGCGCTGTCGCTGCTCGAACAACAGGGTTTCATACGCACGGTTCCGCGCCGCGGAATCTACATCATCCGAAAATCGAAGCGCGAGATGATCGAAATGATTCAGATGTGGGCGGCGCTCGAGTCCATGGCCGCGCGGCTTGCCACTCAGCACGCCAGCGACGCGGATATCGCGAAGCTGCGCCACTTGTTCGATGAATTTCACAACTCGCCTCCCACCGCAGAGCACATGCACGAGTATTCGGACGCCAATATTGCCTTTCACACGGCGGTCATCGCGCTGGGCGGCTCTCAAACCATCGTCGGTGCCACCACGAACCTGCTGCTGCACGTGCGGGCGATCCGTCGCGCAACCATCACGCAGAGCGACCGCGCCGCGCGCTCCATCATCGATCACCTGAAAATCATAGAGGCCTTGGAGCGTCGCGACACCGAAGCGGCTGAGCGGCTCACCCGTCAGCACACGCTCGATCTGGCCGAACACGTCGACCGCTACTGCGAGTTCCTCGGCTGAGGCACGGGTACGCGGCGCTGGGTCAGCCGCTGTTGCGCAACGCCGTTGCGATCGCGTTGATGGAAAGCTGTATCCCCTCCCGGACCCGCGTGTCGCGCTCGCCCGCCCGATGCCGTTTGAGCAGCTCGACCTGCAGCAGATTCAACGGCTCGATGTACGGCAGCCGCAAACGGATGGAAGCATCCAGAACCGGATGATGCTCGAGGAGCCGCGATTGGCCCGTGATCGCGAGCAGACTGTCCTGCGTCATCGTCCACATGTCGCGGATGCGGCCGAACAGCGTCGCGCCGACCGCCTGGTCCTCGACCAGCGTCAAATAACGTGCCGCGATGCCCATGTCGGACTTCGACAGCACCATTTCCAGATTGTCGACGGTGGCGCGAAAAAACGGCCACGCGTCGAGCATCTCGCGCAGCAGTCCGCCATCGGCGGCGCACAGCGCCTGCCCGACGCCGTACCAGCCGGGCAACATCACGCGCGCCTGAGCCCAGCTGAAAACCCATGGAATCGCCCGCAAGTCCTCGATGCGCTGCGAACTCGAGCGCGATGCCGGACGCGAGCCGATCTTGAGCTCGGAGATTTCGGCGAGCGGCGTCATTTGCCGAAAAAAAGTGGTAAAGCCCGCCGTTTCGTACACCAAGGAGCGGTAGGCGCTGAAGGCTTCGTTCGACAGCGCCTGCATCGCGGCGGCGAAGCGTTCGCCGCTTTCCGCGGAAAGTCCGCTGCTCTCGAGGGAGGCGAGCAAAGTCGCCGCCGTGATGGAATCGAGATTGGTCGCCGCGCTCTCAACGGTGCCGTACTTCGCGGCGATGATTTCGCCCTGCTCGGTGATGCGGATGCGGCCGCGAACCGTGCCGTGCGGTTGGGCACGAATCGCCGCGAACGACGACCCGCCGCCGCGGCCCACGGCGCCGCCGCGGCCATGGAATATCTGCATCGGCGTCGCGGCTGCCGCGAACACGTCGGCAAGCGTGCGTGTCGCTTGATGCAGGCTCCACACCGAGGTCAAGTAGCCGCCGTCCTTGTTCGAATCGGAATAGCCGACCATGACCTCTTGATAGCCGTGCGCCGCGGTAGTCGCCGCGGTTTCCGCCAACCCCAGCCACTTTTCCATCACTTGCGGGGCACGCTGCAAATCGCCGATGGTCTCGAAGAGCGGGACGGCCATGATCGCGGCGCCAGCGGGCCGCGCGCGGTACAACCCCGCCTCCTTCAGCAGCACGTTGACCTCCAAGAGATCGGAGACGCTTTCGCACTTGGAAATGACGTAGTTGGTGATGCAGTCGGGGCCGTAGCGTTGATGGGCCTCGGCCGCAGCGCGCACGATGGCCAGTTCCGAAAGCGTTTCGGGCGAGTAAGCCGCGAATGGGCTTGCCAGCAAGCGCTCGCTGGCAAGTTCCCGCCGCAGCAACTCCACGCGTGCCGCTTCATCGAGCGACTGATAATCCGCGCTGACGCCTGCGACCTGCAGCAGCTCGGCGACCACGCGGGCGTGCACATCGGCGTTTTGCCGCAAATCGAGTGTCGCCAAATGAAAGCCGAAGGTCTCGACCGCGCGCACCAGGCGCGACAGCGCAGCGCTGCCGCGGGCTATTTTGCTCTCGGATCGCAGCGATGCCTGCAGCACTTCGAGATCCGCGCACAGCGATTGCGCGTCGGGATAGCTTTGCGCGCTCACGGTCGCCGCGCGCGGCGGTGCGCGCGCGAACAGCTTTTGATAAGTCGCCGCGAGCCGCGCGTACATGCCCGTGATGGCGCGCCGATACGGCTCGTCCGCGCGCGCCGCGTTCACATCGCCGCTGCCGCGCGCCAGGGCTTCGACGCCCGGCGACACCGCCGCCCTTTCGCTCGACAGCGACAGCTCCGCGCCCAGTGCGTTGAGCTGTTCGAGATAGTCGGCCAGCAACGTCTGGCTGGCGCGGCTCAGCGCGAGCCGCAGCGAATCGGCCGTTACGTGGGGGTTGCCATCGCGATCGCCGCCGATCCAGCTGCCGAGCCTCAAGAAACTCGGCGGCTGCATGCCGAGCATGCGCTCCCAACGCGCGTACAGCGCCGGCACCGTGGACAGGAAAACATCGCGCAAGTAAGCCAGGGCCGTGTCCACCTCGTCGGCTACGTACAGCCGTTCGTGGCGCAGCGCCCGGGTTTGCCACAACAAGGCGATCTGACCCGCGATCGCTTCCTCGATCAGCTCACCGCTCCGCGTCTCGCGCTGTCCCGTGTCGCGCTGATGCATCAACGCCGCAATTCGATTGCGATGATCCAGCATGCTCTTGCGCATCACCTCGGTCGGGTGCGCGGTCAGCACCGGCACGATCAACGCACGCTGCAGCAACTGCGCGATCTGCGCGGGTTGCACGCCCTGCGCCGTCAGGAACTGCAGCGCCGAGGGCAGCGTGCCCTCCTTTTCGGTTGCCGCGCCCTGACGATCCTCGGCCAGATTTGCGAGCATCGAAAACAGCATGAAACTGCGCACGAACGCGACCGTTTCGTCGAGCGATAAGGTCTCGAGGCCGGCCGCCAGGCTGCGCGGGTTGGACACTCCTCGATAGCGATCCACGGATGCGGCGCGGATCGCCTCGATCCGGTCGAACAAAGCCTCGCCGCCGAAGGTACGGATCACGCTGCCGAGAAGCTTGCCGAGGAACCGCACGTCCGCGTTCTGGGTTATGGCGGGAGGGCGTTGTTTCATGAACTAAAAATAATCCTCAGGATATATCTCGCGGCATAAGTATCCGCCCGCCGGCGCGCCGGCACGCGTTATAAGCCTTATCCTACATTGGCGCCTGGGGGGAACTGCTATCAAGCCGCAAAGCTCCCTGTATATTGGGGCTACTATTACAACGTTTGCTAGGTATGGCGCATGCCATTCTTTGGCGGAGTCAAAACAATGAAACTCAAGCACTGGATCTGCTGTTGCCCCCTCCTCTTGATACTGGCGTTGCCGGCCGTGACTTCGGCGCAGGTCACCGTCTCGGTGCAAGTAGCGCCGCCGGAACTGCCGGTTTATGACCAGCCGCCAATCCCCGGCGATGGCTACCTATGGACGCCGGGATACTGGGCGTGGAGCGACGACGATCAGGATTACTATTGGGTGCCGGGCACATGGGTCGAGGCACCCGAGGTCGGGTACCTGTGGACGCCAGGATATTGGGGCGCCGACGGCGCGGCATTCTTCTGGCATCCTGGATATTGGGGTCCGCAGGTCGGTTTCTACGGGGGCGTCAACTACGGCTACGGCTATGTCGGCAGTGGCTATCAAGGCGGTTACTGGCAGGGCGGCCACGTGTTTTACAACCGCGCCGTGTCCAACATCGGTACGGTCGGGATCACCAACGTATACAACAGGACGGTCATCAACAACGTGACGGTCAATCGCGTCAGCTATAACGGCGGTACTGGCGGAATTCGCGCCACACCGACCGCCGCGGAACAGGCCGCGGCACAAGCTCGCCATATCTCGGCCACCCCCGTGCAACGCTCGCAAGAGCAAACGGCGCGCGCTGAGCCCTCCCTGCGCCTCGGTGCCAATCACGGCAGCCCACCAGTCGCGGCGACCGCTCGGCCCGGCGTCTTTTCGGGCGCGGGTGTCGTGACCGCCCGCCGCCCGGGGACCATGAGCGTGGTAGGTGCGCAGCCCCGCCCAACTGCCCCGCCTCGTGCAACTTCCGAGCCCCGTCCCGCCGCACCACCGCGCCAGGTCGGCGCAGAGCCGCGGGCACCCGAGCAGCGCAACGCACCGGAGCAGCGCGCGCTCAACGCGCCGCAGTCCGAAGTACGGCAGGAAAACGTTCAGCCGCGGCAAGTGGCGCCGCCGGCCCCCGCAGCGCCACACCCTGCAGCGCCGCCAGCCCCCGCAGCGCCACATCCTGCAGCGCCGCCCCGCCCAGAACAGCGTCAGCCGGAGCGCCCGCCGGAGCGCGAGCGGCCGCCCGAACACCAGTAGTCGTCAGGAGCGGGACTCATGAGCACCGTCGATCACGATCAGGCATCGCATCAATTCAGCACCGAAGTTGACGGGCATCGCGCGGTGCTCGATTACACACTGACGGGCGGTGTCATGAATATCACGCATACCGGAGTCCCGCCGGCGATCGGCGGGCGTGGCGTTGCTGCCGAGTTGATGCGCGCCGCGCTGTCGGCCGCGCGCGACCAGGGATGGTCCGTGAACCCGATATGCTCTTATGCCGTGGCATATATGAGGAAACATCCCGGCGCCGGGGACAAGCGTCACCTGGACGCATTGCTCGATGAAGCGCTGGACGAGTCTTATCCAGCGAGCGATTCTCCATCCGTCGGCGGCAGCAGCTGAATCAACCAAACCCGATAGTCTGCGGACCCAAACCCAGTCTACTGAACCAAACCCGACAGTCTAGGAGGGCAGCATCGGATGTCCTTCATGCGCGACCAGCAGATCGTGCATGTCGTTGGCATGCTCTTCCTCGACCGTCAGAATACCTTCCAGCATCGTACGCGTGCCCGGATCATCGTTGCCGAAGTAGCGAATCAGTTCGCGGTAATGATCCACGGCGATTCTCTCGGCAATGAGATTCTCCTTGATCATTTCGATCAGATTGCCGGCGGAGCCGTATTCGGAGGCAGCCCGCGTCGCCAGCCCTTCCGGGTTGAAGTTGGGTTTGCCGCCCAATTGATTGATGCGCTCTGCAACTTCGTTCATATGCAACTGTTCTTCCTTTGCATGCTGCTCGAATTCCGCCTTGACGCCTTCGCTGGAGATTCCCGACGCCGCGACAGCATGCATGGTGTAGCGCAGAACGCAGACGATTTCCGTGGCGAGCACGGACTGCAGGATATCGATGGTTTTTTTCACATCGCCCTGGTAGGTGAATGTTACTCCGCCGCTGGCGATATTCTTGCGGGCTCGCTCGCGCAGAGTATTGACATCCGAAAGAAACGGTTTGGAACTTGCATTGTCAGTACCCACGGTGTCGCTCCTAATTTTGGATTGCCGAAAGCAGGGGTACTATATACGCGGCATCAGGCTTTGGACTTTGAGCGTGGATGCGCCGTGCGTAAGCCGGCGCGCCGAGCCGATGTCAGCGGAGCTCCGACAGGGCCGCCTCGAGCGCATTGAGCAGCGGGCCAAGTTTTGGCGGGTTGGCCTCCAAGGTCGGTTCGACGCCGTGCTCACGCAACGCCCGCGAGCAAACCGGCCCGATCGATGCGACAATTATGCCGCCGAGGGCGGCGATGAGTTGCGCCGCACGGCCGGCCCTCTCGGCGACCGCATGCAAATGATGAATTTGGACCGCGCTGGTGAAGACCGCAGCATCGACCCTACGCTGTTCCAGAGCGGCGAGCAGCTCGATGAGCGGCTGAATGTTTCGGGGCAGCGACCAGCGATACGTGGCGATTTCGCGCACCGCCGCGCCACGTGCGATCAGTGCGTCGTGGAGTTCCCGGTTGGTTGCGCCATAACGCTGCACAAGCACTTTGGAGTCACGTATGGGAATTTCGGACATCGCGGTCAACACCGTTTCCGTGGTAAACGGCGACGCTGCGCGCAGATCGATGCGCACTTCGCGCGCATTCAGCTCGCCCGTGGGCTTGGGCCCGCGCACCACCACCACCGCGCCGGCCAGTAATTTGAGAAAATCACCTGTGGCGCCCAATGCATCGGCGGCCGTGAACAACGCCCGCGTGCCGACGCCCGTCTGGAAAATCACCGCTTTGAACGGCGCACTGCACCACTCCTCCAGGAGCGCGGCGACATCGCGCGGCCCAACCTCGGGCACCTCCTCGAGCGCCGGCGCCAGCATGGCGACGCCTCCGCGACGCTCGATCATCTCAGCCAGGTGAGCTCCCACTCGGCTCTCGAGAATGGCGACGACTTTGGCTTTCATGGAAGGATGATACAAACGAAGAAGAGCGCATGTCGATTCGAGCACTGATCGGCTCCTGCGTACTGATGGCCGTGTGCGGACTCGCAACCCAGGGCTCGGGGGCCGCGGAGCCGGAACGCGATGCCGCGGCCTCAGCCGATGCGGATATCGGTCAGCGCGACTTTCTGGCGGCGATGCAGAGAGTGCGGCTGCACATGCCCGATCTGGCGGACTCGCCGCAGCTGCAATCCTATGCCATCCACGACTATCTGGTGGCTGCGCGCCTGCGGCGCGACCTGGCCGGCGGCGATGCCGATCTCGACGCTCGGATCGACGAATTCCTGCAGGCGCACGCCGGGCAACCTGTTGCCCGCGCGCTGCGCCATGATTGGCTGGTGAGTCTGGCACAGCGCGGCCGCTGGGAGCTCTTCCTGCCGCGCTCCATGGACGTGACGGACCCCCTGTTGGCCTGCGATCGGCTCGCGGGACTGCTCGCGACCGGCGCGACTGCCGCGCTCGCGCCCGAAGCGCTGGCCCGTTGGTCTCTGCCGCAGAAGCAGCCGGCGCAGTGCGGCGACGCGTTCGACTGGCTGCATCAACAAGGCCTGATTACTCCGGCAATCGCCGAGAGCCGCGCGCGCGCCGCGCTGTTGGCCGACAATGCGCGTCTGGCGCGGGAATTTGCCGCCGACGTTCCGGCATCGAGAGCCACCGAATTGCTGCGTTGGTCCGATCTTTTGGAGTCGCCCAAGTCGGCATTGAATGTGTTGGCGACGCATGCCGCCTTGCCGATCGAAGCCGACGCGTTGGCCGCGGGTTTCGATAAGCTGGCGCGCACCGACGTTCAAGCTGCATTTGTCTTGTTGCCGCAGTTGGCGGCGCGAGCGGACTTTACGCCGGCGCTGCAGTCGCGGTTGCAGCGCTCCGCGGCACTCGGCGCTGCATACGATCGCGACCCGAGGGCGCTCGCAGCCTTTGAAAATCTGCCTTCGGATGTGCTCGATAATCAGGTCCAGGAATGGCGCGTGCGCGCGGCGCTGTACGCCGGAAACTTCGGCAAGGTACGCTCTTGGACCGAGCAAATGCCGGCGCCGCTTGCATCGCTGCCGCGCTGGCGCTACTGGCATGCCCGGGGGGTGGCCGCTGAGGAGGGTGAGGATGCGGCCGTGCCGCTGTTCGCCGAGCTCGCCGTGCTGCGCGATTACTATGGCTACCTTGCGGCGGACCGCCTGCATCGAAGCTACAACCTGAATGCTCGCTCCTCGCCGGACGACCTCGCGACGCAGCGGGCGCTGGCCGGTGAGCCGGCGATGATTCGTGCGCACGAGCTGTTCGACTGCGACCTTTCCGATGACGCGGCGTCGGAGTGGAACAGCGTCATGACCGACGCCGGCAACGCGCTCAAGGTGCAAGCTGCGCGGCTCGCCGCGCGCTGGGGTTGGTATTCGCAATCCATCGCCACTTTGGCGCAGAGCGGCGAATTCGACGACCTGAACCTGCGCTATCCGCGGCCCTACGCCGACAGCGTCATTCAGGCGGCCAAACTGACGCAGCTGTCGGGCGACTGGATCTTGGCCGTGATGCGCCAGGAAAGTTTGTTCCGCCGCGATGCGGTGTCCCGAGCCGACGCGCGCGGCGTCATGCAAATTTTGCCGGCAACGGCGTCCGCCTTGGCGCGGCGCTGGCACATGACGCCCCCCAGCCGCGATGCGCTGTTCGATCCAATCATCGCCGTGCCGCTGGGAGCGGCATACCTGCGCGAGTTGCTCGACAAGTACGCCGGCAGTCTGCCTTTGGCCCTCGCAGCCTACAACGCCGGACCTGCGGCAGTGGAGCGTTGGATGCCGTCCCGATCCGTGGAGGCTGCGGTCTGGATCGAGAACATTCCTTACAACGAGACGCGCGGCTATGTGCAGCACATCATCGAGCACATCGTCGCCTTTGCGTACGTTCGGGGCGCGAATCCGCCGCGCCTCGACGTTCTGCTGCCGGGACTCGAAGTGCCCCCACCGGCTCTGTGATAACTTAAGCGCCGGATTTTCGGGCGAATCACGAGGAAATGGCATGGATTTCATGGTATCGGCGCGCTGCGGCGTGCTGCTCATCGCGAGTACGTTCGCGCTGAGCTGCGGAATGTGCTCATCGGCGCGCGCCGATACGGTGGTGATCACCGCCGGAAAGATGGTGGATGTGCTCGCCGGCCGCGTGCTCGAGCACCCGCAGGTGACCGTCACCGATGGACGTATAACCGCGGTTGGCGCCGCCGGCGGGGATGTTCCCGCGGGAGCGCGCCGCGTCGATCTCCCAGGCATGACGCTATTACCGGGCCTGATCGACATGCATACGCATCTGACTTCCGACCCGCGATACAGCGGCTATCGCCATCTGGAATTCACGGACAATTTTTGGACGGTTGTCGGCGTCTCGAATGCAAAGAAAACCCTTGAGGCAGGCTTTACGACCGTGAGGAACGTCGGTTCCGCCAACTTCGACGATGTCGCCATCAAGCAAGGCATCGAGCAAGGCATGGTGCCCGGGCCGCGCATCGTTCCGGCCACCTATGCGATCGGCGCCACCGGCGGACATTGCGACAGTACCGCCTTCCCTCCTTCGATCACGACGCCGAGTCCGGCGGTCGCCAACGGCGCCGAACAGATTCGCGCTACGGTGCGCAAACTGCGCAAGTACGGCGCGGAAGTCATCAAATTTTGCGGCACCGGAGGCGTGTTGTCGAAGACCGACAGCGTCGGCGCGCAGCAATACGATCTCACCGAGATGCGGGCGCTCGTGGATGAGGCGCACATGCTGGGATTGCGCGTGGCAGTGCACGCGCACGGCACCTCCGGAATCAAGGACGCGATACGCGCCGGCGTCGATACCATCGAGCACGCCAGCCTGGCCGACGATGAAGCCTTTGCCCTGGCAAAGCAGCACGGCACCTGGTTCTCGATGGACATCTACAACGACGATTACATCCTCGCCGAGGGTGAGAAAAACGGCGTGTTCAAGGAATCCTTGGTAAAGGAACGCATCGTCGGGCTCAAGCAGCGTCAGACGTTTCAGGCTGCCGTGAAAGCCGGCGTGAAGATGATTTTTGGCACGGATGCCGGCGTCTATCCCAACGGTCTGAACGCCCGCCAGTTCGTCACCATGGTCCAGTGGGGCATGACGCCCATGCAGGCGATTCAGGCCGCAACGGCGAACGCCGCGCAAGCGCTGGGCCGGCCCGGCGATGTCGGTGCGATCGCGGTGGGCCGCTACGGGGACTTGATCGCCGTGGCGGGAGACCCTCTGGTCGACATAGCCGTCTTGCAGAACGTGGCATTCGTGATGAAGGGCGGCGAAGTCTTCAAGTCGCCCTAGACCCGGCTTCAAAGCTTGGCTTCGCAAGACAATGCCATGCAGAGCCTGCGGACAAAAGCCGCGAGAATCCGAATATTCGCCGGGTTGTGCTGGCTGTATACCTGCATCCATCTCGACCGACAGATCCTTGCCATTCTCGCGGAATCGGTGAAATCCGATTTGCGAATCAGCGATGCATCCCTGGGTGCGTTGACAGGCAGCGCGTTTTCAATCGTTTACGCCCTGCTCGGCCTTTACTTCGGACGGGTCGCCGACGTGGCCGACCGGCTCGCGCTGGTCCGTGTTGGCGCGTGGGTCTGGTCGCTCGCGTCCGTGAGCGCTGCTTTTGCTCCGGGGTATGCGCTCTTGGTCGCGGCTCGCGCCGGGGTCGCGGCCGGTGAGGCCATCGCGACGGCGGCAGCGGTCTCATTGATGGCGGAACTTGCCGGTGAACGCTATCGTGCGCGGGCGTCGAGTGTATTTTTTGCCTGCGCATTCCTCGGCGCGGGTCTGGCGGCCATTTTGGGTGGGGCGGTGGTCGATTACTTTCGCGGTTCAACCGGCATGGCCGGCTGGCGCGCGGCACTCGTAGCGGCCGGCATTCCTGGACTCCTGGGCGCTGCCTACCTGAGCTTTTACCGCTGGGAGGACATACGGCCGGATGAGTCCGTGCGAATCGGCGGCAGTGCCGCGCTCACGATGATCTTGGTTACCGCTTCCCTGTTGGCGGTAGTGGTGCAAATGAGCTGGCCGCCCAATCGAGGGGTGCCGGCGGCGGTGTTGTTGGCCGGCGGCGCGGCCGCGTACTGGACGTACCGCCTGCGCCGCGACGCCGCGGCCTCCTTCCGGGCGACTCTGGGCCAAAGCTCGTTTCGCTGGTTGCTTGCCGCATTCGCCGCGGTGTTATTTTTGGATGTCGCCGCTTCGTTCTGGTTGATACCCTTTGCACAGCGACGATTCGGCCTCGGCGCAGCCACGGCCGGAGCAACTCTCGGAGGCCTCATGATCGCCGGCGGGATCGCGGGTTCCGTGATCGGCGGCTATGTCGCAGACCGCTGGCGCCTACGAACCGCAGCAGGCCGGGTTTGGACTGCGCTCATTGCCGTGGTTGCCGAGTCAGCAGCGATTCTGCTTGCGGTCATGCAATCCGACTATCGGCTGTTCCTGCTCGCATTCTGCGGCTTTTGCCTGGCCAGCGGCGGCTGGACGGGTGTGGCCGCCGCCGTCGGCATGGACATCGTTCCGCGAGCTCATCGAGGCACCGGTGCGGCCGCCTATTTTTTGGTAACGACAGTTCTCGGGGCCGGTCTTGGCGCATGGGCGGCCGGCATGTTCGGCGACGCGTTGGGCTCGGTGAATAAAGGATTGTCGGCATCCAGTGTGGTCGCCCTCATGGCGGTGGCCGCGTTCGTCAGACTAGGGCATATCGTAAGCAAAGCGGCGCCCGATTGCAGTGCCCGCGGATAGCGGCCGGGCCTAGATCAATCCGGCGGTCACGTTGACGGCAAAGCCCAATATGGAGGCGTTGAAAAGAAACGAGATCAGCGTCTGGCCGAGTACGACTTTGCGGATGCCGGCGCTCAAAGTCGATACGTCCGCTGTTTGGCAGGCGGCGGCGATGGTGAAGGAGAAGTAGGCAAAATCCCAGAACACGGGCATCGGCGTTTCCGGAAACTTGAGCGGCCGCTGCGCCTCATCGGTGCTGTAGAACATGTCGGCATAATGTATCGTGAACATGCTCGGCACCAAGATCCATGAATTGACCAGGGTCATGGCGGCCAGCGCGAAGTGCCCAATCCGCTCGTTGCCGGCCACGGACTTGAGCGTGGCCAGCGGTTCGACGATCGCGACCAGACTGAGCATGGCCGCCAATACCACTCCGATCAAAATG
>Ga0302326_10003565_pt1 | contig 36515 bp, 36 predicted proteins | sample Palsa_T0_3_FD_202264 | JGI IMG/M metagenome (GOLD analysis project Ga0302326, IMG submission 202264) | Peat permafrost microbial communities from Stordalen Mire near Abisko, Sweden - Palsa_T0_3 | ecosystem: Environmental > Terrestrial > Soil > Palsa > Peat permafrost | place: Sweden: Abisko... | reverse complement strand
ACCGGCCATGCGTTTCCGATGGAGTGGCTGGGGGAAGAATTGCGCCGTAACACAACCAGCTTCACCGTTTGATGAAGATCGAAACGGAGGCGGTTTTCGGCGAGGGCGCCGAAAACAGCACGCGGGGGCGCGTGCGCTCCCCAGAATGCCGCTGCCGAACGGATCGTTACGGCTGAGCACTCACTGGAGCACTGAGCCCTGAGAGCGCTGAGCACTGCCCCTGCCTTCCCCCCGGCCCACCGCAACTTTTCCCTGTCCAACGGTGTAGTTCTGGCTGGAGACCTGCTAGATTAAACTCTTATCCATGCCCGCCGCTGCCCCGCATCGTTCCAATTACACTTTCGGCCACTACACGGTGCTGACCCGCCCGGATGGCCACCCGGAGGAACTGGGCCGGGGCGCCATGGGCATTACCTACAAGGCGATCGACACCACCCTGGAACGCCACGTGGCCCTGAAGGTGATCAATCCCGATCACCTCGCCGGGGAGGACACGCGTCAGCGCTTCCTTCGCGAAGCGCGTGCCGCGGCGCAGCTCCGGCACCCGAATGTGGCGGGAGTATTCCATCTCGGGGTGGACGCCGGGACGCATTTCTATGCGATGGAATTCATCGATGGTGAAACCTTGGAGGCGCATGTCCAGCGGCTGGGTCCGCTTCCCTGCGGCCAGGCGCTGGACCTCGCGGCGCAGGCGGCCGGTGCGCTCACGGCGGCGCATGCCGCCCATCTCGTGCACCGGGACATCAAGCCCGCCAATCTGATGGTTGTCCGGGAATCCGCCGGGCGGCTTTTGCTGAAGGTCATCGATTTCGGCCTCGCCAAGTCGGCGGTGCTCGGGCCTCGCGACGCCACGCTGACCGTAGGCGGCTTCGTGGGCACGCCGCATTACGCCAGCCCGGAACAACTCGAGGAAAAGGATCTTGATATCCGCTCGGACATCTATTCGCTCGGGGCAACGCTCTGGTACCTGCTCACGGGACAGACGCTCTATTTCGGTTCGCTGGCGCGGGTCATGATCGGCCACATTAGCGAGACCCCGGGATTCGACCGGTTCGTGGCGCCCCCGGCGGTGCGCGCACTGTTGCGGCGAATGCTGGCGAAAAGCGCGGCCGATCGTCCCCAGACACCTGACGCCCTGCTGACGGAGATCCGCGCCGCCTCCTCGCAGATTGGCGATCCCGCGTTTGTCTGCCGCCTCGAACCGCTCGCGGTCACCGCCGGCTGTGGGTTTAGCTTGCAGGAGCTTTTGCGGGCGCGGCGGCTGCTGCCACTGGTCGAGGTCCTCCCCATTTTGCGCAAGATCGCCGAAGCGCTCGATTCGGTGGACGCCGAGGGCCGGGCCCAGGTGGATCTGTCCGTCCAGGCCATCGCCCTGGATTTTCCCGAGCAGGCCATGCTGGCGGCCGACCTCATGCGCCAGCCGGTCGGGCAATGGCCCGCCTTCGGGCTGAAGTTTCGCGATTCGGTTCCGACCACCGTCGGGCACCACGAAACGATCGCCGATCAGGTCACGCTTTTTGCCGCACCGGTCGCAGCGCGTGAGGAAGGTTATTTGCAGCAGCTTGTGGAAGTGACCAGCGAATTGCTCGGCGGGCGACTGCGCGCCGAGGACAGCGGCGCGCCGTTGGAATTCGCCCCTCTCGCCGCCTTGAGCGAAGAAGGCAATGTGGTATTGCAAGCGGCCATGACGACCGGTTCGCCTGGGGTTTATGCGAGCGGTTCGGAGTTTCTCGATGCGCTGCAGACGGCCGAAGGAGTCGAGTCGATCCCGACGCCTGGGCTACTGCCGCAGGGGACGGCGATCCTCGCACGCACTCAACGCCTGGGTGCGGCGTTGCGACCCTCGCGGGTACGATCGCGCAAACATCCCCTGGCGACGGCGGCGATGGTGGCTGTGGCGATCGTGGCGGTTGCGGGGGCATCCATATTCGTTTTCCAACCAACTCCTTCCCGCAACGACGCGAAGCGGGCCACCTCCGCCAAGACCGCAGTCAAGCCGGTCCAGCCGGAGCCGGCGACACCCGCCCCGCTGGCCGCCACGCTGTCCGAGCCCGCGGCCGATCCTTCACCGGCAGCGACCCCGGCGCCTCCTGCTTTGGACGCGGACCAGCAGCTCAAGCTGGCGATTGGCGAGGGCGCTGAATACGAGGCGGCGTCGGATTGGAAAGGCGCGCTCTCGAGTGCCGTGCGGCTCGTTCGCGATTTTCCGAACTACGACAAAGGCCCGGCCCGGCTCGAGGATTTGATCGGACGATTGAATACCAAGGGCGAATTTACCCGCCATTGGCCGACGTACGCGCCGATGCTGGAAGAGGCCTCCGGCCTGGGATCGGGCCATGCGACGCTCCTACTCGGCCTGGCGGCGAAAAAGGACGACCCGGCCCAGGCGCTGCAGCTCTTGCAGAAGGCCGCCGATCTCGGGGTGCGCGAGGCAATGACCGAGGTGGGCCTGGCGCATCTTCACGGCGAAGGCACTGCCAAGGATGTCGCCGAGGCCGAGCGCTGCTTTCAAAAGGCCAGTGACGCCGGTGATCCCGCGGGCATGCTGATCCTCGGCGAATCCTATCTTGCCGGCAAAGGCGTCAAGCAGGACAACAGCAAGGCGCTCAAGCTGATCCAGGAAGCGGCCGACCACCGATCCGGCGACGCGAAAAACCTCCTCGGCAAGCTGTACCTTTATGGCCGTGCCGGCCTGGTCGCGAACAAGCCCACGGCGGTGGAGTATTTCCGCCAGGCCAAGGATCTGAAATGCCCCGAGGCGTTCTACAATCTCGGCATGATCGCTTATACCGCGAACGGACCGCTCGCGACACCGGCCCGCGCCGCGGGGTTGTTCGAGGGTGGCGCCAAACTTGGGCATTCGCTCTGCATGTTTTATTACGGGCGTTGCCTCGACGAAGGCACCGGTGTGCCGATTTCGAAGACCGACGCGCAGATGTGGTACGCGAAGGCCGTCGAGCCACTCAGGAAAGAATCCGAAAGTGGGTCCCGCGCGGCGATGGTGTGTTATGCCATGGCGCTCGATCAGGGCCTGGGCGTGGAGAAGAATTTCTCCGAGGCGAAGCGTTGGTATGCCAAAGCGGCCACCCTCGGCGACACCATGGCCGAGCAATGGTGTTTTCAAAACCACGTCGATTTTCAGATCCCGCCATCGAGTCTCTCCACCTCCACGATTAACCTGCCGCATAAGGTTTACATCGGCAAACGGATGGGGACGCCGATGCCGTAATTTGGGGGGGCGGCTTCGCCGAAGATCCAACATCCAACATCTCCCTCTCCCGCAATCGCGGGATCGAGACGTCCCGCGTTCGCGGGACGCAACACCCAACATCCAATGGGTCCGCAGCGAGCGCGAAACCCGAGACGCGGAGTCCAAAATCCGCTCGTAAGTAGCAGCATTCGGTCCGGTTGGGCATTGCGGGAGCGGGTCTACGCAGCCGGAATGATTGACGTCCCTTGGATCACGGCTTGCGCCCGTGACGCGCCCCTGCGATTCTCTGGGGTATGAAAGCCGCGTCGAAATCCGCCCCGCGCAAGCGCGTCGAACTGGGCAAATTCATCGTTGCCGATAGCGGCATCTGTCACGGCAAGCCGACATTCAAGGGCTCGCGCGTGATGGTTTGGCAGGTGCTCGCTGGGTTGCAGCGTGGGGAGACGGTGGATGAGCTGTGCGATGCGTGGCCGGACGCGGTCACACCGGAAGCGGTGGCGGAGGCTGTTGAGTTGGCTGGGGCGATGTTCCGTGATCCGCGCTGCGCCTCGTATGCCGCTCGCGCAGCGAAGCTCGCCCGAGCCAGTTGAGCGGAGCCGCGCGTGCTCATCATCGACGAGAATCTCCGTCTCGAACAGCAGGCGGTGCTGCATGCGTGGGGCATCCGCACGCGGAAGATCGGAAAGGACCTTGCTGTCCCCGGGACCGATGATGCCGATTTGATTCCGTTGCTCCTTCGAGCAGCCATCGCCGACGTTCTTCACGCACGATGAGGATTTTTGGAGTCAGGCGCTCCGGCATCCCCGCTACTGCCTCGTCTGGCTCGACGTGGAGGACTTGCGCGGTGCACTCTATGTGCGGCGTTTTCTACGGCACTTCGATTTTAACACGAAGGCGAAACGCCTCGGGAAGGTTGTGCGAGTTCATGTCGGTGGTCTGAGTTTCTACGAGTCGCGCCACGGGAAGCCGAAGCACGCGGCGTGGCTGCGGTCGATTTGAGGAAGCCCGTACGGCCTGCGCGTCCCGCCGGTGCGAGGCGCGAAAAAAACGGGTAGGTCTGGTCGAATTCCTGGAATTACGACCCACCTCGTGCTGCATTAAGTTTCAAGAGTCGACCCCGCCCGACTAATGGATTGAGCGCAAGCACGCGACCGTCAGGCACGCGACGGGCATGGACGACCATCCCTAAAGCCCCGCCAGAATGTCGTTGAAGGTCGGGCTGGGGCGGAGGGCCGCGGAGGCTTTGGCGTCGTCGGGCCGATAGTAACCGCCGATCTCGGCCGGTTTGCCCTGTACGGCGATGAGTTCGCTGACAATTTTCGATTCGCTGGCGGTAAGTTTTGCGGCGATTGGCGCGAAGATTTTCTGGAGTTCGGGGTCCGCCGTCTGTGCGGCGAGGGCCTGGGCCCAATACAGCGCGAGGTAGAAGTGGCTACCCCGGTTGTCGATGCCGGCGCCGACTTTGCGGGCGGGTGACTTGTCGTTCTCCAGGAATTTGCCGTTGGCCTGGTCGAGCGTTTCGGCGAGGACCTTGGCCTTGGCGTGCTGGAAAGTTTCGCCCAAGTGCTCGAAGGATGCGGCCAGCGCGAAGAACTCGCCGAGCGAATCCCAGCGCAGGAAGTTCTCCTCCGTGAATTGCTGCACGTGCTTGGGCGCGGAGCCGCCGGCGCCGGTTTCGAACAATCCGCCGCCTTTCATCAGCGGCACAATGGAGAGCATCTTCGCGCTCGTGCCCACTTCGAGGATCGGAAAGAGATCGGTGAGGTAATCGCGCAGGACGTTGCCGGTGACGGAAATGGTATCCTGCCCGGCCTTCAGGCGCTCCAGCGTCGCCGCGCAGGCCGCGGCCGGTGGCAGGATGCGGATGTCGAGTCCGGTGATGTCGTGGTCGGCGAGATACGTCTTCACCTTGGCGATGATTTGGGCGTCGTGGGCGCGTTTTTCGTCGAGCCAGAAGATCGCGGGCGTCTGGCTCGCGCGGGCACGATGCACGGCGAGTTTCACCCAGTCGCGCACGGGTGCGTCCTTGGTCTGGCAGGCGCGCCAGATGTCACCCGCTTCGACGGCGTGTTCGAGCAGCACCTGGCCGCCGGCGTCGACCACGCGGACCGTGCCACTACCGGATATCTCGAAGGTCTTGTTATGCGAACCGTACTCCTCCGCGGCTTGCGCCATGAGGCCGACGTTCGGCACCGTGCCCATGGTGCGCGGATCGAAAGCCCCATGCTTCTTGCAGAATTCGATGACGGCCTGATAAACGCCGGCGTAGGAACTGTCGGGGATGACGGCGAGCGTGTCCTGGCGCTGGCCGGCGGCATTCCACATTTTGCCAGAGTCGCGGATCATCGCCGGCATGGAGGCGTCCACGATGATGTCGCTCGGGACGTGAAGGTTGGTGATACCCTTGTCGGAGTTGACCATGGCAACCGCGGGGCCGCTGGCATAGGCGGCCTGGATGTCCGCTTCGATCGCGGCCTTCTGGTCCGTCGGGAGGCTCTGGATTTTGGTGACAAGGTCGCCGAAGCCATTGTTGAAATCGACGCCGAGCTGCCGGAGCACAACGCTGTGTTTCGCGATGAGATCCTTGAAGAAGACTTTTACGAAGTGGCCGAAGATAATCGGGTCGGAAACCTTCATCATCGTGGCCTTGAGATGCACCGAAAAGAGGACGCCCGATTTCTTCGCCTCGGCGATCTGCTTTTCGACGAAGGCGACCAGGGCTTTTTTGCGCATGACCGTGGCGTCGAGGATTTCCCCCGCTTTCAGCGTCGTCTTTTCCTTGAGCGCCGTCGCTTTGCCGTCGTCGGCGATGAACTCGATCTTCACGTCGGTTGCCGCGTTGACGGTCACGGACTTCTCGTTCGAGAAAAAGTCGTCCTGGCCCATTGTGCCGACGCGGGTTTGGGAGTCCGCGGACCAGGCGCCCATCGAGTGCGGATGCTTGCGCGCGTATTCCTTCACGGCCTTGGGCGCGCGCCGGTCGGAATTGCCTTCGCGGAGCACCGGATTGACGGCACTGCCCTTGACCGCGTCGTAGGTCGTGCGAATGCGCTTCCCAGCGTCGTCGGCCGAGGACTCGGGATAGTCCGGGAGCCGGTAACCTTTCTTTTGCAGCTCCGCGATCGCCGCCTTCAATTGTGGCACCGAGGCGCTGATATTTGGGAGCTTGATGATGTTCGCCTCCGGCCGGAGCGTGAGCGCGCCGAGTTCGGCGAGGGCGTCGCCAACGCGCTGTTCCGGAGTGAGAAAATCGGGGAATTTGGCAATGATGCGCCCCGCGAGCGAGATATCGCGGCTTTCCACCACGATGCCGGCGTGCTTGGTAAACGCCTGGACGATGGGCAGGAGGGAATAGGTGGCAAGCGCAGGCGCTTCGTCGGTCCTGGTGTAGATGATGGTAGGTGCCTCGGCCATGATGTGTGGTATGCGCGATTAGACCAAGGCGAGCGGCTGCGGTCGAGCGTCTGTTTGCTTTGGGTGGCGGTCATTCGCATAAGATGACGTGACAATCAGGCAATCAGACAATGAGACAGGGAGAACCGCCTGCCGGGTCTCGTCTGATTGTCTGATTGTCTGATTGTCTCCTGGTCTCACAATCCGGCGTCGACCCAATCACGTCGTGCCCTTCGGAATCGGCGCTTTGCCGCCCTCCGGTGAGATGTGCACCATGATTGCGTTCGTGCTGAAGACGGTGGCGCGCGTGCGGGCGTTATGGCACCAAACGGCGACGGTGCAGGAACTCGAGCCGACGCGCTCGACCCGGCTGTAGATGCGCACGATGTCGCCATTGAGCACCGGCGCGGTGAAGTCGAAGGCTTCGACACGGCGGGTGACAAAGACCGCTTTTGGGAAAGTGAGTGAGGCAATGTTGAAGGCCATCTCATCGGCCCACGCGAGCATGTAGCCACCGAAGAGGGTGCCGCGTTGGTTCAGGAATTCCGGGCGGATGAGCATGGTTTTCTCGGAAACCGGAAAGGCGCCCGGGAGATTTTGCCCCGTGGAGTTTTCCACCGCGGCGATGCCATTCAAGCGCGCCACATGCCGGCCGCCTTCAAATTCCGTATCCAGCCAGGTACGGACGATCTCCAGGGCCAGTTCCACCGGCACGGTGCGCCCGCCGATCGAGATCACATTGGCGTCATTGTGCTGGCGCGCCAGGCGGGCGGTCTCGACGCTCCAGCACAGGGCGCAGCGGATGCCCCGGATTTTGTTGGCGACGATTTGTTCCCCATTGCCTGACCCCCCGAGGACGATCCCGCGTTCGCACTCGCCACTGGCCACGGCCTGGGCGGTCGGTGCGATGAAAACCGGATAATCGACCGGTTCGGTCGAGTGCGTCCCGAAATCGCGCACCTCGTGCCCCATAGTCGAAAGCATTTCGATGATCCGGCTTTTGTACTCAAAGCCCGCGTGATCGGAACCGATGGCAATTTTCATGGGGCCGACTTTGAGCGGATGGGGCTTCTGAAGGCGAGGCGAAAAGGGCCGGCGTGGCGGACGTGCCGACATCATTGCGCGTTGGATGGAGGGACGGCCTCTGAGGCCAGTGCGCCCTACCTTGGCTCTTCCGCAAGCGACGCGAATTGTGCGTCCGATAGTTGGATCCCTGCGGCGGCCACATTCTCCTCCAGGTGCGCGATGCTCGTGGTGCCCGGAATGAGGAGGATATTTGGACTGCGGCGCAGAAGCCAGGCGAGGGCGACCTGTCCGGTAGTGGCGCCAAGCTCGTGGGCAATCTGCGCCAACCGACCGGAGGCCGTGGCCAACGGGGCTTCGGGGGCGAAGGGCTTGGCGGCGAGCGGCCCCCACGGAAGATACGCAATCTGCTGCCGTGCGCCGTAGTCCAGCACCGGGTCATCGGCGCGTTCGAGCAGGTTGTAGCGGTTTTGCACGGTCGCGATGGGCACGATGCCTTGCGCTTCCTGGACCTGAGCCAGCGTGACGTTCGAGAGCCCGACGTGCCGGATTTTTCCTTCGGCGCGAAGCTCCGCGAGCGCCCCAACGCTCTCGGCAAAGGGGACGTTCGGGTCGGGCCGGTGCAGTTGATTGAGGTCGATCCGCTCAAGTTTCAGTCGGCGCAGGCTGCCTTCGCAAAAGCGGCGCAGGCCGGCCCGGCTGCCGTCGGCGAAGATTTTGTCCGGCGCCGTCTTCTCGACACCTCCCTTGGTCGTGACGATCAATCCGGGCGGGTACGGCGCCAGTGCGTCGGCGATCAACTCCTCATTCCAGCCCGGTCCATACGGATGGGCGGTGTCGATCAAGTTGATGCCGAGTTCAAAGGCCCGGCGCAGAAGACGCTTGCCGCCCTCCCAATCCGGGTACGGCCCGAAGTTCCCCGGCTGGGCACACAAGCGCATGGCGCCGTAGCCCAGTCGGCGAACAGGCAAATCGCCCCCGAGCAGCCAGGTCGCATTGGCAGTGGTCATGATGCAGATCAGGGCTGGTGAGCCCCACCGCCGTCAAGCCTTGCCGCCAAAGGTCACGTAGTCATCGACGTCGAGCAGGTCGGCCCACGTTTCGATGTCGGCGCGATGGGGCGCGGCGGCCTGGCGCATCTGATTAAAGAATTCCATCGAGTCGGCATCGGGAACGCGCTTTACCGCCGCGTCCGACCAGCCTTCGATTTCAGCCGGTGTGTGTTTGTTCTGCTGATTCGACCGAACCCACTCGAGGATTTCGCCGTCGCCCTTTCCGGCCGCGAGTTGAGCCTGGAGGGCGTTCACCTCGATGCCGAGATACTCGAGGATGCGCTGGTCGAGCGGACAGTTGAAGTGATACTCGCCGTTTTTGCCGGCGATTTCCGCGCGGCCTTTGTCAAGCATGCGCGGCAGGATGGCGTAGCCGCCAAGGCGGGCGCGCATGCTGCGGGGTGGACGTTGGGTGAGGTCAGTGATGTTGCTCATCGGTTTGGATTTGGTGGTGGTGGGACGAGGTTATTGAGCGGTAAAGCCGCCATCGACTTTGACGGAAGTGCCAGTGATGAACGAGGCGGCGTCGGAGCAGAGGAAGAGCACGACATCGGAGATCTCCCGCGTCTGGCCGGTGCGGCCGATGGGATGGAGTGAGGCCAGGTAATCGCGCTGCGGGCCTTCCTTGCCGGCAAACCGATCCACCATTGCCGTCTCAATGACCGCCGGGGCGACAGCGTTGATGCGGATGCCCTGCCTGGCGAACTCGATCGCCGCGGATTTGGTGATGCCTTCGACGGCATGCTTCGAGCCGATATAAACGCTGGCGCCCGCCATGCCGATGTGACCGGCGACGCTGCTCGTATTGACGATGACGCCTCCGCCGGTCTGGAGCATCGCGGGGATCTCATATTTCAACGAAGTGAAGATGCCCCACACGTTGACGTCGAAAGTGCGTCGATAGTCGGCTTCGGAGATTTCCGTGAGCGGTCCCATCCACTCGACACCGGCATTATTGAAAGCGATGTCGAGGCGGCCAAACGCCGCGAGGGTCTGCGCGACGAGGTTCCTGACGTCGGCTTCCACGGCGACGTCGCCCCGGACAAAACGCGCCGTGCCACCCGCCGCGGTTATTTCCGAAACCACGGCTTCTCCCTCCTGCTGGCGGCGCCCGGAGAGGACGACCTTGGCGCCCGCTTTCGCAAAGGCGAGAGCGGTGGTTTTTCCGATGCCGGAGGTACCGCCGGTGATGAGGACAACTTTGTTGGTGAAATCGGAGTTCATGGCTTAAATGCGAATGAAGAGTTCGTCGGCGCTGTAGCGGACCTTTGCTTGCGAAGCGTACTTGTCACCGGCGGAGCGAAACCCCGCGGCCGCCGCGACGACGGTCTGGTAGCCCTTGGCCGGAAGCCCGAGGAACTCGTCGTATTTGACGGCGTCGATGCCTTCCATCGGGCAGACATCGATGCCGAGCATGGCCGCGGAGGTCATGAAATTCCCGAGGGCAATGTAGGCCTGGCGCGTGGCCCATTCGTGCTGCCATTGGCTGCGCGGGCCCTTGACGATGTCGCCGATCAGCATGCTCTTGAGCTGTTCGACCTTGGCGATCGGAACGCCGCGCACCTCGGCAACGCGAGCCACGTAACGGTCCACGTCCGCCTCGCTCACGCTGCTCATCGCGGCGAAGACCACGAAGTGCGAGGCATCGACGACCTGCCGCTGCCCCCACGAAAGCGGCCCCAGCTTCTCGCGGGTGGCCGGATCGGTGATGACGACGAAGCGATAGGGCTGAAAGCCGTAGCTCGTCGGCGTGAGGATGAGGGCTTGTTCGAGCGTGGACCAATCGGCCGCGGAGATTTTTTTCGCCGGGTCGAAGGCCTTGGTGGCGCAGCGCCAGCGAAGTTGCTGGAGCAAGGTGTCGTTGGAGACGGGTGGGGCGTGCATGGCGGTGTGGGTATGGGATATTGTTCGAGAAAGGAGCTACCAGGCGATCTCCTGGCGCTCGCGCAGGAATTTGCCGGTGAGCTTTTGCGGCGCGTCGAGCGCCAGCCACACGATGGTGTCGGCGCCTTCCTCGACGGAAAGCGGCGCGCTCTTGCCGCCCATATCTGTTCGAACCCAGCCCGGTGAGACGGAATTGACTGCGAAACGCGGCAGAGCCGCGGCGAAATGCTGGGTAAGCGCGTTGAGTGCGGTCTTGGAAATGCTGTAGGCCGGCGCCCAATCCTGGAGGCCTTCGGCGAGCTGGCCGGCGCCGCTGGAGACGTTGATGACGCGGGGCGCTTTGCTTTTCGCCAGCAGTGGTTCGAAAGCCTGCGTGACCAGGAGTGGACCCACCGTATTGGTCGCAAAAGTCTTCAGCGCTTTTTCACCGGTGAGGTCGAGAACGCTGCCGCGGTCGTCGAGCAAGATTGCCGCGTTATTGACCAGCGCATCCAGATGGTCTGTGTGTCGCGACACCAGGCGCACCGCGCTCTCGATGCTCGCCGAATCGCTCACATCGAGCGGCAGGAAATGAACGTCGCCCTTGATCGAGGCCGCGGCGCGTTCGCCCGCTTCGCTCTTCCGCGCGGTGAGAAAGACGCGCGCGCCGCGGGCGGCGAGTTGCCTCACCACCTCGAGACCGATGCCCTTGTAGGCGCCGGTGACCAGGACCATGGATGGTGAATCGCTCATCAGAGATCGTTAGAAAGGAGATTTGACCACACCGCCTTCCACGCGCAGCGCGGCGCCGGTGGTGGCGGCGGACAGGGGGCTGGCGACGTAGGTGACGAGATTCGCGACTTCCTCGACGGTGGCAAATCGCTTGATCAAGGAAGAGGGCCGGACCTTCTCGAAGAACTCCTTCTCAAATTCCGCGAACGGCTTGCCGCCGGAAAGCTGGTCGACAAAGGTCTCGACACCTTCGGAGCGGGTCGGGCCCGGCAGCACGGCGTTGACGGTGACACCGGTGCCGGCGGCGAGTTCGGCGAGACCGCGGGCCACCGCGATTTGCGCGGTCTTGGTCATGCCATAATGGATCATCTCCGGGGGGCTTTGCAGGGCCGATTCGCTGGAGATGAAGATGATGCGGCCCCAATTTCGCGCCTTCATGCCCGGGAGAAACAACCGGCTGAGACGGACGCCGCTGAGCACGTTCACCTCGAAGAAGCGGCGCCAGTCGGCATCGGCGATTTCTTCGAATGGCTTCGGTTCGAAGATGCCGAGATTATTGACCAGCACCTCAACGGCCGGGAAGCGTCGCGCGAGTTCGTTGGCGGCCGCCTCGGTCGAGAGATCGCCGGCAAACGACTCCAGCTTCGCCCCCGGCGCCTTCGCGTGAATGCCGGCCAGAGCTTCGGCAACGCGCTTCTCCGTGCGCCCGTTGATGATGACGCGTGCGCCCTCGGAAGCCAGGGAGGTGGCGATGGCGAGGCCGATACCGGCCGTCGAGCCGGACACGAGTGCGAGTTTGTCGGTGAGCTGAAGGTCCATGGAGTGGGTAAGTTCCTCAATCATCAGCAGGTGACGAGCTTCATCATCGCCGGCTGGTACCGTTCGCCGGTGATTGGGATGCTGGAGAGTCCTTCGCGAATCTGCTCCTGGTCCTCGAAAGTGAGGGCCAGGTTGAGCGAGGTGCCGTTCAGCGGACCGGGATGGCGGGCTTTCATGATACGCGGGCGTTTGACGTGACGAACGGAAGGCAGGGGATCAACTCCACACCCAGCGATCGTGGACAAATTCGTACCCGGAATCATTTCTCTGCACGAATCCGAGCGCGGGATAAGCAAAGTGCGCCGCAAAAATCCGGGTGCGATCGGTGGCAGCGCGGTCGAAGAGGTGCTTGCGCGTGGCGCTCGCCTGGGCGGGGATGGAATCGCCCGCCATGGTCCAATCGAGATGCGCAAACATCAGCACTTCGTGGTGCGCGGCGTCGACGAGGTGCAGCAATTGCTCATTTCCCGAAGTAATGGCGAAAGCGAGATGTCCTGGCGTATGGCCCGGTGCGTCGATCAATTCGACGGCATCCAGGAGACGGTCACCCGGCGCGACAAATTCCAGCTTCGGCTTGACCGCGTTGAGTACGGTGCGCGCGGTCTTGAGGGCGCCGGCGATCATCTCCTTACTGAGGCGTATCCCGCTGACGTCGGGCGAAGGCGCGTTCCAGTAATCGAATTCGCGCCGATGGATGAAGTGTTTCGCGTGCGGGAAGAGCAGATCTCCAGTCTTGGCATCGATGAGACCGCCGATGTGATCGGAATGGGCGTGGGAAATGAACACGGCGGTGATCTGTTCCGGCTGGACGCCAGCCGCCGCCATCACCGGGAGCAAGCGACCGATTGTCGGCGCGGAAAATCCACCGGCGCCCGCGTCGAATAGCAGCCACTCGCTTCCCACGTGCACCAGAAGCACATTAAACGGTAGTTGCGCCTGCGGAGATTGAAAGTGGGCGGCAAGGACCTCCGCGACCGCGCCGGGCGGCGCTTCGGTGGCGAGCATCGGCTGGATGGGCAGGCCGAGAAAACCGTCACTCAGGACATACGCCGTGGCATCGCCGATGCGGAAGCGGTAATAGGAGGCTGCGGTGATGGGTGGTTCCGCGGCAGTGGTCACTGTCGCCGCGGAAGCGCGGCTGGCGAAGACGGCGAGGCCACCGAGGCCCAGCAGGCGGAGGAGTTCGCGACGGTCGAGGACTGAGAGATTGGTGGTTTTCATTTAGTTGAGATCGTTTTCGAGGACGATGCGGTACCGGGCCTGGCCGCTCTTGAGATGTTCGAGAGCGTCGTTGATCTTCGACATCGGGAAATGCTCTGTGGTCGGCGCGATGCCATGCCGCGCGGCGAACTCCAGCATCGTGGCCGTCGTGGCTGGGCTGCCCAGCGGCGAACCGGAGAACGAGCGCTGGCCGACGAGCATGGGAAAGGCGGCCAGGCTGACGGGCTCGGCCACGGCGCCCACGGTGTGCAGCCGGCCTTTGGGTGCAAGCGCGCCAATCAGCGTCTGCCAGTCCAGCGACACGTTCACCGTAGAAAGGATGAAATTCAGCGAACCGGCGAGTTTGTTGAGGTCGTCGGGATTCCGCGAGTTCACCACGCGGTTCGCGCCGAGTTGCAGGGCCTCTTCGCGCTTTGAATCGCTCGAGGTGAACGCGACAACGTCGCAGCCCCAGGCGTGGAGAAACTTCAAGGCCATGTGGCCCAGGCCGCCGATGCCAATCACGCCCACGCGATCGGTCGGCTTGATGCCAAATTGGAGAATGGGATTGAAAACCGTGATCCCCCCGCAGAAGAGTGGACCGGCTTTGGCCGCATCGATCCCCTCGGGCAGCGGGACGACCCAACTGGAAAGCGCGCGCACACTGGTGGCGAAGCCGCCATGCCGGTGGATGATGGTGGCCTCCGCGGTAGCGCAAAGATTATGATCTCCACTCATGCACTGCTGACAGGACATGCAGCTCCCGGAGTACCAGCCGACCCCCACGGTCTGGCCGACCTTCAGGTTCTTTACATGATCGCCGACTGCCGTAACCGCGCCGATGACTTCATGCCCGGCGACCAGCGGGTAGGCGGTCATGCCCCATTCGTTCTCGATCATGGAGAGATCGGAATGGCAGATGCCGCAGTAGGAGACGGCGACATCGACCTGGTCGTCGCCGAGCGGCCCCGGCTCGTATTCGAAGGGTTGGAGTGGCGATTTCGGTGCGGTGGCAGCGTAGGCTTTGATGGTGGTCATGGTGGTGTGTTCTTTCTACGTATTTGCGCCCGCGATTGGGCGCTTTGGCTTCGCCGCGTTGGCGGCCTGCCAGAGGTACCACGCGGCGGTAGTGCCATGTGGACGCCAGCGTTCCGCATGGGCGAGAACGTCCTTCGGTTTCGGTATCTCCGACAGCCCGTGGGCGATGCGAAATCCATCCCGGATGCCGTAGTCGTCCGCCGGAAAAACGTCGGGACGGCCGAGTTTAAAGATGAGCAACATTTCGACGGTCCAGCGACCCACGCCACGCACCTGAACGAGGCGTTCGATGATGGCCGCATCGGACATGGCGCGAATGGTCCGCGATGCGGGGACGGTGCCATCGAGCGTCTTTGCGGCGAGGTCGCGCAATGAAGCGATCTTGGCACGTGAAAATCCGCAGGCCCGCAGGGCGTCGTCGCTCACACTGGCAAGTTCCCTGGCGGACGGAAACCGACGGCTTGGGAAAAGGCCGCGAAAGCGGCGGAGGATGGTTTCCGCCGCCGCGCCGTGCAGTTGCTGGTGGGCAACCGCCCGCACCAGCGACTCAAAGGGCGTACGGGCCGTCTCCGGCGCCAACGTGCAGGGTCCGTGGACGCGGATGAGCCGGCGCATGATCTTGCAGCGCTGTGTGAGATAAGCGTGGGCTTCGGGAGTCATGGGTGGCGGTGTGGCCGCGAATCTTGCGGGTCGCGATGGGAACCCTGAAGAGGTGCCCGCTTATGCCGCGGCGAGCGCTTCGAGCTTTGCCAGGATGGCGTTTTTCGAGAGGGCGCCGACGGCATAGTCCCGCACCTGGCCTCCCTTGAAAAAGAGCAGGGTGGGAACGGCGCGCACGCCGAACTGGCTGGCCAATTCGGGATGCTCGTCGATATTGAGCTTGGCGATCTTGAAGCGCTGGCCATTGGACGCCGCGATCTCGTCGAGCGCCGGCGCCATCATGCGGCACGGACCGCACCAAGGCGCCCAAAAGTCCACGAGGACGGGCTTGTCGGATTTTACGACCTGCGCGTCGAAGGTCGTCAAGTCGATTTCGGTGGTGTGATGCATAGTGATATCAGGCGGCGTGCTGAAGATTTTGCTCGGACCGATGGGCCGGCGACGGAGCGAGGGCAGCGAAAACGAAGCGGGCCTTTTCCTCGGCAACAGCCGGGAAGAAGAGGCTCGGGAAGCCCGTCTCCTGTGCCACGTCCATCGCTTCATCGAGCACGCGGCGAATGAGGGGCGGCGGAATCCGGATGCCGAAATCGCGCATGAGGCGGGCGGTGACCGCACGGCGTAAATCACCCATGAAATTAGTTCGCGAACGGAGCGAGGGAGGTTGGGCGGCGTGCAATTGGGATCGGCGCTTCATGGCGTTTTCGGTAGGTTACATTTTGGTTAAAATTAGACCGGTCGTCTCTGAGATTCTCAGCAAAATTACGCAGGCGTTAAATACCGGCGGAGGAATACCGCCATGGAACGCAGCGGCGCGACGTTGCGCTCGACGAGCATCCGCAAATTCGCTCCCATCCAGAGATCGTGAATGAGCAGGGCGGTCGCCTTCGGATCAATATCCCTCCGGATCACGTCCTTGGCCTGGCCCTCCGTGAGCACTCGCTCCAGGTAGCCGACCCATTCGCGCCCCCCTTCCGCCAGAACCGCTCGCATGTCGTCGCTGAAGGTCGCCACCTCGGTGGCCAATTTTGCGACCAGGCAACTGCATTGGCAGCGATTTTCCATTAACTTGGCAATATTCAGGTCGAAGAACGCCATCAAACGATCGAAAGGGTTCTCGGAAAGCTCGGTGGTCAGCAAGGCGTGGCGCTTGTAATTGGAAGCCTCCGCCACGTAGTGTTTGAGCAATTCGACGCCAAACTGCTCCTTGGACTGAAAATAATGGTAAAACGACCCCTTGGGAACTTTGACGGCCGAGAGGATTTCGTTGAGGCCGACGGAATGGAAGCTCTTCTGGAGCATGATCTCCTCGGCCGCATCGAGAATGCGTTCCTTGGTGGTCGTGTTGGCAGTCGCCGTGCTCATCTGGAATGGGGACAAATAGACCAGTCGTCTAGGAGTGTCAAAAAGAATTCTAAAGGTTTCCCAGCCGGTGCGCGCCGAGCGTAGCGGGGTGCCAGCCGACTAATTTAGAGGTGGCTGCCAAGGCCGCCTCTACACCTTACTGCCCTTCGCCCTCGCCCTGCCGCCCGTTCTCCTCGAGGTGCCGCAGCACATCACTGCGGTCCTCGACCTCATCCCACACATCGCGGCTCACGTAGATCGGCGCCTTCTGCTGGATGGCGAGCGCGATGCAATCGCTCGGGCGGCCGTCGAGTTCGACGATCTTCTTCTCAAAAAGTTCGTTCTCCGCGCTGATGATGAGCCGGGCAAAATACGTTTCGCTCTTGAGATCGTTGATGATCACGCGTTCCACTTTGGCGCCGAGCGCGGCCATGAGATGGCCGATGAGGTCATGCGTGAGCGGGCGTTCCTTCGGCGTTTCGTTGATGAACATGGAAATCGCCGCTCCCACGCTTTCGTCCACGTAAATGACGAAGACTTTCTCCTCATTGCCGATGAATACGGCCCGGCCCGAATTGAACGGGAGCACGGTGCGGATTTCGACCGGAATGACGGGCTTACTCATGGTGCGGGAATGTCGGGTGTGGGTTGGCTGGTGTCGAGGGCGAAAAGTGCCGTCGAGCAGGTGCGGGGATGTTCGCCTTGCCAGGACGCGACCGTGAATTCATCATCGCGTCGATGCGGAGCCCCAGATCCACACCACCACCTCGGAGGAAGCGACAGCCGGCCTCGGAACCCAAAGGAGGCGGGAAATGCTGAGACGGCTTCTGAGCCTGGCAGTCCTGGGCGCGGGGGTCTACTGCCTGCTACACCCTTGGTCTTCCAAGCCCATGACGTGGGATGAGATCATTCCGCATTGGAACGGTGGGCCGGGGCAGCCGTCGGAAAGCGCGGGCAACGCAGGGACCACGCCCACCGGCACGAATGTCCCCACCGCGCCTGCCGCGCGCAATCCGGGGGCTCTCCCGGTGCCTGGAGTGGAATCGTGGAGCGAACAGAATGTCAGCGGATTGAGGCTCAGCGTTCCCTTCCCCGTGCAGCCGGCTCCCGTGACCATCCCGCCGCGGGCAAATATTACGATTCAGGCCTATAAGGGAGAGTCCGGCAGTCGCGCCATTTACCTTGCGCACGCGATGCATTCCACGCTGGTCGGGGCTCCGATGCTCTCGTGGGCCGACAAGACGCTTTCCAGTGCGATGGGCAAAGTCGGGATGCGAGTCATGTCCACCAACACGCCGACGCTGCTGCATGGCTTGCGGGCCCGGCGGAGCGACCTCATCTCGGTGAGCGCCGCCCCACCAATTCGGGGGCGCCTTTTGCTGTTGGAAGGCGGAAGCAATGTCTGGGTGATCGAATGCCATGCGCTGGAAAGTGATCCCGATGCGGAGCGGATCTTCATGAGAATCGCGACTTCCGCGCAACCGCTGTGACTGGCTGGGGTTGAGCCGCGAAGAATATTGCGAACCGTAGATTGCATTCGTCCGCACATTCTACTATCGCGTGCGCCATGCAGCAGACTTGGGATATCCCCGCCGCCGTTTCCCTCTACAACATCGATCGTTGGGGCTCGGGCTATTTTACGATCAACGAGCGCGGGAATGTCCAGGTCCTGCCCACGCGCGGCACGGCTTCGATCGATATCATGGAATTGATCGAAGAGGCGAAGGGGCGCGGACTGACGTTTCCGCTCGTGCTTCGTTTCCAGGACCTGCTGCGCGACCGAGTCGAGACCATCAACAAGGCCTTCGCCGCCGCGATCAAGGAGGCGAACTATCGCAACGAGTACCGCGGCGTTTTCCCCATCAAGGTCAATCAACTTCGCGAAGTCGTGGAGGAGATCGTGGATGCGGGTGCGCCGTATCACTTCGGGATCGAGGCGGGCAGCAAGCCGGAGTTGATCGCGGCCCTGGCCATCCATCGCGACCCGGAGTCACTCATCATTTGCAACGGGTACAAGGACAAGCTCTTCATCGAGAACGCGCTGCTGGGCCGGAAGCTCGGCAAGAAGGTGATTCTGGTAGTGGAGAAGATCGAGGAACTTGCGGAAATCCTTCGTGTGTCCAAGGAGGTGGGCGTCGAGCCGATCATCGGGATACGCGTGCGCCTGTCGGCGAAGGGTGCGGGAAAGTGGGCGACGAGCGGGGGCGAGAATGCGAAATTTGGCGTGAGCACGGCAGAACTGGTGGCCGCCAGCGACCTGCTCAAGAGCGAGGGGCTCGCGCACACCCTCAAGCTGGTTCATTTTCACGTCGGTTCGCAGGTGCCGGACATCGGCACGATCAAACGCGCCGTGCGCGAGGCCGCGCGCTACTATGCGAAGCTCAGCCGGCTCGGGCACGAACTCGGCTATCTCGACGTCGGCGGCGGTTTGGGCGTCGATTACGACGGGTCGCGCACGGCGTTCGACAGTTCGACGAATTATTCGCTGCACGAGTACGCGCGCGACATTGTGTGGAATATCATGGAGGTCTGCGACTCGGAGAAAGTCGCCCACCCGGCGATCGTGAGCGAAAGCGGGCGGGCCATCGTGGCCCACCATTCGGTGCTCGTGGTCGAGGCGTTTGGCTCGATCGAAAAGGACAAGGCGCCGGCTCAGATCGAAGCCGGGGCCGACGATCCAAAGCAAGTCGCCGAGATCCTGGAATTGCAGCGCAACCTTTCCCAGCAGAACCGCATGGAGTCGCTGCACGACGCCCAGCAACTCAAGGAACAGGCGCAGTCGATGTTCGACCTCGGATTGCTCGGGCTCGAAAGCAAAGCCAGGATCGAGACGGTCTACTGGCAGATCGCCAAAAAGGTCGTCGAGTATTGCGCGGGCATGAAATACGTGCCGGACGAGGTGAAAGAACTCGAAGTTTCGCTCGGCGATCAATTCGTCTGCAATTTCTCAGTCTTCCAAAGCCTGCTCGACCATTGGGCGCTGGGTCAGCTTTTCCCCGTCATGCCGATTCACCGGCTCAACGAATTTCCCGAACGGCAGGGGACGCTGGTCGACATCACTTGCGACTCCGACGGCAAGGTCAGCAAGTTCATCGACTTGCAGGACGTCAAAGACACGCTCTCGCTGCACAAGCTCAGGCCCGGTGAGCACTACTACCTCGGCTTCTTCCTCATGGGCGCCTACCAGGACATTATGGGCGACCTGCACAACCTTTTCGGACGGGTCAACGAGGCGCACGTCTTTCTCGATGAGGACGAGGAGAGTGGCTGGTACATCGAGGAGACGATCGAAGGCAGCACCATCGGCGAGGTTCTTTCCATGACCCAATGGGACCAGAACGAACTGGCGCGCCACATGAAGTCCCAGGTCGATGCGGCCATCAAAGGCGACCGGCTCAAACCCAACGAAGCCATGAAACTCCTCGCCAACTACGAGCGGGCGCTCAAGGGGTACACGTATCTCCAGTTCAACGGCAATGGTGCGGGCGGCAAATAGGCTGCCGAACGGTGTGAGCCGGTGGCATTTGACCCTCCGGCGCAACTGCGGCATGCTCCTGTCATGAGCATCACCGCCATCGTGCAAAACGATACGATCAAGCTGCCCGTGCATGTGCCGGACGGAACGACGGTGGAGATCATCGTGAAGTCGGAGCAGAGGACAGCGCCGGCGCCGGGCACTTTCTTCGACACGATTCGAGACCTCGTTGGCACCGTGGACGGGTTGCCTGAGGACTTCGCCGCCGAGCATGATCACTACATCCACGGCACGCCCAAGCGCGGTGCAAGGTGAAACGGGCATTTGGCGATGCGCATTATTTCCTCGCGCTGTTGAGCCCGCGCGATCAGGACCACATTCGCGTAAGAGAGTTTGCGGGTCGATGGGAGGGCGAAATCATTACGACGCGTTGGGTCCTCGCAGAAGTGGCTGACGGTCTTGCCGCACCTCCGCTACGGGCGCCGACAGTGACCTTTCTGGAGCGACCGGAACGAAACCCGTTTGTCCGGATTATCCCGCCAAACGAAGCGCAATTCGTGCAGGGATTCGATCTTTATCGGCGAAGACCGGATAAAGCATGGTCACTGACGGATTGCATTTCCTTCGTGGTGATGCAGCAGGAAGAGGTAAGCGACGCAGTGACCAGCGATCGGCATTTTGAACAAGCGGGATTTACGGTGTTGCTGGCTGGGTGAGGGTGGCATTTGACCCTCCGGCGCAACTGCGGCATGGTCCTTTCATGACCGTCGCGGGCGAAATCAAGATCAAGATCGGCAATGAGAAGCTGGTGAAAGTGACCGAGCAGGCCAGCGCCAAGCTGACCTCGCTGCTCACGCGCCAGGGGCGGCCGCAAGGCGCGCTGCGTGTGGCTGTGATCGGCGGCGGATGCTCCGGGTTGCAATACAAGATGGACCTGGTCGATGGTCCGGCGAATCGCGACATCATGGTCCAGAGTGCCGGTGTGAAGGTGGTCATCGATCCCAAGAGCGCGCTGTTTGTCAGCGGGTCGCTGCTCGATTTCAGCGACGATTTGCAGAAGGGCGGCTTCAAGGTCACGAATCCGAACGCCGTGGCGCATTGTTCGTGTGGCGAGAGCTTCTCCGCGTAGGGGAAAAGTTTCCGCTTGGACGCCCTCTTACCGTTGCTCGCTCTCCGGCCGCAGGAAAGTCAGCGAATCGCCAAGCTGCCTGGTCTCGTACACCGGCTGCTCCACCGGCACTTCGTAAGTCCGTTTTTCGCTCTCGACGCGCACCTTGAGCAGGTATTCGCCGGCGATTTCTTTCGCTCCCTCGAGGTGGCGTCCGTCGAAGCTGACCTGCCGCTCTTTTTGCGGCGTAAAGACTTTCTCGATGACCGTCCCGGTCAGTTTATTGCCGGTGACGGGCTCGGCCATATGGACGACGCCGTAGCCGATGAACGCGAGGACGATGAGGCCGACAAGGCTGGCGACGATCGCGTCGCGCTTCGCCGTGCTGGGCACGATGACGAGCGGGGCCTTCGCCGGAGGTGGTTTCATTTGCCCGTGACGATCTCGGTTCGCGCGGCAATCTGCGCTTCGTGGACGGCGACGGTTTCTTCGGTGACGATCACCGGTTCGTCACTGCGCAACCGCCGCTCCCAGATGTAGCGCCGCAAGAGCACTTTCAACGTGGCGGTGAGCGGCACGGCGAGGATGGCGCCCAGCAGGCCCCCGAGAAGCAGCCCCCAGACGAAGACCGACGCGATCACCGTCATGGGATGAAGCCCGACGCTTTCTCCCACAATCTTCGGGGTGATGAAAAGGCCGTCGATCTGCTGGACGAGGAAGAAGATGACGGTGACCACCAGCGGGAAGAGCCACCAGTGATCGCCGGGAATCCAGGTGCCGGCGCCGCCTTGCAGCAAAGCAATGACCACCGCCGTCACCCAGCAGAGCGTAATGCCGAGATAGGGAATGATGCCGAGAAAGCAGAGCATCAGTCCGATGAGGATGCCGAATTCAAGCCCGAAGATGACGAGCAGGATGCCGGTGATGGTGCCATTGATCATGCTCACCAGCAGTTGCCCACGGAAGAAAGCGATGAGGTAGCCGTTGATCTCTTCGAGCGCAGCGATCACTTCGTCCTTGAAGACCGACGCGCGCAACGGCAGGTAGTCGCCCCAGGATTCGGCGATATTCTTCGACTCGACGAGGAAGTAATAAAGATAGATTGGCACGATGAGCATCGAGAGCAGGAAGAGGAAGCCACCGACGCCTCTGGCCAGAAATGCCCACCCATGGCGCACTACTACGGGCAGCGTGGGCAGCGTGGTGCGTAGCCAGTCCGGCAGAAAAGTCTGCAAATCGATAAGGGGGGGCGCGCTTTCCGGAGTGTTGGCCACCGGGTTTGTGGCCGGCGAAGCGGGATTCGCGCTGGGGAGCGTGGGCGCGGATGTTGTGGGCGGCTTTGGGGAAGGCGCCGGCGCGGGAGTGTTTTCCGGGGTAGGCGTTTCTTCGGCTGGGGCGAGGGGATTCTCGATCTTCTTGGGAATCTGCGGGAAAAAGTGGATGCCGAGCTTCTCATCGAGAGAGTGGGCCCATCCGTTGAACCCCTCGATCATGTGTTCCACACGCACTCGATAGGTGGGCACGCGTCGCACCAGGTTGGCCGTCTGCATCCAGATTGCCGGAACGATCCAGATCAGGATTCCCGTGAGCACGATGAACACGACCGCGAAGACCGCGAGCACGGCGCGCTTTCGCGAGGTTCCCCAACTGACGATTTTCGCCACCACCGGCTCCAGGAGATAAGCGAGGACGCCGGCGACAGCGAATGGAATGAGGATCGGCTGAAGGAACGCGATGACGCTGGAAAAGATCCAAATCAGCCCGATGGCCACGGCCCCAATGGCCGCCACCGACAGGGTTGTCAGAGCAGCCCAGATCGCTTTCTTCTGCCATGGCGTTGGGTATTCCGGCGCGTTCATCCGGCCATAGATTCGAGAAGGAACCTGCCGGGTTCAAGTATTCTCGCCAACATAGGGATTGGTCTGCCGCTCGACCCCGATCTTCGTGGCGGGTCCGTGGCCCGGCAGCACGGTGATATCGTCCCCGAGGGGGAAGAGCTTTTCCCGGATCCCCTGGAAAAGCAGCGGTCCATTCCCGCCGGGCAGATCCCAACGACCGACACCGCCGGCAAATAGGACATCACCGCCAAAGAGCACCCCTTCTTTCCGGTCCAAAAAGCACAAACTCCCCGGGCAATGCCCCGGGACCAGCAACACCTGAAATTCGCGGCCTTCGATCAGAGTCGAAGCGCAATCGGCGATGTGAAAGCCCGGCGAAATCGGCTCAATCTCCCATCCAAACCCAAAATCCTTGAAAAAGCCGCGCTGCGTGACCATGGGCTCGGTTTCCTGGTGGTAGCCCACGCGACAGCCGTGCTCCTCCTGAATGCGCGCCGCGTCCCAGACGTGGTCGATGTGCCCATGGGTGAGCAAGAGGGTGGATACCTTGTAGCCGTTTTCCTTGAGCCAACCGGCGGCCTCTTGTGGCGCATCGATCAAGATGCCGCTGTCGCGCAGGTAAAAGCAGTTCGTGTCAAAGATTCCGCCGGTAAAGGAGTCGAGTTGCATGGGTGAAGCGCGGTCATTCAGACCGCGAAAGAAGCCTGTGACGAAGCACCAATCCTCCCCAGATCGCAAGTTTATGAAGTCTGGTTTGCGCTTTGGCTGAATTCTGTCACTTTGATCAGCCGTTTTCCCAAGACCACCTCGTTCGATGAAACTTCTCCTCGCTTTTTGTGCTCCGCTGGCCGTGTCCGTGGCGCTTTCCGCAACCACACTCCGGGCCGATACGCCTGATCCGGGGCAGATCGAGATTTCGGTCGGAAGGCTGCTGGAGCAGGGTCACTACAGCCGGATGAAGCTGGACGAGAAGGTCTCGCAGCGCTTCCTGAAGAACTACCTCGAGGGGCTCGATTACAATCACCTCTATTTCACGCAGAAGGATGTCGATCTTTTCACGATGAGGTTTGGCAGCACGTTGAATAACGACGTGCTCCTGGGGAATCCTGAACCGGCCTTCACCATTTTCAATATCTTCAAGAAGCGGGTCGAGGACCGGGTCGCCAAAATCAAGGAATTGCTCACGCAAAAATACGACTTCAGCAGCGATCGCACCGTCGAAATCAACCGCCAGAAAGCCACGTGGCCGAAGGATGACGCCGAGGCCGATCAACTCTGGAAGGACCGCGTCGAGGGCGAGACGCTCCAGGAAGTGCTCAACAAGCACGCCATCGATCCACCGGTAAAAGTTCTGACCCGTCGCTACGACGAGGTGCTGCGCAGTCTGCGTGAGCAGACCAAGGAGGACATTATCAAGGGGTTCCTGACGATCCTCGCTCAGACCTACGACCCGCACTCCGAGTACATGAGCAAAAGCGAACTGGAAAGTTTTCAGATCAACATGCGTCTGTCGCTGGTCGGGATCGGCGCGGTGCTGCACTCCGAGGACGGTTACGCCAAGATCGCTGAGTTGGTTCCCGGCGGACCGGCCGCCAAGGACGGGCGCCTCAAGGTCGGAGATCGCATCGCCGCGGTAGCCCAAGGCGACAAGGACTTCGTGGATTCCGTCGACATGAAGCTCGACAAGGTCGTCGAAATGATCCGTGGCAAAAAGGACACGGTCGTCCGGCTGCAAGTCGTCCCCGGCAATTCGGCCGACACCTCCGCGCGCAAAATCATCGAAATCAAGCGCGACGAGATCAAGCTCAAGGAACAGGAAGCCAAGGCCGAACTCATCGAACGACCGGGCCCGGATGGAAATCCCATTCGCCTCGGCTGGATCGTCCTGCCGTCTTTCTACGCGGACATGGAGCATAGCGGCGCGGCCGATGCGAAGAGCACCACCAAAGACGTGCTCGCGCTGATCAATCGCCTCAAGCAGGAACACATCCAGGGCCTGGTGATGGATTTGCGGCACAATGGCGGCGGCTCGCTGGAGGAGGCCGTGAACCTCACCGGCCTTTTCATCAAGCGCGGGCCGGTGGTTCAGGCGAAAGACAGCAACGGCAACATCCACGTTTCCAAGGACCGTGATCCCTCGGTGGCCTGGGATGGGCCGCTCATCGTCTGCACCAACCGGTTGAGCGCCTCCGCGAGCGAGATTTTCGCGGCCGCTCTTCAGGATTATAACCGGGCGGTGATCGTTGGTGACAGCAGCACCTTTGGCAAGGGGACGGTGCAAACCATGCTCGAGATCGGGCGGATCATGCCCTTCCTCGGTGGCGGCAACAATGAAGCCGGCGCGCTCAAGCTCACCATCCAGAAATTCTATCGCATCGCCGGCGGCTCCACGCAGCACAAAGGGGTCGAGTCCGACGTGCGGCTGCCTTCGCTTTTCGACCACCAGGAAATCGGCGAAAGCGCGCTCAAGGGCCCGCTGCCGTACGATACGGTACCGCCGGTGGATTTCGACAAGTGGGAGCGGCCACTTTTCAAGAACGACTTGCGCCAGCGCTCCGCGGCGCGGGTCGCCGCCGATCCAGAATTCCGCTACATCACCGAAGATCTCGATGAATTGAAGAAGCGGCTCGCGGAGAATCGCGTTTCACTGAACGAAAAGGCCCGTCGTGCGGAAATCCAGGAAGACCAGGAGCGCCGCGACTCACGCGAGGCGGCTCGCGAGAAAGTCAAGCTGCCCGATGTGAAAACCTACGTCATCACGCTCGACAATGTGAAGAAACCGGAGCTCCAGCTCGTGACCTACGAGAAGCCGGAAAAGAAATCAGCCGATGCCAAATCCGGCGATGCGAAGCCGGGCGACGCCAAAGCCGCGGATGGAAAGCCGGCTGGCGCGAAATCAAACGCGGAAACCGGCGCGTCACCGTCGCTCAATGAGGATGCCGAGGACGATGACGGCGAGGCGACGAATCGCTCGGAACGTTTCGATCCGATCAAATCGGAGACCTTGAACATTCTCGGCGACCTCATTGACCTGCAGCACAACCCGAAGACGGCCACCGCAAGCACTTCGAAATAACCGTCTCTAGGTTTTGCTCCCGCCGAACTGCGCCTGCAATCGCAGATCCGGCGTGACCGACATTTCGATATCGCGCAATTTCATTCCGCCGGGTGAAAAGGCGAGCAACGGAAAGGCGCGGCCCTCCAATTGCTGCAAACGCGGGCGCAAAAAGCCTCCCGCAAGGCTGGTCACCATCGGATCGCCGTCCAGTCCCAGGGAGGAAAGCCGGGCGTTGAAAGCTTCATCGATATCCAAACGGCCCGTGAGTGCGAGGGTGGCGCTCATGATGAAGACCTTGGCTGTGACTTCGGCCCGAAATGTGATCGCGCATGGGCCTTCCTGGTGGAGCGTCAGTTTCGTCTCTTTTACGGTGACGCCCTGCTTCTCGGCTGCTTGCGAAACCACGGAAAGGAGCAGTTCCTCCAACGCTTCGACGGTGGTCTGGACTGAGACCGTCCCGGCGGCGGCGCTTTCCAGTTTCAGACTGCCCACTGGTGGCGCGCCGGCGAGAGTCATCCGTACTTTCTCCGCCGAGATCCGGATGTTCAGCGGGGCCTTCATGACTTGGAGCGGTTCGCCGAACAGCTCGAAATCAGCGACAAAAATGGCTTGCGCACCAGCGTCGGAGACGGCCGCGGGCAGGTTCTCTTTGGTGATCTCCGAGCCCGTAAGATCGACGCTCAAGCTCGCCAGTTGTGGAAAATCGGCGCCTTTGCCGACGATCTCCCGCGGTGTCAACCCGTGCGATTCGAACCCACGCCGCAGCGCGGCGATGAGTTCATCGGTTGAGGCGGGCGCGGTATCGGCAAGAAGCGGGAGCATGCGCGAACGTTCAGTGCCGGCTTCGCAGCGTCAAGCTTTGCCGTGTGGCGCGATCATTTGAGCGATTTGACCAAAGCGGGCCGGCCGCGGGGTAATCGCTGATAGACACGACCGATGGCCACAGCGGGGGTGACGTTCTCCTGGCCCTGGATGCCGAGCAACCGCACCAATTCCGCTTCGAAATGCAACAGTGCGCGCCGTGAGGCGGCTTTTTCATTCAAATGGCTGAAGGCGCGGGCCAGGAGGTCGTGCAATTCCGGCGCCGGGTGATCGAGTTCCGTGACCAACTCGATCAACTCGACGAAATACGCAGCCAGCGCCACGCGCCCATAGTCCAGGCGCAAACCTTCGCGCGGATTGCGCAGCACCACCTCGCGCAGGATGTGCAATTCGCTCTTCCGGCTGCGCGCGAACTGGATCTCGCAGTCGAAAAAGAGATCGAGCAACCCGGCAAACCGGCTCTTCGGTTGCCGCGCGCCCTTGACGACCGTCTTGATTCGGCCATGCGCCTCCGTGAACCACGACACGATCAAGCTCGATTCGGTGAGCTTGGTTTTGCGGAGGAGAATGGCGGGTGTGGTTTCCAAGGGGGAAAACCAAACATCCAACATCCAACATCCAACATCCACGGGGAAAACATCCAACACCCAACATCCACGGGGAAAACGTCCAACACCCAACATTCACGGGGAAAACATCCAACATCCAACATCCAACATCCAATTGCTCCGGCCATGCCGGCCCGCTTCCTGGGCAAATCACCGGCCGAACGATGCAGCAATGAGTCCGACAGAATTCTGCCTGGAATTGGGCCTCCGCCCGCCTTCCAAGCGCCCGGCTGTCGTGAACGGGTCGTTCGAAGCTCCGCATTGGATGTTGGATGTTGGATGTTGCGGCGCAGCCGCCCCCCCTTTTCCCCGCCCTTGACTTCACATCCCCAGTCCCTAACCTCTCCGCTCCTCAAAGAGATATGACACTCAATACTGCTGCCCTCTCGAAGGCGGCCACCGAGGCCCGGGGCCTCGCTATGGACGCCGTTCACACCTGCGCCTCCGGTCATCTCGGTCTGCCTTTGGGCTGCGCCGAGATCGGTGCCGTCCTGTTTGGTCATGCGCTGCATTACCATCCCGCCGCGCCGAAATGGCTCAACCGCGACCGGTTCGTTCTCAGCGCCGGCCATGGTTCAATGTTCCTCTACGGGTGGCTGCACCTCAGCGGTTACGCCAGTGTCCCTCTCGAAGAGGTGAAGAAATTCCGCGCGCTGGGTTCGCATACGCCCGGCCACCCGGAGTTTCATGAGACGGCGGGTGTCGAGGCGACAACCGGGCCGCTTGGGCAGGGGGTATCGAATGCCGTCGGCTACGCCGTTTCGCAAAAGATGGCGGCCGCGAAATACAACACCAGTGCGCACACCATCTTCGACCATCACGTCATCGCCCTCGCCGGCGATGGCTGCATGCAGGAAGGCGTGGCCATGGAGGCGATCGCCTTTGCCGGGCATTTCAAGCTCGATAACCTCATCCTCATTTACGATTCGAACGATGTGACGCTCGATGCGATGGCGAAAGAAACGCAGAGCGAGGACGCGGCCAAGCGGTTCGAGGCCATTGAATGGGATGTGCAAACGATCGACGGCCAGGATATGCAGGCGTTTCTCACCGCCTTTGAAAAAGCCAGGGCTGGCACGGGCAAGCCGCACCTCATTATCGCGAAGACGCTGATCGGCAAAGGCATCCCGGAGGTCGCTGGAACGGCCAAGGCCCACGGCGAAGGCGGGGCGAAGTTCGTCGACGCCGCGCGCAAGGCGCTCGGCCTGCCGGAGAACGAGCACTTTTTCGTGAGCAAGGAGACGCGCGAATATTTCGCGGAGCATGGGAAGAAACTTTCCGCCGATTATGCGGCCTGGCAAAAGACCTACGAGGCCTGGCGCGCGGCCAATCCCGCGCTGGCTGGGGAACTCGACGCCGCGGTCGGCAATCAAGTGCCGGCCGATTTGCTCGCGCGCATTCCGCAATTCCCGGCGGACGCAAAGATCGCCACGCGCAAAGCCGGGAGTGACGTTCTCCAGGTCGTGGCCGAGGCCGTGCCGTATCTTATCGGTGGCAGCGCGGACCTCTACGGCTCAACGCTCAACTACATCAATTCGTCGAAAGACTTCAACGCGACGAACCACGCAGGCCGCAATATTCGCTTCGGTATCCGCGAACACGGCATGTGCGGCATCCTCAATGGCCTGGCCTACGACGGCCTCTTCCGCCCGAGCGGTGCGACCTTCCTCGTCTTCGCGGATTACTGTCGCGGTTCAATCCGCCTGGCAGCTCTCAGCGGCCTCGGCACCATTTTCATTTTCACCCACGACTCTGTCGGGGTTGGCGAAGACGGCCCGACGCACCAGCCGGTGGAGACGGTCAGCAGCCTGCGCTTGATTCCCCATCTGGATGTGATTCGGCCGGCTGATCCGGAGGAGACGGCCGGCGCCTTTGCCGCGGCGCTCCTGCGCACGGATGGCCCCACGCTCTTGGCGCTGACCCGCCAGGCGCTGCCCAACCTGAACGACATCTCCGTGCAAACCCGCCGCGAAGGTACGCTCAAGGGCGGCTACGTCGCGATCAAGGAGACTGGCCCGCTCAAGACCATCCTGCTCGGCGCCGGCAGCGAATTGCAGCATGCCGTGGCGGCGGCAAAGCAGCTTGGCGAGGGAGTGCGCGTGGTCAGCGTGCCGAGTTTCCTCCGTTTCGATGCCCAGCCGCAGGCCTACAAGGACGAGGTCCTCCCGCCCTCCTGTCGGCGCCGCGTGGCGATCGAAGCGGGTGTCAGCGGACTCTGGTGGAAGTACGTCGGTCTCGACGGCAAGGTCGTCGGCATCGATCGCTTCGGCGCCAGCGGCCCAGGGGGCAAAGTCATGGACATGCTCGGCATGACGGCGCAGTCCGTGCTCGACGCCGTAAAATCGTTGTAAGTGTCGCTGCTCCCGGCGCGTTCCGTCGCCGCTTTTGCCTATTCTTATTCTTGATCTTCTTCTTTTTCCCCGGGCGGCGAGCAGCAAAAGAAGAAGAATACGATGACGAAAAAGAGCCCGCCGCCGAGTCCTTGTGACACACTTCATGCCGGATTTGGGTGGAAAATCCCCAATTCCGGGTGGACGCTTCATCCCTTTTTCCACCGCACTCTTTTTCATGACTCCCGATCAAATTGCCGAAGCCAACGCCGATCTTCGCGCTAAAGCGCCGCTGGAGATCGTGCGCTGGGCCATCGCTCAGGCCGCCGGACGCGCCATTGTCTCGACCAATTTCCGCCCGTACGAGGCCGTGATTTTACACCTGGTCACGCAGGTCCAACCTGATATTCCGGTGCTCTGGGTGGACCACGGCTACAACAAGGCGGCCACCTACCGGCACGCCGAAGAACTCACGCGTCTCTTGAAACTCGAGATCAGGGCGTTTGTGCCGAAAATGACCGCCGCGCATTACGATGCGACCCATGGCGGCGCACCCGAGCCGACGCCGGAGAATGAAGAGCGTATCAAGGCATTCAGCACGGTGATGAAACTGGAGCCGTTTCAGCGCGGGATGAAAGAACTGGCGCCCAGCGTCTGGATTACCGCGCTGCGGAAGGTCCAGAACCCGAACCGGGCCGGCCTGGATATCGTCAGCCACGACGCGAATTTCGGCACGCTCAAGGTGAGCCCTGTCTTTTACTGGAACGACAAGGACATGCACACCTACCTCGCGCAGTACGATCTGCCGAATGAGTGGGACTATTTCGATCCCGCCAAGGCGGACGAAAAGCGGGAATGCGGCCTGCACGCGGCGTGGGGTGGGGCGGCGGTGACCGCCGGAGATCGGAGTTAGGAGATCGAAGATCGACCATGGCCCGCAGCTTTCCACATTCCGCATTCCGCATGCCGAACTCCGATCTTCGATGAGTTCCTATCACCTCGATCACCTTCAATATCTCGAGACCGAGTCCATCCACATCATGCGGGAAGTGGCGGCGGAGTTCGAGCGACCCACGCTGCTGTTTTCCGGGGGCAAGGATTCGATCTGTTTGCTGCGGCTCGCCGAGAAGGCGTTTCGACCTTCGGACATCCCCATGCCGTTTCTCAACGTGGATACCGGGCATCATTTCCCGGAGCTGAACGAGTTTCGCGACCGGCGTGCGGCGGAACTCGGCGGGAAGCTCATCGTTCGGACGGTCGAGGGCGCGATCGCCTCGGGAATTGCGGTGCCGACGCCGGGCGAAGTCAGCCGCAACCGTCTGCAAATCCCCACGCTGCTGGCGGCGATGGAGGAATTTCAGTTCGATTGCGCCATTGGCGGCGCGCGGCGCGACGAAGAAAAGGCGCGTGCGAAGGAGCGCTTCTTTAGCTTTCGCGATGCCTTCGGCCAATGGGATCCGAAGAACCAGCGTCCGGAAATCTGGAATTTGTACAATGCCCGCGTGAATCCCGGGGAACACATGCGCGTGTTCCCGCTCTCGAATTGGACGGAGACGGATATCTGGGAGTACATCAAACAGGAGCGCCTGGAAGTGCCGTCGATTTATTTCTCGCACCGGCGCAAGGCCGTGCGTCGCAGCGGCCAATGGCTGCCGGTGACCGAAATCCTCCCGCCGAAGGAAAAGGAAGACGTCCGCGACCTGATCGTGCGCGTGCGGACCATTGGGGACATCATCAGCACGGGGTTGGTCGAAAGTCCGGCGAATACGGTGGATGACATCATCGCGGAAATCGCCGCCGCACGCGTCACTGAACGCGGCTCGCGTGCGGATGACAAGGCGAGCGAAGCGGCGATGGAGGATCGCAAGAAGCAGGGATACTTTTAAATGCATCCGATAGAAATCTTGCGCTTCAACACCTGCGGCTCTGTGGACGACGGCAAATCCACGCTGATCGGGCGCCTCCTTTACGATTCGAAGAATCTCATGGAGGACCAGATCGAGGCGTTGGAACGTTCCGCGGATATCACGGGTGGCGGACAGATCAATCTCGCCAATTTGACGGATGGACTGCGGGCGGAGCGCGAGCAGGGGATCACCATCGACGTCGCCTATCGTTACTTCGCCACGCCCCGGCGTAAGTTCATCGTCGCCGACACTCCCGGCCATGTGCAGTACACGCGCAACATGGTGACGGGTGCGTCGACGGCAAATCTTTCGGTGGTGCTCGTCGATGCCCGTCAGGGGGTCATTGAGCAGACGCGCCGGCACAGCTACTTGGCCGCGTTGCTGGGCATTCCCCACGTGGTCTTCGCGGTGAACAAAATGGATCTGGTTGACTGGAAGGAGGAGCGGTTTCTTGAAATCCGCGATGCGATCGAGGGGTTCCTGCCCAAACTCGGCGTGCTCAAGGACGTGAAGTTCATTCCGATCAGCGCCCTGAATGGCGACAACGTTGTCGAAGCTTCGCCGCACTCGCCGTGGTACCAAGGCCCCGCGCTGCTCGGACATCTCGAGACCGTGCACATCGCCAGCGACTGGGATCTCACGACCTTCCGCATGCCGGTGCAGTGGGTGAACCGGCCGAACAATCCCAAGGACCATTCGCTGCACGATTTCCGCGGCTTCAGCGGCCAGATCTCGCGCGGACTCGTGCAGGTCGGGTGGCAAGTGATGGTCCTGCCGGCGGGTATCAAGACGACGGTGAAACAAATCTGGACTTACGATGGGCTGGTCGCGGAGGCGTTTGCGCCGCAGTCGGTCACGCTCTGCCTGGAGCACGATATCGACGTGAGCCGCGGCGATATGATCGTCGACCTGGAGAATCTGCCCGGCATGAGTTCGGAACTCCGCGCCCATGTTTGCTGGATGAACCAGCGCCCCCTGCAGCGCGGAAAAAAGTATTTCCTCAAGCACACCTCACAGACGGTCCAGGCGGTGATCACCAGCCTCGACAGCCGCACCAATATCCAGACCTTCGAGCCCGAGCCCGAGCCGTCGGAACTGACCATCAACGGCATCGGCGAAATCCATCTGCGGACATCGAAGCCGCTGATTTACGACAGTTACGCCACGAATCGTCTGACCGGTTCTTTCATCCTCATCGAGCAGGGCACCAACCAGACGGTCGGCGCCGGCATGCTCTTCCCGCCCAAAGAACCCGTGCGGCCGGAATACCAGGACTTCGCCATCTGATTGCGGGTCGTTCGGGTCTGGGATGCATTCGTGCTCGGAGGCGTGTCCGAAATAAAACCGCGCGGAATTGATCTTGCGCCGTCCCGGGTTTTGGCATAATAGTTAAGTAAATGCTTAACTATTCCCAGAACATGTTGGACCGCGTTTTCGGGGCCCTCGCTGACCGGACGAGGCGCGGGATTCTGGAGCGCCTGGCCGAAAGCGACCGCTCTGTCACCGACCTTGCGAAGCCCTACGACATGTCCCTGCCGGCGGTTTCGCAGCATCTGCGGGTGCTGGAAAAGGCGGGCCTGGTTCGGCGGCGACGCCGCGGCCGGGTGCACGAATTGCGGTTGGAAGCCCGGCGGTTGAAGCAAGCGGAGGCCTGGATCGAGGAGCACTGCCGTGCCTGGGAAGAAAGACTCGATCGCCTGGACGAGTACCTCAAAGAGCTGCAAGCAAAGGAGAACAAAAATGCCTCAAAAAAATAGAACCAGGGAAGACTACCTCGGACGCAAATTCGTTATCACGCGGGAGTTTACCGCGCCTCGGGATCTTGTCTTCAGAGCCTGGACCGATGCCAGACATCTCGCGCAATGGTGGGGCCCTCGCGGCTTTACCAATCCCATTTGCGATTGGGACCCGGCGCCGGGAAATGCCATCCACGTGGTGATGCGCGCGGCCAATGGAACCGACTATCCCATGGGCGGCGAGTTCCGTGAAATCGCGGCGCCCGAGCGGTTGGTGTTTACCAGCGGCGCCCTGGACGAAAATGGAAAGCTCCTTTTTGAGTTTTTGCACACCGTGACGTTTGCCGAGCGGAAGAGTGGCACACTCCTCACGATCCGGTCCGAGGTGATCAAAACCACTCCTGACGCAAACAAGTATATCGGCGGATTCGAAGCCGGGATGACGCAGAGCCTGGTCCGATTGGAGGAGTATCTGGCCGCGGCCGGTTCCCGGTAGAGTCCGCGTGCCACGCCGTTCTGCCACTCATCACCGCCAGAATCGTTCCTGCCAGTCCTGCGCCTTCGTTTTGAGCCGCCCGTTCAGGCAAAAGAGCCGGTGCTGCCATGCTGCGGCGGAGCGCCATCTCTCGCAGGCCGGTTCGGCGACCGTTTTGAAGAACTCCTGCCAGCGCGCGGTGATGACGGCTGGATCGCTCTCCGGGGCGCGGTCGCGTCCGTTGAAGGCCATCTCGCGGCGTAAACCGGGATTATCGCGCAGCACCCGCAGGGCGGCCACGAGAGCGGGAAAAGTCCGGGCTTCGAGATAATCGAGGGTCCTGCGCCACTGCTGATGATACGCCGATTCGCGGCCCAGGATCGCGGGTACGCCGGCGCGCCAGGCGTTGAAAAGTTTGGTTGGCGGTTTGTTGGCATGGCGATTTTTGCCAACGAAGTCGCGGATGGCCACGACGACATCGATTTCGCTGAAATCATGCCATTTCTCCGGCGGCACGACCTGCCAGCGCAGCCCGAGTTCGCGCAAGGTCGCCGCCCAGGCCTCGCCTTGGATCTCGCGGGCGATGCACTCCTGGGCGCCGAAGAACGCGGCATTTTCCCAGCGATCTCCGCGCGCCGGATCACGCGGAATCAAACCCGCTTGCGGCCAGTGCGGCATGTAGAAGGTGTGGTACCAGCGATTCAAGGCGAGACGATTGATGACGATGTGCTGATGCGCATAGGGATGAAACGTAGCGTCGGCGCGCAGGCAGACGAACAGCACGCCGGCGGGAGGGATGAAGTCCCGCGGCAGCGATTTGCGATGCGCTACCAGAATTCCCTCGCGGGGCAATTCCGCGCTCAATTCACACGCCATCCCAGCGTCGCGCAGGCGCTGATACGTTTGCACGACCCAGGCGTAGACGCCGCTGCGCATGTGCCCCCGAAATCCCGTCCAGTAGACATCCGGCGATTGCGGCATGTCCGGGGGAATGGGATCGGGCAGGTAAAAGCAAATAGGAGGCGGCATCGGATTCGGAACGGGCGCGACTTACCACGCCCGAATTGTCCCCTGAGCGCAAGCGCGTCTCATTGGCCGGCGAGTCGGATGGGCAGGAGTTTTCCCGCGGCGATCGCCATCGCGCAGTCGGGCGGCCGGAGCCGTGGGTAGGGCGAGAGGAATGGGTAGCGACCGATTTCCGATCCCGCGGCCCACCGTGAAAATGCCGGTAAAACAAGGATTCCCGGTCCCGCCAGAAAGCAGGGGCACTTGACGTGTGAAGCCACCCCGTCGGACAGGGTGATGGCTGGATGTTCGTGGCCGAGGATGACACGGCCGCCGGGCGCAGCCTGGGCGCGGAGATGGGCGGCGGCGACGGATTCATCCGCCTGGTCACCGTGCAGGAGAAGATGAGGTCCGACCATGGCGCTTTCGGCAATTTCGAGGGCGATGCCCGCGGTGGCGAGCGTGGCGGCGAGTTCGCGGTCGTGGTTGCCGCCGATGAGACGGAGCCGTGCCCGCTCGCCAATCGTGAGCGCCAGCCAGCGCAATTCGGAATGCAGCGCCGGGACATCCACGGCGCGGTGAACGACGTCGCCGAGGAGCACCAGTTCCTCGGCGGGATAGCGATCGAGCAACTTCAAAAGGCGTTCCGTCGAATCTTCGCGCGTCTCCACCGGTAGAAGCTGTCCTTCGGCGCGATGCGCCCAGGCGTAACCAAGATGGAGGTCGGCGACGGCGAGCGTCTGCCATTTTTCGAGCCACACCCCCGGCTCCAGTTCAAGACGGCTGCGGTCCATGCGTCACTATTCCTTCAATTCTCCTTTTTCGAGGGAGATTTCCGCAGACCACGTTCGCGTGCGTTTCGAAGCCCATTGGATGTTGGATGTTGGATGTTGGATGTTGGGTGTTGGGTGTTGGATGTTGGATGTTGCGGCGAAGCCGCCCCATTTTCTATCTCACTCCACCATTGATGGTAGAGCCGCTCCATCGTCTCGTACGGATCCTCCACCAGCAGCGCTTCCTTGATTTTGGTGGCGTACATCGCGAACGAGAGCGGCGGCACCTGGGCCACACGACGCAAGCGGACGGGCTGGGTGGCTTGCCGGGCCAGGAAGGCCCGCGCTCCGTCGGCGTCGATAAAAGTTCGGAGCGCGTCGCGCCGCGCTTCGCGCAGAAGGACGTGATCCGGTTCGTGTTCCTGGAGCACATTGAAAATGACCTCCGTCGACCACTGCAGTTTGCGGACGGATTTCTGCCGGTCAAAGTAGTTGCGGTAGACCATGAGTCCGGTTTGGGCGGCATTGCGAAAGTGATATTTCAACATCTCGGACCGGCGCAAGGCGCCGTCCAGCGCCTCATCGAAGTTTTCCAGGCGGAGCAATTTGGGCAGTTCCGCCGCGAGGAAGCGCTGGCGCCGCGCGACGGTCAGCACGAAGCCGTAATCGTGCGGGGTGGCGATGGCGTTCCCGCCGCGCGTCTCGCCGAGGCGATGCGTGACCACGCGCGCGAGGGCGTCATTGGAGGCGCGGCCGATCAAGGAATGGAAGAAATAGTGCAAGGCGTTTTGCGCTTCGTCGTCGAGTTCTTCGACGAGCAGAAAATCCGCGGTGGGGATTTCCGAGATGTCGTGCTGGGCCAGGTGGGTCTGGAGGATGATCCGGGCGTTGGCCGCGCCGCAATCGAGGCGGCCGGCGATCCAGGCGGCGAGCCCATCCCGGCTTTCCGCAAGGGCCGAGCGCAGCTCCCGCCGGAAGTCATTGATCTCCTGCGCGACGCGATTGGAGAGTGGCATTTTGTTGGCATTCCAGCGTGGCACGGTCGGCA
>Ga0302326_10003564_pt1 | contig 36515 bp, 35 predicted proteins | sample Palsa_T0_3_FD_202264 | JGI IMG/M metagenome (GOLD analysis project Ga0302326, IMG submission 202264) | Peat permafrost microbial communities from Stordalen Mire near Abisko, Sweden - Palsa_T0_3 | ecosystem: Environmental > Terrestrial > Soil > Palsa > Peat permafrost | place: Sweden: Abisko... | reverse complement strand
CGGGCCAGCCGACGGCCGGCGCTGCGGCGATCGGCGACACCGGCGACGACCGGCCCTGACGCCTCGGTCGTGGCCAGGACCACCGAGGCGCCGCCGTCGAGCAAGCGCACGACCGTGCCGAGCGCACGCTCGGCGGCCCGTTCGGCCTCGTCGGGGTCGCGGGGGAGCCGGACGGTGAACGTGACCGGCTCGGCCGACGGCCGTTCCAGCTCGCGCACCATCAGCTCTCCGGCGTGGGCCGTCGCCCGCCAGTGGACCTGACGACGGGAGTCGCCGGAGCGGTACGGACGCGCCCCTCTCGGCTGGCCCACATCCGACTGCACCCAGTCAGCCGCCTCGCCGGCGTCCTCGTGATGGCGCAGGGCCAGGGAGTCCGGCCTTCCCCGGCGGGGAGCGATGTGGACGGTCGCCGGCAGCGGGAGCACGATCCGGCGGGTCCACCACTGCAGGGCGAACGGCGCCGCGGAGGCGATGTCGAGGGTCACGGCGCCGCACACCCCCCGGTGCTCGGGTCGCAGCGTGATCCGGCCGTCGGGAGGGCGCCTCCCCCCGACCGGGCCGATGAAGGCCTCCTCCCCGCCGGGCTCCACCGGCCGGGCGCGTAGGCGTGTCGAGGCGTCGACATGGATCTCGAGCGGTTTCCCCGCGATGCCGTCCGTCGGGGCGGTGACCATCGTGACCTTGGCACGGGCCAGAACCACCCCCGGCCCGACGATGCCCACACAGATCGCCCCGAAGGCCAGGTCGCCGAGCGCCTGCACCCACCCCGCCCCTCCGTAGTGCGCCACCAACCACCAGATGCCGAGGACCCCGGCGGCGACGGCGATCGGCGCCAACGGACGGGTCGGTCGCACCCGCAGGCTCATGGTCTCGGCGTCGACGTCGCCTCAAGAATCTCTTGGATCACCTGGGTTGCCTGCGCGATGCTCTCTTCCCCTTCGTCCATGAGCACTCGGTGGGCCAGACAGCCGACGGCGACGGACTGCACGTCGTCGGGGACCACGTACCCCCTCGACGACAGGATGGCGTGGGCCTGGGCACACCGGATGAGCCAGATGGAGGCGCGTGGGCTGGCCCCGAGGCGCACGCCCGGTGCGGTCCTGGTCGCCCGGCAGATCTCGACGGCGTACTGGGCGACCGACGGGGCCACGGGCACCAGCTCGGTGGCCCGCTGGGCGTCCAACCACGCCGCGGGCGTGCAGACGGCCTGCAGGCCGGCCAGCACATAGTTCCCGCCCTCGTGGAGCGCCAGATGCGCCTCGCTCCCGGCATCGGGATAGCCGACCGACGTGGCGATGGCGAAGCGGTCCAGCTGGCTCTCGACCAGGGGGAAGGTGCCCCGCTGCGACCGCGGGTTCTGGGTGGCGATCACCATGTGGGGGCTCGGTAGGGGCCACGACTCGCCGTCGACGCTGACCTGATGCTCTTCCATGGTCTCCAGCAGGGCGGACTGCGTGCGCGGCGGGGTCCGGTTCAACTCGTCGAGGAGCACCACGTGGGCGAAGACCGGTCCCTTGCGGAACTCCCAACTCCCCGTGTCGGGCGAGAACACCGAGACGCCGGTGACGTCGGAGGGGAGGAGGTCCGGGTGGCCCTGTACCCGGGTGAGCTCCACCCCGAGGGAGGTGGCAAGAGCGCGGGCCAGCACCGTCTTGCCCACTCCGGGCACGTCCTCAATGAGCAGATGACCGCCGGAAAGGGCGGCGGCGGCGGCGGCGACCAGGGCGTCCCCCCGACCGAGCAGGACCCGGCCGAGGTTCTCCACGATGGCCCGACCGAGCGCCATGGCCGCCTCGACGCCCGCTCCGGGGCTGGCCGCCGTGTCGGAACCGCTGTCGGGGCCGGCCCACTCCATGCCCTGCGAGACCGCATCGAAGAACCGCACGGCGGCGTCGCGCTCGGCCTGGGTGGGCTCGGTGGTAAAGCTCAAGGTTCCCTCACTTCGCTCGATCGTGGCCGCTGGGTGGCGCCGTTCGGGTTGCGGTGCTGGTGACAGCCAGCTCCGCCGTTCGTCCGGTGCGTGCGCTACCACAATGGTCACCGCAGATCATCCGAGGAACTACGTGATCTCAACGCTCGCCCAACTCCTGGGCGGAGGAGCAGGTCGCGGGCGGTAAAGGGGATCCTGACGGTGAGCCGCGGTACCGGGCGCCGGCGGTACGGTAGGCGGCGTGGATCCCGGCGACGACGGCGGCCCCGGCTTCGCGCCCGGGTTCTTCACCCGCCTCGACGAAGTCGACGATGCCGCCTTCTATGCCGTGCCGCGGTTCGTGACCCACATTGACGACGCCGCCATCGTCGCCGTCGGCGATCTGTACGACGAGCTGTGCATCGACGGCGACGTGCTCGATCTCATGAGCTCGTGGGTCTCGCACTTCCACACCCCGCCCCGGCACCTCCGGGTGCTCGGCATGAACGAGCCGGAGCTGAGGTCCAATGCCGCGGCCCGTGAGCGCATCGTGCACGACCTCAACGCCGATCCCCGCATCCCGCTCCCGGCCGAGAGCGTCGACGACGCCGTCTGCTGTGCGTCCGTCGACTACCTCACCCGGCCCGTGGCGGTCTTCCGCGACGTGGCGCGGGTGTTGCGTCCCGGTGGGCGGTTGGTGTGCACGTTCAGCAATCGCGTGTTCGCCACCAAGGCCATCCGCGGCTGGCTCTACGCCACCGACGAGGAGCGGTGCCGGATCGTCGGGGAGTACTTCGACCGGTCGGGGGTCTTCGGTCCGCCGATCACGGCGCGCCGCACGCCGCCCGAGCACCGGGGCGACCCGCTGTACGCGGTGTGGGCCGTGCGGCGGGAGGGCGAGAACCGCCCATGACCTGGTCGATCGGTCCGGGGAACGGTCTCAGTTGGTGAACGACACGAAGCGCGACGGCGGCGCCGGCAGCCTGGGCTGGGCGCCTTCTCCCCCGTCGTCGAAGAGCGTCAGACCCTCCACCACCGGCCGCCACCAGTTGGTTCGGGAGAACAGCCGGGAGCCGATCTCCTGACCGAACGGACCGATGGCCACTCTCCGGGGCACCGGTTGATCGGCCAACTGCCAGCGGTACTCGGCGGAGATCCTCAGCCGTTGCTCCCTGTTGGGTAGGGCCGCATGGGTGGTGAGGCAGTGGAAGACCAGGACGTCGCCGGCCTCGTAGTCGGACGTCACCCACCCCCGCTCGAGCCGGTTGAGTGTCCGGTACCGCACACGGCTGGTCCGTTGGCTGCCCGGGAAGACGGCCAGCCCTCCCAGCGACACAGGGACGGCGCCGAGCGGGACCCAGGTGGTGAACATGTCCTGGACGGCCCGGTAGTCCTTGTGGACCACATTGCCCGGCTGACGAGGGACCATCGACGCCGGATAGACGATCCTCGGGAACTTGAGGGGGTAGCAGAGTCCGCCGGGCCCGAGCAGCTGGCCCATCAGATCGGGGAGCGGGCCGGCGAAGGCGAGCTTGTTGAAGCCGGGGTCGGCCACGATCCGGCGGTGGCCGGGGTCGGCGAACGCGTCCCGCATCCGCACCGCCCTGACGGGAGGCGCCGGCGGCGCCGACAGAGGATCCGGCCCGTTCTCGGTCCACCCGGCCTGCTGGAGCACCCGCAGCGCGGACCGGCCGATCTCGCCCACCACGATCGGGTCGAGCAGTTGGCGCATGAAGAGGTAGCCGTCGACCGCCAGCCGTGTCCGCAGGGCGGCGGGGTCCCCCCAGGCATCGGAGGAGTCTCTCAACTCGCTCGAGCCCGCCGGCAGTCGCATGCCCGCAGTATGCGCCGGGATCGTGCGCAAACTGTGCGGCACAGATGAAGAGTGTGTGAGGGACACACCGACCGCCAGCCCCACCGAGATGAGATCCGAAACCCCCGGTAGAGTGACGGGCCATGTCTGCACCACTCATGGTCCGTGGCCTGCGCGGCGCCACCACCGTCGACACGGACAGCCCGGACCAGGTGACGGAGCGGTCCCAGGAGCTCATCGTGGCCCTCATGGAGCGCAACGAGCTCGCGGAGGACGACATCGTCAGCATGCTCTTCACGGCGACGGCCGACGTCACCAGCATCTTTCCGGCCACGGCCATCCGGGAGATCGGCTTCGGTGCGGTGCCGCTGCTCTGCGCCGCCGAGATCGCCGTGCCGGGCGCCATGCCGCGGTGCATCCGGGTCCTGCTCCACATCCACACGACGAAGAGCAAGGACGAGATCCACCACGTCTACCTCCACGGTGCCCAAGGGCTCCGCGATGACCTCCCGATCTGACGGAGGGCCGCGCCGGCGGGCGCTCGTCGTGGGAACTGGCTTGATCGGTGGCTCCATCGCCCTCTCCCTGCGCCGACGCGGCTGGCACGTCTCGGGACTCGACGCCGACGGCGACCGGCTGGCGGAGGCCGTGCGGGCCGGCGTCATCGACCGGGCCGGGGACGACCTGGACGCCGAGATCGTCTTCGTGGCGACGCCGGCCACCGCGGCGGCGGCCGAGGTGCGTCGCCTCTTGGCCACCCCGGGTCGCCGTGAGGACGCCGTGCTGACCGACGTCAGCGGGGTGAAGACCGCCATCGTCCAGGAGGCCGATCACCCACGGTTCATCGGTGGGCACCCCATGGCCGGCTCGGAGCAGATCGGGCTCAGTGGGGCCGACCCCGACCTCTTCCAGGGCGCGCTGTGGGTGCTGACGCCGACCAGCGCCACGGACCTCCACGCCTTCACCCGCCTGCAGGATGTCGTGACCGCACTGGGTGCCGATGTGCTCGTCCTGTCCCCGCACGACCACGACCGGCTGGTGGCCGTCGTCTCCCACGTGCCCCACCTGGTGGCCGCCACGCTCATGAACGCCGCGGCGCTCGGGGCGGAGCAGGACGGCGCGCTGCTGCGGCTGGCCGCCGGCGGGTTCCGGGACATGACCCGGGTCGCCGCCGGGCATCCGGGCATCTGGCCCGATATCTGCGCCGAGAACGCCGCCCCCATCGTCCGGGCGCTGGGGGCGCTCATCGAAGAGCTCACCGCCATGCGCGACCGGGTGGCCGGCCAGGACCGGCAGTCCATCCTCGACGTGCTCCAGCGGGCCAGCCTGGCCCGGCGCAACCTGCCGGCCCGCAGCGTCCGCCCCGACTACCTCTCCGAGCTGCGCATCCCGGTGCACGACCGGCCGGGCGTCCTGGCCGAGATCACCTCACTGGCCGCCGACGCCGGCATCAGCATCTTGAACTTCGAGATCGCCCACTCGGTCGAGGGCCCCCAAGGCATCCTGATCCTGGTGGTGGACAGGGCCGACGCCGAGCGACTTGGTCGCGCCGTGGAGACCAAGGGCTACCGCTGGCACGCCGAGAACCTGGCATGACCGCGCCGCAAATCCTGGTGGTGGCCGGCGACGTGCCGTGCCGCGGCTCGGTCCGCACGCCCGGGGATAAGTCCATCTCGCACCGGGCCGTACTCTTCGCCGCCCTGGCCGAAGGAGCCTCGCTGATCCACGGGCTCTCCGATGGCGCCGACGTGGCGGCCTCCCTGCGCGCCGTCGAGGCGATGGGGGTCGGCGTCGAGCGATCGGCAGATGGCAGCGTGACCCTCCACGGGGGGCGGAGCCGACTTCACCAACCTCGGGCACCGCTCGACTGCGGCAATTCGGGGACCTCCATGCGGCTCCTGGCCGGCCTGGTGGCCGGGTTCGCCTGGGAGACCGAGTTGATCGGCGACGACTCCCTCTCGTCGCGGCCGATGGATCGGGTGGCCGAGCCCCTCGAGCTCATGGGGGCCACCGTGGCGGGGTCGGGGGTGGAATGCCGGCCGCCGCTGCGCGTCAAGGGTGGGGGGCTGCGCGGCATCGACTGGACGACCAGGGCGGCCAGTGCACAGGTCAAATCGGCCATCCTGCTGGCCGGCCTCTCGGCGGAGGGCCCCACCGTGGTGCGCGAGAGGGTGACGACCCGGGCCCATACCGAGGAGATGCTGCGTGAGGCCGGGGTCGACCTGACCGTCGAGCCGTGGGGGGAGGGGAGGATCATCACGCTCCACCCGTCCCTGCTGCGTCCCGTCACGCCGCGCACGGTGCCCGGCGATCCGTCGGCCTCGGCGTTCTTCGTCGTGGCCGGGTGCGTGGTGCCCGGCAGTGCCGTCGAGGTGCAACGGGTCTACCAGGGTCCCGCTCGACTGGGCTACCTCGGCGTCCTCCAGCGGATGGGGGCGCAGGTCGCACTCCGGACCGAGAGCGACGGCACGGTCAGCATCACGGCCACCAACAGCGCTGCGCCGCTCAGAGCCACGACCGTACCCGCCGCCGAGATCCCCTCCCTCGACGAGATCCCCGCCCTCGCGGTGGCGGCGGCGGTGGCGGAGGGGACCACCGTCTTCGTCGACGTGGCCGAGTTGCGGGTCAAGGAGGTCGACCGGCAGCGGGCGGTGGCCGAGATGGTGACCGCCTTCGGGGCGAGCGCCGAGGTGCAGGGGGACACCCTGTCGATCACCGGTGTCGGGGGTGGCGGCACGCTCCGCGGGGCCCGCTTCGACAGCGGTGGCGATCACCGCATGGCCATGGCCGCCGCCATCGCCGCCCTGGCCGCCGGCCCCGGCGACCGCAGCCTCATCTCCGGGTTCGACGCGGTCGAGACCAGCTACCCGGGGTTCGCCGAGGATCTGCGCCGTCTGACCGGAACCGGGCCGGCCGCCCCGCGGGGTCTCCTCATCGCCATCGACGGGCCTGCCGGAGCGGGTAAGTCCACCGTCTCGAAGGCGGTGGCAGCACGCCTGGGACTCGACCGGCTCGATACGGGAGCGATGTACCGCGCCGTTGCCGCCCTCGCACTCGTCCGGCAGATCGCGCCGGACGATCACCCCACGGTGGCCGCGCTGGCCGCCGATGCGGAGATCGAGGTGGGCCCGCGGGTGGTGATCGACGGCCTCGATGTCACCGACGTCATCCGCTCGCCCGAGGTGGGACAGGCCGTCTCGCTGGTGGCCGCCAACCCCGACGTCCGTGCCCAACTGGTGCGGCGCCAGCGGGACTGGGCGGCGGCACGCGGCGGCGGGGTGGTCGAGGGCCGCGACATCGGCAGCGTGGTCTTCCCCGACGCGCAGCTCAAGGTGTACCTCACGGCTTCACCCGAGGAGCGGGCCCGACGCCGACAGGACGAGTCCCCGGCGGGGCTGGCCCGTCGCGACCGGATCGACTCCACCCGGGCGGCGTCGCCCTTGGCCCGGGCCGACGACGCCCACCTCCTCGACACGACCGGCCGCGAGCCCCAGGATGTAGTCGAGGAGGTGTTGTCGTGGCTCTGAGCGCACCCGGACCCGACCACCGGCCGCCGTCGGCGCCCGGGCGGCACCAGGAGTTCGCCATTGAGCCCACCCGCAAGCTCCCCTACCGCGCCATGCGCATCATCTTCACCACGCTGCTCGGCCTGTGGTTCCGCCCTCGTGTGGCGGGCTCCGAGCACGTCCCGCTCAGCGGCCCGGTGATCCTGGCCCCGGTGCACCGCTCCTTCGCCGACTTCGGCTTCACGGCCTTCTGCACCAGGCGCAAGCTCTTCTTCATGGCCAAGGACAGCTTGTGGGAGAACAAGTGGCTCGGCAAGCTGCTCCTCTACGTCGGCGCCTTTCCCGTGCATCGCGAGTCGGCGGACCGCGAGGCGCTGCAGCGGGCCGAAGAGGTCCTGCGCCGCGGCCAGTGCTTGGTGCTCTTCCCCGAGGGGACCCGCCGGGAGGGCCCGGCCATCGAGAATCTCATGGAGGGTGCCGCCTTCCTCTCGGCCCGTACGGGCGCGCCCATCGTCCCCATCGGTATCGGGGGATCCGATCTGTCGATGCCCAAGGGCCGCGTCATTCCCAAGCCGTACACCATCGCGGTGGTCGTCGGCCCGGCGCTCTCCCCGCCGGCCCGCACCGGGGGCGGGCGCGTCTCGCGCTCGGCCGTCCATGCGAGCACCGAGGACCTGGCCGGGAAGCTGCAAGCCGTCTACGACGAGGCCCGGTCCAGAACCGGGCGCTACTGACCAGTCCTCCGTGGCGATCCCCTCGAACTTCTTCGTTTCCGGCCCGAATCGGCGGGTAGAGCCTGGACAGACCCAAAGGAGGTCGGGAGTGCTGATTCTGCTGCTGCTCTTGATGGTGCTGGTTCTCGTGGGAGCGAGCTCTGCCGTCCACCTTCTGTGGATCGCCGCGGTGATCTTCGCGCTGTTCTGGCTCATCAGTGTGGCGCTCGGACCCGGCGAGAGCGCCGGTAGCCATCGCTTCGACCGTTGGTAGGGCGCGGATGGGTACGGCGCGGGTGGTAGGGCGCGGGCCATTGGTCGGCGCGGGCGGACCCGGGTCCGCCCGTGTATGACCTGAACCTGACACCGCTCCTGCGCTCGAATCTGAGCCAGCGGCCCGAATCCGTACCGGCGGCGATCGAGAGCCTGGGGACGGCGTTCGGCGCAGTCGACATCGTCATCTACCTCGTCGACTTCGGCCAGCTCTTCCTCGAGCCGCTCGGCGACGACTCGGCCCACCACGAGCTGCCGCAGAGGGAGGAGGTCTCCGGCACCATGGCCGGACGCGCCTTTCTCACCCAGAGGCCGGTGACCGCGGAGCGGGCCGAGGGCACGCGCGTCTGGGTCCCCATCCGTGAGGGATCGGACCGGACGGGGGTCCTGGCCCTCACGATCCCGGACGCCGAGCCGGATCGCCTCCAGGCGTGTGAGGACCTAGGCTCCGTCGCGGGGTACATCATCGCCGTCAACGCACGGGTGAGCGACGTCTTCAATCTGCACCGGCGCCGCAAGTCCATGACGCTGGCCGCCAGTATGCAGTGGGATCTCCTCCCGCCACTCGTCTTCAGATCGCCGAGTGTCGACGTGGCCGGCCAGCTCGAGCCGGCCTACGAGGTGGGTGGGGACTGCTTCGACTACGCGATCAACTGGCCGGTGCTCGACGTGGCGATCATGGACTCCATGGGGCACGGCTTGAACTCGGCCATGCTGGCCGGCCTGGCCGTGGGCTGCTACCGCCACGATCGCCGCCACGGGCACGCCCTCTCCGACATGCATCGGGCACTTGAATCGACGATCAGGGATCGCTACGAGGGCAACGGGTTCGTCACCGGCCAACTCGCCCAGCTCAATGTGGAGACAGGCCAGCTGCGCTGGACCAATGCGGGCCACCCGCTCCCCTTCCACATCCGGGGCGAACGAGTGATCGGCCATCTCGACTGCCGGCCGACGCTCCCCTGGGGGCTCGGGAGGGACGGGGACCACCCCACCGTGGCCGACGTCTCGCTGGAGCCGGGCGACGGCCTTTTCTTCTACACCGACGGGGCCATTGAGGGGAAGGGTGAGTTGGGTGGCGGTCTGGGGCTCGAGCGCCTCATGGATCTGGTCGGCCGGTCGGTCTCCGATCAGCTGCCCGCCGACGAGATCGTGCGCCTCGTCGACCGGGCCATCGTCGAGCACCACAACGAGAAGCTCGACGATGACGCCACCCTGCTCATGGTGCAGTGGAACGGCAGCCGGTGATCGACGCTCCGGGCGAAGGCCTCTCGGGCGAGCGACGCAGCCCGACGCCCGGCCCGCCCCACAACCGGCGTTACGCCCCGCCGCACCTGGGTAGGGGGAGAGCGTGACCATTCCCCCTGTCCCCGAACCCGTGCCCATTGAGCCCGAGCCCGCGCTACCCGACCCCGATGAGCCGGGCCGTCCTCCCGATCCTATCGACCGCGGGGCCGAGATCGACGAGGAGCTGGAGGAGACCTTCCCGGCGAGCGATCCGCCGTCGGGGTGGGCGGGCCCGTCGGTGGATGCCTAGGGCTGGACGCGCCCCTTGCGCACCCGCCACCAGGTGGTGAGCACCACCCGCCCGTAGCGGAAGCCGAAGAGGTAGTTCTTGCCCTTCTTGGTGGTCCCCGAGGCGCGCGGCAGCCACACCGTCGGCCGCTCGGTGATCCGCCAGCCCCGCTTCATACACACCATGAGGAGCTCCGCCGTCTGGTACTGCGACTGCCTGAGTCGGTGGGCCACGTCGTCGAGCATGAGGGTCCGCAGGGCGCGGTAGCCGTTGGAGGTGTCGGTCAGCCTGGTACCGCCCAGGGCGCTCATGACCCACGAGAAGAGCCGGACACCGCTCTTGCGGACGCGATCGGTGGTGGTGTCCCGGCCCAGGCGGCGGGAGGCGACCACGAAGTCGGCTTCGTCGTCCACCAGGGGCTGCAGCATGGCCGGGATCTCGGCTGGGTCGTTCTGGCCGTCGGCGTCGAGCGTCACCACATAGGTGGACCCCAGCTCCATGCAGAGGGCGTACCCCACACGGAGCGCGAACCCGTGGCCGAGGTTCTCGGAGAGCACGAAGGTGATGGCGCCCGAGTCGATCGACACCTGGTCCGTGCGGTCGGTGCCGCCATCGACGACGACCAGGGTCGACAGGGGCAGCCCACAGGCTGCCTGCGGCATGGCGGCCAGGACGGCACCGATGTTGGCCTCTTCTTCGTAGGCGCAAATGAGGCCCACGACGGGGGAGAGCTTCAGATCGGGGTAACGGTCGTCGAACGCCTGGCGCGACGCCGCAATGACCCGCCGAGCCCTCTCGGGTTCCGTGCGGGTAGCCCCCTGGCCGGCTCCGCTCACCGGCGCCATCATCGCGCCGGGGGGCGTCAGGAGACCAATAGGTCGAGCACGTCGGCGGCCGAGACCCCACGGTCGTCGGCCACGGGATCGGCCCGGAGGGTGCCGGGCCGACCGGCCAGGAAGCCCACGGTGTTCCCCACGGCCCGCAGCAGCTCGCGCAGCTCGGGTGGAGGGGGGAAGTACTCGTCCTCCGTCGTCACCGTCAGCTCGGTCACTCCACGGCGAGGGGCCAGCACGGCGATCACCTCTTCCACCAGGTGCTCCGGCGCCGACGCCCCGGCGGTGACCCCCACGGTCCCCTCCAGGTCGTCGGGGAGCTCGCTGGCGTCGTTGATCCGGAACACCCGCGGGCAGCCCGAGGCGACGGCCACCGCCTCGAGCGCGACGGTGTTCGACGAGTTGGCCGAGCCGATCACCACGATGGCATCGGACGCGCCGGCCAGGGCCTTCAGGGAAGCCTGGCGGTTGGTGGTGGCGAAGCACAGGTCGCTGCGGGTGGGCATCCACATGTCGGGGTGGCGTCGCTTGGCCGACTCCATGAGCCCCCGCCACTCGTCGTGGCTCAGCGTCGTCTGGGCGAGGAGCGCCACCGGCCCGAGCTCGCCGTCCTCCTTCTCCACGTCGTCGAGATCCGACTCGTTCTCGATCAGGCGCACCGCCTCGGGAGCCACCGCCATGGTCCCCACGGCCTCTTCGTGGCCGGCATGGCCGATGTAGAGGACGGTGTAGCCCTTGGAACTGCGGACCTTGAGCTCGTGGTGGACCTTGGTGACCAGCGGGCAGACGGCATCGATCACCACCCCGCCGTGAGCCCGGGCGGCGGCCACCACCTCGGGAGCGGATCCGTGGGCGCTGAGCATCACCGGGGCTCCAGGGGGCACCTCGCCCACGTCGTCGACGAAGACGACCCCCTGCTCGCGGAAGCGGTCCACCACGATCCGGTTGTGGACGATCTCGTGGTAGCAGTAGACGGGCGGGTCGAAGACCCGGACCATCCACGCCAGGGCCTTGACGGCCTTTTCCACCCCGGCGCAGAACCCACGGGGCTCGGCGAGCAGGACGCGATCGACGTTGGACACGCCAACCACGCTACCGGCGATCCGCCGCCCATTTACCTCGTGCCCCTCCGCCCCTCGACGGGCGGGGCGGCCTCACCATCTCCCGGCACTAGCCTGGGGCGATGTCCGCTCCCACGGTGACTTCGGTCACCGCGGCGTCGCCGGCTGCTCGCGCCGGCCTCGCCGTGGGCGACGAGCTGCTCTCCCTCAACGGGCTCGAGCCACGCGACGTCATCGAATTCCAGCAGCTCACCGACACCGACGACCTCAGCGTCATGGTCAAGCGCGCCGGTCAGCTCCTCCCGCGCCTCGTCCGCATCGACAAGGAGCCCGGCGAGCCGCTGGGCATCGAGGTCTCCTCGGCCGTCTTCGACCGCATCCGCACCTGCGACAACCACTGCGCCTTCTGCTTCATCTACCAGCTGCCCAAGGGGATGCGGCGCAGTCTCTACCTCAAGGACGACGACTACCGGCTCTCGTTCTTGTACGGCAACTTCACCACCCTCACCAGATTCACCGAGCTGGACGCCGAGCGCATCCTCACCGAGCGCCTCGGTCCCCTCTTCGTCTCCATCCACAGCACCGACCCCGAGCTGCGGGCCCATATGCTGCGCAATCCCAAGGGGGCCACCAGCCTGCGCTGGCTCGAGGTCCTGCTCAACGGGGGCATCGAGGTGCACGGTCAGGTGGTCGTCTGCCCGGGTGTCAACGACGGCCCGGCGCTCGAGGACACCATGGCCGGCATTCTCGACCGGTACCCCGCCCTGGCCACCGTCGGCGTCGTGCCGCTGGGCATCAGCCAGTTCTCCAACGAGGCCGAGATGCGTGCACACACGACCGCCGAGGCGGCCGGGGTGCTCGACACCGTCGGCGAGTGGCAGCGCATCTACAAGAAGACCCTGGGCCGCCGGCTGGTCTATGCCGCCGACGAGTACTACCTGCTGGCCGGGCGGTCCTTCCCCGCCACCCGGGCCTACGACGGGTTCCCCCAGCACGAGAACGGCATCGGCATGGCCCGAGCCTTCGTGGACGCCTTCACCCACCCTCAGGGATCGGGCCCGGGCGGCGTGCGTCACGGCTTCTTCGCCTCCGTCGATGCCGCGCCGGCCGAGGGCTACCGCGCCCCCCGCCAGGCTCCCGGCACGACCGGGTCAGGGGCGATCGGCGGGTCAGGGCCGATCGCCGACTCCCGCCCGGTCTCCGTGCTGACCGGGGCGTACGGGGCCCGCATCCTCGCCCCGCTGGTGGCCGGCCACGAACGGGACGACGTCACCGTGCACGCGATTTCCAACGACTTCTTCGGGGGCAACATCGGGGTGGCCGGACTGCTCACCGGCGAGGACCTGGCCCGCGCCCTGGCCGCCGGCCCGCCGGGCACCCGCTACCTCCTGCCCGACGCCTGCCTGAACGAGGGCCGGTTCCTCGACGGCCTGACCCTGGCCGACCTGCCCCGCCCCGTCGAGGTCGTGCCGACCGACGGCCATTCTCTGCGGGCCGCGCTCGACGGCACCTCCTTCCGATCGGCGTGCGCCGCATGAGCGCTCTGCCCATGGTGGTGGTCGCCGGCCGTCCCAACGTCGGCAAGTCGTCGTTGGTCAACCGGATCGTGGGCGAGCGGGCCGCGGTGGTCGAAGAAGAGGCGGGGGTGACGCGCGACCGCAAGGTGCTGACGGCCGAATGGGTCGGCGTCCCGTTCTCCATCATGGACACCGGGGGCTGGCTGGCCGGTGGCGACTCGCTCAGCGCCAAGGTCAGCGAGCAGGCCGAACGGGCACTGGCCGAGGCCGACGTGGTGCTCTTGGTGGTCGACGTCACCACCGGGGTGACCGACGAGGACCTGGCCGCCGCCAAGGTCATCCGCAAGGCCGGCCCGCCGGTCCGGCTGGTGGTCAACAAGGTGGACGACACCAATCGGGAGGCCGCCGCCTGGGAGTTCGTGTCCCTGGGCGTCGGTGATCCCTTCCCGGTCAGCGCCCTGCACGGGCGGGGCACCGGCGACCTCCTCGACGCGGTGGTCGACCTCCTGCCCCCTCCGCTCCCGACCGAGGAAGAGGAGGCGGATGCGGCCAAGGCGGCGCGCACCGGGCCGGGAGGCACGCCCCGGGTGGCCATCATCGGCCGACCCAACGTGGGCAAGTCGACCCTCTTCAACAAACTGCTCGGTGAGGAGCGCTCGGTCGTCCATGACATGCCGGGCACCACCCGGGACGCCATCGACACGGTGGTCGAGACGGCCGACGGACCCGTCTGCTTCATCGACACCGCCGGCCTGCGCCGGCCGGCCCGCACCGAGCGCGGCACCGAGCACCACTCCGTGCTCCGGGCCCTGCGCGCGCTCGAGCGTGCCGACATAGCCGTGCTCGTGATCGACGCCACCGTCGGCGCCTCACACCAGGATCAGCGCCTGGCCGAGCGCATCGGGGTCTCGGGTTGCCCGGCCATCGTCGTGCTCAACAAATGGGACCTGGTCCGGGTGGACGACCGGGACGACGTGCTGGCCGGGGTGGGGGACCGTCTGGCCTTCCTGGGCTCGGCCCCGGTGCTCAAGATCTCGGCCAAGTCCGGCAAGGGCGTGCATCGTATCCTGCCGGCGTTGCGCGACTCGGTGGCGGACTACCACCAGCGGGTGCCCACCGGCTCGCTCAACCGGGCCCTGCAGGAGATCCAGCTGCGCCAGTCCGCCCCGCGGGCGCGCATCCGCTACATCGTCCAGGGTGCGATCGACCCCCCCACCTTCACCCTCTTCACCAACGGGCGCCTGCCCCAGACCTACATCCGCTACATCGAACGGGGACTGCGCGAGAAGTTCGAGTTCGGCGCCACCCCGATGAAGCTGCGGGTACGTATCGGCGGCAAGTAGTGGCCTGGTGCGAGGAGTGCGACACCCTCGTGGAGGACGAGGACCTCGGCGAGGAAGGGGAGTGTCCCACCTGCGGCACCATCCTGGCCGACCAGGAGCGGGGACCCGTCCCCTGGTACTTCAAGTTCATGCTGGTGGCGACCGTCATCTACCTGGGCTACCGCACCTTCCAGGGCGTGACCTGGGTCATCCATCACGTCTAGGGTGCGCCGCCCGGCGCGCCTTGGCCGCCGCCGCACTGTTGAAGACGTCGGGCCCGAAGGGGGCCAGGCCCTTGGCGGCGGCAAAGCCCAGATGGCCCTCGCCGTCGGTCCCGCCGGTGGTCAGCCCGAGCAGGTCCTCGTAGCTCCGCAGCGCCGAGTAGTGGTTGTAGGACCCCGCCGTGTCGGTCGTGCCCGGAGTGATGTACCGGGGATTGAGCAGGAGCGCGCCGATACGTCCTCCACCGGGCGCCGTGTCGGTGGCCCGCCCGGCGTTCCCCGGAGCGTGCGTGTTCGGCCCCGGGGTCTCGCCGCAGCACGACGCCGCGTAGGCGGAATCGGACGTGTCGACGTCGGCCTCGTCGAAGGTGATCACGACCAGCGTGTCGCCGTGCCGGTAGGCGGGTGAGGTCAAGATCAGGGGCATCCAGGCCCGAAGGAACTCGTCGGCACCAACCAGACCTCCCACGTGGGTCCCGACGCTGTTCGTCCCGGCACACGTGCCGTCGTGGCCGTCGCTGCACAGGTCGGGGGTGATGAAAGCGAAGCGGGGGGTGGTCCGCTCACTGCGTAGGTCAGTCGCCAGATGCCCGGTGGGCAACGGGCTCCCGTCCAGCCCCAGGGTGCCGAGGGGCACCACGTTGGCGTCGCACTCCGCCGTGTCGTCGATCACGGAGTGGAACCAGACGAAGGGGTTGTGGCGGGTGGTGTACTGGTCGGTGGCGGCGGCGAACTCCGCCGTGTCGGTGGCCCCGAGGGCCGGGTGGGCGCAGTCCGTCCCACCCGTCGGGTCGGCCACGCCGCCGTCCCGTGCCGGGTTGTTGCCCATGTCCTGGTCGTAGCCGCGCCAGGCGGCCACGTGGGTGTGGGGGTTGGGGGGGTACCGGGCGTCGAGCTGGTTGGCGATGGTCTGGACCGAGAGCCGGTAGACACAGCCCTCCCCGAGGACCTGGCCCGGGTTGGCGGCCTGATCGGGATCGGGCGTCCCCGGCTCCACATTGGCGAAGGCGAAGTCGTTGTCGGCGCAATCGGCCTGCGTGTCCTCGGTCGGCGACTGCCCCGATACCTGGGCGATGTAGTTGTCGAGGCTGTTGTGCCCGATGGCGAAGTAGTCGGCCAGGAGCTCGCCCTCGCGACGCAGGGTCCCGTTCAGGTACGTGGCCGCCGAGCCGGGCCCGAACGTCGTCTCGAAGCCCTCGTTCTCGAACTCGATCACGATGATGTGCGTGATCGTCCCGGGGGGAAGCGCGGCCCGCAGCACCGTGGGGACGGGCGTCGTCGCCGCGGCGCGCGTCGTCGCCGCGGCGGACACCGTGGCGCCGAGGAGCAGGACGCCGACGGCGAGGCCGGCGAGGGCGACCCGCGCCGGGGTGCGGCCCCAGAGTGGCGATGGCGATCGGGCGCGCCGCCGTGAGTATCCTCGGACGTGACCCGGCGACGTTGCGGGTCGCCCACCGCGGGCAGGGCCGGAGCGCACGGTATCCAGAATGACAGAGGAGGCGGCGATGCCGACAAGCAAGCCGATGCAGCTGGGCATGGTCGGGCTCGGCCGGATGGGTGCGGGCATCGTTCGCCGCCTCATGCGCGACGGCCACACCTGCGTGGTCTTCGACGTGAACCCGGAGGCCGTCAGCGCGCTGGAGAAGGAGGGGGCGACCGGGGCGACATCGATGGCCGACTTCGTCGGGAAGCTGACCCAGCCGCGGGCCGCCTGGGTGATGGTGCCCGCCGGCGAGATCACCGGCTCGACGATCGACGACCTGGCGTCCCACATGGACAGCGGCGACATCATCATTGACGGCGGGAACTCCTACTACCGCGATGACATCCGGCGCGCCGGCGCGCTGGCCGAGCGCGGCATCCACCACATCGACTGCGGGACGAGTGGCGGGGTGTGGGGGATCGATCGGGGGTTCTGCCTGATGATCGGCGGTCAGACCGACCCGGTCGAGCATCTGCGACCGATCTTCGCCACCATCGCTCCGGGCCTGGGCTCCGTGCCCCGCACGCCGGGGCGAACGGGAGAGCCCGACGACGCCGAACTGGGCTTCTTGCACTGCGGCCCGAACGGGGCCGGCCATTTCGTCAAGATGGTCCACAACGGGATCGAGTACGGCATGATGGCCTCGTTCGCCGAGGGCCTCAACATCTTGCACAACGCCAACGCCGGCAAGTCGACCGCCGCGAGCGATGCCGAGACGGCTCCCTTGGAGGAACCCGAGTTCTACCAGTACGACATCGACACCACGGAGGTGGCCGAGGTGTGGCGGCGGGGGAGCGTCGTCGAGTCCTGGCTCCTGGACCTGACCGCCACCGCCCTTTTCGAGTCGCCGGATCTGGGTGGCTTCGCCGGTCGGGTATCGGACTCGGGAGAGGGCCGCTGGACCTCCATCGCCGCCATCGATGAGGGCGTGCCCGCTCCGGTGCTCACCGCCTCGCTCTACTCCCGCTTCGCCTCGAGGGGTCTCGACGACTTCGCCAACAAGGTCCTCTCGGCCATGCGCAAGGGATTCGGCGGCCACGACGAGAGACCGGGCTGACCGCTCGGGTGGGTCCCGGCGGGGGCCCGACGGGACCGCCGGGGCCAAAGTAGTGACTTTGTGCCCTATGCGCCCAGGGCCCGGTCGGTGAAACTGGTGGTGGCTAACCAGGCGTTCTGGAGGGGAGGAGCGATGAGAGACAAGGGAGATGCGTGCGGGCGGTGGCGGGAGAGAATAAGGTCATCGGTGGCTACCGATTCAGGGTTGCGATAGTCATTGACCAGAGCGGTATCCACGGCGGGCGCTTGGCGTGAGTAAAGAGCGGCTGTCACCCAAACGAAGAGCAGGCGCAGATGACCCTCAGTGATTTCGAAAGGTACTCCCAGCTCAAACTGGGATCAGAGAGGCCCGAACCGACGATCAGCGTCGTGATCCCGGCCAAGAACGAGGCGCGTAACCTCCCCCATGTCCTCGCCGGCCTCAACTACGACCTGCACGAGGTAATCCTGGTCGACGGCGACTCGACCGATGACACGGTCGAGGTGGCCCGCCAGCTCAGGCCCGACATCATCGTGGTCCAGCAGACCCGCAAGGGGAAGGGCAATGCGCTGGCCTGCGGATTTCGAGAGGCGAGCGGTGACTTCATCGTCATGCTCGACGCCGACGGGTCGACCGATCCCGCCGAGATCCCCCGCTTCGTCAACGCTCTCAAGGAGGGGGCCGACTTCGCCAAGGGCTCCCGATTCATGCCCGGAGCGGGCAGCAGCGACATCAGCCGGCTGCGCCAGTTCGGCAACTACTTCTTGAACAAGATCGTCAACCTCCTCTACGGCACGCGCTACACGGACCTCTGCTACGGGTACAACGCCTTCCGGCGCGAGTGCCTCTCGGCGATGGAGCTCGAGGCCAGTGAGGTGGAGGGCACCGACGTGACCTCCATGCTGTGGGGTGACGGCTTCGAGGTGGAGACCCTGATCAACGTGCGCATCGCCAAGGCCGGCCTCCGCGTGGCCGAGGTCCCGAGCTTCGAGCACAGCCGTCACTTCGGAGCCAGCAACCTCAACGCCTTCTCCGACGGTGTCCGGGTGCTCAGGACCATCCACGCCGAGCGCAAGCGCGGGGCACGCAAGGCCGCCCGCTTGGCGGAGAGCTCACGGCAAGAACAAGAAGAGGGGAGTTCCACCTTGACAGTGCTCCCTCCGCTGGCCGAGGAGTCGGCCGGCTAGTCACGATCCGCTCAGGCGACGTCGCGGTCCCTCACGACCGTCAGCCGCACCAGCCCTGACCCCTGCGGCGTCCGGGCTGCCGATCCGGCCCGGACGAGGTCCGCAACACACTCCTGGCAGAGACGGCCGTAGGCCCGGCCGGAATGCATGTGCTTGCGCTCGCGCCGTCGGACCCGGCCGACGACGCCCTTCCAACCGCAACGGTGACACACCCCGTGCCTCTGTCGGCTACTCCCGTCGTCGTGCACTCTTCCCTTTCACCCCGAGTACCGGACCGCTGGGAACATAGCGACGGAGTGCTAGGTCGGCGGCCCGGCGAACTCAGGGAGTCCCGTGGCTTTGCGTCCCTCCCTCACGAGAGGTTTGCCCTTTTCGGCTGCACGAGAACATTGACCTGATCTTCGACCCGCGTCAAGACCCGGGCGGGATAGACCGGACCGTCAACCGAGTCGCAACCGTTGTGCCACCCGGCCGCGGCCCACCGCGGCCTGCACGCCCGAGCACTCTGCGAGAGTGGAGCGGTGTTCGTGACCAACCATGCTCTCTCCGGTGCGCTGGTCGGTCGTCTGCTGCCGCGGCGCCCGGCCACGGCCTTTGTGGTGGGCCTGGGATCGCATCTGATCCTCGATGCCCTGCCCCACTGGGGCTGCGACGTCAACCGTCCGGGCGGGAATGAGAGATTTCTGGCGGCCGCCAAGCGCGATGGCGTGCTCGGGCTGGCCGCCATGGCGGTGGCCACGCTCGCCGTCGAGCGGCCGGCACGGGTGGCCACCCTCGCCGCCATGACCGGAGCCGTCTTGCTCGATATCGACAAGCCGTTCCTGTACTTCTTCGGTCTGAACCCGTTTCCGGCCTCCGTTCGGCGACTCCACAGCCGGATCCAGCGAGAGTCGCCGGAAGGGATGCCCAACGAGCTCCGATTCGGATTCGCCTTCGCCGCCGCCGACGTGCTCGCCGCCCTGACCGCACACCGCCGAGGGACGGCCCCCGCTCACTGAGGATTCAGCTGCCGCAGCAGTTCGGGGAGACGACCGACGTCGTCGATCACATGGTCGGGGGCCGGCCCGTCGCCCTCGAGGTCCGCCGGGAGGAATTTGCCGGTTTTCACCAGTACACCGGTCATCCCGACGCGCTGGGCGCCCAGGACGTCGGCGTCGACGTCGTCCCCGACCATGATCGTGTGGGAGGTCTCGATCCCCAGGTCCGCCGCGGCCGCCCGGAAGAAGGCAGCCGCCGGCTTGCCCACGACGGGTATCTCCACGCCGGCCGCGGCCTCAATCCCCACAATGAACGCCCCCATGTCCAGGGCCGGGCCCTCGGCCGTCTGGTAGCGGGCGTTGCGGTGGAGTGCGACGGTGGGAACGCCGTCGAGAGCCAGCCGGAACACGGCGTTGAGCGCGTCGTAGCCGATATCGGGGCCGGCGCCACCGAGCAGGACCACCTCGGCCGAACCGGCGTCGGCCAGCTCCACACCTTGGAGATCTCCACTCAGGTCGCCCTGGTTGACCACGAGGCAGCGCGCCCCCCGATGGTTCTCGACCAGGTAGCGGGCGGCGCTCGTCACCGCGGTCAGGATCCGGTCTTCGTCGATGGGCATCCCGGCCCGGTCGAGCAACGCGGCGATCTCACGTCGCGACCGTGAGGAGGTGTTGGTGACGAGGCGAAACTCGATTCCCTGTTCCGTGAGCGACCCGACGGTCTCCACCGCGCCGGTCAGTGGTTCCCATGAGACGGTCAGAACCCCGTCGATGTCGAGCAGCACCCCCTCAACCATGCTTCGGACCGCCGATGGCCACCGACGCGGTGATGTCCCGGTGGTCGCTGCCGGGCCCGTTGTGGGTGAGGATCGAGGTGACGGTGAGATCGCCACCGGTGAGCACGTGGTCGATGCGGATAAAGGGTGGCAACGGGGACAGAAGCTGGTTGTAGGTGAACGCGAACGGTTGCCCCCGGGCTGCCGCCGCATCGGTCAGGCCGGTGGAGAGGATCGCCCGAAAACCGCGGTTCCCCCAGGTGGCGTTGAAATCTCCCACCATGAGCAGTGGTCGCGGGTGCGCCGCGTCGAGCTGCGTCACGATGCCGTCGAGCTCCTCGTTCCACCGGTTCCAGTCGGGGTTGACGGGCGCCGTCGTATGCACGACCCACAGGTTGATGGTCCGGGTAGGGAGCCGCAGCGTCGCGCGGACCATGTAGGCCTCCCCGTCGACGTACGACACCCGTGGATGTTCGATCGGATAGCGGCTGGCGATGATGAAGCCTCTCGAGCCACAGCAAGGGACCTGGAACTGGTAGGGGAGCCTGGCGAACACCCCGGCGGCGTGCAGGTGTGCATAGTCGTAGTAGTACGTCTCCTCAATGGTCAGAAGCTGGGGGTTGTAGGACTTGATCTGCTTCACATAGCCGGCCATCGAGAGGTTGTTGTCGTCGACGTTGGCGTCGAAGAGCCTCAGGGTCGGTTCGGAGCGTGCCGCCGCCGGCACGGGCGTGGAGGCCAAGACCTCGGGCGCCACATAGATCACCTGTGCGATGCAGATCAACGCCGCCGCCACCGCCAGCCACCGCCGCCTTCCGACGGCGGCCGCGACCAGCACCAGCCACGCCGGGAGGAAGAGCACCTCAATGGCGGCGTCCAGTTCGGCAAACCACCGCCATCGGTCCCACGCGATCGCCCGAGCCAGGATCACCGTGGCCAGCAGGGCCACGATCAGCCACCCCAGTCCCGTTGCCACCTGGGCCGCTACCGATCGCCACCTGGACCTCGGAGCCTCCGCTAGCACGCCGCGCGGGTCACGTCTTGTTCGGTACGGGCTGTGTGGGGGTGGCCCCGGACGGGCAGGCCCGTGGATCCCAGGGTGCGAGCGAGGGATTCACCGCCGAGGGGGTGGAGATCTCACCCGAGGCCGGAGAGGTCGTCGGGGTGGTGGTGGCCACCGGCGCGGTGGTGGATGTGGCCGGGGCGGCCGGGGCGTTGACGCTGAACTGGGTTCCGGTGACCACCGTCACCTTTGCGCCGTCCGCCACCCGGCTCGGGTCGTAGGCCATGGTGACCGCACCGCTCATGGATCGGGCGACGGCCTCGGCGGCGGCCTCGGTGGCCGAGCTGCGCGACCCGTAGTAGACGACGGTCTCGGCCAGGTCGCCCACCGGGGAGATGTCGCCCACGCCGACCGTGTGGAAGCCGAGCGCACCCAGGGCGGCCGCCGTGGTCGCGGCCTGGTTGGCGGCGCCCGTGCCGTTCATGACCGAGACGGTGACCGACGACGGGGCGGGCAGCGGCATACCGGTCATGGTGTCGGTGGTCGCCGAGACACCGAGTACCTGGTCGACGGATGACTGGTCCTGTGGTTCGGCCGGGAACTCCACGTCGCCGTAGGACCCTCCCTGGTAGACGTAGCTTCCACCCGATCCTTCGGGATCCGTCACCACGGCGACGGGCACGGTGAGTTGGGGTGCCGAGTTGATGTTGATCGAGTGGAAGTCGAGGATGAGGTCCACCATGTCGTGCACCCCCCACGACTGGTCGAACGTGAGGTCGGCCTTCAAGGAGTTGATCAGGCTGAGGTCGGTGATGGGGTTGTCCAGCCCCTTCTTGGCCGCCGCGGCGGACAGGACCCGTAGGAACTCGTGGTCCCGGTTGATACGGGCCAGGTCGCTCTGGGCCTCTTGCGGCCAGTACCGGGCGTCGGTCGTCGTCGAATCCCCCTTGTACTGGAGGTGACGGGCCCGGACCACGGCGAGTGCCTGAAAGCCGTTGAGGTGCACGCAGGTCGCGGCTTGGACGTTCAGCCCGGATTCGGCGTCGAAGACCGACTGCGGAAACGCCATGTTGATGCCGCCGAGGGCGTTGACAATGTTGGCGAACTGGTCGAAGTTCAGCGAGACGGCGTGCTGAATCGGTATCCCGAAGTCCTCCTCAATGGCCGCCACCAGCTGGGTCAGACCCTGGTAGAGCCCCGCATCGATCTTGTTGGGCCCGGTGGTGCGCGCGTTGGCGATGAACAGGTCGCGAGGGATGGAGAGCAACGCCAGCCGGTGATGGGTCGGATCGGCATGGAGGATCATGATCACGTCGCTGTTGACCCCGTTGACGCCCTGCGAGCACAGCCCGAAGGCTGCGTTCTGCACGGACAACGCGCACCGGGAGGTAGAGCCGACCATAAGGATGTTCTCCGTGCCGGCCTCCTGGCCGGTCGTGAGGGCGGAGTTGAGGCCCTCCACCTTGACCCGGTGGAGGTCGTGGGTGAGGTAGTAGGCGAACCCCGCACCCGCCACCACCACAATGAGCACCACCGCCAGCGCGATCAGGCCGCCCCGACGGAGCAGGCGCTGGCGGCGACTCCGTGTCGCCGACCGGCGCCGACCAGCGCGTCCCCCCACCGAGCGATGCATGTCCTCGCCGAGGGCGGCCAGCCCGGCCTCGTTGGCCACCCGGCCGGAGCCCGCATCGCCGCTCTCACCCGCTCCCGCCACGTCCTCGCTCGCTGCCGGCGGAGTCTGCATCTGCTCGCCAAGCTGGCGGAGGCCCTCCTCGTTCGGCGTCGAACCGCGCCGGGCTGGGGGGGGCGACGAGCCGGACGGTAACCCACGCCCGGGATCTCCATTCATGGCGTCGGAGCGTAACAACCGGCGCCGCTCCGGCGGTGTCACTCACTTCAGCCTCTCCCGGTGCTGGTGGCGGAGGGTGCGTCCGTGCGGCTCGCCTGCCGAGCGACCGCCGATCCTGGTGGCCGCCCAACGGCCGTTGGAGAAGATGTGACATCCCGATGGGCCGCCGGATCCGAATAGGAGATGGCGCGGCGCAGGCAACGCGTTCGGCCGGAGAAGGCAAAGGAGCGTCAGATGCTGGCAGAGATATTCGGAGTCGATGGGGTGATCGTCCTCATTGTGGTCGTCGTGCTCCTCTTTGGCGGGGCAGCCATTCCCAAGTTGGCCCGCAATCTGGGGTCGGCCAAGAACGAGTTCGAGAAGGGCCTCGATGAGGGGAAGAAGGCCGTGGTCGTCCCCAACCCCCATCCGAGCCCTCTCCCCGCTCCCACCGTGGTCGTCGAGCACGTCGCCCCCGGAGACTGAGCGAACCGGACCGGCGGGCTAGCTGGACCCGACCGGACCGGGCGGGCTGAGCGGGCCGGCCCCTACGTGGGGGGCGTGCGCAGCTTGAACGAGGCCCCGGCAGGATCGGCCACGGCGGCCAGCCGGCCGTAGGGGGTGTCCCGCACGTCGATGAGGACCGAACCACCGAGCTCCTTCACCCGCTCGACGGCCGCTCCGGCGTCGTCGACCCGCCAGTAGATCGACCAGTTGGACGCCTCGCCCTCGGGTAGGAAGGCCGAGGCGTCCATGACCCCCGCCAGCTCACCCTCGCCGTGTGGGTTCCGCATGACGGCGTAGCGGAACTCGTCGCTGTCACCGACCGTCGAGGTCTCCCAGCGGAAGACCGACCGGTAGAAGGCGAGAGCGCCGCCATGGTCGCGTGTGAGGAGCTCGAACCAGCTCGGCGCGCCGGGCTCGTCCAGGACGGTGAACCCCGGGAACGTTCCTGGCTCCCAGGCACCCAGGACGGCGCCGGTCGGATCGGACAGCACAGCCTGTACTCCGAGGTCGGCGATTGGCATGGCCGGAGCGATCACCGCGGCCCCTTCCGCCTCGGCCACCTTGAGGGTCCGGGCGATGTCATCGGTTGCCAGGTAGATCTTCCAACTGTCCGTGGCCCGCATCTCGCCCATGTCGCCCATGGCGCCCGCCACCGGCACTCCCTCGCGGGTGAACATGAAGTAACCGCCGAACTCCGGGCTCGGATCCTGGGCCTCCCAACCGAAGAGTTCGCTGTAGAAACGGCGGCTCCCCTCAACGTCGGAGGTCCACAGATCGGCCCAGCACGGCGAGCCGATGGGGGCGGTGTCACGGGTGGGCATGGTACGGGCTCCTTTGTGGTGATCTCGCAATTTTTGTGGTGATGTCGCCGTCAAGAACACTGACGGGCCCGGGTGCGGAAAGCTATCGCGTGGTCCGAAAAAAGTCCCGAATGAGGCCTAATGGGGCGGCAGCTTCGGCCCGAGGTGGCGGGGCAGTCCGAACATGGGGAAGAGGCGATCGGGATCCAAGACGTCCAGGAAGAGAGTCATCCCGCTGATCTTCCCCCCGGAGATCTCCAACACCTGCAGCGCCCATGGCGCGTACCCGCCCGCCGGATCGGGCCGGTACTGCCCGAAGGCCGGGCAGCCGTTGGCCGCGGTCGGCACCAGGCGGGAGCCCCGGCAGGCGCTCGGTCCGGGCTCGACCATCCAACGGCCGATGTTGGCTGCTCCCTCTATCCACATGGCGAAGGGCGGCATCGACTGCACCGCATCTTCTCGCAACATCCCTACGAGGCGCTCGATGTCGTAGCGTTCGAATGCGTCCACGTAGCGCTCGAGGAGGCTGAGATCGGCGGCGTCGAGCGTCTCGGGCTGGGCATCGGTCGGCAGCGCGCGCAGTGTGGCCCGGGCCCTTTGCAGGGCGCTGTTGATGGCGGGCACACTCGAGTCGAGGAGCTCCGCCACCTCGGCCACCTGCCAACAGAGGACCTCACAGAGGATCAGGGCGGCGCGTTGGCGAGGCGGAAGATGCTGCAGCGCAGCGACGAAGGCCAGGCGGATCGAGTCGCGGTATGCCGCGATCTCCGAGGGGTCAGATCCCTCCGGAGCCACACGGGCGTCGGGCACAGGAGTCACCCAGGTCGCCTCGGGCAGCAATGGGCCCAGCCGCGACTCGATGGGGGGCGAGGCGGGACCAAAATCCATCGGACGGGCCCGTCGCTGCACCTGACGGTGCATGTCGATGCACACATTGGTGGCGATGCGGTACAGCCAGGAGCGTACGCTGGAGCGGCCCTCGAACCCCGCGGCGCTGCGCCACGCCCGGAGCATGGTCTCTTGAACCGCATCCTCGGCCTCGAATCCCGACCCGAGCATGCGGTAGCAGTACCCCGTGAGCGCCCGGCGGAAAGGCTCCAGTTCAGATTGGGCCAACGAGGCCTCGCGCAGGCTCACTGCGACCGATAGTACCGACCCCGAGGCCTCTTGCACATTTTGCACATTTAATCGTCTGGCAACCTCAGGTCGGATTCGACTTGGCAACATACTGACGTGGAGTCGCACGCCGGGTTGGAGCTGCGCAACCACGTCATCGTCTGTGGGCTCCAGGGAGTCGCCTTCCGCATTGTGGAGCAGTTTCACTTCAGTGGAACTCCGGTCATCGTCGTTGACGACGAGGCCGACGCGAGCTTCGCCCGGATGCTGGCGGACTGGGGAGTGCCCCACCTGCAGAAGAACGCCTATCGCGGTGACGCCCTCGTCGAGGCGGGCTTGGCCGATGCCGTAGCCGTCGTGTGCGCCGCGGTCGAGGAAATTCACGCCTTGGAGACCGCCCTGCGCATCCGCGAGCTCCGCCCCGACGTCCGCATCGTGACCCAGCTGGCGAACCCCTCCGTCGCCCGAGCCCTCGAGAGGGTCTCGGGGAAGGGCAGCGTCCTCGATGTGGCCGCGCTCGCCGGACCCTCCTTCGTCGAGATATGTCGGCGCCGCAACTCACACAGCATCGAACTGGGGGGTGTGCATTTCGCCGTGGTCCAGTTGGACGTGGAGGAGTCCGAGGGCGCCCACAACCCGACCTTTCGGGGACATTTCGGCAACCTGGCCCCTGTGGCGATCATGCCGCGCGACGGGGGCGAGATGGCCCAGTGTCCCGGCCGCGACCACCCGGTGGAGCCGGGGGACCGGGTGGCCGTGCTCGGAAGCGAGGATGAGCTGCAGCTCGCCGGGATCGACGCGCAACCGAATCGGCGGTCGCCGCTTCGGACGATCGCGCTGACGAGACGGCTCAAGCGACGGGCTTCGGCCGCATTGGAGGAGGGGAACAAGGGGTTGACGTTCGTCGTCGCTACCCTCTTCACCCTCCTCGTCCTCGCCGCCATCATCCTCCGGTTCACCTATCGGCTCCCCGGTGCTCGGGGACACATGGGATTCCTCACCGCGGCGTACTTCACCATCGAGACCGTGTCCACCACGGGCTACGGCGACTACAGCTTTGCCGCCCAGAGTCCGCTGATGCGGGTCTTCGCCATCGCCCTCATCGTCCTCGGCGTGGCCCTGGTGTCCACCTCATTCGCCCTCTTCACCAACATCCTGGTCAGTCGACGGATTGAGCGCTCCCTCGGGCGTCGTCAGGTCCACGGTATGGCGGACCACGTGGTCGTGATCGGTCTCGGGTCGGTGGGCATCTCCGTCGTGCAGGGGCTGATCGCCGAGGGGCAGCGTGTCGTCGTCATCGAGCGCGACGGCAACAACCGTTACCTCGGCGAGGCACGCGCGCTCGGGGTGCCCGTGATCATCGCCGACGCCACGCAGCTGCAGACGCACCGAATGGTCAACCTCCAGGACGCCTCGGCGGTCGCCGTCCTCACGAGCGCCGACCTGACCAACATCGAGACCGGGCTGTCCATCCGGGAGTCACTCGGTGAACGTTGGGAGGAGGTTCCCGTTGCCTTGCGGGTCTTCGATCGCGACCTGGCCCGCCTCATGGAGAAGAGCTTCGGATTCCGCCATGTTCGATCGACCTCGGCCCTCGCCGCCCCCTGGTTCGTCGGGGCGGCTCTCGGGCTGGACGTCCTCAGCACCTTCTACGTCGACCAGCAGCCGTTCCTCGTCGGCCGGGTCACCGTCGCTCCACAGGGTGGCCTGCAGGGCTTGGCCATGGCCGACCTCTCGGCGCGCACCCGCGTGATCGCTCTCAGCCGCGCCGCGGACGGGGGCCAGCTTGAGCACCCCCCGCGCCGGGGCACTCGCTTCGCCGGCGGGGACGAGGCCTACCTACTCGGGCCCTACGAAGAGCTTCTGAGCGTCTTGCGGCGCGATCAGACGATGACGCAGTAGGGCGAGACCGGCGCGATCCACATTCGGCGCGGGACAACTGTGAGATGGTGGGACATGAGTAGCGCCTACGGCGAAGGGTCACCCGAGGCGTCGGACGACATGACGAGGGTCATCGCATGTCACCTGGCGTTCCAGGTCGTCGAGCCGGCCGAGGTCGCCATCCAGGTTGTCGCCGCGGGTCGGGCCGGTGAGGTCCTGGACGAGCGGTTCGAGGTGACGACGGATGGCTCGCGGCCGCTGTCGCTGATGGAGTTCCGCACGGACCAGGGCGAACGGCTCCACGTCATCCTCTCGCGCCCCGGGCTTCTCGTCGTCGACTATCGAGCCGAGCTGCGCGCCCGACCGCTCCGTCCGGTCTCGGCGACCGGTGCCGGGCAGGCCTTCGGCTACGAGCGGGAGCTGCATCTCCGCCCGAGCCGGTACTGTCCGAGCGACCATCTCGTCGGCTTCGCCGTCGCCGAATTCGGAACGGACACCGATGTCGTCCGCCGGACGGCGGCGATCACCGAGTGGATCAGGCACCGGATCAACTACGTGCCCGGATCGAGTGACGTGCACGACTCGGCCGAGCACACCCTCTTGACGGGCATGGGGACGTGCCGCGACTTCGCCCATCTCGGCATTGCCCTGTGCCGGGCCACCGGGATCCCGGCTCGGTTCACTGCCGTCTACGCGCCGGGGCTGTATCCGATGGACTTTCATGCCGTGTTCGAGACGTTGCAGGACGGACGGTGGTCCGTCCACGATCCGACGGGTCTCGCCCCCCGCTCCTCGCTCGTTCGCATCGTCACCGGCCGGGACGCGGCGGATACCGCATTTTCCTCCATCAACAGCGGGGTGGCCACCCTCGAAGACGTCGAGGTGACGGCAACCGTGGGCTCGGTACTCCCACGGGACAACCTCACCGACACGGTGGAGCTCCCCTGACCGTTCACTGCCGCACGGGTCGATGGTCAACAGCCACGACGCAGTGGAAGACTGGCGGCATTCGATCAGAACGAGGTCGTCATGGAAAGTCTCCGCCGTCACCGGGTCGCACTGTTCAACCTGGCCTCACTGCTCGTACCCCTGGGGCTCGCCGCCGCGCTGGTTCCCTTCCGGGCGAATTTTGCCAGCGCGGCGTCGGCGCTCGTGCTCATCGCCGCAGTGGTCGGCATCGCGGTGTTCGGCAACAGGACGGCCGGCTACCTCGCCGCGGTCTCCGTCGCTCTGTGGTTCGACTTCTTTCTCACCAAACCCTACGAGAGGCTGGCGATCACCCAACGCTCGGACATAGAGACCGCGGTATGCCTCTTCGTCGTCGGGATCGTCGTGACCGAGTTGGCCGCCCGCCGTCGCCACCATCAGCAGGTGGCAGTGGAGGAGTGGGACTACCTCGGGCGGATTTACGGTGTTTCGGAGCTCGCGACCTCCGGGGTCCCCGCCAATGAGGTCATCGAGCGGGTGCGGGTGGAGCTGATCGACCTGCTCCATCTTCGAGGTTGCCGCTATGAGTCGGGACCGTCGCCTCGCCCCGCAGTGCGGATCGAACACGAAGGGCACGTCATCGTCGCCGGGGGCGTGTGGGACGTTCTCCAGTTGGGGCTGCCCGGCCCCGAGCTCGAACTAGTGGTCCAGAGGGGGGATCAGACCCTGGGCCGCTTTGTGCTCACGCCGACCCCGGGCTATCCGGTGTCGTTTCAACGTCGAGTCGTCGCCGTCACCCTGGCCGACCAGGTCGGTGCCGTGCTACCCCAGCTTCGCCTGGTCTGACCCCGCGGCAACCTAGGCGGTGGCGAGCAGTGACGCCACGAACAGCACGTAGCCCCCGATGATCAGCCAACCCGAGGCGCGGCTCAGCCCCCGCCCGGCGTAGGCGAGCGCGAGCGTCACCACCGTGAGCCCCACATACCAACCGGCGATCACGTACCCGGAGGCCGACGGCCGGGCCAGTCCGATGACCGTTGCGGGAATGAGCAGTCCGGCCACCACGTTTATCGTGTTGGAGTTGAGAGCAGTGCTCAGTGCGGCGGCTCCTCGTCCTCTCCTGGCCAGGTAGACGGCAGCCACCGCGTTGGGCAGGCTCGTCACGGCGGCCAGTACGAGGCCACCGATCACGATTTCGGCTATCCCGAACCGCTGACCGAGCGATGACGCGCCACGCTCCATGCCGACGCTGGCCACCACCACCACCACCAACGCGCCTGCCGCGGTGAGCACGTCCCCTCGCGTCCCGCGCCGGGGATGGATCGCCACTTCCAACTCGATCTCCTCTTCGGCGATGGCCAGGCGTAGCCACGACATCCATCGGCGCGGGGTGTGAAGCTGCTGCAGGATGCGGCGAGGGGCTGCGAGAAGTGCCAAGTAGGAGATCAGGACCGCGAGGGACACGGCGAGCGCCAGGTCGGGAGAGAGGACACCGGCCACGCACAGGAAGCAGACGACCGAGACCGTGACGGCAATCGCCCCTCCCAGCAGCACGACCCTGCGATGGAGCCCGATCCGCCCCGCAACCACCGCGCCCAATCCGAGGAGGGCGGCCAGGTTGAAGACGTTCGAGCCGATAACGACTCCGGCACCGATGGTCTGCTGGTGATGCGAGAGGGCCGTGACCGACGCGGTGATCTCGGGTGCATCGGCGGCCAGGGCGGCGACCATCCCCAGCAGTGCCTCGGAGAGTCCCAACCGCCCTCCGACCCGCTCGAGCCGGACCACCAGCACCCAGCTCGTCGCCAGGCTGGCGGCGGCTCCGAGCACGAATGCCGCAATGGAGAGTCCGACTGGCATGAATTTGCCCAAGACGCTAGTGCGTGCACGGATCGGCCCGACGCTCGTACCCGGATCCCTGTGTCGGGTGATTGATCCAACTTTGGCAGTGTGACTACTATTTGTTCTCGATATGCCGATCGAAAGGCCCGAGGGCTGGGTGCCGAGGGATGTCGCGGAGGCTCAGGCGTATATCAACGAGTACGTGCGGGTTGGAGGGGGCGACCGATCCACGCTCGCCCTGTGCCGGCAGATCCTGCAGACCAAGGACACGGTATTCACAGGCTCCAAGTCGGCCGGGTAGCGGACGACCTTCGGGCCCCTTCGCTCTGCCCTTACCGAGCGAGCGAACGGACTACCACCCGGTTGCGGCGATGATCGAGCCACTGAGGTGCGTACCGGCCTCGCCCCCTTCGTAGGGCGCGTCTCCGAACGTGAAGACAGATCCATTGGCTGATGCCACCCAGTAGCCGCCGCCATCTGAGGTCGTGAAAATGGCTGTCGCCGGGTCAGCCCCGGTGACGGAGCCGACCGGTCCACCGAGATCGGCGGCATCGCCGTAGGCGTAGACCGTACCGTTCGCCAAGAGGATCCAGTAACCACCGCCGTCGGTCGTGCGCACCGCCGAGGTGACAGAAGACCCTTGCGGTCCGGGTGCTCCAAAGTACGGAGCGTCTCCGAAGGTATAGACGTGTCCGGTCGCGGTGACGAGCCAATAGCCATTTCCAGTGGAATCGGGCATGACGGCGACGGCCGCGCCCGAACAGCCTCCGATGCCGGGACATGATCCCTCGAACTTGGCATCCCCAAAGGTGAACACCCCACCGTCAGAGGCGACCATGAAGTAACCGCCGCCGCCGGCTGACGGGACCATGCCCACGATCGGGGCGTTCAATCTTTTCGGGCTCGAAGACCCGGCCGGGGCGAAGCCAAGTCCGGGGATGGAGCCGTAGTACGCGGCATTGCCGAAAGTAAAAATTCCCCCGTCCGAAGCCACCAGCCAGTAGCCCGCATCATTTGCGGTGGGGGTAATTCCCACAACTGGTCTCTGCAGCACCAATGAGCCTGTCGACCCATAGAACTGTGCCGATCCGAAACTGAATATCCCGCCGTCCGAGCCCGCCAGCCAGTAGCCGTGACTGCTGGTGCTCGGAGAGGTACTCACCGGAGGTGGAGTCGGAGTCGGTGTGGATGATGGAGCGACGCTGGTTACGTAGAACGGCTGGTTGTTGTCGCCATCCGTGTTGCCGTCATAGCCCACGGCCGTGCAGGCCGTGGAACTCGTGCAGCTGATACTGCTGAGGTCCTCGCCGCCGAGCGGGAATCCGCTGATCGTCGTCGGTGAACCCCATACGCCGTCGGTTTCGGTCACGTAACCGGAGCCGAGAGCGGTGCAGTCGCTCGCATCCACGCAACTCACGCTGGTCATGTCGATACCGGGCAGGCCAAAGGAGCTCCATGCCCCGTCGTTCAGGGTGCTGTAGTCGTTATTGCCAACCGCCGTGCAGCTGTCGGTCGTGGGACAGTCGATGGCGACCAAGTCGGGGCTCGCCGCCAGTAATTGGGGCTGGCCCCACACGCCGGACGATTCCTCGACGACGTACGGTGTGCCCCCACTGTCGGTCCCCAGGGCATAACAGACGTTGATGGTGGGGCAGCTCACGCTGGTCAGGTTCGACGAAGTTGTATTTGGCGGAGGCGCGAGCACGGTGTCCGGACCCCACACTCCGTCTGTTTCGATGGCTGCGGCGGCGGTACTCGGACCGGTGTCCTCGACATAGCCGATCGTGCCAACCGCCACGCAATACCCCACGGCGGGGCAGCTGACATCGTCCATGTCACTGCCATCCCCGACTGTGCCTGAGAACGTGGTCACCGGACCCCACACCCCACTCGTTTCGGTGGCATACGTCGGTTCGTGCGCTCCCGCTCCATGGTCCTCCCCGCTGTCCCCGACGGCCGTGCAGTCTCCGGGGGCATTGCAACTAACGGAGATCAACCTCGATTCGGTGAGACTTCCCCCACCTGGAAAGAGGAAGAGGTCACCCCAAATCCCATTTGATTCGGTGACGGCGATGGGCGTCGGGCCGCTCGTCGACGTTTCGTTCGTTACACCCACCGCTGTGCAGTCCGTGGGATCAGCACAACTGACTCCTGTGAACTGGCCACCGTTAGGAGTCGGGATTTGGGTGGGTGTACTCCACGAGACCGTTGCCGCAGCGACCACGCTCGGGGAGACAAACAGCGCAGCGGAGGCCACGATGACGATCACCCCTCCGAGCGGCACGAACGCCCTCACCATCCGGCGCCGTCGTTTCGCCTGCGTCGTTGGCATCCGTCGATCGCTTAGCCCTAACCGTCGCATGGTACGTGGCCCCCCACCGGATGTCCCCAACTTCATAGCCAACTGTAGTTGTTGCCCATGGTCGGGATCACTAAGGTCCAAAGTCCCAAATGAAAGTCAGTCGAGTTGGAGCGGTCGGCCACTAGGTACTCAGGGGAGCCATGATCGCGGTTGTCGATCGCCATGGTGACTGACTGAGGGAAAATTCCATTGCTACGAACATACGTTCGATGTTGGCTCTTCGCAAGTCTCCTTGGGGTGTCCCCTATTCCAGAGTTGCTGGCGTTCACTCCCTCCAGGGACCACATCTGGCCTCGGCTACGATGACCATGTCATTTCGAAATCGAATCCGCGTTGCTACTGCGGTAGCGACGTGAAATCGGTGGGTGGGGTAGGGGAGTAGCGGAATACTCTCTGACCTGGGAGACGGCAAGCGGGCTGTGGCGCAGCTTGGTTAGCGCGCTTGACTGGGGGTCAAGAGGTCCCGGGTTCAAATCCCGGCAGCCCGACGTAACGGTGCAGTTCAGCGGCTGTGTCTCAATCGTGATATGGCGCACACAATCTTCGAGGGAGCTAAGTGCGGAGCTATCGAGGCAATCGAGGAGGGGAGCCTCTCGGTGTCACGAGGTTGCACGCTTACGTCAGGCGATAAATCCAGGTCCGTATCTCGAGATTGATCCCAGTCCAAGGACCCGCTGAAAGAGGAGTCCATGAGCCGACCAGGACTTGTCGATCAACACGATCTGGCGACAGTTCCTTTTGCGGAATGAGGGACTCTACCAATCTGGGTGTTCAATTAGGCGCAGGGACAAGGGTCCGCGGGACAGGTCGTAGTAAATAACGATGAATTCCAGTTGAACATTATTCTCAGTTTGTTGAAAGCGGCACAAGCCAAATCCCAACGAGACGCTGAGAACTTGGCCAGCGTTTCCAAGTTGATCGGCCCGTCAGGCACTCCCCAGGCGAAACCACAACCGCCAAATCCTGGCCGAACTCCGGGAGCTTTTGGATCAGGCCGTTGTCGACATTTCGAGTGAAGTGGAAGAGTCGATCGTGGTTGTCTCCGAACGCCTGGCAGTAGACGCAGAAGAGCCTCTATCGAGGTCCGGGGCGCCGGCGGATCGATCTCCGGGCAGTGGCTGAACAGAACCAACTTCCGGGGCGATTGCTGACAGCCCTGTCGGAGCATCGGATGAAGTGGTCTCTAAGGCCACGGCCATCCCCCTTCGCTGTGTGTCCAACTTGGAGTGACTGGCGCTGCTTACGGGTAGCGTCGGCACTGGCCCAAGCCGGAGCGCTCAAAATCGTACGCCTGACACACCTCCAGTTCAATAGGTATTTCAACGCCCTCATGAGGGCATGTCTCCGTCTGTTTAGTACCGGCAAGTGGGTAAAAGCTGCCGGTGAACCTCGGCAAACCGGGCAAACGAAACTCGGGTTCCGGGCGTGCCGCCGGTGCTCAGCAAAAGGTGCGAGCACTCGCCGCAGTTCCACCGTGCTCGGTGAACCTGACCGGCGACGCCGACCCCTGTGAATGCAGCGACGTGTCAGTGCTGGCGAACTGGATGGGCGGTCACCGCGCCAGGAGGTTGGATGAGGTGTGCCGGCGCCCGGCCGGCGCGCCATGGGCCGACCTTGGGCGCGACCGCGATAGCCAGGAGTACACCCAGACAGACCGCGCCGACGAGGGCCCACTGCCGCGCTCCGGCGCCGCGAATCTGACGACGGGTCCGCCTGTAGAAGTCTCGGGGTGCGAGGCGCGCCGTGTCGACGATGTGGCCGAGCACGTGAACGGTCATGGCGGCAATCCACACGATGAAGGTGGCCTTGTGGAGGAACAAAAACTCGTGCCGCATGCTGGCCGGGCCGAGCAGCAGGGCGATGCCGGTGCCCACGACCGCGACGGTGAGTACGACGAGTAAGGGTCCGAGAAGCCTGAGGAGTGCAGGTGGAGGTCCCTTTCGGCGGTACTCGGGCGATCCGAGGCAGTAGCGAGCGAACCGCCATGTGGTGCTGCCGATCTTGAGAAGGATGGGGGGAACCAGCACCATGCCGATCACCACGTGCAGGGTGAGTAGCCTGCCGATCCGCAAGATAGTGAAGCCCTCAATCGCCAGGAGCACCAGGAGGACGGCGGCAGTCATTCCGGTCAATCGGGCATTGGCCTCCACACCGTCGTCGGCGGACTCGTCATCCGTAGCCGCCCGCTCCGGCGCCGGTGCGGGCGCAGGCGCGGACCCCAGACTCCCATGGGTGGCTGCCGCCTCCCATGCCGCAACCGGAGATCGTGGGAAGTCGGAGCGGTGGCTACGCGGCTCGGACGGGCGCCCGCTCGAGCTCGCCACTCGTCGCACACCCCGAGAGGAACGGTCCTGCGCCGTCAACGCACGACCCCGATGATCGTCACCACTGCAACATACAAATGGAACCTGACGATCGAATGAAGCCATCTCTGGCGCCTAGGGCGGTTACGACAACTCGTGCCCCCGTGGGCACTTGTGCTCCTACGGTGGCCCCCCGCTGGCGTGTAGGGCCTCGGCAGAGGCCGTCGTTGGGCCCGGTTACGCTGGCCGAGGCCAGGACGCGCCGCTGGCCGCCGGACGTGTGGATCGAAGAGGTGAGCACCGCGCTCATAGGTGCCGGACGTCGCACGGTTCGGCGGCGCTTACCAGTGCGCCCAAGATCTGATGCGAACCGAGTGCCTTTAGCCGAGCTGCTGCGGCCATCCCTTCACAAGCCCGTCGGGTCGACTCCTCCCGGCAGGGCCCACGGTTCCGACCAGCCGGGTGACATCTCCCGGGCCGTCCGGCGGCGAGCCAACACCTCGGCTCTCCTGTTCTAGATGGATCTAGCCTCGGCGCAGGCGGCTAAGGAGCTATCTCCCATCGTGCTGAAGACGCCACCGGCAGAGTGGAGGATGGCCCGGGCCCGGGCGAGGGCTTCGTCCTCCTCGTCGTCCCGCCGACCGTCGCCGCCGTAGACGTCGATGGTCACCACGGTGCCCATGACGTGCTCCTCGTGGTGCCGGTGCCGCCGATCATCCCGAGCCTCGCCCTGGCCCGACACTAGAGGCCGAGCTTCTTGAGCGCGGACTGCAGCGAGCTCTCGAAGGCGTCGCTGGTGAAGCTGGCTCCGGACACCCCTTGGATGTTGGCGCTCTGCGCCTGAAGGGCCTGCTGCTCGAGGATCGGAATCGACTGCTGGTCGATCGACTGGGAACGGAAGTCCCCCCCGTCGTCGAGGGAGGCGATGCCGACCTTGGTGATCCTTGTCCCCGAGGCCGTGACCGACACCGACAGGCTCCCGTAGGTGTAGTCCACGCTGTCGCCCGTGGCGGTGCGTGTCGTCGCGGCAGTGGTCGGGGGGGTGGTCGTCGGAGGGGTGGTCGTCGTCGTCGGCCTCGCCGCCGGGGTTGTCGGGCTCGTGGTGGTAGGGGAGGGGGTCGTGGTCGATGCCGCCGGCGGTGCACCGGCAACGTTCGAAGGGGAGGAACCCCCAGGTGAGGAGGCCGCGGGCAGCGAGCCGGGCGTGAGGGATGCCGACCTGGTGTGGAAGGTCAGCACACCGGCGAGCCCGGCAACCGTCGCGCCGATCACGATCGGTGCCCGCCTCATGGGCTCTTGCTCGTCGGGGCGGACATGGGGGTCGGCTCGCTCGGCACCCTAGAACGCGAAGGCTTCTTCGTGGATCCGCCCGGCTGGCAGCCCGACCCTGCGTGCGGCGGCAACGATGCCGTCGCTGAAGCCGTTCGGCCCGCACACGAAGAGGTCCCGCTCGGCGAGGTCGGGCACCAGCCAGCGCAGCAGCCGGTCGTCGAGCTGCACCTCGCGACGGGTGCCGATCACCTCGTGATAGTGACCATGATGGTGCTCGACGAGCGATGTCAGCTCGTCGCGGTGCACGATGTCCGCTGCGGCCGATGCCCGGACGATGAGCGTGACGTCGACCGATGCGGGCAGGTCCTCGAGCAGGGCGCGCAGGGGGGTGATGCCCACGCCCGCCCCGATCAGGGCGACACGATCGCTGGTGCGCGCGTGATGCGTGAAGGCCCCGTAGGGGCCTTCGATCGCCACGCGGGTCCCGGCTTTGAGTGCCCGGATCGCCCGGCTCTGGTCGCCCGCCCCCTT
>Ga0302326_10003563_pt1 | contig 36516 bp, 30 predicted proteins | sample Palsa_T0_3_FD_202264 | JGI IMG/M metagenome (GOLD analysis project Ga0302326, IMG submission 202264) | Peat permafrost microbial communities from Stordalen Mire near Abisko, Sweden - Palsa_T0_3 | ecosystem: Environmental > Terrestrial > Soil > Palsa > Peat permafrost | place: Sweden: Abisko... | reverse complement strand
ACTGGTCGCAACCTGTTCGAAGGTGGCTTCCTCGGTTTGGACAACATCGGCGTCTTCGACCGCAGCGCCGCCCTGCCCACGGGTGGAAGCCTGGAACAGGCGGACGGCACCGCCTGGATGGCGCTGTTCAGTCAGAACATGCTCGACCTTGCGTTGGCGCTGCTCGAGCACGACGAGACCTATGAGGAATTCGTGCTCAACTTCGTCGAGCGCTTCTTCTGGATCGCCGCCGCCATGGACCCAATCGGCGAGCATCCCGACCAGATGTGGGACGAGGCGGACGGCTTCTTCTACGACGTCCTGCGCCTGCCGGATGGCGCTGGGGCGCGGATCAAGGTGCGCTCGCTCGTGGGTCTGTTGCCCGTCTGCGCCACGTCGGTGATCGAGGCGGATGTGATCGATCGGTATCCACGGCTGGCCAGTCGAGTCGCTGCCTTCCTCGACCGTAACCAGGACCTGCTCTCCAATATCGCCGATCCGCTCGTGCCCGGTGTCCAAGGTCGGCGGCTGCTCTCGCTCGTCAATGAGCAGAAACTTCGCCGCATCCTGGCCCGGATGCTCGACGAGGAGCGCTTCCTCGGGCCGCATGGAATCCGCTCGATCTCCCGCTGGCACCTCAACCACCCCTACAGCTTTGACGTTGGCGGCGTCGAGTACCGGGTCCAGTACGAGCCCGCCGAGTCCACCACCGGAATGTTCGGCGGCAACTCCAACTGGCGAGGGCCGGTTTGGTTCCCGATCAACTTGCTGCTCATCCGCGCCCTGCTCCAGCATTACCGCTACTACGGCAACGATCTGGAGGTCGAGTGCCCGACCGGCTCGGGGACGATGATGACGCTGTTCGAAGTCGCCCAAGAGCTGTCACGCCGCCTCGCCGGGACCTTCCTGCGAGACAGCGAGGGGCGACGTCCCGTGTACGGCGCCACCAAGCTATTCCAGGAGGACCCGCATTGGCGTGACCTGATTCTCTTCTACGAGTACTTCCACGGCGACAACGGGGCCGGGCTCGGCGCCTCACACCAGACCGGGTGGACCGGCCTCGTGGCTCGACTGATACAGAGCCTCGGCCAGATCGACTCGGCGAGCGCGCTCGAGGGTCATCAGTGGCCGTTGGCCCGCCCGTATCGTCGCGTGGGCTCAACCGCCAGGGGTGGGGTCGGCGGCCCGTAGTTCGCCCCAGGTCGGCGCCGTGGGAGCGATTCCCATCTGGCGCACGATCGCTTGGGCGGCGACCGTGATGCCCTCGGTGAAAGTGGGAAAGGCGGGTTGGAGCTCAGCGATCTGCTCGATCCGCAGGTTGGCCGTCATGCACGCGGAGGCGGTCTGGACCACCTCGGCTGAGTACTCGCCCAGGACGTGAGCGCCGAGGACGTAGCGGCGGTTGCGCTCCACGATCAGCTTGCAGAATCCCTCCGGGTGGTCGTCGATCACGGGGCGCACGAGGTCCCGGTAGCGCGCGATCCCGACTTCGCAGTCATAGCGCGCTCGGGCTTGGGCCTCGGTCAGTCCCACGCCGCCGTACTCGGGGTCGGTGAAGCTGCCGGTGGGCACGAACTCGTGCGAGAACCGCCGTCGGGTACCGAGGACGGCGTTCTCGGCCGCGACGCGACCCTCCAGACGGGCGCTGGGCACCAGCATGCTGATCCCGTTGATGTCCCCGGCCGCGAAGATGTGCGGCAGGTTGCTGCGCAGTGAGGCGTCGACGGTGACGTATCCGCGGTCGGTGTCGATGCCGACCTTGGCGGCGTCAATCGCGTCGGCATTGCCCGGCCAGCCGACGGCGAGGAACACCGCCTCGACAGCCAGCTGCGCCTGCTGCGCGCCGGATCGATAGTGAACCGTGACGCCCGTGGGGGTGCGTTGCAGCCGCTCGACGAGCGTCGCGCTCAGCACCGCGATGCCGCGGTCAGCGAAGGACTCCGCGAGCGCGTGCGAGACGTCCTGGTCGGCGTGTGAGACGAGCCTGGGTGCTGCCTCGATCAGCGTGATGGTCACGCCGAAGTCGGCCAGGATCGACGCGAGTTGGCAGCCGGTGTCCGCGCCGCCGACGACGGCTGCGGACGCCGGCAACGCCGTGAGATTCCGCAGATCCTCGTAGGTGAGCGCCAGCTCCACGCCGGGGATCGGCAGCCGCCCCGGGTGACCGCCCACCGCGACCACAATGGCGTCGGCGCGGAACTCCCGGCCGTCGGGGATGCGAATCGTGTTCGCGTCGACGAACATCGCCGGACCGGCGCCGTCAACCAGGTCGATCCCGCGGCGGCGCAGGGCGTTTGCCAGTCGCTGTTGATCATGCAGGTAATCGGCCACTCGCCGAGCGCTGGCCAGCGCCGCGGTGATGTCGATCTGAGGGCTGGCGCCGCGCAGGCCGAGTCGCTGCCACGACTTCGCGTCGCGGATCAGTCGGGCCGCGCGCGCCAGCGTGCGAACCGGGGCCGGGCCCTCGTTCAGACTGGTGCCGCCAACCTGCTTCGCCTCGACCAGTGTGACCTCGGCGCCGAGCTCGCGCGCGTGCAAGGCCGCGCTCATGCCCGCAGGCCCTCCCCCCAGCACGAGCAGCCTCATCGCGACGCCGATGAGGGGTCGCTTGCACCTCGGTAGGGTGCGCACGGGGAGCCGCTGGCTCCGAGCCCGGCGACGCGGAACACCCGCCCGGCATCGGGCGCACGCGCCAGGGCTGCCTCGTCGAGACCGTGCCGGGCGGTCGTAATGAACAGCGTCGCCAGGTCTGGTCCGCCGAACGCGCAGGACGTCGGCCGGTCCACCGCAACCGGGACGGTGCTCAGCAGCGACCCGTCCGGGCTGTAGCGCCGCACCGCTGCGCCACCCCATAGCGCGACCCAGATGGCGCCCTGCGCGTCGACGGTGAGCCCGTCCGGCGCGACGCCGGGTTCGGTGATCCGCACGATCGTGTGGCGTCCACGGATGTCGCCAGTCTCCCCATCGAACGCGAAGGCGTCAATCGTGCCGGTGCCGCTGTCGGACAGGTACATGACGCTGCCATCGGGGCTCCAGCCGATCCCGTTGGAGATTGTCAGTCCGGCGAGCACCGTCGTGCACGAGCCGTCAAGCTCGAGCCGGTACAACACGCCCGCTCCCGGGGATTCATCGTACGCCATCGTCCCGGCCCAGAACCGGCCCTGGGGATCGCACGCGCCGTCGTTCATCCGCACATCGCTGCGCCCGGCCTCGGGTTGGGCCAGCTCGCGCACCGTGCCGGCCGCGTCGGTGAACAGGAATCCGGTGCCCGCGGCCAGGACATAGCCCCCGCCGAGGACCGGCGCGACAGCTCCGACGAACCGGTCGAACCGGATCGGCGCGACCTCGTCAAGACGACCGTCGGATCGCAACCGCGCTCGGTGCAGCAGCGATCCGACGATGTCAACCCATAACAGCTCGTCGCGCTCAGCATCCCAGCGCGGTCCCTCGCTGAGCACCCCGGGTGTCGCCGAGCATGGCACCGGGACGGGCGGCATCGTGGTTGCGTTCACTGACTCGCGCATCACCGGACTGCCACAGGTTAACCAACCTCGACCCGTCCGGTCGGCGTTCGCGTGGGGTTGATGCCGCGGTGGTGACCGTGCCTGTGATCCCGCGTCGATCAGGCGAACGCGATTCCGGTCGGATCGTCCCCGAGTCCGATGTCGATCGACTTGATCACGCTGTTGCTCGAGGGGTCGATCACCACCAGCGAGCTGGAGGTGTTGCACGCCACCCAGATGTGGCCGTCGGAGCTGAGCGCGATCGCGGTCGGGATGTGGTTGATCTGCGTCACGACACCGTTGAAGCCCGAGCCGAGCTCGATCGTCGTCGTGACGTTCCGCGTCGCCGTATCGATCACCGACACGGTGTTGGCGTTGGCGTTGGCCACGTACGCGCTCGTGCCGTCGACCGTGAACGCCGTGTTCCAAGGCGTCGCGCCGACCCGAATCCGACCAACCGTGCCCAGCCGCGCGGTGCCCACCACGACGACCTGATCGCGCTCGGAGTCCGTCACGTAGGCCTGCGTGCCGTCAGGCGTCACCGTCACTCCGTGCGGATTGCGCAGCCTCTCCCTCACCTTGCGCACGCCACCGTTCGAGGCGGTGATGACGTAAACACCGTCGGCGCAGGTCACGAACACCAGCGAGCCGTCCGGGGAGACGGTGATCACCTGGGGTGCTTCGCCGACCGTGATCGCTGCGGTCACCGTCTGAGTTTTGACGTCGACCACCGAGACGGTCTCGGAGCCGCCTGGCCCCGTGTTCGGCCCGGTGTTGGCGACGTAGGCCTTGGTGCCGTCGGGGGTGATCGCGATCCCGTGCGGGTAGATGCCGACGACGACGGTGCCGGTGATGGCGTTGGTCGCGGTACTGATCACCGAGACGATGTTGGTGCCCGAATCGGTCACCCACACCTCGGTGCCGTCGGGCGTGGCGGCGACCCCGTACGGGTTGGTGAACCCGCTGGTGATCGACGAGACCAGGGTGTAGGTCGAGGCATCGAAGATAGCCACGTTACCGCCGACGATCCCGGGGACGTACGCAACGGGATCCACGGTGCTCGCCTTCACGGCCTTGCCCTCGACGGCCGCGATCTTCGCCAAGTACACCTTGTCGGTTGACCCGTTCGCGAAGTCGGCGGCGTGCGTCGTCCGGTTCTCGATGAACCGGCTGGTGGTGGCCGGAAGCGCGCTCGCCGCCCGCTGGGCGATGTGGGGGCGCGCCTGCCGCTTCCAGGGCAGCCGCGGCCGCTTGGTCTCCTGGACTGGCGGTGTCTGAGCGGCGCCGGGGATCGTCGCGGCCGGCAGCGTCTGCACCTCGGTCTCGGCCTGCCAGAACTCACCGATCGTCGCCGGCAGGTGCGGCGGGAACGTGGTCGCCTTTCCGTTCGAGAAGCCGAGCGCGGAGGTGAGGTCGCCGAACGTCTCTCGGCGCCACGCGGTGATGTTCGGCTCGTGCACACCGGTCAGCGTCTCGAGGAACTGGAGCACCGAGGTGTGGTCGAACTGCTCGGTGGCGACGTAGCCTCCCACGGTCCACGGCGACACGATCAAGGCCGGGACGCGGACGCCGCCGCCGATCGGCCAATTCGGCTGGCCCGAGGCCTGGACGAACTCGCCGGGCGTATTGGCCGGCGGCAGCGGCGGCACGACGTGGTCGAACAGCCCGTCGTTCTCGTCGTAGTTGATGATGAACACGGTCTTCGACCAGAGATCCCGGTTTTCGGCCACCGCGTTCAGCTTGGAGGCGAGGAAGTTCGCGCCCGACGCCGGGAGGTACGCCGGGTGCTCGCTCTGGCCCGAGGTCGGGAGGATCCAGGACACGGTCGGAAGCCGGTCGTGCTTCGCGTCCCATTCGAACCGGTCGGGTGGGTAGATCGTCAGGGCGTTTTCGTAGAGCGGCGAGCCGGGCGACGCGTTCTGGTAGGCCGCGAACCACTCGAGCGGGTTGGTCCCGTAGTCGTCCTCCTCCTGATACACGCGCCAGCTGATTCCGGCTTGCGTCAGCCGCTCAGGGTAGGTCGTCCAGGTGTACGGCTTCCCGGTGACCGAGCTCGGGACCACGTTCGAGATCACGGGGCCGCCGCCCGTGCCGAGGGGGTCGATCATGCCGGTCATCAGGTACATACGGTTGGGCCAGGTCGGTCCGAGCAGCGAACAGTGGTACGCGTCGCACAGCGTGAACGTCTCGGCCAGGGCGAAGTGGAACGGGATGTCCTGGCGCTCGTAGTAGCCCATCGTGTACCAGTAGTGCGCGGCGCCGTCGGACGTGTAGTGGGTGGGAACCCAATCGTTGTTCAGGGCAGTGGTGGGCGCGCCCGGCATGCCGCTCACGGCGATGTTCAGTGACTCGTGCTGGTAGGTCCAGGCGTGCGAGGTCGACGGGATCGCCTGCGAGCTGGTGCTCAGCGTGTCGAGATGCCATGGCAGCAGGTAGCCGTCGGGGTTGTACGGGTCCTGCTGGTAGAAGATCGACTTTCCGTTGGGCTGGATCACCACGTTTGGGTCGCCGAAGCCGCGCACCCCGGCCAGCGTGCCGAAGTAGTGGTCGAACGACCGGTTCTCCTGCATCTGGACCACCACGTGCTTGACATCCTTCAGCGAGCCGCGGACTGCCCCCTCGGCCGCGGCCCGGGCCAGCGCCGGCGGCAGCAATGAGGAGGCGAGCAGGCCGCCTGCACCGGCGGCGGCCGAGCTCAGCAGGCGACGACGGGTAACCTCGGGCATGACAAAGATCCCTTTCCGGTCGGGCGTGTAAATACGACTCGCGTCCGCTGGTGCGGTCCGTACACGACGCCTGATGTACGAGCATCCTGGGCAGCGGCGATCGTAAGTTCGCCCGCCGTGGCGGGTGTTACCGACGCGCGACGCTCGTGTTACCGAGGTGTATACGAGCCTCGCGCCGCCACATGCCCGGGCGCGGTGGCGCCGGCAGACTTACGCCTTGGTTGCGTCCGGGTCCCGGAAGAACAGCCAGGCGAGCACCACGCACACCGCCACGGTCGCGAGCAGACCGATCATCGCCGGTGCCACTGCCAAGGCGGGAACGTGGTGATGGGCGCGGGGCACAACACTGAGGAATCTGGCTCGGGCCTGTGGCGATAGGCCGAGCGGGGACACACCGAACTGCGAAGCGTGCCTCGCGCCGGCCAGCCCGACGAATGCGCCGAGCAGGAGCATGAGGGCGAGCGCTCCGCGTCCCCACACCGGCACGCTGGAGCGCCGGCGATTGTGCGACGGGGTCGCCGGCAGATCGGCGACGAGCGCATCGAGTTCGCCATACGTGCGGGCGGAGAACACCGCTCCGAGCCGCTCGTCGAGCTCCTCAGCCAGCAGCCGCCCCTCAGTGGTCGCCCGGTGCAACCGTTGGGCCACCTGTTCCCGGTCGGAGTCTGAGGCTCGGAGCGCTGACCGTGCTGGCACGGCACCGAGGCTAGCGCGCGTCCGCGCCGGCGGCAAACGGTTGCGGCTCGGTCATCTGACATCAGGCGACGACGCATAAACCTCGCGCGGTCGGGTCCGGCGCGTCTCAGCCTGCGGAGGAGGAGACAGATGTGCCAGGCTGTGCGGATGCCGAGCGACGAGCAGATCGAGGCGGTGATCGAAACGCTTGAGGCCGAGCGCGAGCACCTGCGACAGCGCGAGGGGGGCGCCGATCCGACCCTTGAGCAGGATGCCATGCGGCTTGAGGAAATCCGCGTTGAGCTCGATCGCCTGTGGGACCTCTTGCGCCAGCGCAGGGCGCTGCGCAACGCCGGGGACGATCCCGACAAGGCGTCGGAGCGCTCCGCCGACGTCATCGAGCGCTACTGGCAGTAATCCGAGGCGCGCTGCGCTGCACCGAGGCACTGACGGGGTCACACGCGCGGCAGCACCCTGCGCAGTCCGTCGCTGCCGGCGGTGGTTGTTCCACTGAAGCTCCGTCCAGCGCGCCCCGCCCATTGCGCGTCGGTGATCGCGTCGGGTTCGGCCGGGAGGTAGTGGGTAAGGATGAGTTCGTGGACTCGTGCGCGTTCAGCGACATCGCCGACTTCGGTGACGTCGGTGTGAAGCGCCGCCATCCGTTCCAGGGCGGCACCGGTGGTGCCGTGCCGCTCGAGATAGTCGAGGTCGGCCACGCAGTGGACGAGGATGTCGGCACCCTGGGCCAGAGCGATGAGATCGTCGTTGACCGTCGTGTCGCCTGAGAACACGACGGAGCCGTCGCCGGTGTCGAAACGGTAGGCGAGGGCGGGAACCGCGCGGCCGTGGGTCACCGCGACGGTGGTGACCCGGACGATGTCATCCTCGAACACGACGGCGGGAGTCTGGGTGATGCCCTCAGTCAGAGCTGGGAGGGGGATGTCGATGGCTCGCACGAGCGCGCCCGCGTCGGGCATGAGCGCGTCGAGCGGCATCACGTTGAGGTGGTAGGCGTAGCCGGCGAGGATGTCCTCGACGAGGTCCGCGGTGCCGGGGGCCGGTCGTTCCGGGTGGATCGTCGTCTCCCGGTGGAAGGTGGCATCACCTGCGGGCAGGGCGTGGGGTCGCGACGGTCCGTAGACGCGGATCGGCGCGAGCGGACCGTGATCGTCGGCACGGACGCCCCACGGGTACAGGAGCATGCCCGCGAGATCACCGGTGTGGTCGCCGTGGAGGTGGGTGAGCAGAATGGCGTCGAGATGCGTGAAGTCAAGTCCGGCGTCGACGAAGGCTGACGGGCACCCGCGGCCGCAGTCGATGACGAACACGCGTCCGTCGACGATGATCGCTGACGAGATCCCCCCGCGACCGGCGACGGGCATCGGCGCTGCCGCGGTGCCCAGGAGCACCAATTCGATGGTCATCCTCACCTCTGCTTTCCTGCTGTCGGGAGCGCGTCGGTACTGCGCGCAGTATGACCATCGCCCTGTCGCCCGTTGAGGGCCGGCGTGTCGTGTATTGCGGGTCGCAAGCGTCGGATGAAATTTGGTACGGTCGTTTCGAGCCGGATCAGTCCCGAAAGTTGAAGGCGGTTCTGGATACGACAACATCGCCGCCTGCACCCCTGCGATGTCCTCACTTGAGCGGCTGCCCAAGAAGACGCGCCTGGCCGCGGAGACCAAGCTCGGCAGCGACGAGGCGGTCATCACCATCGTCTCGGGCCGGTCCAAGCAGGCGATGATCGTGACCGACCGGCAGGTGTTGATCGTGAAGCCCGGGTCGATGGCGGGCGCCGCTCTGGGCGCCAAAGCGACCTCGTTCTCGTTTCAGAGCATCACCAGGATCAATGTGCACACCGGGCCCGGGTTTGCCGCGCTCGAGGTCGTCGCGACGGACTATCCAGCGTCGGACAAGCCCGATCTCAGGGCCGCCTACCAGTTGCCGAACTGGCTGCCCTGTCATCGCTCGGTGGGCTCGTCGCCATTGATCGGCGAGTTGCGGACCTACGTGCGCAGCGGAGGGCAATCGCAAGCCGCCCGCACTGCCCTAAGCGATGGCTAGCGATCGCGCTCTGCCAGACTGAGCTCGTGTCCCGCGACTTCGAACATCTGTCGGACTACGGGCTCGACGCCAAGACCGAAGCGGGGCTGCTCAGCGCGCAGACCGAGTGCACATTCGTCTGGTCCACGAAAGACGGTTCGCCACTCGGCGTGATCATGAGCTACGTCATGCGCGAAGGGCACCTCTGGCTCACCGCGAGCTCCAACCGCGGTCGGGTCAGCGCGGTGGGGCGCGATCCGCGGGTGGCGGTCGTCATCACGAGCACCGGCACCGAGTTGGGGCACGGGAAGTCGGTGACCTATCGCGGAACGTGCATGGTTCACAGCGACGAGGAGACCAAGCGGTGGTTCTACGCGGCGTTGGGCGAGCGCCGCTTTCCCGATGACGAACGCTACCGGGCTGAGTTCGTGCGCACGCTCGATTCCGTTCGCCGCGTGGTGCTTGAGGTGACCCCGACCGAGCGGATCGCCATCGACTTGGCCAAGATGCACACGCGCGCCGACATGTACCAAGCCTCGGACTAGACGAGGAGTGCCGGCTTGGCGGGCCTTGACTTCGACGCTGTCAGCGGCGAGGCGCGCTGCGCCACCACAATCCCGTCAGATCGCCTGAGGGAAGTTGAAGTAGTGGTGAGGATCGATCCGCTGGCGGGTCCGCTGTAGGCGCTTGAGGTTCTGGGCGTAATACGCCTGCGGCCAGCCGTTGAGAGTGGGGTCGATGTAGTTCTGGTAGGCCTGCCCCGACACGTATGGGCGCAGTTTGGTCCACGCTTGGTCGATCCACGACGCGGTGCTGCCGTCGCCGTAGTACTGGATGCAGAACAGCTGTTCGCGATGGACGAACGCGGTCGCGGTGGGAGCCACCCGGTTCACCGCGCCGCCGTAGCAGTCGCACAGCAGTGAGCCTGCGCCCGGGGCTTCGACCGCGGCGATCATCGCCGCCCGCCCCGCGTTGGACAACGGTTTGGCCACGTAATCTGACTTGGCGTTGAACGTGTTGCGGGGCAAGGTTCCGCCCGGCGCCGTCCCGACCGTGTGGCAGGCCGCGAGCGTCTTGGTCGAGCACCCGGCCAGCAGCAACTGCAGCGGCAGGTAGGCGAGGTTGACATGGCTGGTGAGTTGCGCGCCCGGTACCGCCAGGAGCGGGCCGAGCAGGCCGGGCAGAGCTGAGGAGGAACCGAGGTACTGCCCGTTGGCGTTGAGCGTGGGGGTGGCACCCGAGTTCAGATGCAGGATCGAGGTTGCCTTGTCGGTGGTGTGCGGCGCCCAGGACTGCCACGCCGCGATCGCCTCGCTCGCGGATGACCATGGCCACTGGACGTTGAAGTAGGCGGCGCTCGTAGGGAGCGGATGGATCGTGAACGTGAAGTCGGTGACGACACCGAAATTGCCGCCACCGCCACCTTTCAGCGCCCACAGGAGGTCGGAGTCAGTCGTCTCGTTGACCGTGCGCAGCCTTCCGTCGGCGGTCACGATCTGGACACCGATCAGGTTGTCCGCGGTGAGGCCGAAATGCCGCGCCGCGAGGCCGAATCCACCGCCCAGGGTGACGCCCGACACGCCGACCGATGGGCATGAGCCGGCCGGCAGCGTCGCCCCGGCTTTGGCCAGCCCGGCGTATACGTCGATGAGTTGTGCGCCGGCGCCGATGGTGGCCGTGCCGGCGGTCTGGTTGACCGTGATCGCGTTCAGCTTGCGCAGGTCCAGGACCACGCCGTCGGAAAGCGTGGAGTAACCGGCGTAGCTGTGACCACCCGAGCGGGCCCGCACCGGCACGTTGTGCGCGACCGTGAAGCGAATCGCGTTTCGAACGTCGACCGAGTCGACGGGCCGCGCGACCGCAGTCGGGAGCACGTTGTCGAAGCGCGGGTTGTACACGTGGGCGGCCGCGGTGAAGCCGGGCTGCCCACGCTGGAACACGTGCCCTCTGATCGCCTGTTGCAGCGTGCTCGGCGCCCCTTTGGGCGCCTTGACGATGCGCGCACCCGAGCGGATCCTAGAGCCGGCCTCCTGCGTCGTGGCCGCTGACCCACAGCCGGAGGCCAACGTCAGCAATGCACCACCCGCGCCAATCAGGAACGCGCGTCGGTCAACGTTGCCGTTGTCCCTCGCCTCCGGAGACTGCATGACGTTGCGCAGCCTACTACCTGGATCGGCGCTACTCCCGTTCCCCGATCACCGAGCGATCACGCGCGCGACGACCTGAGCTCGGTCGTGCTGGGCGCGACCGACACACGTCCGCCTCCTCTCAGCGGACGGTTCGATGTCGGTCGAGGATCGCGGGTAACGGGCGGGTGTTGAGGACGTGTGCGGGCGTCGCCCAGCCTCTACGGGCCGTCGCGACCGAGAATGTCATGTTCTCGAGTCCGCGGACTGAGTGCGCGTCGGTCGAGCAGACGATCTGCACGCCGGCGCGCACCGCGTCGCGGACGTGCTCGCCACTGAGGTCGAGGCGGAGGGGGAGGCCGTTGACCTCGAGCGCGACGCGTTCCTCGAGCGCGACTTCAAACACGCGCCCCAGGTCGAGGGCGTTCTCCGGCCGACGGTTGATGTACCGCCCCGTCGGATGGCTGAGGCAGCGCACGCTCGGGTTGCGCAGCGCTGCTTCGACGCGCTTGGTCATGTCCCTTCGCGCCATCCGCTGCCCCCCGTGCACGCTGGCCTGCACCCAGTCGAGCTGGGACAGGATGTCGTCGGGCAGGTCAAGCCGCCCGTCAGGAAGGATGTCGCACTCAATCCCGCGCAGCACGCGAAACGGCGCCAATAGCTCATTCGCGGCAGCGATCTCATCGGCCTGGCGACGGACATCGTCGGGCGTCAGCCCGCGCACGGCGCCCACGGCCGGCGTGTGATCGCAGATCGCGAGGTATTCGTGGCCGCGCTGCAGAGCGGCGCGGGCCATCTCCTCGACGCTCGCCCGTCCGTCTGACCACGTCGTATGGGAGTGCAGGTCGCCGCGGATGTCTTCCACCCGAACGAGGGGCGGCGGCTCGCCGCGGAACGGCTCCTCGCGCAGCTCCGGCGGACACCAGGGGAGACCTAACTGGCTGTAGACCGTCTCCTCATCGGACGCTTCAGGCAGCGGCTCGAGGGCCGCGACGTACGCGGGCGAGCCCGTAGCGCGAAGCAGGGCAGTGCCGAAACGATGTGGCGGCACGGCCAAGAGCTCGACTGCCACGCCCTCGACCGTCAGGCCCACCACGCGCCGCTGACCCCGCTCGATGACGGCGACGACCTGGGGCAAAGCCGCGAAGCGCGCCAGCACCGCCTCTGGCTCTGCCGTGCCGCAGACAACTGCCAGTCGCTCGCAGGAATCGCACCACCGGCGCACATCGCCCGCCGCCTCTCCGTGAAGCGCGGCCGCGATACCTCCGACGAGCTCCCAGCCGCGGCTGAGCAGAATTCCCTGCTGCGGTCGCGGCTCGCCCTCGCGGGCGAGCGCCTCAAGCATTCGCGCTTCGGTCTTCGGTCCGATCCCCGGCACAGTCCGCAGCCGACCCTCCGCCGCCGCCTGGCGAACCTCGTCGGCGGTGCGTACTCCGAGCGAACGCGCCAGGTCGACCGAGCGCTTGGGGCCGAGTCCGAGGTAGCGCCCCAGGCCGACGAGACCTGGTGAGACCTCGCGCTCGAGCTCTGCCAGCTCGGCGATCTCGCCCGTCTCGATCAGTTCGCGCAGCCGCGCCTCGATCCCGGCACCGATCCCCCGCAGCTGCCGCACGCGCCCCGACCGCACGACCTCGACGACCGGCACGGCGGCGACCCGGATCGTGTCGGCGGCGCGGCGGTAGGCACGGGCCGAATACGGGTTCGCCTCAACGAGCTCGAGCAACGAGGCGAACGCATCGAGACGATCCGCGATCTGAGCATTGTCCGCCAGCCATAGTTTCCCGGCTCCGGTCAGCGCCGTGACAATCGCCCACGCGGGCCCGGCGACGACGAAGGGGATGACGACGAAAATCGCTCGCTGTGTGATCAGCGAGCAGACGCCGAGCTGAAATAGTCTGTGTGGTGATCCCGGAAGTCGTCACCGCGCGCCTGCTTCTGCGTGCCCTTGAGCCCAGCGATCTCGATGCCTACGCTGCGATGTATGCCGACGCGGAGGTCATGCGTTTTCTCGAGGATGGCTGCCCACTTGACCGCGCTGCGGCCTGGCGTTCGATGGCCGTGCACCTCGGCCATTGGCGGCTGCGCGGGTACGGGCAGTGGGCGCTGGTCGAGCGGACGAGTGGGGAGCTTGTAGGACGGGCGGGCCTGTGGCAACCGGAGGGCTGGCCCGGGCTTGAGGTCGGCTGGCTGCTCGCCCGGCCGCACTGGGGCCACGGTTTCGCAACCGAGGCGGCTCGCGCCGCGCTGCACCACGCCTTCGACGTCGTCGGCGCGGATCGGGTGATCAGTCTCATCCGACCCGACAACCATCCCTCGATCCGTGTCGCTGAGCGCTTGGGCGAGCGCTACGAACGCACCATCGATCTGTACGGAGGAGCCGCGCACATCTACGCCATCGAACAGCAGCCGGTGTGACCACCACCACCGAGGGCGTGAGCTCGCTTCCCTTGGCAGGCGCCGGCCACAGCATTACGCGCGCGCGCGCCGGTATTGACCCGCCGACCGACCGAAAGGAATCGGCCACCCACCAAATCGTTGCCAGCTGCGGAGACTTGGCAGACTCGATCCTGATGTCGATCAAGCCTGCGTTCGCCGCCGATCCTGCGACGGCCCGCTACTACGATCAGAGGGCCCGAGAATACGATGACTGGTACACCGGTCGCGGGGTCTTTGCGGAGCGTGATCGGCCGGGTTGGACGGCCGAGGTTGGCCAGATCGTCAATCTCGTGAGCCAGCTGCCTCCGGCGCGAACGCTCGACGTCGCGTGCGGTACGGGCTTCCTCACGAGGCATCTGCCGGGGTTCGTGGTCGGTGTGGATCAGAGTCCAACGATGGTGGCGATCGCTCAGTCGCGGCTCGTTGATGGCGTGGCCGTCGTTGGTGACGCATTGCACCTGCCGGTTGCCGACGATGCTTTTGATCGAGTGTTCACCGGCCATTTCTACGGGCATCTACCGGCCGGGGAGCGAGCCGCGTTCGTGGCTGAGGCCCGCCGTGTGGCCGGAGAGCTCGTCGTGGTTGACACCGCCCGGCGCGAGGATGCGCCGGCCGAGCGATGGGAGCCGCGGGTGCTGAGCGATGGCTCTCATCACCAGGTCTACAAGCGGTACCTATCTGCCGATCAACTCGCGGACGAGCTCGGCGGGACGCCGCTCTTGGCAGGGCGCTGGTTCGTCGCTGCCCGCGTCTCGTGGGCTCCCCGGACAGGCTGACCAGCCCGCTCGAGCGTTGCCCGTTCAGTCCGGATCTTCAGCCGCCCGTGGCCCGTCACGGCACACTTCCGCGCCGAGATGTACGAGCTGCTCAAGGACGCGCTCGGGCCTGAGTTCTGGCCGGGATCTGACCCCCGAGAGCCTGCGCTAGGCCGATGATGTCAGCGGCCGCGAGCGCGAGCCCCGAGGAGAGGATCGGACGACAGCGGGCGCGCAGGATCGCGCTCGCCGCCCAAGGGTTCGGGCAGCGGCGCCCGAATCAGAGCGTCTCTGCGGCCGAGATCCGCGCCGTCATCAACCGGCTCGGTCTGCTGCAGCTCGATTCGGTCAACGTGTTCTGTCGGTCGCACTACATGCCGATCTTCTCCCGCCTCGGGGCCTACGACCGCTCCGAGCTCGATCGCATGGCCATGCATACCGCGGCAGCCGGTCACCGCGAGCTCGTCGAATACTGGGGCCACCAGGCCTCGCTGCTCCCGATCGACCTGTATCCGCTGCTGCGATGGCGCATGCAGCGCGTCGACCTCGAGGCCTGGAAGTCGCTCGTCGAGATCGCCCGCAGCCAGCCCGCGCTGATCGCCCAGACCCAACAGCTCGTCTCCGATCACGGGCCGATCCGGGCCAGTGCCACCGGCGGGCGACGCCCCGCGCGTCAGCCCGGCGAGATGTGGAACTGGCACGAGGGCAAGCAGGCACTCGAATATCTCTTCTACGCCGGCCGGGTCTCCGCCGCGGGCCGCATCAACTTCGAGCGGCTCTACGACCTCCCGGAGCGCGTCCTGCCCAGCGCCATCCTCGACGAGCCCTCCCCCTCGGAGACAGACGCTCAGCGACAGCTGGTCCGGATCGCGGCCCAAGCCCTGGGCGTCGCCACCGAACCCGACCTCGGCGACTACTTCCGTCTCACCCGCGCTGATTCTCGGACCCGTGTCGCTGAGCTGGTCGCCGCCGACGAACTGATCCCGGTCACCGTCGACGGCTGGTCCGCGCCGGCGTACCTGTGGCCCGCGGCTGACCAGCGCGGTCAACTCAATGCCCGAGCGCTGCTGTCACCGTTTGACTCGCTGATCTGGACCCGCCAGCGCACCGAGCGTCTGTTCGACTTCGTCTACCGGGTCGAGATCTACACGCCGGCCGCCAAGCGCGTCTACGGCTATTACGTGCTGCCGTTTCTGCTCGGCGACGAGCTCGTGGCGCGTGTGGACCTCAAGTCCGACCGCCAACGCGGGGCCCTGCTCGTCCAAGGCGCCTTCCACGAGCCTGACGTTGACATCGACCACGTCGCCGGCGAGCTCGCCGTCGCGTTACGAGACGCGGCCGGGTGGCTCGGCCTCGACGACATCGTCCTCGCCTCACGCGGCAACCTGGCAGCCGCACTTACCGCGGCGATCTGAGTGATGGACGTCGACGATGACTTGTCGCAAATCCGAAGGATTATGTGTGGGCCGGCTCGAGTAGCTTGACCACCGCGCGGCTGACGAGCACCTCGCCGCCGATCACGCTGGAGCGCTCGATGTCAAACCCCGCCAGCTCCTGACCAACGAATTGCAACGCCAGATCGTCTGACGCCTCTGCGCTGGACTGATCGCGAAACAGGCTGACGGTCAGGATCTCGCCGAGCCCGCATGCCAGCGCGTGATAGGCCTCGAATCCGCCCAGTGCCTGAATCCGGTCAGCGAAGGCCTCGTCGACCTTGCGCATGAGTGCCGCAACAGACGCGTCGCGCAGCGAATATCGACGAACACTGGCGAACTTCCGAGCCGTACCCACATGCCCGGCCTCAAGCATGTCCACGTTCGCGCGACTGACATAGATTTCGCCGTGGAGCGCCTCCGTGCGAATGAAATCGACGTCGTGACGGTGCTCCTTGGCCCAGCGCAGCGCCAGCTCACGTGAGCTCCTGGCTCCAGTGGCAAAATCGAAGATGCTGACCGTCATGAATTCGCCGTCTCCGCAGTCGACGAATTCGTATGAGACGAAGCCAGGCTGAGCGGAGATCTCCTCAGCGAAGCCTTCGTCGACCCGCCGCGCGAGCTCGTCCACCGACCCTGTGTGCATGCGACAGCGCCTGATGCTTGCGAACATCTGATTCTCCCTCCTGTGTTCGGTCGAGAAGTGCCCTGAACCTGGGGATCTATGCCTCGCACCTCCTCGTCGGCCGGCACGGCGACGCGACTCACGGCGCGGACGTCCCGACCGATGCACCGCCGAGCCTACTCTTCGTCGGCGCGAGATCAGACCCGCGCGGATCCACCACTGGCGAGATCCGTCGCTCCCGCGAGGTTGGTCAGCCGGAGACGGTCGTGAACTCGGGCTGGTCGAGAACTCGCAGCCAGGTGCCGTCTGGTTGCCGACGGGCCACCTGGGCGCGGGCGCCGGCGCCGTCCCGCGGCGCCGTCGCGGTCAGTGCCAACTCGCCGGCGATGAGGGTGGGTAGCGGCGCCTCGGGCTCGAAGTGCGGCCGGCCGGCTAGGACCTTCTCCCACAGCCGCTGGATGGCCTCCCGTCCGACGGTCTGATCCCCCGGAGGGTACGCCATCACGGCGTCGTCCTCATACAACGCGGCCACGCCCGCGGCGTCGCCGGCGTTGGCCCGCTGGACGAACAGCCGGGTGAGATCTTCAGGTGCCTGTGCGTTCTCGGTGTGATCTGTCATGTCTCTCAGCATCCCGTAATCGAATGAGAACTGCAACACATGGTTGTAATAAGAACTAGAATCAAAACAGATGGAGCTACGCCAGCTCGAATACTTCGTCGCAGTCGCCGAGGAGGCCAACTTCACGCGCGCGGCCGCCCGAGTCCACATCAGCCAGTCGGGGGTCAGCGCCCAGGTCTCCCGCCTGGAGCGGGAGCTCGGCGCACCGCTTATCGATCGGTCAGGCCGGACGGCCACGCTGACCGCCGCCGGTGCGGCAGTGCTCGACCTCGCCAGGCAGGCGCTCGCATCTGCCGACGCGGTCCGTCAGACGGTCGAGGAGATCAACGGTCTGCTGCGCGGGCGGCTCAGGCTGGGAATGGTGACCGGCTGCACGATCACGCCCCTGTTCGACGCCGTGTCCGCATTCGCCACCGCCCACCCTGGAGTCGAGCTCGGCTTGGTCGAGGATTCGTCCGATCAGCTTGTCGACCGGATCCGCGCGGGCGAGCTCGACGTCGCCCTCACCGGGACTGCTGCCACCGAGCTTGCCGAGCTGGCAACGCGGACGATCCTCAGCGAGTCGATCGTCGCCGCGGTGGCCGCCTCCGGCCATCCCCTGAGCGCCCGATCCAGCGCACGATTGAGGGAGATCACCGCCCATCCGGTCGTCTGCATGCCAGCGGGCGCGGGGATCCGCGCCGTCCTCGAGCAGGCCTGCGCCGCGCGGGGGCTGCGCTCGAACGTGACGCTCGAGGCGAGCGCCCCGACGGCCGTGCTCGACCTGGCCAGCCGTCGTCTGGGCGTCGCCGTTCTCAGCGCGTCGATGCTCGCTGGACGCGACGATCTGACCACCATCCAGATCCGGGACGTCATGACCGCCGCGAATCTCGCCGTGGTCTGGAGGCCCGGACCGGGACCCGCCGTCCGGGAGTTGCTGGATTACCTCCACACGGCGTTCGGCCTCGCCGGGCTTGGGCTGTGATCAGTCGCCGGCCTCTGGTGGGCGGGGGTTTGCTCTGAACAGCGGGTAGGTGGTGACGACCGCTTCGGCGATGCCAAGGACTGTTGTGTTGGTGTTTCTGGCGCGGTTGCGCAGGTCCGCGAACGCGTCCTCGGCGTTGATGCCGTGGCGTTCCATAAGGATGCCCTTGGCCTGTTCGATGATGACGCGACGCCCGAGTGCGCCGTGGATGCGACTGAATTCGGCGTAGCGGCGCAGGACGATGTCGAGCGCGTGGGCCAGTTCGGAGCGGCTGCCGTGCTGGACGTAGGCGAAGATGCCGCGTCGGGCGGCGTTGTCGACGAACTCGTGGTCTTCGGTCGCGATGTCGGCGATCACGGGGCAAGCGGCTGTCTTGACCAGCTCGGAGATGAGGTTCAGGGCGTGTTGGTTGTTCTCGCCGAGGCCGACGATCGCGACGTCGGGAAGCTCGCGGCGTGTCGCTTCGGCGACGTCTGCGACGTCGAACAGGCGTGCGACGACGGTGTGGCCGAGTTCAGCGACGACCTCCGCGATTTCGTCCAGACGGCTGGCTTTTTGGTCGGCGAGGAGCACTCGTAGCTGGTCTGGCTCATCAACCATTCGTCCAATCATCCTCTTCTGAGGCCGGACGGTGTCTACACTCGCTGTGTTCGCTCAATTGCCCTCGGCTCGGCGAACGTCTTTTTTCGGCTCGATCCCGCGGCCGGACCTATGTCAGCACGATCGGATTGCTGACCGTCCTGGAGTTACGGAGTCGAGCGAGGGGGTGGCAACGGTGTCCGAGCGAGAAGAAGGCGGCAACGAGGGCATGGCCCCGGTCGGCAGCGCGCCAGACCGGGTTGGCCGTGAGCGAGCGGCGCGGATCGCCGCCCACGAGGCAGAGGAGTTTTTCCGCTGCTCGTTTGAGCAGGCTCCGATCGGGATGACGATGATCGGTCTGGACGGCCGTTATGTGCGTGTCAACGACGCCTTCTGCGCAATGGTCGGCTATAGCCGCACGCAGCTAACGGGTCAGTCGGTCGAACGGATTACCCACCCCGGCGACGTCACCGCCGACGAAGACGCCCGTCGCCTGCTGCTGGCCGGTGAGGCGACATCCGATCAGCGCGAGAAACGTTACGCGCACGCCTCGGGGCAGGTGATCTGGGCGGCTGTCAGTGTCACCCTGATCCGCGACGCTGACGGACTGCCGGTGTATTTCATCTCGCAGGTTCAGGATGTCACCGAGCGGCGTAGCTATGAACGCCAACTCGCGTACGTCGCCGATCATGACCTGCTCACGGGCCTGGCGAACCGGCGCAGCCTCGAGCGCGAGCTCCGCAGCCACGCGGCGCGCGTCAGGCGCTATGGAGCCGCCGGTGCCGTGCTGATGCTCGACCTCGACCACTTCAAATACTTCAACGACACGCAGGGCCACGGGGCCGGCGACGACCTGATCGTCCGAGTCAGTCAAGCGCTGCGCAGCCGCCTGCGCGACAGCGACCTGGTGGCACGACTAGGCGGCGACGAGTTCGCTCTTCTGCTCCCCGACGGAGACGAGCAGGAGTCACAGCGCGTCGCCGAAGCGCTGCTCGAGATCGTGCGCGAGGAGACGCTACCCGCCCTCGAACAGTCCTTACGGGGGCTGATCGGCGCGGGCAAGCGGGTGACCGTCAGCATCGGCATCGCCCGCTTCGAGGACGGTGAGCGCATGACCGCCGAGGAGATACTGATCAACGCGGACGTCGCGATGTACGAAGCCAAAGCGGCCGGCGGGGACGGCTGGGCGCGCTACAGCAGCGAACGTCACGGGCGACAGCAGAGCCAGAACCACATCGACTGGGCTGGGGCGATCGAGGACGCCCTCAACCACGACAGGTTCGAACTGCTCGCTCAGCCGGTCGTGTCCCTCACCGAGAGCCGACCGGCGCGGTACGAGTTGCTGCTACGCATGCGTGATCGCCAGGGCAACGTGATCCATCCCGGATCGTTCCTCTACATCGCCGAACGCCTGGGTCTGAACGGCGACATCGACCGCTGGGTCACGCGACGCGCGATCCAGACGCTCGCTGAGCAACGCGCGCTCGGCCGCGACCTGCAGTTCGAGGTCAACCTCTCCGGCCGGACCATCGGCGACACCGAGCTGCTCGACCTCATAGCTCGCCAGCTCCACCAGACCGACGTGCCGCCGAGCCGTCTGATCTTCGAGGTCTCAGAGACCGCGGCCGTCGCTCACGTCAGCCGCGCCGGGGCTTTCATCAACTACCTGGCTGAGCTCGGATGCCAATTTGCCATCGATGACTTCGGCGCCGGGCTCGGCTCCTTCTACTACCTAAAGCACCTTCCCTTCGACTACCTGAAGATAGATGGGGAGTTCATCGCGCACTGCGCCCGCAACGAGACTGACCGCACGCTGATCTCCGCCGTTGTCCAGATCGCGCGGGACATGGGCAAACATACGATCGCCGAGTGGACCCCCGACGCGGAGACCGTGAAGGTCCTCGCCGGACTCGGGGTCGACTACGGCCAAGGGTTCCACCTCGGTCGCCCCGCCGCTCTCTCAGAACACCTCGCCGCGCGCGATGCCCGGCCGACGACCCCAAGGATCGACGCTCGATCTCGACGTAGTTCGGCTTGACGCAAGGAGTAGGGTGGTGTCAGGAGGGCTTCCATTGTGAGGTCGGCCCATGAGGGGCGGGCAGCACGACCGGACTTCCGAGGTTCAACTACACCCCGGAGGTCGACGTGTCCAACCCGCCACTCGCTGTTGTACGTTCCCAGCGCATCGATACGACGGGTTCGCCACGGGGCGCGGCGAGCCTGACGAGACTTGGGAGGCCCGGATGCTGACCGACGCGCATCACACGGTCAATACGATGATCGATCAGGGCGCGTCGTTCGATCACATCGAGGACTACATCAACGGGCTCGTTCTACCCGAGGAGCAGCTCGGCGCGCTGTGGCTGCTCGCCTGGGCAGAGGCCGCTGACCCCGCCGCCCGCCAGCGGGTAGTCGCCGAAACGCTGGGCTCTGGCCGCTAGCGCGGATCCCTTACCGCCGCGCGGACGCCACGCATGTGCTCCCCCTTGATCCGGTTGAGCGGCTGTGTTTGGGTTATCAACGATCGGGAGCTGTGATCAGCTTTGCCGGCAGCGTCGTAAGCGTCCTCAGTGCGCGGAGCTGCCGATCATCGCGGTCACTGGCAAGACGGTCGGCGGTGAGCGCGAGCGGTGCATCGCTGCCGGCGCGTCGGACTTCATCGCCAAGCCGGTCGATACGACGGCGTTGCTGACGACAATCAGCCACTGGCTGCTGGAGGCCACCACGCCCATGCCGCCCTCATGAGCGCCAGCTGATGTCGCAGGCTAATGTCCGCGGCTACTGTAAGTTCAGGTATGTGATGACGGCGAGCACGCGTCTGTGGTCGTCGGTGGATGGCGGCAGGCCCAGCGTGCCGAAGATGTTCTTGATGTGCTTCTCGATGGTGTGTTCGGTGACGAACAGGCGCTCCGCGATCGCGCGATTGGAGCGGCCTTCGGCGATCAGGGCGAGTACCTCGCGTTCGCGATCGGTGAGGTGCGCGAGCGGGTTGTCAGCTTGCCGGCGTCGGCCGACGAGTTCGCCGACGACTGCCGGGTCCAGGACGGAGCCTCCGTTCCCGACGCGGTTGACGCTGAAGCAGAGCTCGTTGAGGTCGGATACGCGCTCTTTGAGCAAATAGCCGACGCCGTCGGTCCCGGCGGAGAGTAGTTCGAGTGCGTAGCGGGGGTTGACGTGTTGAGAGAGGACGAGGATTCCGATCGCGGGCCACCGCTCGCGGATGGCTTTGGCCGCGCGCAGTCCTTCGTCGGTGTGCGTCGGAGGCATCCGGATGTCAATGATCGCGACATCCGGCTGGGTGCGCTCGACCAGCTCGAGGAGTGCCTCAGCGTCGGGGGCGAGCCCGACGACCTCGAAGCCGGCTTCGGTGAGCAGGCGGGAGAGCCCTTCGCGCAGGATGACCGCGTCGTCGGCCAGTGCTACGCGCATGGGATCTCGGCTCGTAGTGTCGTGCCCCGGCCGGGCGGGCTGGAGATCATGAATCGCCCGCCGAGCGCCTCGATGCGGTCGGCGAGGCCGCGCAGTCCTGAGCCCCCGGTGGGAGTGGCGCTGCCGATGCCGTCGTCGCCGATCTCGATGGTCAGACGTTGACCTCGGTAGGACGCGAAGACGCGGATCTCGCTGCCGTGGGAGTGCTTGGCGGCGTTGCTCAGCGCCTCGCTGACCATGAAGTAGGCGGCGGTCTCGATCTGGTCGGGGAGGCGCCGATCGATCGTCACGTCAAGCCGTGTGGGAAGCCCGGCGCGGCGGCACAGCTCGTCGAGGGCCAGCGGGAGCCCGCGCTCGCTGAGCAGCGGGGGGTTGATGCCGTGGGTCAGTTCGCGCAGTTCCGCGAGTGCGAGCGCGAGCGCTGCCCGGGTCTCGCGCACGAGGGGTTGGGCGGCTTGCGCCTGGTCCGGGAGCTTGGTCTCAAGCAGTCCGAGTGACATCGCGATCGACACGAGCCGCTGCTGGGTGCCGTCGTGCAGGTCGCGCTCGATCCGCCGCCGCTCGGCGTCGGTCGCCGCCACCAGCCGCGCGCGCGAGGACTGTAGCTCGACCAGCCGGGCGCGCAACTCGGCCTGGAGGCGCTCGTTCTCCAGCGTCAGGCTCGCGGCCGCGCAGACGGACCGCACGAGCTCGGCGTTGTGCTCCAGCACGGGATCGTGCAGCAGCGCCGCGATCGGCTGTCCGTCGCGAGCGACGAACGTCGAGCTGCGCCCGCTGTCGTCGTCCGGGAGCTTGACCGGCCCACCGTTGCCGTCAACGTAATGCTTCTCGGGCGGGAACCAGAACGCGAGCTGCAGCGACGGGTCGCCGAGAGCGCGGGCGAGCGCCTCGCGCAGGTCGACGGCGGCGCCCGCCCCGCCCAGCTCGATGACCAGCCCCGCGACCATGCCGCGCGCCAGCCGCCGCTGCAGGAACACGCACAGCACCGCGACCGGCACGGTCGCCATCAGGGTGAAGTACACGTTCGCGGGAAGCGCGCCCAGCGGGTCGCCGAACAGGTCGAGCACGACCGTCACGCCCAGCGCGGTGAGCGTGGCGCATCCCGCCACCAGCACCGGCGCGACCGCACGCCGCTGAGCTGCGCCTGCCCGCAGCCAGCGCCTGATGAGAGTCGTGATGACGGTGACGATGAGCGGGAACCCGATCAGGCGTTGGAGGGCCAGCCAGTTCTCCGCCTTTCGATTGTCATGGACGACCTGTAGGAGGTTGTTCGAACAGCCCGGGCAGTGCAGTCCCGCCTTGTTGCCGTACAGCATCGCCACCAGCTGGAGGCCGACCCCGACGAGACCGCCGCCCACCACCAGCCAGCGGTCGAGCCGGCCCGGCAGCCGACCGGAGGGGAACGAGAGCAGCAGATACACCAACCCGAAGATCCACACCGCCTGGACGGCCAGGCCGATCGTGTTCAACCACGGTGGCGTGGCATCGACCAGCAGCTCGGCGAACCAGGCAAAGCCCGTGAACACCATGATCTTGCCCACGCGGTTCTCCGGCCGGGCTCGCCACGACGCGAGCCCGCAGCCGAGCAGGGAGGCGCCTACCAGCAGCGTGAGCACCGGTCCCGGTTCCGTCGGGCGGCCCGGCGGCTGGTGCGCTGCCAGCCAGACCGCGCCAGCGCCCGCCAACACCCCGGCAGCCGCCAGCAGCGACAGCTTCGCCTTCATTGCGGAGGATTCTGGCGTCATGAGATCACCCGGCACCTGACCACATGTTCCTCGCCGGTGAAGCGTCGCGCAAACATCGCAGAGCACGGGCGGGCCGGCGAGGGACGCGCCCCGCGCATCGGTCACTGCACCGCGATCGCCGCGAGCACGTCGAGTTTGGCGGCCCGGCGGGCCGGCCAGCTGGCGGCGGCGAGCCCGAGCAAAGCCGCGAGAACCACGAACCCGACCAGGCTGGCAGAGGGAATGGAGACCTCGGTGATGCCCTGCGGCTTGAGCGATGCCGCAAGGGCGACGCCGAGTGCGGTCCCGATGATGACACCGATGACGGCGCCGAACAGGGCGATGATCACGGCCTCTGATCGGATCATCGTCCGGACCTGCCGGCGTTTCATCCCGACCGCTCGGAGCAGGCCGAGCTCGTGGGTGCGCTCGAACACCGACAGCATCAGGGTGTTCACAATCCCAATCAGGGCGACGATGATCGCGAGGGCGAGGAGCACGTAAATGAGTCCGAGCTCCTGGCTGACCGTGGCTTGCTGGGATTGTTCGAACTGGGCCCGCGACTGCACCCCAACGTTCGGGTAGACGCTCAGGTAATTGTTGATGGCCCTCTCGACATGGCCTGCGCCTGGCAGCGTGCTGATGAGGACGGCGATCGGCAGCGGATTGTGGAAGTGGGAGAGGAAGAAGCCGGCAGCCACCACGTAGCTGCCGATCAGTGGGTTGGCCTTGAAGATCCCGCCGATCCGGATCGTCGTGGTCCCAGTCTGCGCGAACGTGACCGGCACCACCGAGCCGACCGAGAGATGCTTGGCGCTCGCCGTGGTCGTGTCGATCAGCAGTCGGCCGACGGCCAGCGCGGGAGCGCCGCTCCCAGCGGTGATCGCCAGGTGGACGGTCCGCCGCAGGTCGGCTGGGGTCACGCCGTCCAGGCTCGACAGTGACCCTCCGAGCTCGAACTGGCCCTTGTACACGTTCGTGACCGTCGACACCCCGGGGATTCGGGAGACCGCGGCGGCGACCGACGTGCTGAACCCGGAGCTTGGGCCGGTGATGATGTCGTTGGCAGTGACGGCGCTTTCGAGGTTGGCCTTCGCCGATTGCGAGAGCGAGGCGCCGAGTACGGCGACCGCCGACACGAGCGCGATGCCGACCATCAGGGCGGCGGCGGTCTGGGCGGTCCGACGCGGACTGCGCATCGAGTTCTCCCGTCCCAACCGTCCCGGGGTCCCGACCAGGGCGGCGAGTGGCCACCCGAGAGCGCGCGACATCGGCCGGGCGACGATCGGTGCGAGCAGGCCGGCCGAAATGAACACGGCCACCGCGCCGAGCCCGACGAGCAGGATCGCCGGTGCGGTCAAGCCCGCCACCAGCGCGCCGATGCCGCCGGCCGCCGCGAAGCCGCCGATGGTGACTCGCCGTCGCAGCGACTCCCCCGACTCTTCACGGGGGGCCACGAGCGCGGCGACGGGGGCGATCCGCACGGCGCGCCGGGCGGGGCCGATCGCGGAGATCACGGTCACTCCGACGCCCACCGCGAGCGCGATCACGACCGTGCGGGCCTCGAACACGAGCGGGGCTGAGGGCAGCGTCACGCCGAACGCTCCCAGCAGCGCCTTGAGCGCGACCGCGGCCAGCACGCCCAGCCCCAGACCGATCAGGGACGCGACCAGTCCCACCAGGGCGGCCTCACCCAGCACCGAGCGGAACAGCTGCCGGCGGCTGGCTCCGACCACGCGCAGCAGCGCCAGCTCCCGGGTCCGCTGCCCGACCGTGATCGAGAACGTGTTGAAGATGGTGAAGGCGCCGACGAACAGCGAGATGAGCGCGAACACGAGGAGCGCCGTGGAGAGGAACGAAAGCGCGTTGCTGACGGCACTGGAGAGCTCGCTGGCGACTGTCTGACCGCTGACCACCTGGATGCCCGGCGGCAAGATGCTGGCGATCGCCCGCTGAAGGCCGACGTTGTCGGCGCCGGGCTTGGCCAGGACGTCGATCGTGTCGTAGTCCCCCCGCGTGTTGAACAGGGCCTGCGCCGTGGGCAGAGCAAAGCCGGCCAGCGTCGCTCCGGCCAGGTTGTCGGCGCTGCCGAAGGTCACGATGCCGGTGATGGTGAAGCTTCGGGGCGAGCCGCCCGAGAGCACGCGCACCCGGTCGCCGATCTGGAAGTGGTACTTCGTCGCTGTCCCCTTGTCCATCACCACGTCATCAGCGGCGCTGGGAGCACTGCCGTCAACGAGCCGCACCGACGACAGCTGCCGGTTGGGATCGAACGAGAACCCCAACGCCGAGCCGGCGCCGCCGATCGCGTTGCCGTCGGACACGAACTGGGCGTAGCCCTCGACGGACCCGTCCACGTAGGCGACTCCGGGCAGGCGGCGAATGGCCGCGGCGATCGTCGCCGGGATCGGCCTACGGTCGGCGGTGCCGTTGGCGGCGGCCGCGGTGTCGTTGTTGAACGCCGCCGTGCCGCGGATCTGGAAGTTGACGTGCTGGTACGCGGTGCCGATCAGCGTGTCGAACGTGCGGTTCAGCGTGTCGGTGAGAACGAGCGTCCCCGTGACGAACGTCACCCCGAGCACGATCGCCAGCGCGGTCAGCGCCAAACGCAGCTTCCGGGCCAGCAGGCCCCGTCGGGTGATCTTCCACATCGCTAGCTCCCCAGCTTCATCATCTGGGTCAGCACCAGGTCCTCAGTCGGCGAGGCCAGCTCGCCCACCACTCGACCGTCAGCCAGGAACACGACCCGGTCGGCATACGCCGCCGCGCGCGGGTCGTGGGTGACCATCACGATCGACTGCCCGTGCTCGGTGACGGCGTCGCGCAGGAATGCCAGCAGCTCGGCGGACGAGTTCGAGTCGAGGTTGCCCGTGGGCTCGTCGGCGAAGATCAGCTCGGGGCGGAGGATCAGCGCCCGGGCACAAGCGACCCGCTGCTGCTGGCCGCCGGACATCTCGCTCGGACGGTGCGACAGCCGATCGGCGATGCCGAGCGCTTCGACCAGCTGGTCAAACCACGCCCGGTCGACCCGCACCCCGGCGAGGTCGAGCGCAAGCGTGATGTTCTCGGCTGCGCTGAGCGTCGGGACGAGGTTGAACGACTGGAACACGAAGCCGATCCGATCCCGGCGCAACTCGGTCAGCTCTGCATCATCGAGTCGGCCGATCTCCTGATCTCCCACGAACGTGCGGCCTGACGTCGGTACATCCAGCCCCGCCAGGCAGTGCACCAGCGACGACTTCCCCGAGCCCGAAGAACCCATCACCGCGGTAAAACGGCCCCGTTCAAACTCGACATTCACACCGTCCAGGGCACGGACAACGGCGTCACCGGCACCATAGGACTTCGTCAAATCAACAGCGCGCGCGGCCGGTGATGCCGGCCCCCACTGGAGTCGGCTCGCCAGCCGTTCTGGTTCGTGACGATCCCGGTTCAGATAGAGAGAGCGCATCGCTGAACACACACTGAACGCTGGCCAGCGCTCTGACCAGCTGGACAACACGTATCTTGCGAGGTACGGCTAGCCCCACCACGACGCGCGTACAGCGCGGCTCTGACAACCTCGACCCCCCGCGAGACGCGCCTGCTCGGCTTCGCGGCTCCGGTGCGCTCGGAGCACTCGTCGGATCCCCTTCGTCTTGCGCGCGCCTCCAGTCAGACCCCGAGCGGATCCGCCAGCAACGCCTCGGCGTCGCGCTCCACCGCGCCGCCTCCGTGCTGGCGGGCGAGTTCGGCGGCGCGTTGCAGCAGCTCACGAGCGCGCTGTACGTCGGCCACCTCGCCCCGGGCGAGTAGCGCACGACCCCAATTCATCCATGTGCGCGCGAGAAACAGCTTCGCGCCGAGGCGTTCGTGGATCTCGGCCGCGGCCGCGAAGTGCTGCTCGGCGGCGTCCCAGCGCCCGAGCGTGGCGGCCAGCACGCCGAGCGGCCGCTGCACCGAGCCACTGACGGTAAACACCGACGTGACAATCCGGTCACGGTACGGGTGCAGCTTCTCGTAGATCACCGCCGCAGGGCCGACCGACCCGAGACGCGCGGCGATATCGGCATAACGCGCCATGCCGTTGATCCAGCCGATGTCGAACGGGAGCGAGGCAAAGTCATCCGCGGCGGCTCGATCAAAGATCGCTTTGGCCTCGTCCAGTCGCCCCAGCTCGGTGTACATGAACGCCAGGGTGGCTTGCAACGTGGGCAGCCCTGGCGTCTCGGCGACCCGCCGCTCGACCAGTTCCGCGAGCTCGGCCAGCCGTCCCTGCTCGGAGCGAATGGCAAACAGCTGCACCCCAACGATCATCAGCGCATCCGGCTGTCCTGACTCGTGCCCGACCGCGGCTGCCTGCAGCGCCGACGCCTCCGCTTGCTCGAGCTGACCGTAGAACTGATACCGCGAGCTCGCGTAGTACGCCGGCACCCCCCGCAGTGCCGGACGGCCCACCTCTTTGCCGACCTCGCGCGCCCGCTCGATCGCCCGCTCCATCTCGTCCGTTTCCCCGAGTTGTACGGCCGCTGTGTAACGCCACTGCGCCGCCCCCCACTGCAGGAACGGATCCGCCAGCTCGTCGGCGAGCGACCGGAGCTCGCCGCTCAACGCCCAGCTCGCGCGCGCCGTGTCGCCCGAGCCAAGCTGCGCGTTGCACGCGTAATAGAGGACACGCCCCAGCGGGCGACGATCCTCGAGTGCCCGCGCCGACGCGAGCGATTCGTCCACCAGCGCACGTACGCGTTGGTAATCGCCCGCGAACGTCAGCTCGGCAGCGAGCAAGCCGAGCAGCACCGGACGGTCGGCTGAGTCCGGCTTGACCGCGGCGATCGCTGCCTCGAGCCCCTCAACGCGTTCAGCGTCGACCGCCCCGGCCGCCGAGTGCCACCCGCGCGTGTTCTCCAGCGTCGCCCGCACCAATCTCGGAACATCGCCGATCCGTCGCGCGATCGCGGACGCCTCCAGCAACGTCCCGCGAAACGCCGGGTCGCCGACGTGCTTCTGCGCCACGCCGATGCCGATCAGCAGGTCGCAGCGCTCGCTCTCGCCACCTTCCTGGCCCAACAGCTCGAGTGCGCGGTGAAACCAACGCAGCGCATCATCGGGAGCGAGCTCCTCCAGTGCCCGTTCGCCGGCCAGGCGAGCGTAGTCGACTGCCTTGCTGTGGTCAGCCGGGACCACCGCGTGCGAGAAGTGATTCGCCAGCTCGGCCACCCGGTCCCCAGGCTCCCCGCCGCAGAGCCCCTCCAGCGCCTGCGCCACGCGTCGGTGCATCCGCGCGCGCCTGGTGGCGCTCAGCTCGTCATACAGGGTGTGTTTGATCAGCGCATGCGAGAAGCTGAAACGACCCACTCGCTCGGGCGACTCGACCACCACCGACGCCCCGATCGCGGTTTCCAGTGCGTCGAGAATCTCGTCCTCGCTGCGCTCCACCAGCCGGGTGAGCAGATCCAGGTCGAAGCTGCGCCCGACCACCGACGCCACGGTCAGAATCTGGCGCGGCTCGGCCCCGAGGCGTTCCACGCGACGACTCACCACGTCCCGCACGCTCTGCGGCAGACCCAGCTCCGCGATCGTCTTACTCAACCGCCAACGGCCGTTCCCGTCCTGAGCCAGCGTGCCCGACTCGGTCAGATGCCGAAGGATCTCCCCGACGAAGAAGGGATTGCCGTCCGTCTCCTGTGCGATCTCCACCGCGAGCTTCATCCCGAGCTCGCCGATGTTGTGACCGGCGGCCGCCGTCATCCACTCCGCGACCTCATCCGGGCCGAGGCCGAGCAGCGCGATACGCTCAACCCCCTCGACCCGATGCAGATCGGCGAGCACCTCGATCATCGGATGCTCGCGGCCCAGGTCCGAGTCGCGATAGGTCACGAGCAGCAGCAGCGGCGAGAGCTCGATCGTCCGCGCCACATGCTTGAGCAACGCCACCGACTGCGTATCTGCCCAATGGAAATCGTCCAGTACGAGCGCGACCGGACCGTGCGCGCACGCCGACTCAAGCAGCCCCGCCACAGCGGCGAACAGCAGGTAGCGCTCCGTCTCGGGATCTGACTCTTGCGGCGCGGGCACACCGGTCACCCGCTGTCCGAGGCCGCGGGCCAGACGCGCAATCTCGCCGCCATGGCGCGCGACGTGATCGCTCAATACCGACTCAGGTGCTGTCTCGACGTAGCGGCCGAGGGCCTCGATCCACGGTCCATACGCGGCACCGAGATCCTGAGACGCCGCGCCCCACAGCACGGTCGCCCCGTCAGCGTGTGCAGCCAGGGCGGCGTAACTGGCCAACCGCGTCTTGCCGATCCCCGGCTCGCCTGAGATCAACACTCCGCGGCGATTGCCACCCCGAGTCTGCGCCCATTGACGCGCGAGCCGCTCACGCTCGCCGACGCGCCCGACATAAGCGATGCCTGGCATCGTGCGCAGGGGTCCCGGTAGTGGCACGGCGGACAGCTGCTCACCCACCGGCTCCCAGGCGATCTCGTACGCCTCGACAGGCTCCGGAAGGCCCTTCAGTTCGAGTTCCCCGACCGACTTGAAAGCTGAGCGGTCGCCACGCGCCGCCATCATGCGCACAAGCTCGCCGGCGAGGATGCCATCGTCGGGAGCCAGCGCACACAATCGAGCCGACTCGATCGACGGCATCCCGAAATAGTCACCGTCCTCGACGGTCGCTTCCCCCATCCCGATGCCGATCCGGATGTGAAGCTCCGCGTCGGCCCCTCGGTTACGCCGATCGATCAGCTGCTGCATCGCCTTGGCGCACGCCACTGCCGCCGACGCCGCCTTGAAGGCAGCCATCAGCCCATCCCCCGTGTTCTTCACCTCACGACCGCCCGCGTCGCCGATCGCCTGGCGAAGCAGCTCGAAATGCTCCCGCCGGAGCTCGTCCGCCCGCTCCGGACCGACGGTCGTTTCGAGCTTCGTCGACCCCACGAGATCCGACGTCACGACCGCCGCCGTCTCGATCGATGTCATGCGCGTGAGTTTAACCCCAGCGACAGGGCGTGCGGATATTGACCCAGCGGGGTACTCCGCGCGGGGGCGGCCTCCGTCCGATCGCGGGGCTGGCGACATCCGCGCCCGGTGGGATCACTCTCATCGCACGCGTGAGTCTCGCGGGAAAGGGGTGAGGAAACCACCGCCATCTGGTCAGTCTTCCGGCTGGCGTCGCGTCGCGCTGCGCGTTCCGTTCGCCGGTCAGGCCTCGAACCCGGGTGCCCGCGGCTCCAGGTCTCCAGCGTGCACCGCGATCGCCCTGGCGAGCTCGGTTCGGTTCGCGATCCCGAGCTTCATGTACACGCTCGAGAGGTGCATCTTGACGGTGCTGCGGGCCATGAAGAGCTGGGCGGCGATCTGTGGGTTCGAGATACCAGTGGCGGCCAGGCGTGCGGCTTCTAGCTCCGTCGGCGTCAGGCTCGCCCAGCCTGTCGCCGGGCGGGCGCGCGGTCCGCGGGCTCGACGCGCGTAGGCGATCGCGTCGGCCAGCGCCATCGCCTCGCCCTCGTCCCATGCGGCTTCCCAGGCAGCCGGTCCGTCACGGTCGATGAATTTGGCCCGCGCCGCCGCGACTCGATCGCGGCTCGATGGCAGCGGCGCGCAGTCCAGCCGTGCCCGAGCCTGGTTGGCGGCCGCCGCGAGGCGCGCCGTGCGAGCGCCGTCGCCGGTGCTCGCGGCGATCATCGCGAGCTCCTCGAGCGCGTCTGCCGCTCCTCGCTCAAGCCCCAAACCTGCATACCCGGCCAGCGCACCTTGCACGAGGTCGCGCCCCCGCTCTGGGTCGCCGTCCAGCACCGCCGCGCGGCCTCCGACGAAGTCCGCGACCGCCGCGTGGCGGGGGCTGCCACTCTGGCGCGCCACCGACGCGAGCTGCTGGCTCTGCACATCGGCCTCGCGGGCGTCGCCGCGGGCCAACGCGATCTGGGCGAGTGCCTCTCGCATCAACGCGACGGTGTGCACCTGCGGCATGTCCAAGAGCCGGCGAGCCCGAGCTTCTGCGACGTCGAGCTCTCCAGCCATCAGCTCCGCGATCGCCAGTGCCATCTCGATCGCCGGCGCGGCCATCACCGCCCCTGACTGCACCGCTGTTCCCAGCGCTCGTCGGCCCTCGGCAAGGGCAGCGTCGGTCGCCCCGAGCAATGCCAGTGCGTGCACGCGGAAGCCGGTCAGGATGAAGTGCGTCATCGACGGCCAGTCGCCCTCGAGCTCGAGCGCGAGGTCCGCGTGTTTCAGAGCCTGCGCGGGTGAGCCCACGATCAGCTCGGTCCACGCCGCCGCCAGCTCCGCCCACGTACGGAGCCTGGCGTGCTGCGCCGCACTCGGAATCGTCACGAACTCCTCGTACGCGGTACGCGCAGCATCGAACCGATCGCACAACCCCTCGGCCATTGCAACGTTCACCAGCCCCCAGGCCAGCCCCAGCCGATCACCTGACGCGCGCAGCAACTCGACGGCGCGGTTCGCGCTCCGAAGGCCCTCCGGGAGATCGACCCCGGTCAGGATCAGGACCATCCCCGACATCTGCAGGCACCGTGCCTCGGCGTCGAGGTCATCCACGCTGGCCAGGAGCGCGATCCCGCTCTGCAGGTTCGCGACCGCTGCCGGGTAGTCCTCGCTGACCGCGCCGATCAGGGCGGCACCGAGGTGTACCAGCGCCCGTGCGGCGCAGTCGTCGACCTGGCCACCGACGGCCAGCACGCGTGCGGCGGCCGACCGTCCTTCCTGGAAATGCTCGGCCAGGATCCAGTGACGCAACAGCGATCCGACCATCTCCAACGCGACACCAGCATCGCGTTCGACGGCTCGGTCGAGCGCCAGTCGCAGATTCGGTGTCTCCTGATCGATCAACGCACGGCCCGCCGGCGAGAAGAGCAAGTCGTCGATATCGGCCGCGTACGCCTGGAACCATGTCAGCTGCCGGTCGCGCACACCATCGTGCTCGTCGGCGTCGATCGCGAGCTGCTCGGCCGCGTAGTCTCCGACGGTCTGCAGGAACGACCAACGGCCCAGCCGCGTCGCCGAGGCCGACATGATCAGCCCCTTTCTCTCCAACGCTTGCAACAAGCCACTCACCTCAGTCTCGCTGGCGTCGGGCAGTGCGACGGACCGGGCCGCGGCCGCGTCCCAGCCCCCACCGAACACCGACAGGCGCCGAAACAACACCCGCTCGCGCTCATCGAGCAGCGCGTAGCTCCAATCCAGCGATGCCCGCACCGAGCGATGCTGCGGCAACGCGCTCTCGTCAAGCGCGCCCGCGAGACGGCCGTGGCGCGACAGGCCATCCGCGATCTCGCCCGGTGACAGGCTCGCCACACGGGCTGCCGCGAGCCCGAGTGCGAGCGGCAAGCCATCGAGTTGGTGACAGATCCGCACCACCGCCCGAGCCGTCGATGGTGTCAGCCCAAAGCTCGGATCAGCAGCAGCCGCGCGATCGACAAAGAACCGCCCCGCCTCCGAGCGCACCACCGCCGCGACATCACCACCGGCCTGGGGCAGACCTAACGGCGAGAGCAAGAACACCAGCTCCCCAGGGATCCCCAGCGGCTCTCGACTGGTCACCAGCACCCGTAGCCCCGGCGCCGCGTCGAGCAACCAACCCGCCAGGCGGCGCACCTCGTCAGCCACGTGCTCGCAGTTGTCGATCACCAGGACAGCATCGCGACCCGCGAAGCGGTCAAGCAGGACCTCGATCTGCGTGCGCCCCGCTCGTTCTCGCGCACCGAGGACGCGTAACAACGCGTCGACAACGTGGTCCCCGGTACGGACCATCGCGAGCTCGACGAACACGACCTCCAGCGGCTCGGCTCGAGCTCCAACGCGCCCAGCGAGTTCGCGCGCCACGCGTGTCTTGCCGCATCCCCCCGCGCCGGTGACCGTGACCAGTCGGGCTGAGCCGAGCGCCTGCTCGAGCCCGAGCACCTCCGACTCGCGACCGATCAGCGGACTCTCAAGCAGCATCGTCGAAGATCGTTTCAGAACAGAAGCGGCGAGTGGATGAACGGCCGCCGGCACACCCCGCGACCGGCTCGATCGCGACGCAGCGCGCTGGGGGCATCCGCATGAACCGCCGTCGCGGTTGGTGGTGCTGATTGGGTGCGGGTGGGCTGGGGTAGGCTGAGTTTGATGAGGGATGACGAGCTTCGCAACGCGGAGAAGGCCTCAGATCCCGTCGAGTCAGTCCGGAGTGGCGAGGAGCGAGACCGGCTAGCGGAGGACCGGGACGCGGCCGCTGAAGCTCGCGATCGGGCTTCGGATGTCCGCGATCAGGGGGCCGACGATCGGGATAGGCGTGCCGCGGCCCGCGATCACGCCGCCAGCGGACTTGACCCAGGCGCAGCTGCCGACCGTGCGGCGGCGAGGCGTGATCGTCGGCTGGGCGCCAGCGACCGGGCCCGCGCAGCTGATGATCGCAGAGCGGCATCGAGTGACCGCTTTCGTTCGGCGCGGGAGCGGACGGTCTCTTCGATCGACGGGCTCACCGGAGCGTTGCGCCGAGAGGCGGGCATTGTGGAGTTGGAGCGCGATATCGCCAGGGCACGTCGAACCAACCAGCCGTTCACGCTCGTGTTCGTCGACGTCATCGGCCTGAAGAACACCAACGACTCACACGGTCACGCCGCCGGAGACCGGCTGCTGTGCGAGACCAGCGACTCGATTCGGACTCGTCTTCGCTCCTACGATCTGATCGTCCGTTTCGGGGGCGACGAGTTCGTGTGCGGGCTACTCAACATGACCTTGGCAGATGCGGCGGCGCGCTTCTCGCTCGTGAGCGCGGATCTGGCCGCGACTGAGCACGCGGCCCTCACTGTCGGGCTCGCGGAGCTCGGGGCAGGCGATGCTCTGAGAGATCTCATCGCCCGCGCCGACGACGCCATGTATAAGGCACGCCAGCAGCAGCGCTCCGCCCGGGCGTGACCGGTTTCCCGCACCGCCATCCTGGTTGAAGGATTGTTCCGGATCCGCTTGGCCTTGCCGGTCGCTCAGCGCGAGGAGAAACTCGCGATCCGCAGCGGGACCGCCGCGAACGGATCGAGCGCGTAGGCCAGCGATACCCGGTGATAACCGTCCGCGATGTCCGCAACCTCATCGAACGACACCACGAGCACCGGCGAGAGCTTCTCCCCCGACGCCAGCGTGACGAGATCCCGCAGGACGCCGGGATCGTTGAGCGGCAGCGGTTCGCGCCGACACGCCCGCAGAATGTCGTTCGCACGGCGTTGGGTGAGAGACGCGTCCTTGAGTCGACCGACGAGACGCTTGGCATTTTCGGGAGTCAGCCGAATCGACAGAAAGGCCTCTGCCGCGTCGAAGTCGTGGGCGGCAACGTCCTTCTTCCAGCGGATCGCCGGGCCAGGCTCGCTCATGCCAGGAAGCGTATCCGCTGGGGGATGACGACAACGCGATATGCCGTCGCCGCGTTGTTGGGGATGCGCGTCCGTTAGCCGCGTCAAGTCGGACTGATGGCCATCGGCTCCCCCGCGTTAGCGGGGGCTTTTACAGCGCGCCCGGAGAGATTCGAACTCCCGACCTTCGGTTCCGTAGACCGACGCTCTATCCAGCTGAGCTACGGGCGCCTAGCGGCCGATTCTAACCGCGCCCCGTCGGGCGCGCAGACGGACGGTAGGGGTGTGGCAGCGACACGTCGTGGCGCTTCAGGCCGGCGAGCCGTCTAGTCCTGCCGGCTCCGAATTGGCGTAGCGCGCGACCGTGAAAGCGATCAGCGTTGGAACCTGAACGGCGTAGACCACGAGCGACAACACCAGGACGACGAGCGGTCCGCCGCGGAGGTGATCCTTGAGGAACGCGTAGCCGATCATGCCGGCCGTGATGGAGTACGCCAGCAAGGCCCACTTGAACACCTGAAAGAAGCGCGCCCACGCGAAGTCCTTCACCCGGGTGAGGAGGAAGAGGTTCACGCACAGCAACGCCGTCGAGGCGACCAGCAGCGCAACTGCCGGACCGAGCGGCACGTGCTCAGGCAGGTGAGCCGAGAGGTAGATCCCGCCCGTGACGATCAGAGCCAGCGAGACCATCCCGATCTGGGTGAAGGGCGGGAAGCGGCGCTCGTTCATCCGGAGGCGATCTTGGTCATGATCACGAGCGTCGCGATCTGCATGACGCCGAGGATGCCAGCGCAATAGATAAATCGCTTCATCAGGCGCTCGATCACCTGCGGGTTGGGCCGAGGCTTCTTGAGCTCGAACAAGACCGCGATGTTGGCTGGCTCGAGCAGGCCCAGCGCGAGCACCGCCATGACGCCGACGACGATGAAGCTGGCGACGATCCAGGCGTGGTTGGGATACGTGCTCTCGACGGTGCCCAGCTTGACCCCGAGTTGCCAGCCCGCGGCGAGCGTCAACGTCACCACGGTCGGCATGATGAGGACCATCTTCGGCATCAGCTTGGTTGTGAACTCGACTCGTGCCGGGACGGACATGCTGCCCATAATTGGCCCCAGAACGAGTCCCAGGAAGAGGTCGATGATCGTCCACGCCGCGCCGCCGGCAACGTGGAAGAACTCGAGCGGCCAGAGCTGGTTGACCGCGATCGCGATGATCAGCAGCAGCATCGCGATCGCCACGAGGACGAGACCCCGGCGCGGAACGATCTCGAAGGAGGGGCGCTCGACGACCTGCGGGGCCGCGTCCTCGACGGCGATCGATGGGGTAGTCACGGCGGCCACGGCGCGCCCATCGTATCGTCGTGCAACCCCACGCGCTGACTTTGCTGGCCGACGGGCTCACGGAGAGGGTTGGAGCGGAGGGGGCGGGATTCGAACCCGCGGTCCGGGGTTGCCGGACTCTGGTTTTCAAGACCAGCGCATTCGACCGCTCTGCCACCCCTCCTCGGCTTGTTGGAAGCGATGCTAGCCGTGAGGCCGACCTCTCGCCGCTGGGGAACCCTCGTTTACACTGCCTCGAC
>Ga0302326_10003562_pt1 | contig 36517 bp, 34 predicted proteins | sample Palsa_T0_3_FD_202264 | JGI IMG/M metagenome (GOLD analysis project Ga0302326, IMG submission 202264) | Peat permafrost microbial communities from Stordalen Mire near Abisko, Sweden - Palsa_T0_3 | ecosystem: Environmental > Terrestrial > Soil > Palsa > Peat permafrost | place: Sweden: Abisko... | reverse complement strand
CCCCGCGCGACACTGCGAACTGCCGAGCGAGCACAGCTTTCCAGACCGCCACGCCGCCGAAACGAGCCTGACTCCAACTCCGACTCCGACTCCGACTCCGACTCCGACTCCGACTCCGACTCCGACTCCGACTCCGGCTCCGACTCCGACTCGTTGATGGGTCGGCGCCTAGAACTTCATCATCATCGCGACGGTCAGCCGGTCTTCGGTGAACGAGAGATCGGGCCCACCCGGGTTGTTGAGACCCGCGACCGTTGCCGCACCGTTTTGCCCCGGCCACGACCCTGCTGCGCCTTGGTTCGAGCACGTGCCGTTGACGCACGGGGTCATCCCGCCGGAGCCCGCGAAGTATGGGATGCTCGCGGCGCGGTGGTTGTACTCCACGCGGAAGGTGATGAAGTCGTTCGGCATGTAGTCGCCGGTGATCTGCATGTCCCACGCGTTGAAGTCCGACGACGTGGAGGGGCAGCCTGGTGAGCCTTGCGGGCACGCGGGGAACGCGGGGAGGCCGGCGAACGCGCCGTACTTCGTGGGATCGTTCGGCAGATTCGCGGTCACGCCCGAGAAGGCGGTCGCGCCGTTGACGGGCGGCACGAGCACGAGATAGCGGCCGGGGTTCGTGATCGCGCCTCCGCCGATGGTCGCCGCGAAACGGTCGTGGGCGAACCACGCGCGGGCGTACGTCATGAAGCCGAGGAAGTACTGGTTGCCGCAGTTCGTCATGTTGACGCCCGCGGCCGCGTTGCCGTCGCCGAACTCGCAGCCCGCGTCGACGGTGAGTGACGCGGCGACCTGGCTGATGGGCGCGTCCTTGTTGCGATAGAGGCGCACCATGATGCTGTCATCGGTGTGGATGCGTTTGCGATCGGGCACCGCGAGCGTGTCGGTGCCGAAGTAGTTGTTGCTGACGAGCGCGAACCACTCCACCGGCTTCCAAGAGACCTGCAAGCCGACGCCGGGAGCCTGGTTGAAGACACCATACGACTGCCAGCCATTGACGAGCCAAGGCTCGATCTTCAGCTTCTCGCTCGGGAAGATCTGAACGCGCGCCCCGTTGAAGAACCACGGCGTGTTGGAGGACACGTACGACGGCTGGTACGTCCAGTTGTCGAAGTTGTAGTAGCTCCACAGGCCGATGTACGACATGAAGATGCCGGCCTGGATGTTGATGCCGTTCAAAACCGGGATGTGGTAGCCGACGTACGCCTCGGAGATGTAGCGGTAGGCGTCCGCGAGGTTCCACTGGCCTTGAGCCGGGCTCGCGTCGTTGCGCGGCGTCGTCTGCGAGTACATCCCGAACTGCGTCATGAGACGCACCATCACGTTCTTGTAGAGAAAGTCCCCGCCGAACCCGATCTCGGTGACCTGGAGCTCGCCGCTGCGGAAGACTTCGCTCGACCCGCTGATCGTGTGGTCCTTCGGATTCGAGAAGTCCTGGTGAAAGGCGGTGTCGAGCCGTATCTCGCCCGTGAAGGGTCCCCACGTCAGCGGCCTGTCGCTCGACCCCAAGTTCGAGGGCGACCATGCAAAGTTGGCGAAGGAGAACGCCGCCTTCACATCCTTCTGACCCTCACCCACGGTGGGGGTCGCTGACGCTGCCGTCGCTGCATCGGCTGCGGCCTTGATGCGCGCGTCGATGAGCTTCTCGAGATCCTCCTTCGACATCGTGATCGTCGGCGCAGTGGGCGCATCACTTCGTGTCTGCGACGTCCCGCCTACGGCGGATCCGTCGACCACGTGCACCGGAGGCAGAACGCCGGCATCAGCATCTTGCGCGTACGAGCGTGACGCAACGAGGCAGACACAAACGCTAGCGGCTACTACGACGAGCGCCGCGCTCGGAAACAATGTTTTGCCCATCGGTGGCTCCAGAGGAAAGCAGCGAGCGAGGAAGACAACCACACCCCACATCAGGATTTCGTTAAGGCGAGTCTTAACACCGTCTTGATGTCGCGAATCTTATGGTGCATGCGCCCCATGGACGTTGTCTACATCGCCCTCACCGCAGGCCTGCTCGCGTTGTCGTGGGGTCTCGTGCGGCTCTGCGATCGCGTCTGAGACCGGAGATGCCATGCCCGTTCTCTACATCATCGGCGGCGTCATCTCGCTAGGCCTGCTCGTCTACCTCTTCGTCGCGCTCCTCAAGCCGGAGGCCTTTCAATGAGCGTGCCGTGGCAGGGTTGGGCGGAGATCGTCGTCCTTCTAGTTCTGTTGGTCGCGGCGGTGAAACCGCTCGGCGCGTACATTGCACGCGTATACGAAGGCGAGCCCATCATCCTCGACAAAGTCCTCGGCTGGCTCGAACGCCTCATGTATCGCCTCTGCGGCGTGTCCCTCGACGCGGAGAAGCGCGAGATGAAGTGGACGACCTACGCGGGCGCGATGCTGCTCTTCAACGCGGCCGGCATCATCGTCGTCTACGCCGTCCAGCGCCTCCAGGGGCATCTGCCGCTGAACCCGGACGGCATGAGCGCCGTCTCCCCGGACCTGTCGTGGAACACCGCGGTGAGCTTCGTCACCAACACGAACTGGCAGAGCTACGGCGGCGAGACGACCATGAGCTACCTCACGCAGATGGTCGCGCTCACGGTGCAGAACTTCGTCTGCGCGGCGTCGGGCATGGCCGTCATGGTGGCGCTCATCCGTGGCATCTCCCGCAAGACCACGTCGACGCTTGGCAACTTCTGGGTCGATCTCACGCGCAGCACGCTCTACATCCTCTTTCCGCTCTCGCTCTTGCTCGCCGTGTTCTTCGTGTCGCAGGGCGTCGTGCAAACCTTCTCGCCCGCGCATCACGTGTCGCTGGTCCAATCCGTAGGCGAGCAAGTCCTCGCGGTCGGCCCCGTGGCTTCGCAGGAGGCCATCAAGCAGCTCGGCACGAACGGCGGAGGCTTCTTCAACGTCAACGCCGCGCACCCGTTCGAGAACCCGACGCCGCTCAGCAACTTCGCGAGCATCTACGCGCTGCTGGTGATCCCGGCGGCGCTCACGCACACGTTCGGCAAGATGGTCAAGGACACGCGCCAGGGCTGGGCGGTCCTCGCGGCGATGTTCGTCGTCTTTCTCCCGCTGCTCTATCTGTGCGTGACGTCGGAGCAGGGCCATAACGCTGCGCTCGCGTCCCTCCACATCGACCAGACCGGCGGCAACATGGAGGGCAAGGAGGTGCGCTTCGGCATCGCCGGTACGAGCCTCTACGCTTCGGCGACGACGGCAGTCTCGTGCGGTGCCGTCAACGGGATGCACGACTCGTTCACGCCGCTCGGGGGCTTCGTCCCGCTGTTTCTCATCCAGCTCGGCGAGGTCATCTTCGGCGGCGTGGGTGCGGGCCTCTACGGGATGCTCATGTTCGCCGTCGTCGCGGTCTTCGTCGCCGGGCTCATGGTGGGCCGCACGCCCGAGTACATCGGCAAGAAGATCGAGGCCAAGGAGATGAAGATGGCGTCCCTAGCCATTCTCGTTCCGTGCGCGACGATTCTCGTCTTCACGGCCATCGCCGTCGCGACGACCGCGGGGCAGAAGGGGGTGCTCAACCCGGGCCCGCATGGCTTCAGCGAGATCCTCTATGCGTTCTCGTCGGCCACCGCCAACAACGGGAGCGCCTTCGCGGGGCTCAGCGCGAACACGCCCTTCTACAACACGACGCTCGGCCTCGCGATGTACTTCGGCCGCTTCTTCATCAAGATCCCCGTGCTCGCGCTCGCTGGGTCGCTGGCGCAGAAGAAGATCGTCCCCACGGGCGCAGGCACCCTTCCGACGCACACGCCGCTCTTTGTCGCGATGCTCGTGGGCGTCATCATCGTCGTTGGCGCGCTGACGTTCATTCCGGCCCTCGCGCTCGGGCCGTTCGTCGAGCAGCTGTCATGAGCACGCGGAGCCAGGCGCGTCCGCTGTTCGACGCGGCGATCGTACGGCGCGCCGTCGTCGACTCGCTGCGCAAGCTCGATCCACGGCACCAGGTGCGTAACCCGGTCATGTTCGTCGTCGAGGTTGGCAGTGTCCTCACGACGGGCCTCTTCGTCCAGGCCATCGTCGCGCATGGTGAAGCCCCGGCTGGGTTCATCCTCGCCGTGTCGCTCTGGCTGTGGTTCACCGTCGTCTTCGCGAACTTCGCCGAAGCCATGGCCGAGGGCCGAGGCAAGGCGCAAGCCGACTCGCTCCGCAAAGCGCGCAAGGACGTGTCGGCCAAGCAAATCTCGGAGCCCAAGCGCGATGCCGTCCCGAAGCTCGTGACCGCCGCGCAGCTGCGAAAGGGCGACTTCGTCATCGCCGAGGCGGGTGACTTCATCCCGTGTGACGGCGAGATCGTGCTCGGTGTCGCCTCCGTCGACGAGAGCGCCATCACCGGCGAGAGCGCCCCCGTGATTCGCGAGGGCGGTGGCGACCGCAGCGCCGTCACGGGCGGCACGCGCGTCCTCTCCGACTGGCTCATCATCCGCATCACGGCCAACCCTGGCGAGACGTTCCTCGACCGCATGATCGCGATGGTCGAAGGCGCCAAGCGCCAGAAGACGCCGAACGAGATCGCGCTCGACATCCTCCTCGCCGCGCTCACGATCATCTTCCTCCTCGCGACGGTCACGCTCCTTCCGTTCTCCATCTTCAGCGTGACGGCGGCAGGGAAGGGGACGCCGGTGATGGTCACCGTCCTCGTCGCGCTCCTCGTCTGCCTCATCCCGACGACCATCGGCGGCCTCCTCTCGGCCATCGGCATCGCCGGAATGGACCGCATGATTCAGGCGAACATCATCGCCACGAGCGGGCGCGCGGTGGAAGCCGCGGGGGACGTCGATGTCCTTTTGCTCGACAAGACCGGAACCATCACGCTCGGCAACCGGCAAGCGACGGCGTTCATGCCGGCGCCGGGCCACACGCACGAAGAGCTCGCAGACGCGGCGCAGCTCAGCTCCCTCGCCGACGAGACGCCCGAGGGTCGCAGCATCGTCGTCCTCGCGAAAGAGAAGTACGGCATCCGCGAGCGCGACCTCGAGGCGCTCAAAGCGACGTTCGTGCCCTTCACCGCGCAGACGCGCATGAGCGGCGTCGATCTGGACGGCCGCGAGGTCCGTAAGGGCGCGACCGATGCGATCGATGCGTTCGTGAAGTCCAAGGGTGGCGCGTTCCCCGCGGAGGTGCGCGCCGACGTCGAGGCCATCGCCAATCAAGGCGGCACCCCGCTCGTCGTGGCCGAGATCCGCGGAGCCCATGTCGACGTCATGGGCGTCGTTCAGCTGAAGGACATCGTCAAGGGCGGCATCAAGGAGCGCTTCGCCGAGCTACGGCGGATGGGCATCACCACAATCATGATCACCGGCGACAACCCGCTCACTGCCGCGGCGATCGCTGCCGAGGCGGGGGTCGATGATTACCTTGCGGAGGCCACGCCGGAGGCGAAGCTCGCCCTCATCCGCGAGCACCAGAAGGGCGGCCGGCTCGTCGCGATGACCGGCGACGGCACCAACGACGCACCCGCGCTCGCGCAGGCCGACGTCGCCGTCGCCATGAACACGGGCACGCAGGCCGCGAAAGAGGCCGGCAACATGGTCGACCTCGACTCGAACCCGACGAAGCTCATCGAGGTCGTCGAGATCGGCAAGCAGCTCCTCATGACGCGTGGCGCCTTGACGACGTTCAGCATCGCCAACGACGTGGCCAAATACTTCGCCATCATCCCCGCGGCGTTCGCGACGACGTACCCCGCTCTCGGCGCGCTGAACATCATGCGCCTCGCGACACCGTCGAGCGCGATCCTCAGCGCCGTCATATTCAACGCGCTCATCATCGTGGCCCTCATTCCCCTCGCGCTTCGCGGGATCAAGTACCGCGCGGTGGGGGCGTCGCGCCTCCTTCGGGACCACATCCTCATATACGGCCTTGGTGGGATCGCCGCGCCGTTCGTGGGCATCAAGCTCATCGACGTGATCTTGGTCGTCCTTCACCTCGTTTGAACGGAGCCCACCATGCTCGCTCAGCTTCGCGCCGCCTTCATCTCCCTCCTCGTGCTGACGCTCATCACGGGAGTCGCCTATCCCCTGCTCGTGACGGGCATCGCGTACGCGGCGTTCCCGAATCAGGCGAAGGGAAGTCTACTCACGAAGGACGGCAAAGCCCTGGGCTCGCATCTCGTCGGCCAGTCGTTCGACGATCCCAAGTATTTCTGGGGCCGCCAGTCGGCGACGTCGGACGCGAACGGCAAATCGCTCGCCGATAACGGTGGCTCATCGTCCGGCTCGAACTTCGGACCCAAGAACCCAGCCCTCGTCGACGAAGTGAAGGCACGCGTAGATGCGCTGCACGCCGCGGATCCCGAGAACGACGCGCTCATTCCCATCGACCTCGTGACGTCTTCCGCCAGCGGTCTCGATCCAGACATCAGCCCCGCAGCGGCTGCGTATCAAGTGCGCCGCGTGGCGAGAGCGCGTGCGCTCGACGAGGCTCGTGTGCGTGAGCTCGTGAAAGCCCACACCGATGAGCGCCAGCTCGGGATCCTCGGCGAGCCTCGCGTGAACGTCCTCGAGCTCAACCTCGCACTCGATTCATTCAAGTAGGGACTACGATGCGGGGGATGACGCGCCCCGACCCGGACGAGCTCCTCGCACGGGTCCGCGCGGCCGAAGACCAGGCCGTGCGTGGCAAGCTCACGATCTTCTTCGGGGCCGCACCGGGAGTCGGCAAGACGTTCACGATGCTCGAGGCCGCTCGCGTCGAGCTCGATCAGAAGCGCGATGTCGTCATTGGCGTCGTCGAGACGCACAAGCGCTACGACACCGAAGCGCTCGTCCTTGGGTTCGAGCTCTTACGTCGCAAGACGATCGAGCATCAGGGCATCGGGCTCTCGGAGCTCGACATCGATGGCGTTCTTGCGCGGCGCCCCCAGCTGGTCATCATCGACGAGCTCGCCCACACGAACGCGCCTGGAAGCCGCCATCTCAAACGCTGGCAAGACGTAGAGGAGATCCTCGACGCCGGGATCGACGTGTTCACGACGCTGAACGTCCAGCACCTCGAGAGCTTGAACGACGTCGTCGCTCAAATCACGGGCGTCATCGTGCGCGAGACCGTGCCGGACGCGGTCTTCGAGCGCGCCCACGACGTGCGCCTCGTCGACCTTCCGGTGGACGAGCTCCTGGATCGCTTGCGCGAAGGCAAGGTTTACATCCCCGAGCAGGCGGAACGCGCACTCGAGAGCTTCTTCCGCGAAGGCAACCTGATCGCGCTTCGCGAGCTCGCTCTGAGACGAACCGCCGAGCGCGTCGACGCGCAGATGCGCGGGTACAAGGCCGCCCACGGCATCGAGCAGACGTGGCAGGCGGGGGAGCGCGTGCTCGTGTGCATATCACCGAGCCCATATTCGAAGCAGCTCGCGCGCGCCGCGCGCCGCATGGCAACGAGCATCCACGCCGAGCTCCTCGGCGCTTACGTCGAGACCCCCGCGTCGCTGCGCATGTCGGCGTCGAGCCGTGAGCGCCTCGCCGAGAACATGCGTCACATCGAGCAGCTCGGCGGCGATCCCGTGACGCTTCGAGCCGACGATGCTGCCAGCGAGATCATCCGCTTCGCCCGCAGGCGCAACGTGACGAAGATCGTGGTCGGCAAGCCCACACACGGGCGGTGGCGAGACCTCGTGAAGCGTTCGTTCCTCGACGAGATCGTCCGCGCAAGCGAGGAGATCGACGTCTATGTCATCTCGGGTCTCGAGCCGGCGACTCGCACCGATCGGCACGAAGCGCCCGTCCCTCGACGGCCAGCGCCGCTCTCGGGCTATGCGTGGAGCATCGGCGTCGTAACCCTCGCGACGGTGATCGACTGGTTCGTCTTCGCGGCACCTCAGCTTCTCCCCGATGTCGTGATGACGTACCTGCTCGGCATCGTGATCGTCGCGATGCGCTTCGGCTATGGGCCGTCGCTCTTCGCAGCCGTGATCAGTGTGCTCGCGTTCGACTTCTTCTTCATCCCGCCCACGTTTACCTTCGCTGTCTCGGACTTGCGTCACATCGTGACTTTCTCGGTCATGTTCGTCGTCGCGGCCGTCATCTCTAACCTCACGAAGCGCATTCGCGACCAGGCCGACGCTGCACGGTACGGAGAGCGCCGCACGGCAAGCCTTTTTGCCGTGAGCCGCGAGCTTGCCAAGGCTCAATCGCGCGAGCAGATGTTGAAGGCAGCGACGCGTCAGATGCGCGAGGTCTTCGATGCGCAGATCGCCATCCTGCTCCCCAACGCGCACGGCGATCTCGAGGCCGTGCCCGACAGCGACGCGCTCACGTCGACCGACAAGGACCTCGGCGTCGCCCAGTGGGTCTTGACGCACCAGAAGCCAGCGGGGGCGGGGACGGACACGCTGCCATCGACACGCGCGACCTTCATTCCGCTTCGCGGCTCGCGACGACGAACGGGGATCCTCGCCATCGTCCCAGCAAACCCGTCGCGACTGCGTGATCCCGACGATCGCCAGCTCCTCGACACCTTCGCGGGTCTCGTCGGCTCCGCGGTGGAGCGGTTCGACTTGGCGGACGAGGCTCGGCGGGCGCAGCTTCGCATGGAGACCGAGCAGCTTCGCAACGCCCTCTTGAGCTCCGTGTCGCATGATCTGCGGACTCCGCTCGCGGTCGTCACGGGTGCCACGAGCACGCTCCTCGATCCGTCTGCACCGAAGGACGAAGCGACGCGGCGCGAGCTCCTCGAGACCGCCCACGAAGAGGCGCTCCGTCTCAGCCGGCTCGTGCAGAACCTCCTCGACATGACGCGGCTCGAGGCCGGAGCTCTCAAGCTGAAGAAAGAGATGCAGCCCATCGAGGAAGTCGTCGGCGCCGCGCTCAATCGCATGGAGAATCGGTTGCAAGGCCGCACGGTCACGACGTCGATCCCCGACGAGCTCCCGCTCGTGCCGATCGATTCGGCGCTGATCGAGCAGGTCCTCATCAACTTGCTCGAGAACGCGACCAAGTACACGCCGGCGGGAACAGCGATCGACGTATCCGCGCGTACGGAGGGCGACGACGCGATTTTGGTCGACGTGGCAGACCACGGGCCCGGCATCGCACCCGAAGACCAAGAGCGCGTCTTCGACAAGTTCTACCGCGTGCGCGAACGTGAAGGAGGCGGCGTGGGGTTGGGATTGACGATCTGTCGCGGCATCGTCGAGGCGCACGGCGGCCGCATGTGGGTCATGCCCTCGGAAGGCGGTGGCGCGTCCTTTCGCTTCACGCTGCCGATCGCGGTGGCGCCATGACCGAGTCGGCGACAGTGCTCCTCGTGGAAGACGAGAGACAGATGCGCAAGCTCGTCACCATCTCGCTCAAGGCCAACGACTACGACGTCATCGAAGCGGAGACCGCCGAAGAAGGCGTGAGACAAGCCGCCGCATACACCCCCGATCTCGTGCTGCTCGACCTCGGCCTGCCGGATGTCGACGGGTTTAGTGTGATCAAGCGCATTCGCGAGTGGAGCACGATGCCGATCATCGTGATCTCGGCGAGCGGGCAAGAGGAGCAGAAGGTCCGCGCGCTCGACGAAGGCGCGGACGACTACCTCACCAAACCGTTCGGTGCCGCTGAGCTCATGGCGCGCATTCGCGTCGCGCTGCGCCACAACGCACGGGGTCCAGACTCGAGCTCCGTCGTGCACATCGGCGACGAGACCGAGATCGATCTCGTGAAGCGCCTCGTTCGAGTGCGCGGCGCGGAGGTGCACTTCACGCCCATCGAGTACAAGCTCCTCACGGTGCTCGCCAAGCACGCGGGCATGGTGATGACGCATCGGCACTTGCTCGAGCAGGTGTGGGGGCCCGGCAACGCTCACCAGATGCAGTACCTGCGCGTCTACATGACGCAGCTCCGACACAAGCTCGAGAGTAACCCCGCCCGTCCGCGGTACCTCCTCACCGAGCCCGGCGTGGGCTACCGCCTCAAGATCGAGTGATGGTAACCTGCGCGCTCGATGGATCCAGAAAGCGGCGGCGCCAACAGAACGCCGCCTTCGAGCGTTCGGCCCGTGGCGCCACCGGGCATCGGGCTCCGCGTACGCACGTTTTTCTTCGGTCCGCCGAAGGACGTGCACGATGCGCACACGTTTCACGCGGTGTCGCTCGTCGCGATGCTGGCGTGGGTGGGTCTCGGCGCTGACGGCCTCTCGTCATCCGCCTACGGTCCGGACGAGGCGTTCAAGGCGCTCATGCACGACGGCAACCACTCGAGCCTCGCGGTGGGGCTCGCCCTCGGGACCGCGCTGACCGTCTTCATCATCTCGTACGGCTACACACGCATCATCGAGCACTTTCCGTCCGGTGGTGGCGGTTATGTCGTCGCCACGAAGCTCCTCGGCCCGCGTTTCGGCGTCGTGAGCGGAAGCGCGCTGCTCGTCGATTACGTGCTCACGATCACCGTGTCGATCGCGTCGGGTGGTGACCAAGTCTTCAACCTGATCCCGCGTACGTGGTTCGGGCAGACCGAGGTCATCAAGGACACCATCGGCCCGGATGGGCTCGTCACCCACGAGCTGGTCGGGTACGCGATGAAGGAAGGCGGCATCCTCTCGGTCGCGCAAACCGGAACGTGGCTCGACCCGGTGCAGCGCACCAAGATCGTCATCGAGGTGGTCGCCATCGTCGTCCTCACGCTGCTAAACATTCGCGGCGTCAAGGAATCGGTGCAGGCCATCCTGCCCATCTTCCTCCTGTTCGTCGCGACGCACGTGGTCGCGCTCGGTGTCGCGATCTTCGGGCACGTGGGGGATGTCGGGGCCGTCGCTGCGAAGACGAGCGAGAACTTCCACGGCACGCTCACGAGCCTCGGCGCGTTCGGAGCGCTCGCGCTCTTCGTTCGCGCGTACTCCCTCGGCGGCGGCACCTACACCGGAATCGAGGCCGTATCCAACGGCGTCCAGATCATGCGCGAGCCGAAGGTGCGCACGGCCAAGCGCACGATGCTCTTGATGGCGACGTCGCTCGCCATCACCGCGGGCGGCATCATCCTCGCCTACTTGCTCGTCGGCGCGATGCCCCCCGAGGACAAGACACGAACGATGAACTGGGTGCTCCTCGAGCGGGTCGCGAGCGGATGGCACATCGGCGGCTTCGACATTGGGTCGATCTTCGTCATCCTCGCCCTCGCGAGCGAAGCGGGCCTGCTCTTCATCGCGGCGCAAGCAGGGTTCGTCGACGGCCCGCGCGTGATGGCCAACATGGCCGTCGACTCGTGGCTGCCGCACCGCTTTTCGGCGCTCTCCGAGAGGCTCAGCATGCGCAACGGCGTGCTGCTCATGAGCGGCGCGTCACTCGCCGCGCTCTTCTACACCCACGGCGACGTCGGGCGTCTCGTCGTCATGTACTCGATCAACGTGTTCTTGACGTTCTCGCTCTCGAACCTCGGCATGTCGCGCTTCTGGGTGAAGCACCGCAAGGAGCACCGCGACTGGTATCGCCACCTGCCGATTCACCTCATCGCGCTCGTCTTGTGCGTCACCATCCTCGTCGTCACCTGCTTCGAGAAGTTCACCGAGGGAGGCTGGCTCACCCTCGTCATCACGGGTGTGCTGGTCGGACTGTGCTTCGTGATCAAGCGGCACTACGCCCGTGTCGTCGCGGCGATCCGCAGGCTCGACGTCGACCTGCCCGATCCGCTCGTAGAGCCGAACGCGCCGAAAGAAGCGAGCGCCATCGACCCCGAACAGCCGGTGGCCGTGCTCTTCGTCGGCGGCTACGGCGGCCTCGGGCGCCACGCGCTCTTGACGCTCGTGCGCATGTTCCCGGGCCACTTCAAGGGCGTCGTGTTCTGCTCGGTGGCGATCGTCGACTCCGGCAACTTCAAGGGCATCGGTGAGGTGCACGAGCTCGAGACGCGGACGCGCGATGCCCTCGAGCATTACAAGCTCTTCGCAGCCACCCTCGAGATGCCTGCGGATGCCGAGCTCTCGACAGGCACGGAGGTCGCCGTGGAGGCGGAGAAGCTCGGCCTCGAGATCATTCGCAAGTACCCTCGGGCGCTCTTCGTCGCAGGCCAGCTCCTCTTCGACGAGGACTCGAGCTTCGGGCGCGTGCTCCACAACGAGACGGCGTTCCAGATCCAAAGGCGCTTGCAGCACGCAGGAGTGCCGATGATCGTGTTGCCGGTGCGTCTCACGTTGACCGAAGGCCCACGAACCAAGACGCCGTCGCTGACGAAGCTCCCCGTGTAATAGGCGAGCATGAGACTTCTCGCCGCCAGCCTCGTCGGCGCGTTGGTCGCGTGCTCCCGCGATTTGCCGGTACAGCGGGTCGATCTCGCGCCAGCGCCGACCGCGACAGCGAGCGAAGTGGCGGAGGCACCCACGAATCCTCCGAACGAGCCAGCGTGCAAGCCCGAGGCGCTCGTCGCCGTCGGCGCTGACGGGAGCGGCCGCCTCGACGCGGCGATGCTCAAGCAGGCGATCGACTTGGCGAAAGGCTTCGCGGAACGGTGCTGCAACGGTGACGAGTCGGGTGACGCCACGGTCGTCGTGACGGTTTCACCCGACGGCTACGCGACGGAAGTGAAGATCGAGCCCGAACTCTTGGCGACCGGACCGACCGGCGCGTGTCTCTACGCGAGCTTTCATCGCGTCGTGACGAAGTCGTTTCAGGGAAGCGCGGTCAGCGTGACCGTCCCCGTACATGTGAGGCGCTGATGCCTACTCTACGGGGCGAGCAAACGAACAGCTTCGACATCAAGGTCGGCTCGCAGTTCATGCGATCCACCTCGAGCCGCGCCTCGCCCGTGGTGGGAGAGGCACAGCGGATTGGGTCGCAGATCTCCGGGCGATTGGCGCCCGCTCGATCCCAACCATGCGCGTCGCCGACGTTGGTAGCGAGGAGCTCCGATCGCTCCTCACGGGAGCGCAAGTAGACCCGGATCTGCGCCTCGCAGCCGCGGTCGTTCTGTCGGCACGAAGCCCGGATGAGCAAGCGCAGGTGCGGGTCGCAGCGAAGGCGATCGGCGAGAGCAAGCTGCGCATCGCGATCGAGTCCGCGGCAGATGACGACGTGGATGCGCTCACGAAAGCGCTCGACACACTCTCGACGAAGCGCTGATAGATGTCACTGATTACGCTTGATCACGTGAAAACCGAACGGCGTCTCGGTCACGGGGCTGATCTCGTCGACGTTGAGCGCGAACGCGACATCAGAGAACTGCTTCACGTTGGCCTCGCGCTTGAACTTGCCCAGGCTGCCCTGCCGCTCTTTGCCGTTGGGATCGTCCGAGTAGACCTCCGCCACTTCACCAAAGTCCATTCGACCCTCGAGCGCCTTCTGGCGTGCTTCTTCCGCCCGCGCCCGCGCTTGCTCCTTGGTGCGCGTGACGTTTCGCGGGCATCTCGACGCGCCCGAATAACAGACGAGAACGTGCTGCGCCGTGATCCACTCGGGTGGGGCCTGCGGCTTCTTCACGGTCGGCACCACCGTTGCGGATGCGGAAGCCGCGGCGAGAACGGCCACGAGCGCCGACGCGGACGCTGCAGCTGCTGCCGACGCGGACGCGGCAGCCTGCTGTTGCATCTCGGTGTACTTGTCCTGGCAGCTCGCGATCCCGAGGAGAGTCACGAGCACGAGGCACTTCTTCGCTGTCATCACGACGCTACGTTAGATCGAAGCGAAGACGAGTGTCACCTCTCAAGACCGCATGCGCGCGAGCGTGGTCGCGATGGTCTTTTGCACGTGCTCTTGTCCGATCGACCGCAAGAAGGCGCCATACTCCTCGAGCCGGCGAGCGAGCGCCTCGTCGGTCGTCAGGAGCGCGCCGTCTCGGACGGTGATGTGCTCGGCGTCCGCGTCGGTCACGTCGAAGTTGATGGTGCCGCGGCACTGGGGCGATCCGCAGAGACACGGATCGCGCTCGGGCTCGTTCATCGTCACCCAGCCGTAGAAGACCGTCACCTCGTCACCCGGTGCGATGGGTTTCGTGCACTGGATGCGCCCTGCGCCGTCCGAGAAGATCGCCGCGTTCGGAGCGCACGAGTGGTTGCACAGCCATCCGCCGGGCACGTCGGTGTCGGGGATGATCACCCACTGTCCTTCAGAGAGAAGCGTGAGCTTCGTCTTTGCCGCGCCGATCGCATCCGGATGAGACGCATCGACTCTCCGCTGCTTTGGGGCGTAGGCGGTGACGACATCACCAGGCTCGAAGCTCTGCTTGGCGAAGACACCCCGTCCGGCGATGGTGCTCGTGCGGAACTCGACGCCTCCTTCTCGAGGCGACAAGCTGAACATCCGCTTGAGGGGTCGTCCCTTCGCCACGACGCGCAGCGTAAAATCAGCGAGCACGATTGTCGAACAGCTAGTTGAGCGAGCGCGTCGGGAAACGACGGCATCGTTCATGGCAGCTCAGTGCGGTGTGATGGGGACGATGACGCCGTTGATCGGCTGAACGTTCATCCCGCCCGGGTACGAGTACGAGACGTAGCCCGTGCTCGTCGCTGGCGTGCCCCACCCCCACACGTTGAGTCCGAATGGAGCATCGCTCGTCAGCTGATGACGACCGTTCGAACAGCCGTTCACGTCTTGGAATTGGCCCGTCTGCAAGTCGAGGCGCGTCCACTCGTAGTTGCCAATGGGCTGCCAGCCCGTGATGGGTCCGGTGAGGCACTCGATCGACACGTCATGGAAGGTGTTCGTCGAGTCGGGACGGCGGATGAGGACGAGGTTCGTCTCGGGATACGTCGGGTCCGTCATGATGACGTAATAGGAGAGGTACTGCTGCGGCGGGACCTGGACGGAGAAGTCCGGATCCCCCGTGCCATTGGGACTCGTCATGCCCGTCCAGCTCGAGCCCGCCATGTACTCGAAGAGCAAGAACGGATGCTTGTTGTCCTGGCTCGTAACGACGAACGGCGTCCCGGTCGCGAACTCCTTCATGTCGCCCTGGTTGAGGGTCGTCGCCGCAGCTGGGTAGCTATCCATCGCACCTGGTATGGAGGGTGAGTAGCTGAGTGTCGTGCCGTCGACCGCACCGACGAGGCGCCAGATGGCGGGCTCGTTGTCGCGTGGCCGGTACATCACGCCGACGTACTCGTTGCCGAGGGCGCGCACGGGCGGGAGCATCTGCTCACCGTGATCGCAATACGTCACCTCGTACGGCGTGTTCATGCAGGGATTGCCCGCCATCACGCCGACGGGCAGCGACGCCGAGATCACCGACCCGACCAAATCGGTCGACTGCTCGATCTGCGCTTGCTCGCCCGTGTTCAGCTTGAACGTCACTGTGGCGTTGGCTGCCCCGCTCGGAATGCCGCCGCCTCCCGTGAGCGCGACCTTCGGCAAAAAGCTGACGACGGTGTTGTCCTGCGAAGCGATGATGGTGATGCCGGGCGGGCTCGCCGTGTCGGGCGACGCCGTCGACGCGACGTAGTTTACGTCCCACGCGCTCACCGGCAAGAGGAGCGACGATCCGGTGACCGCCGCGCTACCGCCGCCGTAGGGGCTGATTTCATACATGACGACCGGAACGTCCGTCGTGATGTGGAACGAGTGCCCGATGCCCGTGCCGCTATACATTGCGGCGGTGCCCTCCGCGGTCGCCATTGGGCACTCGGGTGGGCTGCCTTGCACGCCGCCGAGGAACAACATCGCCACTTGGCCAGCCGGAAGCGCTCCGGTGTACGGCGTGTACGTGATGCTCTGACCCTTGCCGCTCGGGATGGCGGCGAACGAGTTGATGTTCGACAGCGTCGTGCCGTTGAACTCGACCGTGATGTGAGCGTCCGTGTTCCACGTGTTGGCGACCGTGGCTGCGAAGCACAGCGTCGACCCGAGCAAGTTCTCCATGTGCGTCGCGTAGTATTCGCAACCGACCGAGTTTTGATTGTCGACCGCGGCCTGACACGCGTTGCCGCATGTTCCCGTCTTGACGTCGCAGCCGTCGCTGCCCGAGCACATCGAGAGGAGGTTGCCGTTGCAGTCGATCACGCTGTGGAGATCGCTCGAGCAGCCGCTCGCGCACATGGCACCGTCGCCCGCGTTCGTCTCGGGAAACATGAAAGGCGAGTCGGTGAAGGTAGCGCCCTCCGCTGTCGCGTCGGCCGCGCCTCCATCATTGTCGAAGCGCGTCCCGCCGCAAGACCACGCCGCGGAGACGCCGATGATCCCCACGAAAACCAACGAGACGACGCGATGCTGCATGATGAAAGACTATCAGGACCCAACGGTTTGACCACGTGGGTTTGACCATGATCAGACCGCCTTCCACGTCTCATGATGCAGCGCGGCGAACGCGGGCATTTCCCTATCGGCACGGGCGTTGCTCTACGCGCCGTCCAATGAGACGAGAAACGACAGTTTTCGCTGCCTCCCTGTTCATGCTCGCCGGTTGTGGCGCCCGCACCGACCTGACCGACGCACCTCCCGCGATCACGTGCGATACCGCACCACCAACATGTATCCAGCCGAATGCCGATGATCCGTGCGGCGAGTCTTCCGTAGTCGACGCGGTGTGCGACGAGAGCGCGCACACGTGGAGCTGCCCGAGTGGGAGTCGCCTCTACGCCCGTGCACCCGAATCGTCGACCGTCTGCCGCCCGTTTCAGGGTGACACGAGCGTGATGAACGTCGGCCCGTGGGGTCTCAGCGGTATGACGCGTGTGCCGACGGACGACGGTCGCTGCTTGTGGGTCGCTGACAGCGCGACCCTGAAAGACGGAACGCAAGCCCGCAACGTCGCGTTCCAACCCGACCCCACCGCACCCTTCGGGACGTGCCCGGTCAACAGCCTCACGCCACCGACACCCATCGTCACGATCGAGGGCACGAACGATCCAACGGTGCTCGTTCAGATCGACGGTGGGTATCGTCTCGGTGGTGCGACACACGTCCTCTACCGCATCTTTCACGCCGATCCGTCCGCGACGTTTGGAGCCGTCGAGATTGGCGGCGGCGTGGGGCGTTGGGATGAAGCGATGCAGCAAATCGTCATCCCCTCGGCGACACCACCGTTCCCTTGGGGCCTCGACCTCGATCTCGGCGATGCGCAGCTCGCAGCAGGCGATGGCACTCACGCGTACGTGTGGGGCTGCGCTCAGCAAGGCATGTACCTCGAGCAGGGGTGCGAGCTCGCGCGCCTCGACGCGAGCGACAACGTCGAGCTCCTCTCGACGCAGGGCACATGGATCGCGACCACCGACGCATCGCAAGGCGCCGTGCTCTTCGGCGCCGGAACGTGGACGTCATCGGTCGCGCCCGCGCCGAACGGTTTGCGTCACGTCTACATCATCGACTTCGGCAGCCAGCTCCAATCCGATGTCGCGACCGTGGCGACCGGCCCGTGGACGCCGGGGCCAAACCTCGCGACGTGCGATCTGCCGCTCGCCGACGATCCTCAAGCGTTCTGCGCCGGCCCGACCGTGCACGGCGAGCTCTCGGACCCGACGCGACCTGGGGAGATGGCCATCAGCTACGGCGTGGGCTCGTCGACGCTCGGGACGCCACCGGGCACGTCCAACGACTACTGGGCCCGTCTCGTCTGGACGCAGTGAGGCGAGGAGGTATGCTCGCGCGCATCGTCTCCTCGCCTTCCCGTGATCAATCGTGACGTAAGCATCGGAGCGAAACGCCGCCAAGACGCCAAGCCCCTCTTTCTCTCTTGGCGGCTTGGCGGCTGCTTACGGCGTCAGAGGGACGACCATCTCCGTGCTCGGCGTGACGATCCCCCCGCGATTGCCGATCTCGAGGGACCCGTATCGAGCTGCGAAGGCAGGTGGCAGGGGCCGTGCGCCGGGGCACGCGAGCCACAGTCTGAGGAGGTGGCGCTTGCGTTCGGGCTCGGGCCAGTCTTCGAAGCCAGTCCGATCGTGGAGCATCGTGTGGTTGTGGACGAACTGCATGTCGCCCGGTGCGAGGCGCATCTTCAGACCGAGACGATCGTCGTTGGCCACGGTGTCGAACAGGTCGAGCGCGGCGACGTCCACGGGGGTCAACCGGCGCGCGTCGGCGAAGCGTTGCGCGCTGTCGAAGTATTGCCGTTGATAAAAGACCGTCAACTGCTCGGCGTAGTCGCTGAAGACCGGTATCTCGAAGTAGGGCTTCATCCCCGCGGGGATCTCGCCGCGGCGATCGTGCGGCATCGGCAAGAGGAGGCGGGCCAAGAGGTCCGGTCTCGCCGCGCGTAGCTCATTGAAGATGGTCAGCGCGCTCACGAGGATCGAATCGCCACCGCGCTTCGCTTCGCGCAAACAAAGCAGGCCCACGACGTCACACGAGTCCGTGTGAAACGTCTGCCGCTCGCTCGTCTGGTAGATGCGCACGTTGGGATCAGCGCCGGAGAGCCCGAGATCGCACACGTGCCCGAGGACGTGGCCCCGCGCGTTCTGGGATCGCGCCTTCCCGAGATGAGCGCCTAAGCCCATGAACATCGTTGCCGTCTCGAGTCGCGTGTACCGCTCGATGGGCACTCCCCGAAGGAGCGCAAAACCGCGACCGTGCAAAAGCTCTTCACGCAACGAGACGAGCAGCGGCGCGAGCGTCGGCAGCGGAAACGTCACCGGTGTGAGGTGCGGCAAGAGACGCGACACCGCGTCCCCTTGCGCGACGAGCGGCCCTGCCGCGGCCTCGATCTCGGCGACTTGGCCTGCGTCGAACGTGACGATCCAATCGCTCTTCGTGGCCATGTCGCTTCCGCGCCATGCCGCAGGATCGGTTTGAAGCGGGGGGAGCATTACGGAAGCCGTGAAGCTCATGGTAGAAGGACGCCCGTGAGGACTCAATTAAGGATCCGCCGGGTGTGGCCCTTTGTTGCGCTCGCCGTGGCGGCCTTTTCACCGTCGTGCGCGAACCTCCCCGCGCAAGGTCAGGTCGCCCAGATGGCGACGCACGTCCAGGATTGGCGCGACGAGGTCATCTATCAGGTCATGGTCGATCGGTTCGCCGACGACGACATCAACAACGACACGGACATCCAGCCCGGCTATCTCGATCGCTATCAGGGCGGCGACTGGAAGGGCGTCGAGGACCACCTTCAGTACCTCCAGGATCTCGGCGTCACGACGATCTGGATCTCCCCCATCGTGAAGAACGTGGAGACCGATGCCGGCGTGGATGGCTACCACGGCTATTGGTCCGCCGACCTCCACCTGACGAACGCCCACTTCGGCGATCCGTCAGCGCTTCGCTCGCTCGTCAATGACGCCCACACGCGCGGGATGAAGGTCGTCCTCGACATCGTCATCAACCACATGGGCCAGCTGTTCTTCTACGACATGAACTTGAACGGGCAGGCCGACGACTACGTCGAGGGCAACGGCACGACGTCGCCCATCATCCAGATCAACGAGTACGATCCCGATTGGAATCCGGCTGGCGTGCAGGTGCTCTCCTCCGAGGGTCCCGTCGGTCGCGCGCCCATCATCTTCGTCGAAGACCCGTCGCTCAACCGCACGCCTCCGCCCGACTTGATGGGAACAGCGGGCGCGTATCACGGCTTCGGTCACATCCTCGACTTCAGCAACCAAACCGAAGCGATGCTTGGGGACTTCACCGGCGGCCTGAAGGACGTCGCGACCGAGCTCCCCGAGGTTCGTGCGTACATGATCGACGCGTACGCGAGCTGGGTCGAGCAGTTCGACTTCGACGGCTTCCGCATCGACACCGTGAAGCACGTCGAGCACGCGTTCTGGCAAAACTTCACCGCAGGTGTGCGCGCGCGCCTCGGGCCCGAGGGCAAGAACGACTTCTTCATGTTCGGCGAAGCGCTCGATGGCGACGACCAGCTCGTCGGCAGCTACACGGTGCCGGGCGAGCTCGACAGCATGGTGTACTTCCCGCAGCACTATCAGGTCTTCGTCAACGTCTTCGCGCTGGCGCACGATCAGACGCAGCAGCAAGGCACGAACCAAATCGCCGCGCTTTGGGCGTCACGCTCTACGAACTACGGGACGACGCCGCAGAACGCATCCATCGGCATTCCTCCGACCGAGGCGCTCGTCAACTTCATCGACAACCACGACGTCGAGCGATTCCTGTTCGACGCTCTCGGTGACACGGCCGCCCTTCGCAACGCGCTCACGCTGCTCCTGACGGAGGACGGCATCCCTTGCATCTATTACGGAACGGAGCAGGAGTTCGACGGTGGGAACGATCCCGCCAACCGCGAAGTCCTCTGGACGACCAACTTCGACGAGACGGGCGCGACGTGGCAGCACATCGCGACGCTCGCGAAGATCCGCAAGACGTACGCTGCGCTTCGACGCGGGGCCCTGAACGTCGTCTATTCGACTGCGAACGTCGCGCAAGAGACCGACGCGGGCATCTTCGCGTACGAGCGCACCGGTGGTGACGCGGGAAGCGCTTACGCGCTCGTCGTGCTCAACACCAACGCGCAAAAGAGCAGCAGCACGGGCGACGTGAACGCCATGAGCGTCACCGCCGCGCCCAACACCGTCCTCGTCGACGTGCTGGATCCCGCGCAGACGACGTACACGGTGGCGTCGGATGGCACGCTCCGAATGCAAGTCCTCGCGCAGAGCGCATCCATCCTCATCCCGCAGAGTCAGGTCGTTCCGCTCTAATTTCCGGCGACGGCGAAGTAGGCGTGGCTGCTCGAAGACGACTGCGTCGAGTAGATGACGAATTCGGTCCCGCCGCTCGCTCCGTCGTTCACCCGCGTGATCGTCAAGTGGAGCGTGTCGCCGTTGTTGCCGCTCGTCTGGTCCCAGGTGAACGTCAGCTCGGTCGCTCCGCCGAAGAGGTAGCTCGCGTCTTGGGCCTGCACCGTCCATGGCGTCGTGGGGGCGTCGGAGAAGAGCTGCACGTCGATGGTCGCGCTTTGCCCGAGCGGAACGGTGACGCCCTTCGTGTTCACGCTTTGCCCCGACAGCATGAGCGACACGGTGTCGGTCGTGACCGGCACCGAGTTGTAATAGGCCGCGGCGATGGCGGGCGCGCACGGATCGTGGCCGGCCATCGCGCTGGGGTTCGACCAGAACCGCGCCGTCAGATACGTCCCGATCAGGCGCTGATACGACAGCGCTTCGTCTTCGCAGAGGTCCGCGAGCTCGTCGCCGGGGTATTGCGTCCAGATGATGTGATCGGAGTCGACCGTCACGTACGCGGGCGTCGCCCCGAACAGCGGATCGGTGGTCGCCTCGACGATTTCGTGTGTGCTGTTTTGCGTCGCGACGTCGAGCGTATTGAGCATCGGGCAGCGCGAGATCGCAGCAAAGACGAAGGTCGCGTTCGAGGTCGTGTGCCAAGACGAGTGATACCCGGCAAAGCCGTCACAACCGACGGAGCTGCCGAGCGTCAGCGTCGTCGTCGATGGGTAGTACATCACGTAGATGTTGTTCGGCGTGGTGGGCGGCCACGCCGGATCGCTCGCGCTGAGCTTGCCTGCGATGAAGTCTGCGACGTCGTCGATTGACGCCATCGTCGGTGGCGTGTCGGTCAAGACGACCGAGCTCGCGATCGTGATGGGGCCGACGAGCGGATAGGCGTTTCGCAGCGCGCCCCAATACGCCGACGCGGGGAGCTGAGAGAGGAGATCCTCGAGATCGCTCTCGAGGCCATCACCCGAAAAGAATACGGGCACGACGTTCGGCGCAGCGAGCACTGGGCCGCCGGCGTTCACGGCTTGAGGGAAGGCGCCATGGGCACCTTCGACGAAGCCGACGGAATGAGCGTTGCTCGTCGTCACGAGCCACGGCGGCGCTTGCGCATCCATCCCGCTCGCTGCGGCGTCCGTGCCACCATCGGCCGTGCCGCCGCTCGACCCGCACGCGAGCAGAAAGACCAACGGCACGCACGTGAATGAACGAGGCCCCACAGTCACACTCTAGCGTGCTTTCGACGCTTCGTAATAGAACCGTCAGGCATGGCCCAGGAATACGTCACCGACGTCACGTACGTGCGCGGCTTCGAGAAGAGCTTGAGCCCGACGTACCTTCGCCTCTGCGCTGCCGTGAACGGGTTCGACGTGCCCGCGAAGGACACGTTCGATTATTGCGAGCTCGGGTGCGCGTATGGTGACACCACCATCGCGCTGGCGGCGTCGTATCCCGAAGCCCGCTTCGTCGGCATCGATCTGAACGCCGAGCACGTGGCCTCGGCAACCGCGTCGGCCAAGGGCGGGGCGGTCGACAACGTTCGCTTCATCGAGGGCGACTTCGAGACGCTCGATCATGGCGACTTCCCTGAGTTTGACTACATCACCGCGCACGGCGTGCTGAGCTGGATCGGGCCGCAGAAGCGCAAAGCCGTGCTCGACTTCCTGTCGTCGAAGCTCAAACCAGGCGGCCTCGCGTACGTCAGCTACAACACCCTGCCTGGGTGGGCTGCGGTCGAGCCTCTCCGCCAGCTGATCCTCGCGCGCGCCGCGCTCTCGCCCGGGAGCACGCTCGAAGGCGCGAAGCTCGGGCTCGAGTTCGCGAAAGCGCTCAACCAGGCTGGCGCCTATTACTTCTCCGGTAACCCCGCGGCGAAGGCCATGCTCGAGACGATGGAGAAGGCGGGCCTTCACTACGTGGTCCACGAGTATCTCCACGCCCATTGGGTGCCGATGTACTTCGCGCAGCTCGCCGCGGAGATGGCCGCGAGCGATCTCTATTTCGTCGGCCAGCTGCCGCTCTATTTGAACTTCCGCGACGTGTCGATCCCGTCGACGTTGACGTCGCTCTTCGGACAAATCACCGAGCGGCTCGCGTTCGAAGGGCTGAAGGATTTCGCGCTCAACACGTATTTCCGCTCGGACGTCTTCGTCAAAGGCAGGCCGACGCACAAAGGCTCGGCGACCGACGCGTACTTCAAAGCCACACCCTTCGGGATGCTGGAGGACGAGGGCGTATTTCGCGGAGAAGCGATCCTCCCCAATCACACGCTGCGATACACAGGCCCCGTGTACGACGCTCTCGTGCCCGCGTTACGAGCCGGTGCGCAGACGATCGCGACGCTCGTCGCGCGGCCCGAGCTCGCGACGTTCGGCGCTCGGCGCATACGCGAAGCCGTCACGCATTTGCTCCTCGGTGAATGCGTCTCGCCGATGGTCGAGCCGACGCACGCGCCCGCGGGTGAGCTGCGCAAGCTGGGTGTGCCGTCAGCCTACAATCGATTCGTGCTGCAACGTGGCCTCGAGTCCGAGACTCCCACGGTGCTCGCGTCGCGCGCCGCCGGTAACGGTGTCCGTCTCTCGAAGATCGATGCAGCCGCCCTCACGTGCTTCCTCGAGGTCGACCGAGCGCATCAGACGGAGTGGCTGCGCCGCTTCTGTCGCGACGCAGTGTCGTACCTGGTGGTGGGAGACCGCGTGATCACCGACCCAGCCGAGCGCGAGGCGAACGTCCTCGCCGAGGTCGAGAAGTTTCGAGCGACACGACTGCCGAAGCTCGTCGAGCTCGGCATCGTGAAAATCTAACGCTTACTGCTTCTGGACGAGGATGACTTTGTACGTGTCGGTCCCGTCGACCATGTTCTCGTAGAGCTTCGTGCCCGGATGGCGGCTGAAGTTCTTGAGGGCGCGCTCGGCCTCGAGGAGCTTCTTCGTTCCGAGCACCGGAATGCGGAAGCCGAACCACTTCTCCTTGCACTGGTCGAAGTACGCGTCGATGCGCGCCTTGTCCTCGTCGCGTGCGCGGACGGCTTCTTTCGTCACGTCGCGAACCTCGCGGGTCTTCATGCCGATCGTCTCGAGGAAGTCCAAGCATGGCTTCCACGTCGAGTCGGGGATCGCGTTGCCCCACACGAGAAAGCCACCTGGCTTGAGCAAGCGGTGGGCCGTGCGGAAGAATCGCTTGTCCTCGTCGGTGACCTTGCCGGCGTGCTCGGTGACGTGCGTCTCGTTGACGGCGATGAAGTCAGCGACGCCATCGGCGAGCTCGAGATCGGTCGCGTCCGCGCACGTGGCGACGAGGCGCCCGCCGAGCTCCGGCACGAACTTGCGTTTGCACGTGCGGATCCCCGCCATCTGCATGTCGACGGCCTCGTAGGTGCAGGCCGGCAACGTGTTCTTGCAAGTGAGGTGGGCGCCCGCCCCGGTGCCACATCCCATTTCGACGATGTGGACCTTGCCCTTGCGCTCTTCGACGTAGCGCTTCACCGCGTCGAATTGATAGAGCCCGGTGTAGGCGATCTTCCCATAGCGTTGGGGATCGGTGGGAGAGATGGGAGACGTGCCCCACGCGTCGGGCCACGCATAGCCCCAGGTGTTGAACGTGAACTCGTAGCGTTCACCCGTCTCGCTCTTGACCATGCCCGTCGAGCGATAGAGCGCGTAGAGAAGCGAGTAGATGGAGCGCTTGTCGTAGTCGTCCTCGGCGATGTCGCCGTCGGTGAGCTTGATCTTCTTCTTCTTCTCGACGAGACCGCTGAGGACCCACGCTCCGAAAATGAATTGTAGTTGCGTTTTTGAGTAGTCCGCGTTGCGGTCTAGCGCCGTGAGAATATCCATGCGTCGCTCCCTAGGATGCAGTACGAAACGCCGACTTATACGCCACGTGGCCGCGCGGATCGCATGGAAATCGTGCTGCATCGGCCGCGTTGCTGCGTAAAGCGTTTTGCGGTCGGGTCGCTGTATGATCGGTTCGGTGCGTAGCAGCGGAAAGGAACCTCAGCAAATCGCTGGGCGTTTCGACGTCGAGAGCGTCGCGGGAAGCGGCGGGCTGGGGGTCGTGTACCGCTGCCGTGATCGAGCGAATGGTCAGCTTGTCGCGGTCAAAGTCGCTCCGCGGGCATCGGCCAAGCTGCGCGAGAGGTTCTTGCGAGAAGCGGAGATGCTCTCGACGGTGACGCATCCGAACGTCGTTCGTTACGTCGGCCACGGCCTCCTCGATACGGACGAGCCGTACCTCGCGATGGAGTGGCTGGAGGGCGAGGATCTCCACACTCGCCTCGAGCGGGCGCCCTTGGCGTTGCCCGCGTCGATCGCGCTCGCGAGGCACGTCGCGTCGGCGCTCGCTGCGGCGCACGCGGTCGGAATCGTGCACCGGGACGTAAAGCCGGCGAACGTTCTGCTCGTCGACAAGGATCCGAATACGCCGAAGCTCATCGACTTCGGCATCGCGCGCGCAGGGACGCAGAACCTCACCCAGCCGGGTGGCGTGATGGGGACACCTGGCTACATGGCACCCGAGCAAGCCCGTGGCGAAGCCATGCTCGACGCGCGCGCGGACGTGTTCTCGCTCGGGTGCATGCTCTACGAGTGTCTGAGCGGGCGCCGTGCGTTCGATGGCGATTCACCGATGGCCATCCTGGCGAAGGTGCTCCTCGAAGAGCCTCCGCCGCTTCGCACGCTGAGGCCGGACATTCCCGCGGCGCTCGAGCATGTCGTCTCGCGCATGCTGTCGAAATCGAAGGAGGCGCGTTACGCGTCGGCCGCGGACGTTGCGCGCGATCTCGATCGACTCGATTCGTCGACGGAGGAGAACGTCTCGATCAGCGCGGCCCCAGGCGCGCTCACGACCCGCGAGCGCAAGCTCCTGTGTCTGCTTCTTGCGCGGCGAGGCGACGCACCCGCCAAAGACGCAACCCTCGTCGACGGCGAGGAAGGCGGCGATGCCCCGATGGATCCGTCGGAGGCCGCGCGCGCGCTGACGAGCTCGCTCGGCACGAACGCGGAGGTTCTGCTCGATGGGTCGCTCGTGGTCGTCATCGAAGGAACGGCCGCGGTGGATCAAGCTTCCCGTGCTGCGCGAGCCGCCTTGCGTCTCAAGGAAGTCGGGCACGGCGCGATGCGACTCGCCATCGCGACCGGGCGCGGCGAGATCTCGGGCACGATGCCCTTCGGAGACGTCGTCGATCGCGCGTGTGCCCTCCTCGCAGCGGACACGCCCCGCGGCGTTCGCATCGACGTCTTGACGTCGAATCTCATCGACGGACGCTTTCGAATCACGACCGACGAGCACGGTGCGATTCTCCTCGGGGAGGTGGAATCCGAGAGCGTGCGGTCGCTTCTCGGGCGAAGGACACCGTGCATCGGCCGTGATCGCGAGATCGGCACGCTGCTCGCGCTCTACGATGAGGTCAAAGAGGAGAGCGCACCGCGCCTCGCGCTCGTGACCGGCGACGCGGGAACGGGCAAGTCCCGCCTGAAGATGGAGATCGTCGACCGGCTGCGGGAGGACAACCCTCTCTGGCTGTTCGGCGGCGGCGACGTTGCCCAACCGGGTGCTCCATTCGGCGCGCTCGCGAGAGCGCTGAGGACCGAGCTCGGCCTTCGGCCGGAGTACGGCGGCGAGGAGCGTCGTACGAGGGTGATCGCGCGGCTCACGCGGACGTTCGACCGCGACGGCGCCGCGAAGCTCGCGCCATTTCTCGCGCAGCTCGCCGGGCTGCCGCTCGACGACGCGCCCGACTCACGCCTTCACTCGGCGCGGGCCGACGCGATGGTGATGGGCGATTCGCTCCGCGCGGCGTGGCAAGACTTCCTCGAAGCGGAGGCTCGCATGAGGCCTGTCGTGCTCGCGCTCGAGGACATGCAGTGGGGTGACAGGCCGAGCATGACGCTCGCGCTTGCCGCGCTGCGCGCGCTGAAGTCGACGCGGCTCTGGGTGCTCGTCACAGCGCGGCCCGAGATCTTCTCCGTGTTTCCGGATCTGCTCGGCAGCCGCGGAGTCACCCACGTCGAGCTCGGTCCGCTCGGTGTTCGTGCGAGCAAGCGCCTCCTCCAAGAGCTCCTCGATGACAAGAGCGAAGACAGCGTGGAGCGCGTGGCGTTGCAAGCCGGTGGCAATCCGTTCTTGCTCGAGGAGCTCGCGCGCGCGGTTGCGCAGGGCCGAGGCGGCGAGCTGCCTGAGACGGTGCTCGCGACGGCGCAAGCGCGCCTCGAGACGCTCTCACCGTCCGTTCGCCGCGTGCTCCGTGCAGCGGCAGTGCTGGGCGACGCGCTCAGCGAAGACGGGCTCTCCGCGCTGCTCGTCGATTTGAACAAGGACGAGCGCCACGCGCGCCTCGCCGAGCTCGTGCGCGAGGACATTCTCGAGCCTGACGCGAGCATGCCTGGCGCCTATCGTTTTCGGCAGGTCGTGCTTCGGGAGGCGTCGTACGCATCGCTCACCGCGGCGGACAAGAAGCTCGCACATGCCCTCGCCGCGAAGTGGCTTGCATCTCGCGGCGGCGCGGACCCCATCGCCCTCGCCACACACCTCGAGCGCGCGGGGAAGCCAGCGGAAGCGTGCGAGCACTTCGTCGCCGCGGCCGAGCAGTCGCTCGAGGGGCAAGATCTCGAAGGTGCCATCGAGCGGCTCACGCGCGCGACTGCGTGCGGCCCGGAAGGCGAGATGCTCGGCGAGATCCTCCTCTTGCGCGCGGAGACGCACAGGTGGCGTGGCGAGCACCGGGAAGTGCGCGAGTGCGCGGGGCGTTCGGCGAAGCTCTTGCCAGAGGACCACCCGTTGTGGTTGGCGGCAAAGTCTCACGAAGCGATCTCTGCCGCGCTCCTCGGCGACCTGAAACCAGCGGAAGCGCTCGGCACGCTGCTGTCTCTCCTGCTCGAAGGGGGCGACGTCTCCGGAACCGTCGTGTCGGCGAGCGCGCGGACGGCGGCGATGCTCGCGCAGTTCAGGTCGACCTCGGGCGCGAAGCGCCTCCTTGCGGCGCTCACACCCGCGATGCAGTCATGCAAGAACGAACGTGCGGTGGGCCAGGTGTGGAGCGGTTTCGCCGCCGATGCGACCGAGCGAGACGCGCTCGAGGACGCGCTCGAGTTCTACGAGTCGGCGCACCAAAGCTTGATGCGCGCGGGCGACGTGCGGAACGCTTCGATGGCGCGCATCAACATGGGCTACTCCCTCATGCAGCTCGGGCAGTACAAGCGCGCCGAAGCGGTGCTCCGCGAAGGGATCGCCATCACCGAGCGTGCGGGCCTCCTTACCGCGCGCGCGCTCGCGTACCACAACCTCGGTATGGCGGTTCTGCACGACGGTGACGCCGCCGAGGCCGAAGCAGCCGAACGAGAAGCGATACGCGCCTTCGTCGAGATGGGAGACAAGCGGCTCATCGCTGCGTCCCGCTTCTACCTCGGCCGGATATTGATCGCGCGCGGGCGGGCGGACGAGGCCGCGAAGGAGATGCAAAGCGCTTGCGCTGAAGTGGCGACGGTTCCCGCCATGCTCCCGATGGCGATGGCTGGGCTCGCGCTCGCCCTGCTCGCCGCGGGAAAGAAAGACGAAGCGCTCGCGGCGGCGAAGGAAGCGATGAAGCGTACCGACGAACGTAAAGGGAGCGTCGAAGGCGTTCGGACGGTCGAGCTCGCGCTCGCTGAAACGCTGATCGCGAGCCAAAAGGCTGCGGAAGGCGCGACGGTCTTGAACGCCCTCACCGTCGATCTGCTCGACCAGGCGTCGCGCCTGCGTGATCCCGAGCTTCGACGGTCGTTTCTCCACGACGTCGAAGACCACGCCCGCGCTTTTGCCCTCCAGAGCGCCCTCGCCGGCACCGAATAAAAAATCTATGCTCGAATCGTGGATGACAAGCTCGAAGACCTCAAGGGTGCGACGCTCGACGACGTGACGGTCGATTGGCGCAACGGCATCGTTCGCATCACGTTCCTTCCGTTCGGCAAGCACACCGAAGCGCGCGCCATTCGCGCCAACGACTTCTCGCGCGTCGAGGTGCCGCGTGGAGGCGTCGGGGCTTCACGTCTCGTGAAGTCGGCCACACGCAAGGGCACCACCACCGAGATCGTGATGGAGAGTGGCGAGATCCTTCGCCTCGACTCACCCGCGATCGCGATCGACTTGCTCGGCGGCTGACGCTGCTCGAGCGCTACGTCTTGGGGAACGGCTCGCGCTCCGCGTCCGCAGGGTTCGACTCGTCGACGCCATCCGCGTACTCGTCGCGTCCGGTCGTGACGACGAAGGGGCCACCGACTTCTTCCGTGTACTCCTCGTTGGCGGCGTCCTCGCCCTCGTCCTCGCCGCTCGTCGCCTTGCCGACGACCTCTTCACCGAGCTGCTCCGCGACCTCGTCATCGGCCACCTTGAAGGCGGGCCTCGTCGCATCGCTCTTGTTCGTGTGACCGCTGCGCGCGTGAAGCTGCTTGGCGTATGTCGGGTCCATGTGACCTGGCCGATCACGGCGCTGCACCGTCGTCTTGCTCGCCTTCTTCTTGGGCGCGTTCTTGGTCGGCGCTTTCTTCTTGGCGGCAGGTTTCTTTTTCGGCGCGAGCTTCTTCTTTTTGGGTGCGGGCTTTTTCTTCGGGGCTGACTTCTTCTTGGGGAGAGTCTTCTTCTTTTTCTTGGCGGGCATCGCTGACCAACATACGCGCAAAATCTCTCCAGCGCTGCGACGCAAAACGCTACACTTGGCCTTCCGGACGCATGCTCTACTACCTACTCGCCTCCCAGCAGCTCGCGACGTGGGAGCACCGCGTGGGCTCCTATCCCTTCGGTTGCGGAACTTGCCGGCAACCGGCTTGGCAGCTCGTTTTTCGCATCTATCAGACCGCGGGGACCCCCGCATCGCCGGGCACGGCCTGGGGCCTCGTGAAGACGGAGCGCTTCCAGACGCGCTGCTCCGCGTGCGGCGTTGCGACGCTCGTCGGTCACCCGACGACATGGGTCCATACGGTGCAAGGTTGGGTGCAGGAGTGGGGCCCCGTCGCCCACGGAACGCCGCAGTATGTCGCCCTCGCGTTCCCTCCTCAGTAGCTGCTTTAGCCCATGACGCGCTTGACGGCCTTGCCGAGCGCTTCACAGCAGGAGTCGTAGGCGAGATCGCCGTCGCCCTTGGCGTTCACGTGAAGGCGCACGTTGGACACGGGCTTGTCGTGCTCGGGGCATTTGACGTCGGCGAGCTTGCGTCCGAGGTCGTCACCCATCTTGCGAAGCGCAGCGCCGACCGTCTTGTCGGGCAAGTCCTCCGCGGGAACTTCCTTGCCGCGCACGGAGAGGGTGACGTTGACTTTCATGTCCCATCTATACGGGAACCGGCCCGCCGAAAAAACCTTGCTCGCGAAGCACCCACAAGACGATGAGCGCCCCGTATGCAGCGCCCGTCGCGATCACGGCGAGCTTACCGAACGTCCGCTTGTGGAAAGACCACGGCACGCCGTCAAGCAGCGTCGACGTGATCGTCGCAATGGCGATGGCTGCCCAGCACGCGATGATCGGCACGGCGAGCGGGTGCATCGCGAGCGACGCGCGCCAATCTCCGTGGAGGAGAAGCATCGTGGCACGGGTGAGCCCGCAGCCAGGGCACGGACGATGGAGCACCATGGCCACCGAGCACGGCTTGTTCACACCGATGACACCGAGCGGCACGAGCGCCCACACGCCCGTGACCATCGCCGCGCGGCTCACGGTGCTCGGAAGCTTCATCCGTCGCCGATCGTAGCACTCACGACATGCTACGCTCGCGCGCTCATCGATGAGCTATGGTCCGCCGCCAGGAGGAGGATACCCGCCGCAGGGCTATGGTCCGCCGCAAGGGTATGGCCCCCCGCAAGGGTATGGCCCCCCGCAAGGGTACGGGCCGCCGCCGCAAGGGTACGGGCCGCCGCAAGGGTACGGGATGATGCCTCCGCAAGGGCCGTCTCAGCGCGTCAACCCGCTCGCTGTGGCGTCGCTCGTGACCGGCATCTGCGCCCTCGTCTGTGGGCTTGGGAGCTGGGTCTGCTGCATCTTGGTCTTCATCGCGGCCCCGCTCGCGTTTATCCTATCGGCCGTGTCGATCCCAACTGGCGGCATCGCGATGTCGCAGATCAAACGCAGCGGTGGCGCGCTCACGGGGAACGGAATGGCGATCGCGGGTCTCGTCTGTGGAATCATCGCGCTGATTCCAACCGTGCTGTGGGTCATCATCATCGGTTGGAACGCCGCGACATCCCCATGACGCCTCCCTTCCAAGGTTACGGACCTCCGCCTGGCGCGCCACCCGGCAATCCGATGAATCCATACCCTCCACCCAATCCAATGAATCCGATGGGCCCGATGGGCCCGATGGGGATGCCGCCGCGCAATCACGGTCTCGCGGTCGCGTCGATGGTGTGCGGCATTCTCGCCATCGTGCCCGGCTGCTGCTGCGGGCTCTTCGGCATTCCGCTTTCCATTGCAGCGCTCGTGATGGGCCTCATCTCGATTGGCCAGATCAACGGGAGCGCCGGGCAGCTTGGGGGCAAGGGGATGGCGATCGCCGGCACCGTGTGCGGGGGCGTCGGCATAACACTCAACATCGTCGGCGTGATTTTCAACGTGACGAGCGAAGTCATGAAGCACGCGCACGTTTAGAGCCTACGACGCCAGGGTACGGGCGTCGTCGAGCGTCAGGTCTTGAACGAGGTCGATGGGGGTTCGCGCGAGCAAGCGCGCGGCCGCGGCAAAGTGCGCGTCCTTCTCGTTGTCGAGTGACCACTGCGCGTGCTCGCACAAGAGCGCGAGCTCGATCGAGCGCCCGAGCGTGAGCGCGAAGCGGCGGGCGCCCTGCTCGACGGCGGGAACATCGCCAGCATGCTCGGCGATCCAGGCGCGCGCATGCGCGAACGCACGATTCGCGAGCTCGGCTGCGTCACGGAGCGATGCATCCCTCGTCGCCTTCACACAGCGCGTCACCTCGCGCGAGAGGGGCTCGAGCGATCCTCCGCGAGCGAGCACGCGAAGGATGTCGAGCGAGAGCACGTTCGTCGTCCCTTCCCAAATGGGGAGCACCTGCGCGTCGCGGAGCATGCGCGGAAGGCCCGTGTCCTCGACGTAACCCGCGCCGCCGAACGCTTCGAGGGCTTCGCTCGTGACGCTCACGGCCTGCTTGCCCGTCGTGAGCTTGGCGAGCGGAACCACGAGACGGAGGAGCTGCTGCTCGTCGTCGGTCATCGTGCGCGCTTCTTCTTTTCCGATCAGCTCGATCGCGCGATACGCGAGCATGAACGCTCCCCAAGACTCGGCGACGAGCCACCCGAGCGTGTCGGTGTGAAGGGGCTTTTGGGAGAGCGGCGCACCAAAGGCGACGCGCTTCTCGGCGTAGCTCGTCGCGAGCGCGATCGCCCGGTGCATGCCCGACACGGCGCACACCGCATTCCACGTGCGCGTGGTCGTGAGCATGGGTGCGATGTGCTTGATGCCGTCACGCGTGCCGATGACCGGCGTCGCGAGCGCGCCATCGAGGGTGAGCTCGGCGGTGGGCACCATGCGCGTCCCGAGCTTGTCCTTCAGGCGGTTGACGAAGACCCCATTGGGTGAGCCGTCGTCGTTCTTCGTCTCGAGATAGAAGAGCGCGAGCCCACCACCGCCGGGTGGATTGCCCTCGGGGCGCGCGAGGGTGAGCGCCATCTGCGCGGTCGTCGCGGACGAAAACCACTTGGTCCCAAAGAGCCGAAAGCGTTCGCCCTCCGGACGCGCCATCGTCTCGGAGATGCCGACGTCGGAGCCGCCCGTGCGCTCGGTCATCCATTGGCCGCTCGTCCAAGCCTTTTGGGGATCGCGGGCCGTGAGGCGTGGGACCGCGCGCTCGATGAGGGCCTGGTTGCCCGAAGCGATCAGCGTGCGCGCTGCGCCGTCGGTCATCGCGAGCGGGCACGAGTAGACGTGCCACGAGGGCTCGAGCAAGTACGCGAGCGAGAACTGAAGCAGGCGTGAGTGCTCGCCGTACTTGCGCTCGTAAGCGCTGCCGACGACCCCGCGCTCCGCTGCGATGCGCGCCGCCTCTTTCCACAGCGGAGAGACCTCGATGCGATCGACGCGATGGCCCCACGCGTCCCACGGCACGAGCTTCGGCTCGTCGCGCGTCTCCTCGAGCGATCGTCGATAGAGCGAACCCCCGGCGATGGCGCCCGCCTCGCGGAGCTCGCTCTCGATCGGCGTTCGCGCATCGCCGGGGAGCTTCCGCGCGAGAAAGCTCCGCAGCATGCGGTCGTCGTCGAAGGTGTTGCCGAGATCGGGCGGAGCCTGGAAGAACATCGAGCCTATTTGTACTCCATGTGGAACTCGCACGCCGCGTCACCCCGCATGCGGCAGGTCGCTTCGCGGGCACCCGTCACCGTGGCCCCGCTGATGATCGCGGATTGTTCCATCCACCCGAGCACCGAGAGACAATGCGCGCGGTGCGGCGTCGCGAACCCTTCGACCGTGAACGCGATGCCGCCTGGAATGTCGTGCGTGGTCGCGCGACCGGAGTCGTAGTGGGCCGACCACACCGCGCTGGCTTTGGAGATGATGAATCGCACGCTGCCGATTTTGTAGAAGATGCGATAGATCGTCGGCAGGTTCACCTCGGCGGCGTAACGCCCGAGCGTGCGACAGAGCGCGAGATCGCCGGAGCCGTACGTGCGATCGATGCCCTCACAAAGCGCGATGAACGCGTCGAACGGCACCCACAGTGACGGATTGACCGCCGCGAGGATGGCCGTGGCGTGCGTGGGCCGGAGTGACACGAGCAGCGCGCGACGAGCTTCACGACCGTGGTGCTCTTCGATCCAACGGAGGCGCGCGAGGATGGCGCTCGCGCGGACGTGAGGAGTCGGCGCGGCCATCGGGCGGATGATAACCCGAGTTGGTGATAGGATCAGCGCATGATGAAATACTTGCTTCTCGTAGGTGTCGTCGCGTGTGGAGGGGTATCGACGGGTGACGCGGGGACGGATGGTTCGTCCGATGACGGGACGATGGGCAACGACGCGTCGAACGACGGCGCATCGAACGACAGCACGTCGAACGACGGATCGTCGAACGATGGCACCTCGAACGATGGCAGCGGCGGCGACGCCGGGCTCGGCGCCAAGTGCGACCCGAACGAAAACCAGTGCATGTCAGGTCTCCTGTGCTGCGCCCAAGGCGGAGTGCTCATGCCGGACTCGGGCGTCAAGTATTCGTGCGTGATCCCCGTGGGCGGCCACTGCCCGCTCACGCCGTAGCCTCCCTTCTCGTTCGCAACGGACGAGATAGGCTGCCTGAATGCGGGCATCCTATCTTCTTCTCGGCGTGACGGGGGCGGCCTCAGTGGCGATGGTCGGCGCGTGCATCGGCGGAGATGACTCCGCGACGAGCGACACGACCGTCGCCGTACGAACAACACGAACGACACGTCGACGAACGACAGCGGTGACGCCGGGCTGTCACGCTCGTGCAGTATGCGGCTGGCGACAGCGTGTCATGCGCCGTGTACTCGGACGGCTCGGTCTGGTGCGTGCTCACGCCCACGCTGGTGAGCGGCGTCACCGCCAGCGGCATCTCCCTGACGCCTGACTACGCGGCCAACCGAAGCTTGTCTTCCTGCCCCACGCGGAAGAACGCATGGAGCTCTCGCCGGAGCTCCCCGAACCGACGCTCGCTCACACACCGCGTTTCGAGCCGATGAAGGAAGCGGCTCGCCGCTCGGTTCGCGATGCGGTACCGCTCGCCGAGGTCCGTGTCCGCGACGTGCAAGTAGGTGACGCGATCGTAGAGGCGCTCGCGTAGTCGCGCGCTCCGCTCCACGTCGAGGGATTCGAGCTCGCCCGCGAGGACGACGTACTTGTCGACCTCGGCCTGCATCTCGAGCTCGAGAGCGGTCGCCGAACGATCCTGCGATGCCCGCGTCGCGACGTAGACGAAGTGGCTCACGCCCTCGATGATTTGACAGACGCCGTCGAGATCGTGCGTCAGCGTGGGGAGCTCGAGCATCATCTCGACCGCGCCGTCGCTCGACGCCCGCACGAGGAGCGTCTCGCGACTGTCGCCTCCGTGACGAACGAACTCGCCCACGTCGGCGATGCGGTCGATGCCGTAGAACCCCTCGAGCGACGCTTGCACGCGGCAGGCAATCTCACGCTCGCGAACGATGTCGACCCCAAAGCCCTCGAGGCGTTTGGGACTGGTCACTGAAGTCCTTTGGCTTTGCGGGTCGGGAAGATGCCGTGGGAGGCGAGGGCATCGCTGACGGTTTCGCTGCCCGTCTTCACCCAGCGCTCGTAGAGCTTCAAGAGACCCTTCGGGCCGGTGGCTCCACTCGCGAGCGTGATGTTGGCGACCTCGCCGACCACCGACGAGAACTCGTCGAAGCGGCTCGAGAGCTCGTCGAACAGATCGATCGACCCGGCCTGCTCTTCGATGGACGTGCTCGACGTCACGCGGAGCATCGCGCCGGCGGAGACGTACGCGCGGGCACCGATGGAGAAGACGTAACGGTTCTCGATGCCGCGCGCGGCGAAGTGGTCGGCGAAGAAGCCACTCGCATAGAGCACAGCGTCGCCGAGCTGACGGAGTCGTTCGAACCGCTCTGCCGGAGCGCTCGTCACGAGGGCTTCCTGGAGGGAGAGTGCCAGCGGGCGGCCGAACGCTGCGAGACCGTCCGGATGGGCGTAGTCACTGAGGACGCCGACCAGGTACCGCGCAGCGCTTTGCGACGCTTCGACGTGGCGGGCCTTGAGGGCATCCTCCACTATCTCATCGAAAAAACTGGCGATTGAATCCGTTGCCACGATCGTCATGGCGTTATCTGAGCTTTAAGGTGAGCCGATGGAAATGGCAAAATACCTCAATGCTCCGATGGGTTAGGCATTCGGGCCCCTTGGCGCACGACAGGAGGCATTGCCAAAGGCACCTTGAAAGTCAGCCATGACCCATCCGTGCCAAACTCAAGGCGTTTCTCCTGCGAGACGAAAGAGCCTTGACGGACCGGTGTAGGCGCTTATGTTCCGCGCACCCTGCTGGCACTCCACGATTGAGAGTGCCAACAATCAACGGAGAGAGGTTCACCATGTCCAGCATTCGTCCCCTTCAAGATCGCGTGATCGTGAAGCGCGTCAAAGAGGAAGAGAAGACCAAGGGCGGGATCATCATCCCCGACACCGCCAAAGAGAAGCCCATCGAGGGCGAAGTCATCGCTGTCGGCAACGGCAAGGTGCAGGACGACGGCAAGGTTCGCCCGCTCGACGTCAAGCCCGGCGACCACATCCTTTTCGGCAAGTACAGCGGGACGGAAGTGAAGATCGACGGCGAAGATCGCCTGATTCTGCGCGAGGACGACATCCTCGGCGTGATTCTGAAGTGAGGAGCTAGAAGAACATGGCAGCCAAAGAAATCGTCTACACGGAATCGGCACGTAACCTCATCCTCGCCGGCGTCAACGCGCTCGCGGATGCGGTCAAAGTCACGCTCGGCCCCAAGGGTCGCAACGTCGTCATCGAGAAGAGCTTCGGCTCCCCCACGGTCACCAAGGACGGCGTCACCGTCGCCAAGGAGATCGAGCTCGAGAACCGTTTCGAGAACATGGGCGCGCAGATGGTCAAGGAAGTCGCCTCGAAGACGAGCGACGTGGCAGGTGACGGCACCACCACGGCGACCGTGCTCGCGCAGGCGATCTACCGCGAGGGCTCGAAGCTCGTCGCCGCCGGGCACAACCCGATGGAGATCAAGCGCGGCATCGACAAGGCCGTAGAGGCCGTGTGCGAGGCCCTCAAGAAGATGGCGAAGCAGACGAAGGATCCGAAAGAGATCGAGAACGTCGGCACCATCAGCGCCAACGGCGACACCGAGATCGGTGGCAAGCTCGCCGAGGCGATGCAGAAGGTCGGCAAGGAAGGCGTCATCACGGTCGAGGAATCGAAGACCGCGGAGACGACCCTCGAAGTGGTCGAAGGCATGCAGTTCGACCGCGGCTACCTCTCGCCCTACTTCGTCACGGATC
>Ga0302326_10003560_pt1 | contig 36533 bp, 37 predicted proteins | sample Palsa_T0_3_FD_202264 | JGI IMG/M metagenome (GOLD analysis project Ga0302326, IMG submission 202264) | Peat permafrost microbial communities from Stordalen Mire near Abisko, Sweden - Palsa_T0_3 | ecosystem: Environmental > Terrestrial > Soil > Palsa > Peat permafrost | place: Sweden: Abisko... | reverse complement strand
CCGATATCGGATTGGCCTTCAAAAATGCCGATGGGCGTCGCGAAGTTTGTGCTGGGGCGATGAAAATCCGGCGGCGGCGCGACCTGTGTGTGCGTCGCGGAGCCTGGCTGCGACCACTCCGGCGCAGGCGGCCTGGGTGCCTGGGCGCGAATTGAGTGCGGCACAGTCCACAACAGCATCCAGGCGAGCAAAGACAGGACCAGCGGAGAGAACCGCCTGCGAAATGTAAGTGCGACTTGAAGACGGTGGGCAATCATAGGTTTGCGTCGCGGCGATTGTAGCTCGAAAACCGCTCGCGTGTACAGATAAACCGCTTTATCTGCATTGAACCTGAATTCTGAATTGCCTCTTTAGCGGCCGGTGCGGGTATGATTTTGAGAGCCGTTCGATCAGGCGGCTAAGGAGAATTGAAGATGGGTTATCTTGCCGATGCCAAGCGATATGAAAACGCGCCATTCCGCCGCTGCGGGCACTCCGGAATCGTCTTGCCGCCGATATCGCTGGGGCTGTGGCAAAACTTCGGCGGAGCCGACGTCTTCGAAACCGGCCGGGCAGTCCTCCGGCGGGCCTTCGATCGTGGCGTTACCCACTTCGATCTGGCCAATAACTATGGCCCTCCCTACGGATCGGCCGAAGAAAACTTCGGTGAAATTCTGCGCAAGGATTTTCGCCCTTACCGAAACGAGTTGATCGTTTCATCCAAAGCCGGATGGGACATGTGGCCCGGCCCATACGGCATCGGCGGCTCGCGCAAATATCTGCTGGCCTCCCTCGACGAAAGCCTCAAACGCATGGGTCTAGACTACGTGGACATCTTCTACTCCCACCGGCCCAGCCTCGACGTGCCGCTTGAAGAGACAATGGGAGCGTTAGCCCATGCAGTCCGCCAAGGCAAGGCGCTGTACGTAGGTATCTCCTCCTACAGCCCTGAGCGCACGCGCGAGGCAGCGAAGATTCTGCGCAGTGAAGGTGTTCCGCTGCTCATTCATCAGCCTTCATATTCGCTGCTGAATCGTTGGATCGAAACCGGCCTGCTGGCCACGCTGGAAGAACTCGGCGTCGGCTGTATCGCGTTTTCACCGCTGGCCCAAGGTCTGCTCACCGACAAGTATCTGAAGGGCGTCCCGGAAAACTCGCGCGCCAAGGCAGGCGGTTCGTTCCTGAATTCCTTCCTGAACGAGGAGAATCTCACGCGTGTGCGGGAGTTGAACGAAATCGCGCACGAGCGTGGGCAGACGCTGGCCCAGATGGCCATCGCCTGGGTGCTCCGCGACCAGCGGGTAACCTCAGCGCTGATTGGAGCGCGCAATGTCGAGCAGCTCGACAACTCCCTCGACGCTATCCAGAAGCTCGAATTTACGGACGCGGAGCTGGCAGCTATCGACAGCAACGCGCAAGAAGGTGGCATCGATCTTTGGAAGGGCGCGCGCGAGGGAACAGAGTAGGGTCTCACCATCGTTCATTTTTACCCAATATAGCGAGTAAAATTACTCATCGTATTGAGTAATTTTACTCATCGTATTGAGTAAAATATAGAAACTAGCGTATCATCTTTAGATATGCCCGTTTACAGACGCCACATTCTCGACAAACTGATCCGTCGGATGGCTGAACCACGCCAGTTCCTACAGGTCTTGGCAGGATCTCGCCAAGTGGGCAAGACAACGCTCGCACGGCAGATGATGGCGGCGTTCGGGGAAAACTCGACCTACGCCACGGCGGATGGAGCCTCATCCGAGGATGGTATCTGGATCGAGCAGCAATGGGAGGCGGCGCGTTTTCGTTGTCAGGAAACCGGGAGCTGGCTGCTGGTCCTGGATGAAGTGCAGAAGATCGTCAACTGGTCGGAGACGGTGAAGCGGCTTTGGGATCGCGACTCTGCGGAGAGCCTCGACCTGCGCGTAGTGCTGCTTGGTTCTTCACCGCTGCTGGTCCAGCAAGGGCTGTCGGAGAGTCTGGCTGGGCGATTCGAGATTCTGCGCGTCGGGCATTGGAGCTTTCAGGAGATGCGCGATGCCTTCGGCTTGAATGTAGATCAGTTTCTCTACTTTGGCGGCTATCCCGGCGCCGCAAGCCTCATCGGCGACGAGGACCGCTGGCGTAGCTACCTGCTCGACTCGCTGATTGAGACCACGCTATCCCGCGACATTCTGTTGATGAATCGGGTGGATAAGCCAGCTCTTCTGCGGCAGCTTTTTCGGCTTGGGTGCGCTTATTCGGCCCAGATTTTGAGCTATCAGAAGATGCTGGGGCGGCTCCAGGACGCCGGCAACACGACAACGCTGGCGCATTATCTCGATTTACTGGCTGGGGCGGGAATGTTATGCGGGCTACCGAAGTTTTCCGGCGAGGTGGTGCGGCAGCGCGGCTCAAGCCCCAAGTTTCAGGTGCTCAACAATGCGCTGATGACGGCGCAATCCGCAGTCTCGTTTACCGAAGCGCGGCGCGATCCGGAACGCTGGGGACGGATTGCCGAGTCTTCAATCGGGGCGCATCTGGCCAATGGCGCACAGTTGGGCGAATACGAGCTTTTCTATTGGCGCGAGGTTTCGAAGGAAGTCGACTTCATTCTGCGTCGGGGAAACAAGGTACTGGCGCTGGAGGTCAAGGCCGGCAATCGGCGGACTTCACTGCCGGGGATGGCCGCCTTCGACAAGGCGTTTGGACCGGCGAAGAAGCTGCTGGTAGGGACAGGCGGAATTCCGTTCGAGGAATTCTTGAGCATCTCGCCCGCCGCGCTGCTAGGCTAAAAGCATTTTCCGTATTGGTGTATACCGAAGCCGTGATGCTAAGTGGATTTTTCATCAAGAAAAATCCACCCTGACAGAGCTCGGCGAGTCTACGAAAATACGGAAAATGCCTTAGCTCTTGCGAAACTTGTTGGCCAGTTCAAATTCGTCGCGCAGTTCGGGGGTTCGGAGGTTTTCGCGCAGGTGGGCAAGACGCTGCTCCAGTGCGTGCAGGGCGCTGGCGACCGCTTCGGTATTGGTGTAAGCCACATCGCGCCACATGCTGTACGGGCTGGAGCCCAGGCGGGTCATCTCGCGCAGCGCTCGCCCACCGACGGCCTTGAGCTCCGAAGCATCGCCAACCTCAGTCTCAAGAAGCGCCGTAAGAGCCGTCGCCAAAAACTGCGGTAAGTGACTTACCCAGGCGACCAGCTCATCGTGACGCGCCGCTTCGAGTTCCAGCACGCGGCAGCCAAAAGCTCGGATCCACTGCGTCCAATCCATGCCGAAAGTGGCGGCTTCCGGAGAAATATCGCCTTCTTTCTGGAGCGAAATCCAGGGATCGGTAGTAAAGATCCAGACTGCGTTTTGGAAGAGCGTGGCGTCTGCCTCGGCTGCACCGCCGATCTCTTTGCCAGCCATTGGGTGGCCGGGCAGGAATGCGGCGCGGCCGGGCTGATTGAAGAGGCGATTACCTGCCTCGGTGATCTGGGCCTTGGTGCTGCCCACATCCGTCACCAGATGAATCGGGCTCAGGACAGGAGCCAACTGCTCCATCCAATCGAGGATGGCGAAAACCGGCGTGGCGAGCAGGACAAGCTGGTTGGCCTCAGCCGCGGCCAGTGGATCGGGGACTACGGAATCGATGGCTCTGAGCCGCAGCGCATCCTGCGACTGCTTGGCATCCTTGTCCCAGCCATCGATCGAGCCCTGGAAACCCGCAGCGCGTAGCGCCAGGCCTGTCGATGCTCCGAGCAGGCCTGTGCCGAGGATGAGGACGCTATCGATCATTCACGCTTTCTTACGCGCATTTATGCGCTGGTGATAGCTGGAGCGTTGGTGTAGACGCTGCGGCCGATTGCCTGCGCGATCAGGCCCAGGTCTGAGACCAGCTTGGCGAAAGCGTCCGGAAACAGAGTCTGCGCGCCGTCGGAAAGCGCCTTGTCCGGGTTGGGATGAACTTCGACGATGATGCCGTCCGCTCCAGCGGCAACCGCTGCCTTGGCCATCGCTGGCACCATGTCGCGGCGGCCGGTGCCATGCGATGGGTCGCCGATGATGGGCAGGTGCGACAGCTTCTTGACGACCGGAATCGCCGAGATATCCATCGTGTTGCGGGTGTAGGTCTCGTAGGTGCGAATACCGCGCTCGCAGAGGATGACGTCGTAGTTGCCGCCTGCGAGAATGTATTCGCTGGAAAGCAGCAGCTCTTCGATCGTAGCCGCAATGCCGCGCTTGAGCAGGACAGGCTTGCGCACCTTGCCCAGCTCACGCAGCAGGTTGAAGTTCTGCATATTGCGCGCGCCCACCTGGAAGCAGTCGACAAAGGGCAGCATAGGCTCGATCTGCGAAATCTCCATGACCTCGCTGATGGCCAGCAAGCCAAAAGCGTCGGCAGCTTCGCGCATCAACTTCAAGCCGGGGATGCCCATCCCCTGGAAAGCATACGGCGAGCTGCGCGGCTTGAAGGCTCCGCCGCGTAGAAAGCTGGCTCCCGCCTCTTTGACCTGCTGCGCCGTAAGGAAAATCTGGTCCCGGCTCTCGATCGAGCACGGCCCGGCCATGATGGGAATCTCGTCGCCGCCAACCTTGATGCCGTGGTTGAACTCGACGATGGTGCCCTCAGGCCGAAATGCCCTTCCGGCCAACTTGTAAGGCGAGCTGATGCGATGGACCGAGAGCACGCCGGGAAGTAGCTTGTACTCCTCTATATCCACCGTCAAAGTTGGGCCTACACCGGCCAGGATGGTCTGGGTTGCCCCGGTTGTCCGGTGTACATTGACGCCGGCCTCAATCATGCGTTCGATAATGGCGTCGATCTGGTCTTCGGTTGCGTGTTCCTGCATTGCTACGATCATTGCCTGTTCCCCGTCTCGGGCGACTGCACGCCTGCTTCGTGGCTCGGGGCTGCTGCCGGGGCAGTTCCCTGAGCGAGTCTTTGACTGGCCAACTCATTTCTCTGCAGTGCGCGCATGACGTCGATGATGCGCTCGAAGATATGCGTCAGTTCGATATCCGGCAACGGGCCCTTGTTGTTCGCGCGAACATTTTCGTAGATCGTTTTTTCGCGCGCAGGCTCGTAGATGGGCAGCGAAGTCGCCGCCTTCAATCGGCCAGCCTCCAGAGCCGCCTCAGCACGCCGGCTGAGCAGAGCCACCAATTGGCGGTCCAGCTCATCGATCTGTTTCCGCAATTCTTCCAACGTCATATCTGCCTCGTGTTGTTTCTGGCGGTTTCAATTTTCAGCCGAGTTGCTCTTCGCGTCCGAAATTTGCAGCCAGGAGAAATAAGTTAAACCAAACTTCTGCAAGGGTTCGTCGAGCGGAAGCTTCCCGCCGTCAAAGGGCCTGCACCGTATACGGCTGGCGCAGACCCTCGATAAATCGAGCCACGGCACCGGGTGCTTGCTCTTCAGCCGATCTCTCGATCAACTCAACGATTGCGCTGCCGATGACCGCCGCATCCGCGAACTTCGAGACTTCCGTCACGTGATTCGCGTTGGAGATGCCGAACCCGACGGCTACCGGCAGCTTGCTCCAGCGTCGAATGCGCTCGACCAGCGCGGCTGCGTCCGCAGCCACATTCTGCTGCTTGCCGGTGATTCCCGTGCGAGAAATGGCGTAGATAAAACCCTTGCTGTGCGCGGCAATGGCCTGCAGCCGCTCATCGGGACTGGTAGGCGCGGCAAGAAAGATCGGGGCAAGATTCACCCGCTCCATCTCAGCCAGATATTCGCCTGCTTCTTCGACGATCATGTCCGTGAGCAACACGCCATCCACGCCGGCTTCAGTGGCCGCATCGGCGAATTTGGCAAGACCGTAGCGCAGAATGGGATTCAAATACGAGAAGATGACCAGGCCAGCCTTGGGACGAGCCTTTCGCAGTTCACCGGCCAGCGCAATGACATCCTTAAGGCGAGTACCGCGAGCCAGGGCGCGTTCACTGGCGCGCTGAATCACTGGGCCGTCGGCCAGCGGATCGCTGAAAGGAACGCCCAGCTCGATCACATCCGCCCCGGCGTCGATCGCGGCAAGGGCAATCTCGCGCGTAGTCGAGAGATTGGCGCCGTTCGCACTGCGCTTCGGTGAGAGGCCTGCGTCTCCTGCGGTGAGGTACACGACGAGGCCGGGATGTTGTTGGAATCGAAGCGCCATTGGATTGATCGATTCGGGCGAGTTGTTCAGCCCTGCGCTCCCTGGATATTCAACTCGCGCGCCAGGATTCCCATATCCTTGTCGCCGCGGCCAGAGAGGTTGATTACCAGTATGTCATGCGACGCCATCCCTGGCGCAATCCTCAGACACTCGGCCACGGCGTGAGCGCTCTCAAGCGCAGGCAGAATGCCTTCCGTCCGGGCCAGCTTGACCACGGCTTCGAGCACATGCGCGTCGTCGGCCGAGACGTATTCGGCGCGGCCGCAATCGTGCAGGCAGGCGTGCTCCGGGCCAACGGTCGCGTAATCGAGACCGGCGGAAACCGAATGCGTTAGCGAAACCTGGCCGTTTTCATCCTGAAGAACATAGGAGTACGTGCCTTGCAGCACGCCGGGTACGCCACCTTCGAAGCGCGCCGCATGATCGCCGAGAGCCTTGCCGCGGCCACCGGCTTCCACGCCGATAAGGCGGACTTCCCGGTCGAGCAGGAATTGATAGAAGGCTCCGATAGCATTCGATCCGCCGCCAACGCAGGCGAGGATCGCGGTGGGCAGCCGTCCTTCCTTTTCGAGAATCTGCTGCCGCATCTCGATCCCGATCACGCGGTTGAAATCGCGCACCATGGTTGGATAAGGATGCGGCCCAAGCGCGCTGCCCAGAATGTAATACGTGTCGCGGACGTTGGTGACCCAGTCGCGGAGAGCCTCATTCACAGCGTCCTTGAGCGTCTTCGAACCGGAAGCGACGCCGCGCACCTCCGCGCCCAGCAGCCTCATGCGCAGCACATTCAGCTCCTGGCGGCGCATGTCTTCTTCGCCCATGTAGACGATACATTCGAGGCCCAGCAGCGCGCAGACAGTGGCCGTGGCCACGCCATGCTGTCCAGCGCCGGTCTCGGCAATGATGCGCCGTTTGCCCATGCGCTTGGCCAGCAATCCCTGGCCGAGAGCGTTGTTGATCTTGTGCGCGCCCGTATGCAGTAGGTCTTCTCGCTTGAGATAAATCTTCGCTCCACCCAGCTCTTCCGTCAGGCGCTTGGCAAAGTAGAGCGGCGTCGGACGCCCGGCGAAGTCCTTGAGCAAAAGGGCCAGTTCGGCCTGGAAGGCGGAGTCTTCCTTGGCATCGGCATAAGCATGTTCCAGCTCTTCGAGCGCGGCCATCAGCGTTTCAGGCACATAGCGGCCGCCGTAAGCGCCGAAGCGGCCGGGACGGGTTTCAGCTATCTCGGATTGGGTTTCTGGGAGTGTCACAGATGCCATGAAGGAACCTCCAGCACACGGTCGAAGCGGCTGACCTTTCAGTGTACAAGTATCGAGGCGTCTTGAATCGTTACGGCTATGCTTGATCCGGCATATTTTCAGGCCAGTCCTGCGCTCCGCGAAGCACACGCAAAATTTGCACCGAGTTTCCTTCAATACGATACGCAACGATATAGGGTGTGCGCTTGACCACCAGTTCCCTTGTCGCCTCGACACGTCCGGGACGTCCAATTTCCGGGAACTGCGCCAGAGCTTTGACATGCTTCTCAATACGGCTATCCACCAGAGCCGCCGTCTTGGGACTATCGGCCTCTATGTAGTCGAAAATCGCATCGCGATCTGCAAGCGCCCAAACCGACCATTCGATGAGCGCGCCTACGCTCCAGCTTTACGAAGTGCCCCAGCGCGCCGCCTGGCAAAATGCGCGCTGACCTCGCTGTCCGGAACCGTAGGACGCAAATCGTCCAGCGCCTCCTGCACTTTAGCTCGAAACCAAACGTCGTATTCGGCCGAAGTCTGTGTCAGGGTAAAAGGCAGAGCGCCCTCGTTTGCCGTGCGTGTGAGCAGAATGCGCACAGCGTCGGACACGGTCAAGCCCAGCTCGTCGAGCACTGCGGAAGCTCGCTCCTTAATGACAGGGTCAATTCTCGTCTGGACAAGCGCATTAGTCGACATAGCATCCTCCCACTCGATTGTAATGCAATTGAATGACAGACTGTTCCAGCTAACGTTCCCTGCTCCGGGCATGAATGACAAATGCTCGCACTTTAGCCGCATCCTTGTGGCCTGGCGAGGATTCCACGCCGCTCACTACGTCCACACCCCATGGATCAAGCGTGGCGATCGCTTCGGCGACATTGGCCGGAGTCAGCCCGCCGGCTGCGATGAGCTTCAACCGGCTTTCACGCGAGAAGATCGATGCGCGCGCGGCCTTCCAGTCGAACGTTATCCCGGTCCCGCCAACCGCGGTCGCAGTGCGGGAATCGACCAGCACCGCGTCAATATCGGCGTCGGCGCGCGCTGTATGAAGCTGCCGCCCCGCATCCTCTCCGAAATGGATCACTCGCAGAATGCGCAAACCGCGGCCAAAACGGCCCCGAAGTTGCGCAGATAGATCGTCTGGACCGCCTGAATGCAACTGCACACCGGTAAGACCTGCCCGCTCGACGGCATCGGCAATGGTAGAGAAATCGGCATCGACAAAGACACCTATCTTTTCAATCGATGCAGGCAGATGAGGTGTGATCGCAGCCACTTGTTCGGGCGTAATCCGGCGCGGACTAGGCGCGAAAACGAAACCCACGGCGTCCGCTCCAGCATCGGCGGCCAACCGCGCATCGGCCAGCGAAGTGTTCCCGCAGATCTTGACCCAGAGGCTCATTGCCTGACGACCTCGCCGTGTGTTCCCGAATCCTGAAATGGATTCAGAACTCGTGCACCTGTTCCCGCGAAATGGTCGATGTTACGCGAGACGATCGTGAGATCGTAGAGCAGCGCCATTGCTGCAATCTGCTTGTCAATAAGATTCTGATAGCTTGCCGCCGTGATCTGTCCCCAAAGATGGGCGCTCTCTGCGTCGAAAGTGAGAATGCGATCCGCATACTCCTCCTGAACAGTCTCGAGCCAGCTTCCGAGCAAGGCCGCCTGAGGCAGATCGCCCCGGTATTTGAGCATCTCTACGCCACGGCGGAGTTCTCCAAGCACCTGTACCGGAAGAAAATCTTCATTCACAAGAATTCGGCTCCAGAATGCGACCACCCCGAGATCGGCTCGCGGTCCTTTCCGCTTCTCGCTAATGACATTGGTGTCAATGAGATACATGAAGCGCCATCAATCCTGACGGCGCTCAAAGTCGGAATCCAGGCCCACATTCGGCATGGATGCCAATATTTCATTGAACGGGCGACGTTTCAGACGAAACAGTGCAGCCTTAAGAATGGCGCGATGCTCAGCCTCGGCGCTGACACCATTTTGCGCGGCGCGCTCTTTCAACGCCCTCACTAGTTCCGGATCAACATTGCGAACGATGAGATTGGTCGCCATGATCGAACCTCCCACAATGATTGCAATGATTACATCTTATTCTATTTTGCAAGCATTGCAATCATTTTATCGCGTTGATGTTGCCGCAGACTCGCCGGCCAACAGTGTCTGAAGCGCAACAGCGGGGTCCGGCTGACGCATCAGGCTTTCGCCGATCAGGAAAGCATCGAAACCGGCAGCCCGAAGCCTGGCGAGGTCGGCGGAAGCAGCAATGCCGCTTTCCGCGACCCGGACCACGCTGGCCGGAATGCGCTCAACCAGTTCCAACGAGGTCTCCAGGCGCACTTCAAAGCTGCGCAGATCCCGGTTGTTCACGCCAATAGCGTCGGGAGCCTCGGCGAGCGAGAGTACCCGGTCCAGTTCCTCACCCGTATGCACCTCGCAGAGAACGTCGAGCGCGAGGGCGTGGGCTGCGGGTGTAAAACGCATCAATTCCTCATCCGAGAGCGCGGCAGCGATCAGCAGCACAGCGTCTCCACAATGAGCGCGCGCTTCGAGAATCTGGTACTCATCCACCGTGAAATCCTTGCGCAGGCATGGCAGCGGAACAGCCGCCGAAGCCAGCTCCAGATTGCGCAAACTGCCCTGGAAATACGGCTCGTCGGTCAACACGGACAGCACCGTGGCTCCGCCGGCCGCATAACGCTCAGCCAGCCAGGAAACATCGAAATCCGCGCGGATCAGCCCCCTCGACGGCGACGCTTTCTTCAGCTCGGCGATGATCGCCGGCCCCGTCATCGACCGGGCCCGAAGCGCCCCAGCCCAGCCGCGCGGCTCATGCAGCGCAGCCATCCGCTCCAGCTCAGCCGCCGGCACACGCTCGCGGCTCGCGGCTACGGTAGCGCGCGTGGTGGCCAGGATTTTGTCGAGATGCGTGGACATCGCTTTCAGTATAGATTCCCGTAGGAGAGAACCGGTTCAGCACACTCAGGAGCCCAGACGCAACAAAGCCCCGAAGCGAATCCGGGGCATTTGGGAGTTGCTCCAAAATTTGGTGCCGAAGAGAGGACTTGAACCTCCACACCCTTGCGAGTACATGGACCTGAACCATGCGCGTCTGCCAATTCCGCCACTTCGGCACGGGCATTGCATCTGGAGTAAACCAGATTGGCAGCAAGTTCGAGTCTCGCAAAACAGACCCCAAGTGTCAAGAGACTCCGTCCAGGCAACATGTCGAGTCTCCTCCGAGCGGCCTTCTTGCCTCAAACTTGACGAACAATCTGGCAGAAAAATTTGCAAAAACTTAAGAAACGTCTTGACGGGAGTCAACGTAAGTTGCAATTTACGGTAATACTTACCAAGACGGAGGAGGAAGCATGAAGTCGGCAACTGTGTGGTTTCGCATCTCGGCCGTGATTCTGCTGCTCTTCGCAGTGGGACACACCCTCGGCTTTCTCACCTTCAAGCCGCCGACAGAACAAGGCATGGCGGTGCGGGAAGCGATGACCAATGTCCACTTCCAGGTAGGCGGCAAAATCTTCAGCTACGGCGGCTTTTATCGCGGCTTTGGACTTTCGGCCACCGTCAGCATGCTCTTCGAGGGCTTCATCTGCTGGTTTTTGGGCAGCCTGGCGCGGCGTCATCCGCGGGAAGTCGTCGCCATCGGCTGGGCGCTGATCGTACAGCAGATTGCAGGAATGGTCCTGGCGCTGATGTACTTCGGTGTGCCGCCAACTATCTTCTCTGCCGTCCTGACGGTCTGCATCCTCATGGCGACTGCGCTGGCGTCCAGGAGCGGCAAAGCCTCGATGCAATCTTAACCCTGCAAAAAACAAAGGGCGGACGCAGCATTCCTGCATCCGCCCTTATTTCCCGTGAAAAAGCTAGACCAGCTTGGCGTCCAGCACGATCTCCGTGTTGTTGGCAAAGAGCTTCGAAATCGGGCAGCCTGCCTTGGCATTGGCTGCGGCGGTCTCGAAGGCTTCCTTGGTCGCGCCCGGAACGTCGGCGGTCGTATTCAGCGTGATCTTGGTGATCGAAAAGCCATCGCCGACCTTGGCCAGCGTCACAGCCGCATGGGTCTCGATCTTGGTAGGCGTAAAGCCGGCTCCGCCGAGCTGCGCGCCCAGGGCCATCGAGAAGCAGCTGGCATGAGCCGCCGCGATCAGCTCCTCGGGGGTGGTGCCGCTGTTGGAGCCTTCAAAACGGGTGGCGAAGGAGTAGTTCGCGTTCGACAGAACTCCGGTTGCGGTGCTGATGCTGCCCTTGCCTTCCTTGAGGGAACCTTCCCAGATTGCGCTTGCCTTGCTCGCCATACATTCTCCTTGCCCGTGGTGGGCTGTGATTTTGGCTTTCCAATGTACTTGTGTCCGGCTTGGCGGATCGAAGCGACCGCATCACCGTCCCAGGGTATCTTCCGGCCTTTCCGGCGCGAAAGATAAAGGTGTTGGCTGCGGCGGTTCCGGTGCGGAAGCCGCTGCCCTACTCCATGCTAATCTCTCCGCATGCTTCCAGAGCGTCCTCGGGCATTGGATGCCGACTTTGACCTCAAGATTTCACCGGAATTTTCGCGGCAGGCGGAAAGCCCACGCGTACACGTGCAGCAGATCTGCCCCAACTGCGGCGAAACGCTTTCCGGCCACCACTGCAAGCTGGTCTGCAACCAGTGCGGATACTACCTCAGTTGTTCCGATTACTACTGAGGCGGCAACGAGCGGTCTCGGGGCGCGGCCCGCTCCCTGGCTCAGTCTGCCGCAGCCGGATCGAGCACCGGCGGATTCGGCGTCAGCTCGGGCAGTTTGGCCCGAAGCAGCACCTTGTGCGCCAGGCCGGTGAGAGCCATCCCAGGCAGGTCGTGGAGCCGCACCCAGCTCCGGCTGTCGGATAGAACTGTGAGCGCGTGCGCATCCTCCTCGTGAACCGTGCGGATGCGCACGTAGTAGTTCACCTGCATGATGGAGTGGCGCACCGACATCCGCAGCTCCGCTCCGGCAACCTCGGTGTCGCGCAGGGCAGGCAGCTCCCACATGCCGGGCATCACGGTCTGGTCACTGGAGCGCCGTTCGAGCAGCACTTCGCGGTTCGGGCCCTGGCTGCGGATCACCAACGCAAAAGCGGCATCCTGGCTGCGCATCTTCGCCCGTTTCGGCGTCGGATGTTCGCCGCGCGTCCGGCAGGCCAGCTTGAGCGGGCAGACCAGGCACTTGGGTTTTTGGGGCAGGCAGACGGTAGCGCCAAGCTCCATCATGCCCTGGTTGAAATCGCCGGCCCGCTCCGGGTCCAGCAGCAGATTCGCCAGCTTTCCGGTATTGCGATCCAGCTCCGCGTGGCCGATTCGTGAGTCGCTGCCCCAGCCCGCCAGTCGCTGCACCACCCGCTCCACATTGCCGTCGACCACGGCCACAGGCTCGTCGTAGGCGATGCTGGCGATGGCCGCCGAAGTATAGGCGCCGATGCCGGGCAGCGTGCGCAGGCCTGCTGCGGTGCGCGGTATCAGGCCGTCGTTCTCCAACACCACCACCTTGGCCGTCTTGTGCATCAGGCGCGCGCGGCGATAATAGCCAAGCCCGCTCCACAGCGCCAGCACATCCTCCTCCGAAGCAAAGGCCAGGGCCTCGACGGTAGGAAAATTTCGCATGAAAATCTTGTAACGATCGACGACCGCGGCCACCCTGGTCTGCTGCAGCATAATCTCCGAAACCCAGATGGCGTAGGGATCGCGCGTGCGCCGCCACGGCAGGTCGCGGCGGTTGAGCCGGTACCAGGCCAGGAGCCTCGAACGCAGATCGGCGATCTCCTCGGGATCGAGGACGGGGCGGAATGAATCGTCCTGTTTCAATTCCTGCAAGATTCTCCCAAATAGCCGTATGGCTAGATTCTAGCGGCCGCGTGTGCTTCGGTGTGACTGGCGTTCAGAAAGACCGATTTGGTACCGAAGCGCTGAATGCTTCGTTTCGGTAAAACGGCATCCCCAATTACAAACTTCTGACATACCAAGAGTGGATTCAATGGTAATGTAACTTTGGGAACCATAAGTAACAATTTTAGCGAGCATTGATTGCCTGGCCGCAGCCGCCCGGCGAATTCACTGCGTCTCAGGACAGAAAGTAGTCCACAGGCTTGGAAGCCCTTGTGAATCGGAGAATCCCCTTGAAGACCGCCCATAGGCATCTTTCTCTTATGCTTCTTGCAGCAGGGCTCATCCCCTTTGCTTTCCCGTATTTATCCGCCGGCCAATCTTTCTCCAAATCCGGCGTCCCTGCTTTCGCCTCCAGCTCTCTCAACGCAAGCTCCGCCGACTTGGGCGCAGGCCGCGCTGCCGGCTCCGCGGATCTCGATCCACTCCCCTCGGCTCCGGAACCGGCGGCAACCGGAGACCACTACGAAATCGCCCCTGCCGCCACCTGGCATCAGGCTCCATTCTCCCGCATCGGGATCGGCGCCAACGTCTCACCTCTGGGCATCGGCATCGAAGGCGCGATTGTCCTGAACCACGACTTCGACGGCCGGGTGAATGGCAACTTCTTCAACTACGACACCGGCCGCTTTGAAGTCGATGGCTTCGACGTGGACGCCAAGCTGCACATGGCCTCAGTCGCCGCGGCGCTCGACTGGTACCCCTTCGGCAGCGTCTGGCGCATCAGTCCCGGCGTGATGTTCTATAACGGCAACCAGCTCTCAGGCGTAGGCGATATCACCCCCGGATCGAGCTTCCAATTGGAAAACCAGACCTACTACTCGGCCAACGCCAACCCGGCCACGGGAGTGACCCCTCTGATGGGAACCGGTGCGCTCTCGCTGCATCATCGCAGCACGGCGGCGACAGCAACCTTCGGATTCGGCAAATACATCCCCCGCTCCGACCGGCACTGGTCTTTCCCGTCGGAGTTCGGAGTGGCCTTTACCGGCGCCCCCACCATCAACGTCAACCTGACCGGGTGGGCCTGCCTCGACGCCCGCCAAACCCAATGCAGCAACGTCGCCGACACCACCACTCCCATCGGCAAAGAGTTCAATAACGATCTGCAAGCCCGCTTGAATAGCTGGCAAAAGCAACTGGACAAAGTTACGGTCTACCCGATCTTCTCCTACAGCGTGGTTTACAGCTTCAACATCCGCTAAGTTGCGATCCTCGACATCAACCTATAGCAAAATCACGATAGATGTACCCAAGGCCGAATCCGCAGGTATTGATTTCCTTAAGAAATCAATACCCTGAACAAAGCCTTTCGGGGCACGGTTATCGTGGTTTTGCGCTAAGAATCTGCCCAAAAACTCTTCCCGGAGCACAAAAGTGGGTGCCCCACCTTCGCCACGTCTTTGTTCTTGTGGCTAAGGTGGGATACTTTGTACCTATAGCCTTTTATAGTCTTTCCAATCTGTCCGGCTACGATTCTCGCTGCTGAGTTTTGGCTCCAATCCCAAGTTTCTGAACAGGTTCCAAGGCCGTCAGATGCGGACGGCCTTGGATTTGCTTATTGCGTGAAGCTAAACGCAAAAGAGCCGTCCTCGCGGACGGCTCTTCTGTTCAAAGCGGTTTGGAATTAGTCTCCGGCGACCGGCTCTTCCGTCCGCTGGACAATCGGCTTGGCCGGCGCAATCGCGTCCAGGCGAATCAGGCCCTCGATCGGCTTTTCACCCAGAACATGCTCGCGATAGAGCTTGGCCATGCGAGCGGACTCGGCGTCGGCCTTGATCTTCTCGTCGCGCGCGCGAATCTTCTCTTCGCGGGAGTTCTTGGCAATGCCCAGGTCGTCCAGCGTGTGATTGGCTTCGGCGTTGACGTGGTCCATGTTCAGCTCCAGCTTGTGGCCCTGGTGCGCCATGCCCACCTTCTTGCCGCCGGCGAAGATCTCATGACGCCCGTGCTCCTCGTACCACTTGGTGAGGGTCGCGGTCATGTGCATCTTCTCGATGATGTTGCGCCAGCCCACGCCGGTGTTGTATGCGCAGAAGCTGATCTCGCCTTCCTGCGTCGCGTACGGGATGATGCACTGCTCGGTGCGGCGGAAGTCGTAGTTGAACAGATCCTGGAACCACATGCCTGCGATGAACAGGAAGTTCCAGCGATCCGCGCGCCGCTTCTGGATGTCATTCAGCGTACGGTCGCCCTTGACGCTGCCGTAATCCTTGCCCGATGCGCCAAAGGTCTTGTCCATCTTCTTCATCATGTCGCTGATCTTGAAGTGGGTGGGAGACTTCATCGGATCGTAGTTGCGCAAGAGCGCCAGCGCGATGCCAAACATCGACAGGAACTTGCCGCGAGCCGCGTCGTTGACCTTGGCCACATCGCGGGCCAGACGGTCGGCGTTGAGGAACGCGGTCACCGGAACAGCTTCCTTGGTTTCCTTGTCGATCATCAGCGCCATGCCGATGCCGCAGTTGGGGTGACATCCGCAGGAGAGCTGGCCCCAATCGTTGTTGGGCCCGTGAACATTGTCCGCCCAATCCGAGAAGGTGCTCATGAAGCTGATCGGGAACCAGTCGCGAATCGGCTCGCCCAATCCGGTCTGGTTCTTGACGTCGTGCGCCAGGTGGCTCAGCGTGTAGCGCTGCGCGTGGCGGCGATCGTCCGAGATGTCCTCATCGCGGCCAGTAAACGAAACCGGCTGGAAGCTGAGGAAGCTGATGGTCTTGGGATTGTCGAGCGCGAACTCGACAATGCGGCCGACCTGCTCGTTGTTGATGCCGTTGATGATCGTCGTAACCGGCACGATGTCCACGCCGGCCTCATGCAGATTGGCAATGGCTTGCAACTTCACGTCGAACAGGTTGCCGACCTTGCGGTGCGAGTTTGCAGCGTTGCCGATGCCGTCGAACTGGAGATAGACGTAGCGCAGACCGGCTTCGGCAGCGGCGCGGCAGAGTTCCTTGCTCTTGGCGAACTCAATGCCATTCGAAGCAGCCTGCACGCTGTTGTAGCCAACCTTGCGCGAATAAGCCACCGCGTCGAGGAAGTAAGGCGACAGCGTCGGCTCACCACCTGAGAACTGCACGCTCATCTGGCGGCGCGGCTTGATGGTGATCGCGTTGTCCAGCATGGTCTTGATCTCGTCCCACGTAAGCTCGTGGACAAATCCAACCTGGTTGGCGTCCATGAAGCAGGGATCGCACATCATGTTGCAGCGGTTGGTCAGATCAATCGTGAGAACCGAGCCGCGGCCATGGGTCACAGTCGAGGTGCCATGATTGTGCAGCTTTTCGTCGTTGTGGGCGCGAATATCGCGTCCAGGGAAGCTCTCTTCCAAATGCCGGAAGAAGGCCGTGTCGTGCGACATCAGATCTTCGAAGTGGCCATGCTTGGGGCAATCCTTGACCATCAGGATCTGGCCGTCGCGCTCGATGATCTGAGCCTTGATCTCGCCGACCTTTTCGTTCAGCAAGACTTCGTGCGGCAGTTTGCCGTCCAGAATCTGCTGGCGAATCTCAGGCACGCACTTGGGGCAGAGCGAATCGGTCGAACGCGGCCAGCCAAGGGGCGGCTTCTCCTTCTGCCAGCTCTTGAGCAGCGGCTTGTCGCTCCACTTCGGGGTAATCGACTCGTTGGGATTGATGCTGTTGAGACGCTCGAATACTGCCCACGTGCCCTTGGCTGCGTAGACGACGGCTTTCTCGGCGTATTTGATCGCTTTTGACATCGGCTTCTGCAATCTCCTTGCTGCAAATCTGTTGATGCAACTCTGTGATGCTGCGAATTAGTGAAAATGACTGGATGATCGAACTAAGTCTACTGAACTTCAAGGCAAAATCGATAAAAACATGGCCGTCCGGTCACTGGATGCCAACCCAGTTCGGAATCTGAAACGCCATAACTATGCTACGTCGCCAACCGGCGCAACCCAATGAAACGACAGCGAATGGCAATTTCCGGGGGGTAAGCGGTCTGTCTGGACGCCAAACGGAAGTTGTATTGACAGGCGAGGCGGAGGGCGCTCTCAGTTTTGGCCCGTTCGCGGGTCGAATTTACGTCCCGTTCGACTCTTTATTGGCCACCTGATTGATGATGCGCTGCACGATAACCACCTGCACATGAATATGGCTGGCCACGTCGGGCAGGAACTCGGTAATAAAGTTGCCGATGGGAGCCGTGGCCAGCGCGATTCCGTAGCGCTGCGCCGTAGCTGCGCCGTTCGTCTCCCGGCCCGGAACATACAGGTTGGCAATCTCGTCGTCGATGCCAAAGCCGAGCAGGTCGCCATAATTCAACATGCCCTTGCCGTTATCCCCTTCCGTCCAGACGATCTGGTCGATGGCGTGAAAGATGCGGCGCTTGTAGCTGGCATGTGGCATGCGGTGGTAGTGCGGGTCCTGGTGAACGATCGAAGGAATAAGGAAGGTGCCAAAGAATTCGCCGGTAATGTCCTCAGTGAAGCTGACCCCAACATATTTCTGCCAGCCCATAAATCCCGGCCCGTAAGCCGAGTGAGAGTCGGCGGCCACCGAAATGCCGGCCTCGCCGAGAATGGTGATGATATTGAAGGGATCGATCACGTTCTTGGTCGCCAGCCAGCCCTTTTCCTGGGGTGTGAGCGGCTTGACCTGCGGCCCGTTTTCAAAGCGCATGTACCAGTTGACGATGGGCACCTGGCAAGGCTTGGCGGTGCAGTCGTATTCCTTGTGTGGAGCGCTGGTCTGCCCGCTTGCCTGCGCAGGCTTCGGTGCGTCGGGCAGATTCTGCTGCTGTGCTGGCGAGGCGGGCGCCGGGGTTGCCGGCGTCTGAGCCGCAGGCTGCGAGGAAGACGAAGCAGGCGCTTGGGGCGCGTCCGGCGGCGACTGCGCCTCGGCCCGCCGTTGAGCCGAGACGCAAAGCATGACCATGGAGGCCAGAAGCGCGGCCCTGATCCACCGTTTGACCCGCGGTTTCGAGCCGCGATTTCTCGTCTGCCGCACTCTGGACATAGTTCTCCGTCGTCTCAGGTTCGACGCGTGAACTCAAGAAAAGGTCGCCCGATGCAGCCGATTGACGGAACCAAATAGGTCCGCCCCGACGTAAAGGGTTGACGTAAAGGGTTGATGCTCCCGGCACCTTGTCTTCGCCAGCAGCACTCTGGCCGTTGACGCGGGCCATTTCCGATAGTCAAACTAGAAACGAGGATTTGGAATCATGAACGCCTATGCTTCATCGAACGAGGGATTCGGCCGCCGACTGGAAGATCTGATGGAAAGCGTCGAAGCGGAGATCCGCCAGGCCGTCTCCTACGTGGATCGCGTCATAGTCCCCGAAGTGCGCCGTGAAACAGGCGGAGCCGCGCGAGTCCTGGCTGTCCATCTCGAACGGCTGGCCGACCGGCTTGATCCCCTCCACGCGCGCGACGGGGAAGCCAACGGGAAGCGAGGCCAATGATTCGAGCCGCCGCTGCGACCGGGACCGAACTCCGCAGCGGTTGGCTGCCGCGCCTCGGTCTGGTCTCCGCAGCCGCGCTCACAACCATGGCGCTCGCCGGTTGCAGCCACCATCACAATTCTCAAGTCGCTCAAGCCTCTACCGCGCCTCCTGTCCAGCCCAGCTACCCTCGGCCAGCCGAGCGCACGGCTCCTACGGCACCCGTACCCGCTCCAGCACCGCCCAGCGAAGTCGCGACCGACGATGAGGCCTATGTCGCGACCCATAAGCCCATCTATTCCGAAGAAGGCGTGGCCAGTTGGTATGGCCCTCCGTACCACAATCGCCAGGGCGCCAATGGCAAGGTCTTCGACCAGAACGCAATGACCGCGGCCCATCGCACCCTGCCCATGGGCTCATTGATCGTAGTCACCAACGAAAAGACCGGCCAGTCCGCCACCATGCGCGTCACCGACCGCGGGCCGTTTGTCCAGGGCCGCCTGCTCGATCTCTCCAAGGCTTCCGCCAAAGCCACGGGCGTCTACCTGCCTGGAACCGCGACTGTGCGCGTCGATGTCTACGAGGCCCCGCGCCCCATCGATACGGGAGGCCGCTGGTGCGTGCAAATCGGCGCCTTCGAACACGAACACAAAGCCGAGAAGCTGCGCGACGAGCTCGAACGCAAGTACGACACCGCCCAGGTCATCGACTTCGAAGGCCCCACCGGCTACTGGGTCCGCATTCGCCCGCAAGGCGACAACAAGGAGCAAGCCGAATCCATCGCCCAGCGGCTGCAGCCCGCCGAAGGCAATGCCTACCTCGTCCGCCTCGATTGAAGCTTGGAATCAGGACAGTTCTTCCTCGACAGTTTCGGCAATGGCCGCGGTTTGTGCCGTTCGGCCCACGGACTGCTGCGCCAGCAAATGCCCAGCGCCAACCGCAGCGACGCACAGGACGACTGAAAACGCAGCATTTGCCAGCGCCCTGCCCCACGCTCCCGAGCGCAGAAGATCGAAGGTCTGAAGGCTAAAGGAAGAAAAAGTGGTAAACCCTCCGCACAGACCCACCATCGCGAAGAGACGGAGATTGTCGGAGACGGGATACTTTCCGCTCTGTAGAGTGAGCGTGCCAAAGTAGCCAATCACGAAGGAACCGAGAACATTGATCAGCAGGATTCCAAAGGGAAATTGCATGCTGACAGCCGCCATCCAGCGGGAGATCGCAAAGCGAAAAAGCCCCCCAATGGCGCTGCCGATCATCACCCAGAAATAAGCCATGCGTCTGCCTCGCTTTGCTTCCAAATTCAAAACAATTACTCGGCAGAAGTCATCAGCCGTATCTCATCAAGACAGGGCGGTTTCGGGAGACTTCATTCCCATATGGCTATCGTACAACGCAGCTGCAATGTCTCGTGGCCCCTGCGCCCGCCCGCAATTCTGCAATTCCTTCAAAAATCCGCTCACACACGACGAAGATCGATTAGAATTTGCGCCAGTTCTCGAATGGATATAGGCAGAGTTGAAAAGGGAGGAGTCAATGACCAGCGCGCAATCCAATGTCCGGCAAAACTATTGGGCGATCCTCGTTGCCGGCACAGCCTGCTTTCTGTTTGCAGCAGGCTGGTTTACCGCATTCATGATGCCGTGGCTTGCAGGCACCGGCCGCACAATCGAGGGGTTAAAGGCCACCGGCGTCAGTCCGGCGCTGCAATATGGAACGGCTTATCTAGCCGCCCTGGTGGTCGCCGCCGCCATCTCGCGCCTTACGCAAATGACCGGGGAACAGACGGCGTTGCGAGGCATCAAGGTCGCAGCGCTGCTATGGTTTGGCTTCGTGTTGACCACATGGGCCACCGAATATGTCTATGAAGTTCGTCCACTTAGCCTTCTTGCCATCAACGCAGGTTTTTGGCTGCCCGCGATGATGCTCATGGGCGCCATCGTCGGCGCGTGGAAGAAAAAAGTACCTGCTTAATCCGGCGGCGGATAAAACGGCAGCTTGTCGTTCTTCTCGTTGGCCCGCCGTATCGTCACATCGTCGAAGAGCAGCGCCGGCGCCAGGATCGTCTCCGGCACAGCGCCGTCGTAATTGGCAATGTAAGGCTCCTTGCCCGCAGCCACCACACCCGAACGCAGGGCGCGCTGGTCCAGATCGTCGAGCGTTGCTCCGCGCACCAGCTCGCGCTTGCCGTCGGCACCGATGCGGTAGAGCAGCCTTGGAGTCAGCTCCGGCCCGAGCGTCTCCACGAAATAGACACTCTTCAGCCCGCGATCCTTGGCCAGCGCGATGAGCTTCTGATTCAGCTCCTCCTGCGACAGGCCTTGATGCGCGCTCACATTCAGCACGCTGATCTCAGGCCGCGCGGGACCAGTCAGCGCGGCGCGCCCATGCCCATTCGACTTGGGAAAATCGCGCACCGGCTCGCGCCCAATGAGGTAGTTCTCCAGGCGTCCATCGGCAACCAGCTTCACCGTCTGCGCCGGCACGCCTTCATCGTCGATCTTGTAAGCCCCCACCAGCGCCTTGCCGTTGAAGTGCGTCAGGGTCGGGTCATCGACCACATCCAGAAACTCCGGCAGCACGCGCGCATGGTAGCTCGACGCAAAAGCTCCCTTGGTGCGCGCCTCGGTGCCCAGTTCCGGCCGCACAGCCGTCACCGCCGAGGCCACCAGGTCGTGCACCGCATCCGAAGCGGCATCCGCCGAGAGCAGCACCGGTCCGTGATACTCCTCTTCGACCAGTGGAGCCTTGCGCAAATCCGCGAGAGACGCGATCAGGCTAACCGCATGTTTGTCGAAGGTCTCCTGCGAATCGAGATCGGCCAGGGACAAGCCATTCGAACCGTAGGAGCGATCGAGATGCATGCCATCCGAGGCCTGCGTGCCCACCGCGAAAGACTCTTCATACGAAGTGTTTCCCTTGCGCACGATTGCGCCCTCGCTGCTCACCAGGTACGTGTTCACCGAGCGCGCATGAAAGATCGCCGTCGCGTATTGCACATCGCTGTTCTTGAGCGACGCATCGGTGCGGTAGAGACCGCTGGCTTCCGAGATGCGCTTGACCCATTTGGGTCCATCGATCTGCAAGCGCACCGTGCCTTCAAGCGAAATCACCGGCGTTTCCTGGGAAAAATCGTCCTGCTGCGGCGGAGTCTGCACCTGCTTCAACTGCGCCTGCTTGTGCGCGTAAGCAGACAGCGCTCCCTTGTATGCCTGGTCGGTAGCCTGCCACAGCCCGGCCCGCAGCGCGAGCGGATCGTTATCCAGCGCCGCCAGCTCCACCGAACCGTCGCCGCGCGAGCCCGAGCTGTCGATCTTGTAATCGCCCACGCGAACCGTAACCCGGGCCAGCCGCTGGTGCCGATGCTCCTCGCCAACCGTCGAGCCAAAGTCCGCCTTGGTCTGGTAATCCTCGATGTCTTCAATGCGGTACTGAATGAAGAACGGCTTCTCGAAGCCCTTCAACTGAAGCTGCTCGCGATTGCGATCCATCTCCGCAAGCATGGCTTTCAGCACCGGATCTTTCTCGGCATCGGCGCGAGTTTGTTGAGCCACGGCAACAGTAGTGGAGGCCAAAGCAAGAGCAGCGAGAGAAACAGCGAGGTAAGTTCGAGTCATCAGTTTCCCTTTCCTGCGATCTGGGTCGCGGCAGTTGCTTGAGCGCTGGGATTAGGCAGAATCGGCACGCGTTCGGTGCCCTGCGGCTGGCGCTGCGTTTCCATCTCGGTCAGCAGCATCGCTGGAGCCACAGCGGAAACCGGAATCGAGCCCGACTCCGCGCCGCACTCGCCGTTGAAGACCTCGCTCTTGTCGCCCGTGGCCAGAATGCGCTTCATCGCCGCCAACGGCGTGCCTACAATGCTCACCCCTCGCACCAGCTCATCCGGCCTCCCATCCACATACACCCGGTACACCACCAGCGGAATCACCTGAAAAGCCTGCGGCGAATTACGCGTAGTCACCGCAAACCCCGAAGAAATATCTTCGAAGTAAAGTCCATAAGGCTTGCCCTGCTTCTTGGCTTCCTCGATCAGCATCTTGCGCAGTTCAGCCTCCGGCACAGCCTTGGTCGAGGTCACGATGAGGTTGCCCTGCCTGCCATTGGGAACGCGCCCAGTCTGCCCCCGCCCATGGCCATTGGAGTTCGAAAAGCTGGCGATAGGCAGCCGCGACATCAGGAAGGTTTTCAAAACTCCATCCTGAATCAGATCGACCTTTTTCGCCTTCTGTCCCTCATCGTCGTAGTCGTAGCTTCCGCTAAGCCAGATGTCTCCAAATTTTGTTCGCGTCGGATCGTCGGCCACCGAAAGAAAACTGGGCAGCACCGGCTTGTTCACTTCCTTGGTAAATGTCTGCCCCTCTTCATCGCCGCGCTGGCGCTGCCCTTCCAGCCGATGCCCAAGCACTTCATGAAAGAAGACCGCAGCCGCGCGCCCGGAAAGAATCGCGGGACCATTGAACGGCTCCGTCACCGGAGCCTTGCGCAACTCTTCCAGACTCTTGCCCAGCTCGCGCATCGCCGCTTCCAGCTCCACCTGCTTGGGCAATCCAGCCACAGTTTCGGCCTCAAAGGTCTGCGCGCGGAACAAGTCCATGCCATCGTCCGCGCGACTCACGGCAAACACAATCAACCGCGCCTGTTGGTGCGGATTCGCCAGCCGCGAGCCCTCCGAAGACGCGTAGTAATCCGTCTCGCTCTGCGCGGTCAGCATCACAATGTTCTGGTAAACGTCGGGGTATTCGCGAAAGACCTTGGAGAGCGCGCGAACCCGATCCTCCCACGCAGCCTTATCCACCACCGGCGCGGGAGCCGGCTTGCCCACAAAAACCTGCGGCGACTCAGTCGAAAAATCCCCTGAATTGTCTTCTTCCTTCGCCCGAACCTCAGCCTCCGTCTTCACCCGGAGATAGTTATCCAGCGCCGTGCCGTACCCGCTGTTGGTAGCCAGCCACAGCGAGCGCGACAGTGCCTCGCGGTCGTCGGTAATCGGCAACTGCAGCGTGTTGACCGCAGCGCTGCGGTGCGTCCCGTGGGTGTTGTCCAGTTTGGGATCACCCACCCGCATCTGCACATCCAACACTCGCTGCCGGCTGTCCTCCGAAGTCACCAGCGCTCCATACTGCGCGCGGATGGAAATCGAATTGGCGTCAGCGATCGAATAGCTGAGGAAATACGGCGGCACCTGCTTGTCGCCCTGCTTGCCCAGCGATCCCATGGCGCGGTTCAGCTCCGAGGTCATCGTATCCAGCAAAGGCGGCAGCGGCGTCTGCTGCGCAGGCAGCATCGGAGTCAACAACGTTGGGAGGACGAGCAAGGCACAAAAGCCGGGTACGCGCCGGATAGGGATGCCGCCAGGGAGAAGCCGTTTGGGAACTGCGGAAAAAATGGGTTTCATGAGGTTGAAGGAGAATGGCAAACGAAAAGCCGGTTCTTTCGGCTATTGTCTCAGATAGTGCGGACGAGCGGGGCAGATACGTGATATTCGGCGCGAATCGGTGGTTGCAGGGTGGAAACGGCAGGCTGATCCTTGCTCTGGCGCTGGTCCTTGGACTGGGACTGGCAGCCCTAGGCTCACAGAATCTCTCCGCCCAGTCTCACCCCCCTTCGAATCCGGCGCCCTCCGCGACAGCTCCCACTCAGCCTTATCAACTGGCCCCAGCCAAGCTCGCCCAGGCAACCGCCTTGGGCAAAATCAGAACCTGGATCCACTTTGGCTCGGAGTTATGGGAAGTCGCTATCCTCTGGCTCCTGCTCGCCACCGGAACAGCAACCCGCCTGGGCCAATGGGCCTCCTCCAAAACCAGCCGGAGCTGGCTGCAAACCGCCATCTTCTCAGCCATCCTGGCGGCGCTCGTCTACATCGTCTCCGATCTGCCCGTGCAAGCCATCGGCCACGTCTTCTCGCTCCGCTACGGCATCAGCATCGAAGGCTGGGCCCCATGGCTGCTGGACGAATCCAAGACCCTCGGCCTGACCGTCCTTCTCGAAACGCCCCTGCTCATGCTGGCCCTCGTCCTGATGCGCCGGTCTCCGCGCCGCTATTGGTTCTGGTTCGCAGCGGCCACGGCGCCCATTCTGCTCCTGGTCACATTTCTGCTGCCGCCGCTGATTGAACCACTGTTTTTCGAATTCCAACCGCTGGCCCAATCCCATCCCGCGCTCGTCCATGAACTCCAGCGAGTCGTCGCCCGCACCGGCACCAGCATTCCGCCCGAACGCATGTTCCTCATGAAGGCCAGCGAAAAGAGCAACGGCCTCAACGCCTACGTCAGCGGCCTCGGCTCGTCCAAACGCATCGTCGTCTGGGACACCACCGCCGACCGCATGCCAACCGGCGAAATCCTCTTCACCTTCGCCCACGAAACCGGCCATTACGTGCTCAACCACATCCCCAAAGGATTGGCTCTGGCCGCAATCGGCATGTTCGCGCTCTTCTGGGCCGTAGCCCAATTTGCAGAATCGTTAGTGCGCCGCTTCGGAAACAGATGGCGCATTAACTCCATAGCCAGCCTTCCCGGATTGGCCGTCCTGTTGCTGGCTCTGGCCCTCATTCAGATCGTCACCGAGCCGCTGGAAAACACGATAAGCCGCCACTTCGAACACCAAGCCGACATCTACGGCCAGGAAGCCATGCACGGCCTCGTCCCCGACCCGCAAAAGACCGCCATAGCCGCCTTCAGCAGCCTCGGCGAAGCCTATCTCGACGACCCTAACCCCAACCCGTTGATCGAGTTCTGGACCTACGACCACCCCTCCATCCAGACCCGCGCCAAATTCGCCGCGCAATACGATCCCTGGGCTCCAGGACACACACCGCAATTCTTCGCGAAGTAAGGGTTACACTGAACGAGTTATGAGCTGCCTCTTCTGCAAAATCATCGACGGAAGCATTCCATCCACGCGCGTCTACGAGGACGAGCAATGCATCGCCTTCGCCGACATCAACCCACAGGCGCCAATACATCTACTGGTGATCCCACGCAAGCACATCGTCTCCCTGGCCGAAGCGACCACGGAAGACAGCGCGCTGCTAAGCCATCTCGTATGGACCGCAGCCGAAATCGCCCGCGAAAAGAATCTCGCCGCCGGTTATCGCGTAGTCATCAACATCGGCCCCAACGGCGGCCAAACCGTAGACCACCTGCATCTGCATCTGCTCGGCGGCCGGCACATGACCTGGCCTCCGGGATAGCCGAGATCCACCCAAAAGCAAAGGGCGCTCCCAATCGGAAGCGCCCTTCACTTTTGATCCATCCAGCTCGTGTCCCGAGTCTGAAGTTGTTTTAACAAATGTTGTCATCCTGAGCGAAGTGAAGGATCTGCTGTTCAGCGATTTATGCCGTCGAGGCAACGCTCAATTTCAGCGATGAACTTCAGACTCGGGACACTAGTTACACCGGCTGCGGATAGTAATCTTCTTCCTCTTCCATCCCATACCGCCTCAGCAGGTTGGGCAGGCTCTGCGAGAAGGCCGAGCGCGGCATCACCGTATCGCAGCCGGCCTCGGTAGCCTTCATCTTCAGGTCGCCCTGCAGATGCGAGAGGAAGCCGATAATCGACACTGACTTTTTCAGCTTGGTCCTCAGCTTGGGAATCAGCGTCAGCGGCTTGGCCGCAACGTTGTTCAGGTCAAAAACCAGTAGCGTGGCGCGTTCGTTTTCCGGGGCGTCCGTAATGCGCGCAAGCACATCCTTATCGCCCTTCACGAACTCCACCTTGATGCCCAGCTTGCGCGCCGCCTCCTGGATCTTGGCCAGGAAGAAGAGATCCTCGATAAAGAAGAAAATCTTCGTCGGTGCGTCGGCGGCGATCGTCGGAGCGACAGCTCCGCGCGGCGGCGGAGGATCGTTGTAATAAGCCCCATGCCCATTGCCCTGGAAGGGAATCGTGCTGGGAGGCCCGTCGGCGATGTTGCCATTCGCCACCCGATAGCTGTGGTCCATCGGTCCCACGAACTGGCGCGGCCCCTTTTGCTGCTTCCGCTTCTTGCCGCCACCGGAGCCGCCATTTCCATTGGACCCGTTGATGCTATTGCCCGGCGATGCCTGGAAGCTGGGCTGCTTATCCCGGTCGCGGGGCTTTTTCTTCTTGCGCCCCTGCCCCTGCCCGCCCTGCTGCGGGCGTTGCGCCAGTGGCGGCGCCGGCTGAGCTGGGCCTTGAGGAGCCACGGCTACCGGCGGAGGACCCGACTGGAGTAATCCATTCTGGTTCTGGGCTGCTGCGAGATTGGCCTTGGTCTTGCGGCGGCGTCGGCGGCGCCGATGCCCCTGCGTCTGCCCAGGCACAGGAGCCTGGGTTTGCCCCGCCTCTGAAGGCGGCTGCGTCGATTCTGTCGTCATGCTTGCACTTCCTGGTGCGTTTCCACTAATTCAGGTGCTCTGTACAGCGTTGGCCTGCGCAGGCGCTGCGTTCCCTGTGTTTCCGGCTGTCCATGGCCGCCCGTACTCCCCGTGAGACCATCGGTCTGTCACTCCATCGTTCGAAGCTCCAGACCAAAACGCTCAAAGTAGGACTCACCGGCATAGCCGATGCAGGATAGCCGATATTGCTCAAACCGAGTAGAAGACCCGTATGCCGCATGCCTCGTTGCTGTCATCGGCATTTGTCGGTCTTCGTGACATAGGCCCACGGAAATCGGAAATTCTCCACGATACTCCGCCAGGACCGCCCGAATCTCACTATCTACTGTGTTCTCCCGGAAAACCAGTTTCCGCTGAAGGGTTCGCTCCGACCGTTTGCCTGTGCGAAGAACAGCGTACTTTGGTGTCTCGCAGCCTTCATGCTCTACCCAGCTATCAGTTTCCGTCCCAGGGAGCCTCATGGTCGCTGCGCGATAGGGGCACTTCCGATACTACAGATAAGCTGGGTAGCTGGCAAGATTCCCGGCGCAACGGCAGTTCCATTCCGTTTTCAGCGACAGGTCCCGGTTGCGCATGAGTATTGCAGCAATCACTGGGATTGCGCAAGCGTCGAACCCAACGGTTGTGGAATTCAGTCTCTCAAAACGGGTTATTGTATTGATCCCGTCCGATTCCACCCATCCAACTCGCAAAAACGCCACTCCGGTTGGGAGTGGCGCTCTGTCTTTCGCTGGATACGATCAAAACCGGTTGTCTTGGGCACTGGCCTCCCAAGATTTAGAACCTTGAGGGGTGATTCTATCGACCACCCTCAGGTTTCTCTAGAGTGACTCCGTCTGGGGAACGCTCATTTTGGCGTCCTTCTCATCTTGGAGCCCTCGACTATTGCGGAACCGGATCGGATCACAGTCGCCGCTCATCACTGGCGCTTATCTAATAGCAATCGGCGAACCAATCTTTGTGTTGATTATTTTCTAGCACTTAGACGATGGCTTAATCTGAGAATATTCTAAAAATAGAAGATTTCTCGCCGTTTCCATCCCTGATTTGGAAGCAGACAACCTTTTCCACAGCCTCCGCATAGATTTACCGCTGGCAAACAGCACAAAAGTGCGTCCCTCGTCCCGCCAGCAAAATCCTCCGAATCGGCGTGCCGCAGACCAGGCAAGGCTGGCCGGTTCGCAGATAAACCTTGTGCTCCAACTGGAAGAATCCACGCACCCCGTCGGCATCCACATAGTCCGAAACCGACGATCCACCCAGCTCGATGGCATGGCGCAGCACCTCCTGAATCGCTCCATGCAGCCGCAGCAACTCCTCACGCTTCAATCGCCCAGCCATCCGCCGCGGCCGGATTCCCGCCCGGAAGAGGCTCTCATCGGCATAGATATTGCCCACTCCATGCAGCAACGTCTGGTTCAGCAGCGCGGCCTTGATGGCCAGCCGCCGCCCCCGAAACAGCTCCGCAAAATCCTCCGGCGCAATCGTCAGCGGCTCGCTCCCCGGTCCTTCAAACGCCTGGTCGCGGCTCAACTCCCGGAACTCCAGCCGCCCAAACCGTCGCGGATCGACAAACCGCAGCTCCCGTCCGCTGGCCAGGGTCAGCCGCGCATGAGTATGAGGAGCAACCGGCCCCTCGGGCGTAGTCACCAGCAGCCGCCCGGTCATGCCCAGGTGAACAATCCACTGCGCCGCCGGCTTCCCGGCCACCCCTTGTTCCGGCTTACCCAGGTCGCAGACGATATGCTTGCCCACCCGCCGCACACCCAGAATCGTCTTCCCCTCGAGCCCGCCCGCTTGCTGCACCGGCGGCGTCTTGAACGGCTGAGAATGCGAGCCAAACCAGACCTCGACGATGCGATCTCCGCGCAGGCGCTCGTTGACCCCGCGCGCAATGGTCTCAACCTCAGGCAGTTCAGGCATCTCTCAATCTTAGACCTGCGTCCCGAGTACCTCATTTTGGACGCACAGTTGGAATCCTGGCGAAAGTACCCCCGTCAAAGTTTGTCTCCGTGCGGTTGCGTAGAATTTCCACATCCGAGCGCATAATCATAAGAGCAACAAGCCGCAGACAGAATTTTCTATGGAGGAGAAAATGCGCAATCTGGCAGGCATTTTCATGCTTGGAATTCTACTTTCTGGATCAATCTTCCATTGCCAAGCATTTTCGCAGGTTTCTTGCCCCATAGAGGTGCAAAAGGTCAACCCACTCTCCTACCCTTTGACGGCTGGCTTAGCCGGTTCCGATCAAGACCCTTGGGATCGCTATCTCAGGATTGAGTTCAAGAACATCTCTCCCAAACCGATAATTGGCATTCGTTTCCAGGTAGAGTTCGTTAATTCGCTCGCCGAGGCAAAGCCGTCCGTCTATGTCTATACTTCCGATGAAGTGGTGAAGCCCGGCAAAGTGTCTAAGCCATATTGGGGAGATGGCGTTTACTTTCATGAATATGGATTTTCGATGAGAGCGATTGTCTGGGCCGATAAGATTCGCTTTTCGGATAACAGTTTCTTTGAGGATGATGGAAACCGGATCTGCTCTTTGCGGAAAGAACCGTCGGCGAACGCAACGCCCAGAACTGAAACTCCTTCCGACGATAGCGCAATCATGAGAAATTCAGAGGCTGGAAAGACCTCACCTGCCGCCGCTGCGTTGCTCGCAGAGGAAGGTCACGTATTGAGTCCATCTGAAATGGCTGATCGCGTCCAACATGGGCAGGCATCAAAATGTGCGGTGGTTACATCTCCAGCAGGGGCGAAGATTTGGATTGATGGCGTTGAGGCCGGGATGACGCCAGTAGCTTTTGTTCTCATTCGGCACGGAGACACGCCACGCTCCATCAAGATCACGTTAGATGGCTACAAGACTGTGGAAAAGCAGGTTGTTCCAGACGGGAAGACCATACCCATCGGATTGACGCTTGAACCGAACTAGCCCAGAGCAAGTTCTGGAGCGATTTCGATATAGAGCTTGAAACCTGCCAAAGGCGATAGCATTTTTAACTCCGCAACTCTTTTGGCGAAATCATTGAACGCCAACTCATAAGTGTCCCCGTTGAGCCTTGCCCACGGCTTGTTGCAATTGGGGCAATTCAAAAGAGACTTCGCCAGATCGTTCGCCAAGGGCAGAGACAGGGACGCCCCGCAATGCTTGCAATCGCAACGAAGCGATAGGATGTCATTCATTTCGATGTACTGTTTTGTCTGTGAACTCATTTCGACCGCCTCCCGAGATTCTAAAACCCTATCCGGCTTGGCCTCTCAGCCTTTGCGTAAAGTACATACATCCGGAAATAAATACCCCCTCCCCCCCCGGGTATGTTTCACCCTTTGTTCGCTTTTCGGCAAACGAGGCCGCATTTCCCGTTTATGGAATTGTCCTCGAACGCCTCGCAGGAAGATCTGTAGTTTGTCACCTGGCTTGATGCTGTTCCGATCCAATGCCGGTATATCATTACCAGTGGTGCGGTCTGAAGCTGCCTCATCGGTAACTCACCCGGCCTGAAAGCTTCACCCGGCATCGGTTCTCTTGACCGGACCCGATCGCCCCAGGAAAACGGAATTCATGCGAGCCAAGACAGCAGTAGTGCTCGGCGCCCAATGGGGCGACGAAGGCAAGGGCAAGATTGTGGACGTGCTCAGCGGGCAGTTTGCCGCCGTCGCCCGCTACGCCGGCGGCCATAACGCCGGCCACACCGTCATCATCCAGGGCCAGAAATTCGTCCTCCAGCTCATCCCCTGCGGCGTCCTCCGCCCCAACTGCAGAGGCGTCATCGGCAACGGAGTCGTCCTCGACCCCATCGCCTTCCTCAAGGAAGTCGCCAAGCTCCGCGACCTCGGCGTCGACGTGGACAGTCAGCTCTACGTCTCCAACCGCGCCCAGGTCATCCTGCCCTATCACCGCATGATCGAGCTCGCCGCCGAATCCGCCCCCGGCCGCCAAAAGATCGGCACCACCAGCCGCGGCATCGGGCCGGCCTACGAAGACAAAATGGCCCGCAGCGGCCTGCGCATCGTCGACCTGCTCAACCCGAAGATTCTAAAGTCCCACATCGAGAACGCCTGCCAGGAAAAGAACGCCATCGCCCACGCCCTCTTCGGCAGCGAGCCCATAGACCCCGCCAAAATGTTCGACGAGTACGCCGCCGCCGCCGAACAGGTCCGTCCCTTCGTCACCGACACCGGCAACCTGCTGAACCAGGTCATCGCCAGCGGAGGTAGCGTCATGTTCGAGGGCGCGCAAGGCACCATGCTGGACATCGATCACGGCACCTATCCCTTCGTCACCTCCTCGTCGGCCACAGCCGGAGGCGCAGCCACCGGAACCGGCGTAGGACCGACAGCCATCGGCACCGTGATCGGCGTCACCAAGGCCTATGTCACCCGCGTTGGCGAAGGCCCGTTCCCCACCGAAATCCACGACGACTCGGCCGAAACCCTGCGCGCCCGCGGCAACGAATACGGCGCGGTCACCGGACGCCCCCGCCGCTGCGGCTGGCTCGACATTCCCCTGCTCCGCTACTCCAACCAGGTCAACGGCACCGAGTGGCTCGTCGTCACCAAAATGGACGTTCTAGACGAGTTGGCCGAGATTCCCGTCTGCATCGGCTACGAAATTGACGGCAAATTCACCGACCTCGTTCCCGCCGACGTACAGGGCCTCGAATCCATCGTTCCCCGCTACACCACGCTCAAGGGATGGCAGCAATCCACCGAGGGAATTACGGAATTCGACAACCTGCCAATTGCCGCCCAGGAGTATCTCCGCTTCCAGGAGCGCGAGAGCGGCGCCAAGATCGGCATGGTTTCCACAGGCCCCGATCGCGATCAGACCATGATTTTGCCGGGATTTGCGGATATGCTGGATTCTCTGAAATCGTAGCCGGATCGGGCAACAGGAACGGCGAAGGAAGAGGAACGTACATGGTCAGCTTCACAGTCCGTCTCAAGTTTGCCGCCGAAGAGCGCGCCGAAATCGCCGAAACCCTGCGCCAGCTCGCCGAAGCCTCCCGGAAAGAGCCCGGCTGCGTCAGCTATATCCCTCACCAGGTCGAGGACGATCCCGACACCGTCGTCATTTACGAGCAATACAAAGACGCCAAGGCGCTCGCCGCACACCGCGCCTCCGAACACTTCCAGAAACTGGCCGTCGGCGGCCTCTACCAACGCATGCGCGAGCGGCTCGTCGAGAACCTCACCGCCCTCGTCTAAAAGCCGGCCATCCAGTCCTGCGGATTCCTTTTGACCTGGGGTCGCGTCCAAGGCTACGATTCGTTACGCGCATGGGCACCCACTCTTCCTTCCGAATCGCGATTCTGACCAGCTCCCTGGCCAGCTCTATCCTATTGCTGGCCAGCCCAGCGGCTCCGGGGCAAGCCGCCAAAACACCCATTCCCCGTGCCCAGCGCCACGAATATCACCACGAAATCGATCAGATGGAAGAAGCCTGGCGCGTCGCTATCCTCAAAGCCAACAGCGCTGAGCTCGCTACGCTTCTGGCCGACGATTACACCGGCATTACCGCCAAGGGTGCCATCCAGACCAAAGAGCAGGCAATCGCCAACCTCCGATCGGGAGCATTGCAGCTTGCGACGCTCAACATCTCCGACCGCAAAGTCCGCGTCTATGGGTCCACGGCAGTTGTCACCTCGGTAGCCGAACTGACCGGCGGCAAGAACGACCAGGACGTCACCGGCCGATACCGCTATACGCGCGTCTACGTGCGCAACCCGCAGGGCCAATGGAAGATCGTCAGTTTTGAAGCCAGCCGCATCCAGGAACCCGGCGAGCACAAGTAGGCCGCTTCCCGGCGACTTGACCCCAGGTCAAAACATTCGAAAAATCCAAATGCCCATTCTCAAATTGCGATTCCTATTGGGGTAGATTTAAATATGTTACTAAAGTAACGTTACCTTTATGGGGATTGACATTCTTCCCTAGAAAAGAGTCTCCTTATTGACACCGGGCAAATTCTCATAGGCAAGCCTGCGCTCTCTTCTCTTTTCCGCGCTGGCGAAGCCGTAACAGATGTGCCCAAGGCCCATTGAAGGCCTGTTCAGGGCACGGTGATCGCAGCCTTGCTCATGTCAAATGTGCGTTCCCGCGGCTCTCTGCGAATTTAAGCGGCCCGAATCGGGAAAGAAACGTTCACCCGCATCGAGGGGGTCGACATGAAACGTACCAATCTTGCATTTCTGAAGTTTTTGGCCTTGCTTTTTCTCTTGCCAGGCCTGGGAGGCCTGGTCTTCAGCGCCATGGTCTCCACCGACTACCTGGAAAATCTCCCCAAGTCCCCCGTACCGGGAGAACAGCGGATGACTCCGCGCAATGTACACGGAATCGTTGTCTACCAAACCGTGAAAGAGGATGAGCGGCTTTCCATCATGGAATACACCTCCGTCTCCGTCTTCCTCGTCGGACTGCTGCTGGGAATCGTCTACCTGGAAAAATGGTCCTCATCCCGCCAGACTGAAATGGAATCCGACCTGCTGGAAGAAGCCGAAGCCTGAATTTGCCGGCTTTATAACCTCATAAAGGCCTGTGAGCGTTCTCACGGGCCTTTTCTTCGAGCGTTTTCAGCGCGCCGCCAGCACCGCATCGGCAATCGCCGCGGCCTCAACCGCGGCGCGAACCCGATGCACACGCACAATCGAAGCCCCATGCAGAATGGCGGTCGCCAGCGCCGCAATGCTCGCCGTCTCGCGCGAACTCTCGCTCACCGGCCGATCCGCCTGACCGCGGGCAATCGTCCGGGCCAGAAAAGACTTACGCGAAACTCCCGCCAGCAGCGGCCGTCCCAGCGCCAGCAATTCCGCCTGCCGCGCCAGCAAGCCGTAGTTCTCCTCGAATCGCTTGCCGAACCCATAGCCCGGATCGAGCACCACCGACTCCGGTGAAATGCCCGCATCGCCAGCCGCGCGAAGGCTAGCCGCCAGCCCATCGCGCACCAGCGCCAACCCCGCTTCCGCCGCTAAAGCAGGCTGCGCGCGCCATTCCTCCGGCCGGCCCCGCGTATGCATCAGCACCACGCCGCAGCCTAGCTCCGCACAGGCCGCGGCCATCCGCGAATCCCATGTAAACCCGCTCACATCGTTCACAATCTCCGCGCCCGCAGCCACGGCAGCCCGCGCCGTAGCAGCTTTATAGGTATCGACAGAAACCAGCGTCCCAGGCCGCGCCGTCAGCACCGCCTCCAGCACCGGCAGCAACCGCGCCTGCTCCTGGTCTGCGCTCACAGTTGCGGCTTCCAGATCGCCCGCATGAGAGCCGGGCCGCGTGCTCTCCGCACCCAAATCGAGTAGGTCAGCGCCCTCGTCAAGCAGCCGCAAAGCATGAGCAACAGCCCGTTCCAGTTCCAGATACAGCCCCCCATCGGAGAAGGAATCAGGAGTGAGATTCACCACCCCCATCACCAGCGTCCGCGCACCCACCGGCAAGCTCCGGCTGCGCAGCCGCCATTCCGTCTGGATTCGCCGCCCATCAGGCATAAGACCCGTCACCTCACAATCCTATAAGCCCACCTTGAAACCTCCGCGCTCAAGCTACAATCATCCTCGTTACCAGCACGCAAATCTGAACGTATATTTACCCTTTTGGAGATTGCCGGAATGCCTCTGACCACGCATCGGATGACCCCCTCGAAGTTACTCTGCCTCATCTCCGCAGCCTGCCTCACGCTCGCTTCGCCCTTCGCCTTGAACGCGGCAGACAAAACCAAGTCCGAAAAAGCCAAACCCGCCGCCGAAATCGATCCCTACGCCGAAGTCCAGCCCGCCACCGAAACCCTCGATCTCACCGCCTACCAGCGCATCCGCGACGAAGGCTTCAACCACTCCCACGTCATGGACTTCGCCTACGCCCTCATGGATGGCATCGGCCCTCGTCTTACCGGCTCCCCCAATCTCAAAAAAGCCAACGCGTGGACCCGCGACACCCTCACCAAGATCGGCCTCGAAAACGCGCATCTCGAAGACTGGGGCGAATTCGGCCTCGGCTGGCAGCAGCTCAACACCTGGGCCCGCATGGTCACACCCGATACCGCAGTCCTCATCGTGCAGGCCACGCCGTGGTCGCCTTCGACACCAGGCCCGGTCACCGGCGACGTGACCTACGTCAACATCCAGACCGAAAAGGACATCGACACCTACAAGGGCAAACTCGCCGGCAAAGTCGTCCTCTTCGGCGCCATGCGCGAAGTCCCACCCGTCGACAAAGCCCTCTTCGACCGCTATACCGAAAAAGAACTCGAAGACATTGCCGAATTCCCGGTAAGCGCAGCCGCCGGCGGCATCCCTCCCGAAATGCAAGCCCGCCTCGCCGCCCGCACAGAGCGCCTGCGCCTCATCGACAAGATCGCGCAGTTCTTCGCCGATGAAAAAGTCGCAGCCGTCATCGAGCCCAGCCGCGACGCCAAGAACGGCGGCGGCTCCGGCGGCACCCTCTTCGACGACAACGGAGCCACTCTCGGCCGCACGCCCTACATCGCCAGCAAGGCCGTCAAGATCCCCGTAGCCGTCGCCGCCATCGAGAGCTACGGACGCCTCTATCGCCTCACTCAAGCCCACGTTCCCGTCTCAGTCGAGATCGACGTCGAGACCAAGGTCAACGGCGAACACGAGCACGGCTTCGACACCGTCGCCGAAATCCCAGGCACCGACCCCACGCTCAAAGATCAGGTCGTCATGGTCGGCGGCCATCTCGATAGCTGGATCGCCGGCACCGGAGCCACCGACAACGGCGCAGGCACCGTCGTCGCCATGGAAGTCGTCCGCATCCTCAAAGCCCTCGACCTCCATCCCCGCCGCACCATCCGCATCGCCCTCTGGACCGGCGAAGAAGAAGGCATCTTCGGCTCCAAGGGCTACGTCACAAATCACTTCGGCTCGGCGGCCACATCCACCGCGCCCGACCAGATGCAGCTCCCCGAATTCATGCGCCGCGCAACAGGCCCGCTCACCGTCAAGCCTGAGCAGAAGCTGCTCTCCGGCTACTTCAACATCGACAACGGCACCGGCAAAATCCGCGGCATCTACACCCAGGGCAACTACGCCGTCGCGCCCATCTTCACCCAGTGGATCGCACCTCTGAAAGACCTCGGCGTCACCACCGTCACCAACCGCAACACCGGCGGCACCGACCATCTCAGTTTCGACGCCGTAGGCATCCCGGGCTTCCAGTTCATCCAGGACGACATGGACTACGAAAGCCGCACCCACCACTCCAACGAAGACACAGTAGAGCGCTTGCAGCCCGCCGACCTCAAGCAGATAGCAGTCGTCGAAGCCATCTTCGTCTACAACGCCGCCCAGCGCGATCAGATGCTTCCCCGCAAGCCGATTCCGACTCCCGACCAGGAAGAGCAGAAGCGGAAGGCATTGGAAGTGATGCCTGGCGTGGTCGAACCGGCCGCCAAATAAATCCCGATGCACCCACCGAAAGCCCGCGCGAATCCAACTCCACGCGGGCCTTTCCATCGACAGCTTTTTTGTTTTTCTGTCTGTAACTTC
>Ga0302326_10003559_pt1 | contig 36555 bp, 36 predicted proteins | sample Palsa_T0_3_FD_202264 | JGI IMG/M metagenome (GOLD analysis project Ga0302326, IMG submission 202264) | Peat permafrost microbial communities from Stordalen Mire near Abisko, Sweden - Palsa_T0_3 | ecosystem: Environmental > Terrestrial > Soil > Palsa > Peat permafrost | place: Sweden: Abisko... | reverse complement strand
GCATTGATCGAGAACGACTTGAGCTGGCCGAGGATGTCGGTGAACCAGAAGTTGATGAAGCGTACGTCGCGCTCGGCGACGAGTTCCTTGACGTCTTGCGCTGTGGTCGGTCTGTCGGCCATCTGTTGGTCTCCTGCTCGGTGGCACTCCCCCAACGGTCGGGGTTACCGTCCCTGGCACCCCATTTTGGCGGACTCGCCGCTACCGGCACCCTAGATGATTGAGGCAACTGGCCAGAAGCCGGTTCGCCGGCGGTGCGCGCGGCGATCTGGGGACGGAGTGCTTGGTTAGCGTGGCGAGGTCGGCGAGCGCATCGGCGACTGCAGCTCAGCGATTTGCTCCGGCGGCGCGGCGGCGGCAAACCGGCTCGGCACGCCGCCGCCGTTCTCGAAGGCTCCGTCGCCAAGCCAAGCACGGGCCCAGCGCTTGAGCTCGGCGAGCGCCGGAGCGAGCTCCCGGCCCTTGCGCGTCAGCGCATACTCGACTCGCACCGGTGGGCCCGGGAACACCGTTCGTTCGACCAGGCCGTGCGCTTCGAGCTCCTTGAGGCGATCGGAGAGCATGCGGTCTGATAGAGCCGCGACGGCGCTGGCGATCTGCGAGAAACGCAGCGACCCTGCTTGAACCAGGGTCTCGAGAATCGCGCCGGTCCAACGGCGCCCGATCAGCTCAACTGCGCGGTGATAAAGGGGACAGCACGCGGGAGCCGCGGCTACCCCATCGCTCGCTTCATCGTCCCCGCCATCCGAGGTCTGCTCGTCCAACCGCACGTCGGCTGCCGGCGCCATTGCTCAGCGCCCTCAGGCAGCCCGCAGCGTCCTCGAGTCTTCGGCCGACCCGTCGATCGGGACGTCCCCGGCCACGTTCACCATCGCCGTAAACACCTCTAGCGAAGCGAACGCGATCGCCTCCAGCAGCTGCTCGTCGGTCCAGCCGGCCTCGCGTGCCTCTTCGTGGAGGTGGGCTGGTAGCACACCCTGGCCGTCGAGCGTCGCCTTGAGGTAGCGCAGCAGAGCCGCTTCCTTGGGATCGCCTGACTCGAATTCCCGCGCCTTCGCGACCTCATCGAGGCCGAGACCAGCAGTGCGGGCCGTGCGGCCGTGGAGCGCAATCCCCGGGGCTGAGCCGTACTGCTCCGCCACGGCGAGCGAGATTCGCTCGAACGTACGGACGCTCAACGTGCCGTGGCGCAACTCGGCGCGAAAGCGAGCGTAAGCACGCAACGCAGCGGGCGAACCGGCTAGTACACCAAGGAAGTTCGGCAGCTGCCCGCCAGTCGCGAGCGCGCCGCGCAGAACCGGCATCGAGCCGTCCGGTGCGGTGAGATCGTCGTGGATTTGGAACCTGCTCATCGTCGTCTTCATCGCATCACGCTTTACTCTTTGTTATCGCTTTACATTCTGCTTATAACTTACGATTGGTAAGGATACTAACGTTTCCGCGGCAACGCAAGTACCTCTGACATACGACGCTCGCGACGGCCATTTGTTGCGCGAGCAGTCGGTTAACCCCTCATTCGGGATGGGCACGCCCCTTCCTCTACGGGCAGCCCGCGGCGCCGGCGCCAGCGGCCCGATTACCCCGCCGCGCCGCCCGCGTAGGCGCTAGCGGCCGGCTACGGCGGCTACGAACTGCGCGATATCGGTCGCGTCCTGGCCGCTGTAAAGCGCCGGCGGCATCTGCCCCGCACCGTTGGCAAAGCCGCTGGCAATCGCGGCGAGGACGAGCCCCTCGGACGGGCGCAGGACGTCGAGATCGGGCCCGATTCGCGCCACGGCCTGAACCGCGGCCAGTGTGTGACACGTCGAACAGGTCTTGGCGAACAGCGCACGCCCGTTGGCCTCGGCGGCGGTGAGGGTGATGCCGTCCGGCCCGACTCGCGGCTTGTGCCTGGCATTGTCGAGCGGGACGACAATCGCCGCCGCGATCGCACCCACGAACACCAACGTGATCAGCAGGCGGCGAGCGAACGTCGTGAGCGTTGGCTCGGGGTCCAGGGCGCCGCCGTGGCCGCTTGGCTCTTCGCTGGTCACGATGAGCGAGCTCCGAGACTGACGACGCCACCGAGCGCGTGGGCGATGAACATCACGGCGCGGAAGATATCCGATGGACATGATCTCGGGCGGCGTTGGCCCCTCGTGCCATCGGACGCAGGCGCCGTTTCGCTGCCGGTGTCCTGGTCGGTGGCGCAAAATAGAAAGACCCCGCCGAGGCGGGGTCTTTCGTTAGCGGGCCTGTAAGCCGGATTCTGTCGTGAGCAGCCATCCATCTGAGCGGCCTACCTGGACCTTGGCGGGCAACCTACAAGCGGTCCTGCTTGGCCTTGCATCGGGTGGGGTTTGCCTGGCCGCCGCGTCACCGCGACGCCGGTGCGCTCTTACCGCACCATTTCACCCTTACCGGCACGCAACTCACGTGTGGCCGCGCGCTTAGGCGGTGTCTTTTCTGTGGCACTTTCCCGCGGGTTTCCCCGGGTCGTCGTTAGCGACCACCCTGCCCTGTGATGTCCGGACTTTCCTCGAAGGCGAGCCTCCGCGGCTGCTTAGCCTGCGCGTTCACAGTAGCGCGATCAGGGCCTGACCGCGATCGAATCACCAGCACTGCTGGACACTGGCGAAACGCTAGGCGACGGAGCGCATCACGCCGACGACGCGTCCTAGAATACGCACGTCACGGCTGCGGATTGGCTCCATGTCGTCGTTCTCAGGCTGCAGCCGCACATGGTCGCTCTCGCGGAAGTAACGCTTGACCGTGGCCTCCTCGTCGACCAGCGCGACAACGATGTCGCCGTTCGATGCCTCGTCCTGCGATCGCACGACGACAAGGTCACCCTCGATGATCGCGGCGTTCTGCATCGACTGACCGCGCACGCGCAGCAGGAAAGTTCCATCCTGACCGCCTGCGGCGTCCGGCACCGCAACGTAGTCTTCGATGTTCTCCGCGGCCAAAATGGGCTGGCCGGCTGCCACCGTTCCGAGGACGGGCAGACCGGCGGGCCGCAGGCCATTACGAACCTCGTGAGCTGCCCGGTCGAGCAGTTCGAGCGCGCGCGGCTTGGAGGGATCACGACGGATCAGCCCGGCACGCTCCAGGTTCGCAAGGTGCTGATGCACGGTCGAGGAAGAGGCCAGCCCAACCGCCGCGCCGATGTCGCGCACCGTCGGTGGGTATCCATGGCGCGACAAATAGCGCTTGATGAAGTCGAGGATCTCCTGCTGGCGTTTCGTCAGATTCACCCGGGGCTCCTTCGTACGGGTTGCATGGCAGCGAACACCTGTTCGTCACCTTAGCGTCCGTCGATGACGGAATCAAGCGCCTATACTCGCCTGCTCCCCGCGCCCGTGGCGGAATTGGTAGACGCGCAAGGTTGAGGGCCTTGTGAGCGCTTAGCTCGTGGTGGTTCGAGTCCACTCGGGCGCATGGGAAAGTCCTGCAGAAGGGGCTGTTGCGCAAAGGTCGCCGCGCGGCGAGCTTTGTCGTTGAAGGGGGAGCGGCCGCTCGCGGGATTTGCGTTTTGGACGTGCGCGTCGGCTCAGGTGGTGAGCATCGCTCTGTGGAGCTTGAGCAGGTTGTGGGTCGCTGCGATCAGGCGCCACTCCTCTTGACAGGCGGCTAACCCTCGTCTGTGGAAACGGCGGATCCCGCGGTTGAACTTCGTGTTCGCGAAGACAGTCTCGATCATGTGCTGACGACGGGTGTAGAGCGCCTTGCCATCCGGGGTTTCTAAGAGCCGGTCGATCCGCTCGGCTTCAGGTCCCTGCTTCGGAGACAGTTTCCTGGCTTTGGTCCTGGACGCTGAGCGGGTCGGAACGATCACCTGCATCCCCTCGTCGCCCAAGGTAGTGATGTGCGCGTTGTTCCAGTAGCCGCCGTCGGCCAGCACCGTCCCGATCCGCTCGTGGCAGCCGGCCGCAGCGAGCGTGTCAACGGCCTGGCGGATCATCGGCTCAAGTTGCCCGGAATCGTTGGACTGCTGCGTGATGTCCGCCGCCACGATGATCTGTCCGCTGGTGGCGACGGCCTGCGCGTTGTAGCCCTGCACCGGCTGGCGTGTTTCACGCGCGATTACTCTGGAATCGGGATCAGTCACGTTGATCGTGCGCTTGCTCAGACCATCAGGATCTGGTCGGAACGGCTTGCGGCCGCCGAGCTTGCGGCCATGCTCGGCCTCCCACTCAACCCGCCATCGCAGATTCTCCTCATAGGCAACCTGCGCCTTGGCCTGCTCGGCCTCGAGCTCCTCACGGCAGCGACGCAACCTGGCAAGCCTCGAGCGGCGATCGATCAGCTCGGCCGGAAGCTCGTCACCCCGCGCACCGCCATAGAGCTCGTCCTCGCGGGCGTCGACCTCCGCCGCCTCGCCAAGCATCCGCTCGACCTCCTGGCGGATCGACTCATGCGAACGGGTCGCCTCCCGCGAAGCGTCAGCACTGATCGCAGTGCCATCCAGCGCGACAACCCCGACCGACACTAACCCCGCCCGGGCGCACAACCCGAGGATCTGCGTGAACATCCGGCTCAGCGCCGCCCCATGCCGGACCCGGAACCGCGCGATCGTAGTGTGATCCGGCACCCGGTTCGAGCAGATCACCCGCGTCGGAACATCCTCCCGGCAACGCCGCTCGATCGCTCGCGCTGACCGTTCTCCGCACGCATAGCTGTAGAGCAACAACGCGACCATCATCGCCGGATCATGCGCTGCGCGCCCGTGCCCGTCAGCCCGGTAGGCGGCATAGAACTCCAACAAATCCATCGTCTCCACGGCGTCCAGCACGAACCACACGACGTGCTCCTCGCCAAGCCAGTCCCGCAAGCTCGGCCGAAGCAACAGATCCTGCTCCCGGTCACACGGCAAGAAATTCTGAGCCACGACCGCCAGTCTTAACCCAACCCCGGACACAACAAGCCCGCTCGCGCGGGCTTTATGCAACAGCCCCAGAACAGCCCTTTTCGGCTGTTGGACTCGGCGTCCGCTCAACGCCGTGAGAACAGTCGTGAGAACAGTTGCCAAGCACGTCCTAGCTGCTCGCCTTCAAAAGCGTTGAGCATCGCCCGGGGCTACTTCGGATAACGGGCGACCTGATCTTGTCCGCGACAGGGCGTGTGTATCCGCACGCCTAGTGTAGGTGTATCCTAGTCGTGTGGTTACGGCGACGACGAAGCGAACCAACATCAATCTCGATAAGCGTCTCGTTGACGAGGCGGCGGCCGTGCTGGGTACCGTCCAGACGACGGAGACCGTCCATGCAGCGCTGCGCGAGGTCGTTGACCGTGCGGCGCGCAAGCGCCTCGCCGCACAGGAGTTCGCTGGGCTGACGCCCGAAGCGTTGGCCGCTCTGCGCAAGCCACGCAAGTTCGCGTAGGTGGAGCTGGCCGACACCAGCGCATGGAGCTGGACGCGAGTTGTCGGCGGGGAGATCCGTGAAGCGTTCGACGAAGCGATCATCAATGGCGAGATCGCGACCTGCGACATGGTCAGATTGGAGCTGCTCTACAGCACCCAGACTGCCCGCGAGTTCGAAGCCCTGCGCGGCGACCTCGCGGCTTTGCCTGACTGCCCGATCGGCACGACGCAGTGGGACCGCGCGCTCGAGATCTACGAGGCGCTTGCGCGCAAGGCCGGTCTCCACCACCGCGCGGTCAAGCACCCCGATCTCCTGATCGCCGCCGCTGCCGAAGCTGCTGGCGTGCCCGTGGTCCACTACGACGAGGATTACGACCTAATCGCACAGGTCACCGGCCAGCAAGCCCGCTGGCTCGCCCCACGCGGATCACTGACCACCTAACACGACCCACGCGACCACTCCTGCGCCAACGCGGTCACGCACGAGCCCTCCAGCTGAAGTCACCGCTGGAGCGACGGATGAAAGCCAGATCGTCGGCGCTACTCGTCCTCGGTGCAAGCAGGAGCGCGCGACGACGCGAGCGCATGAGGATGAGGAGCACGACCGCTGCCTTCGCGCGACCTTGTCACACACGGTCGCTGGTGAGAATCTCACGCCTCAGCAGCGAGCGGACCGTCGGTCGCGGCCGGCCTCAGCCGCCGACGCGCCCTTTCGCGCTCTCGCCGATCGCCACCGGCTCGAGCACCGTTACCTCGACCGGCCGGTCCACCAGCGCCGCGAGCACCGGCCCGAACTCCGCCATCGTCGCGCTCTGGCGGTGCTCGGCGAAGGCATCGTCCGACGCAAACGACTCGACCATCACTACCGTCCCGGCGCCCTCGTCGGCCACCGTGTGCACTGCGTAGCGTAGACACCCCGGCTCCTCGGCCTGGACCCTCGGTGCGAGCACGGCTAACACGTCGAGCAGCTCCGCCAGGCGCCCGTCCTTGGCAACGAACCTCGCGATCAACACTACCTCGGCCATCGGCTCCCGCGAGTCTACGTGGCGCCGAACGATGGGGGTCCGGGAGCAGGGGCTGGATCGTCCCGTCGCGCGTACGTGTTCAGATGAGGATCCGCTCGTCGTCGAACACGGCGACGAGCTCGAGCTTTCCGCCCAGCGCGTCGACGTAGTTCGCGACGGTCGAGAGTCGCGGGTCGGCACCACGTTCGAGCTGAGAAATGTTCGATTGCGACACGGAGAGGCGTTTCGCGATTGTAGTTTGGCTCGCCTTGCGGTGTTTGCGCAGCGCCGCGAGCCGCAGCTCGGCCTCGAGGATCTCGCGCTCTGCCGCAATGCGCGGCTCGTCACCGGGCTTGAGTGCTCGCTTGCGAACGGTGCTCCACGGGGTGGTCTTGTTCTTCGTCTTCGTCATCAGAGGTTCTCCAGGTGTGCGTCGTAGAGGTCGTCGGCAATCGGGATGTTCTCGGTGTACCAGCGGGTCCACTGCCCGGTCTTGTCGCCTCCAATGAGAAGGATCGCTTGGCGTTCCGGGTCGAACGCGAACAGGACACGGATGTTGCCGCCGGTAGACCGGAGCTCTTTCATATTGTGGTGGCGACTGGTTTTCACTCGATCGACGACGGGCCGGCCGAGCGTCGGTCCGACCTCCTCCAGTTTGTCGATGGCCGCGATGATCTGAACGCGTCCCGCGTCGTCAAGCTCCTCAAGCAGCCAGCGCTCGACTCGCTCGGTCAGCAAGATCTCCCACGCCACGACAGAACTATAAGCTAACCCTAATTAGAAGTCAAAACTTATGCTTCTGGGCGACGGGCGAATCCGGTAGCGGGCCCGCGCTGTTCCTAACGCGTGCGAAGGCAGTGTGTCGTGAGGTTGACGGAGCGCATGACGCCAACGATAATAGCTTCAATGGTGATGGGATCGTCCGCTGCGCCACACAGTCGCTTACACCCTCTGCTTGCTGGCCTGTTCGAGGAGGCTCGCCGGTTCCAGCGTCGTCGGCGCCGTCAGTATGTGGTACTGCTCGTGCTCGTAGCGTGCGTTGCGGCTGGGGGTGTTGTGCTGTTTGATCGTGGCGACGGCGGGGGCGCTACGAGTGGCATTAGGTCTGGCTTGCCGCCGCGGGTCGCTTTGGTGTCGCGGATGCTGCCGGCGCTCGGCCAGTCTCCCTGGCTTTCGGTCGCCGGGAGGCGTTTGATCGTGTCCGACACGGACCAGATGTCGTTCGCGCGCGGGCGCGTGCAGGGGACCTGCGCCGCGGCGAGCGTTGATCCGCTGACTCTTCGTGTGATCTTGGTCGCGCGCGGGAGCTGTGGCGATCCGGCGGTGTTTGGTGAGCACGTGATGCCGATTGTGTACGCACCGAGTCTGCGAAACCACCCCGGGTGGGGGACGAATGCGCTTGCCATGCGGATCGCGACGGTTGACCGGGCAGCACCGGTGGGCTACCGGCTCGGGCCGGTCATCGTGACCTATCCAGACGGTTCGGATACCCGCGCCGAGACGATTCAGGGCGACGGTTCACTATGGGTCTACGCACCGATGACCGGTCCGCGGGCCAAGCTGGGCGAGCTGCTACGCGTCTCCGAGACGACTGGCCGCGTCGTGGAGCGTTGGACGATGCCGTCAATCGTGAGGGCGCTACTCGCAACCGATGCAAACGGGCTTTGGGTTGCTCCCTCGACCGAATCGGGATGGCCACAGGGCGCCTCGCGCTCAGATCAGACTGCGGTCGAGTCGCTGTATCGCGTGGCACCCGGCATGCGCTCGCCGGAGCGCGTGTTTGACGTCGGGCCGGACGGTGGGCGTTGGCTTGTAGCCAACGACCAAAGCGTCTGGCTTGATGTCGGCCGGCCGAGCGCCGTGCCCGCGCTCTGGCGCTTCGATGGCCCAACCGCCACGCCGACCATCCGCGCCGCGGCAACGCTGGGTGGGATCAGACAATGCGGCGATCTCGGAGAGGGATCCGCCACTGTCCTCGGCAGTGCGAACGGGATCTACTGCGTCGGCAACCCGGGACCGCAAAGCCAAGGCGTCTACTGGCTCGGCTCAGCTGGCGGGCGCAGCACGGTCGTCGCGAGCGTGTCTACCACCGTCCGCTACGAATCCATGGACAACGCGGTCACCTACCAGGGCTCCTACTACTTCATCGACCCGCCAACGTCTGCCGCCGTCTCCCCTTCCCCTGAAGGCTCGATCGGCCAGGCAACGTCGGGCGGGCAGCCGGCGACCCTCTACCGCGTCGCGCCCCGCTAGCGAATGAGCCTCGCCGCCGACACGAAAGCCGCGCCGCAGTCTTCGTTCAGCGCTGTCGACCGTTCCGACCCTACGCTCCTGCACGAGCAGGTCGCCGGCGAGATCCGCCGCGCGATCAGCAACGGCGAAGCCAAGCCAGGCGAACGTATCCCACAAGCCCGCGACCTCGCCACGGTACTCGGCGTGAACACCAACACCGTCCTACGAGCACTGAGACTGCTGCGCGACGAAGGGCTCCTGGAGATGGGTCGCGGTCGCGCCATCACCGTCACCGGCACACCCGACCAAGGAGCCGTCATCGCAAAGGTCAAAGAACTCGTCGACCTCGGACGCCACCACGGCTACCGCCGCGACGAACTCATCGCGATGATCCAACGCGCAACCTGACCGTGGGCACTGTGCGTGGTAGGAGGCGCGGGATCGGTGCAACCGACACGCCCCGCTATCGCCTACGGCTCTGCTGGGCGAAAGCGGGAGTGAGTCGAGGCGGCGCTCCCTCTTCCTCCGAGGCTGGGCCCCTGCGCTTGCCGCCGAACGCAAGCTGGCGATTGAGAGCGGAGGGCGCTCGGATAGTCTCGACGCTCACGCCCTTCAGGTGGCTTGGCGGCGCGCGGCTAGAGTAGGTCTGGTGCTCGCACTGTCGCGCATGGACGAGGAATAAACGCGATTCGAATGGCGCCCACGGCCTTGACGGCTTCTTCGCCCACGCCGGCGTGATTGTTCTCTATGACACGGACTGCGGCTTTTGCCGCTGGGCAATGGCTTGGGCCGTGAGGCGCGACCATCACCATGTGCTTGTGACTGTGCCGATTCAGTCCCCGCTCGGTTCCGAACTACTGGCGGACATCGATCTGCGCGAGCGTCTTCGCTCGGCTCACGTTGTTGGGGACGATGGCCGCCGTCGTTCGGCTGGTGCCGCCGCCGCTGAAGTGTTGGGGGTGCTGCCCCGGACGCAAGGACTGGCTCGACTGGCCCATCGCTTGCCCAGCACTACCGCGCTGCTCTATCGCGTGGTTGCAAAGCGCCGTAGCGGCTTCGGCCGTCTCGTTAGCAACAAGGCTCGACTGCGCGCGGATCGCCTGCTCCAGACCACGAGCGTTACCACCGCAACCCAACTCGAAGTCAGGTCGCGATCCCCGACCTAACGCGCTCCGGCGACGTGCTGACCTACCGACGCTGGCAGGGGCGCCCATTCCAACCCCGTTCGATCTGTCTCATCAGGGCGGGGCATACAACGCGATGTCGGAAAGAGGCAACAGGGAAGCCACAAAGAGGACCGCGCGCTCCCGCTCTCGCCACGACGGGTAACGGCGCGAACGCACTCCCCACCCAAGGAGTCAAAGATCGGCGCCCTCGCGACGGCCTAGCACGCCGGAATGTCGGGCAGCCCGCCGGTGGCTAAAACGGCGGACTGCCCGATTTGCGCTGTAGAGCGGGAGACTCACGTGCCGCAGTCGGCGAAATGGGCATCCCTCAGCCTCGACTTCAGGTTGATAGCCGCCTGGGTCGTCCGATGCCCTGGAACGTTCTGGGGGTGAACAGAATCTGGTGGTAGAACGCCTCGTAGCTTGCCCCGAGTTCGTTAGACCAGCGCTGCCGCAGGCCTGCGAACCGCGCAGCCGTGCCAGCAGGAGGCGACTTGCTCCCAGCAGCAGACGGGTCCCAAACGCGAACCATCGCGCTTGACATCGACCGCCCCGCACGCCCCTGAAGAGAGCCGTGACAGCCGGTTGCGGCTGTGCAACCGCCGCCGCGCCTGAGAGCCTTTGCCTGGTTGTTTTCGCTCCGCCACCCGCCGAAGCGCGCCGTCGCGTGTCTGCTGATCGCCCTGCTCGCTGGCATCGCGAGTGCACGCGCGCAATCCCCACCACCCGAGAACCAGCCGAGCGGACCGGCGCCCAGCCAGCTCGCTGCGCAAGTGGACACGCTCGTCGCCGCCAGCGTCAGCCAATGGGTCGGCCACGAGCTCAAGAACGGCTCGCTGGGGGATCCCGTGCTCGGGCCTGTGGCGGGCAGCTACGGCGTCTCGATGATCGGCCAGGCGATGGTCGAGCAGGGCGTGAGCACCGACAGCGCTGCGCTGATCGCGGATGGCCTGCGCGCCGAGCGCGCCGAGGTCTCTCATCCGAACGACGGCAGCTTCGAGCTGCTGAGCCTCAGCGACGCCTACGCGTTCGACAAGGCGCGCCTCACCGGCAATCCCGCGTGGCATAGAGCGCGCACTCGCATCGAGGCCTTCCTGCGCTCGCACAAGCAGCTGTTTTCTGAGCAGGGCGGGTGCTTCCTGAGTGCGGGCTGCTACGACAACCTCAAGCTCGTCGCCGCCGTGGCCGATCTCGCCCTGCTCGGGGCCGGCATCAACCACGCGCGGCACGAAACGCTGCTGAGCGACCCGACCGCGCTGCGCAAGAGCGCCCTTGGCTGGCTGCGGATGGCGGCGCGAAACACCGGCTCTGACGCAACGCGTAAGGGTGCGACCGCCTACTCGCAGGCGGGCATCCTCAGCGACCCTGCGCAGAACCCGCTTGCCTACCACGCGCTCTCGACGATGATGCTCGGCCGGGCCGTTCTGGCGCTCGGCGCCAACACGCCAGCGGCGGTGCGGGCCGCCTTCTGGCGCGCCGTCGGCGCGCTGATTGGCTTGCTGGCTCCGGATGGCGACAGCGCCTACATCGGGCGCGGTCAAGGCCAGGTGTGGACCGTCGGAAGCACGATCGACGCGCTCGCGATCGCCGCCCAGCTAACCGATAACGCGACCTGGCGTGGCCGCTACCTCGCCGGCGTCGCGCTCGAACTGGGACGACTCGAAACGCTTTACCCCACAAGCGGCTGGGGCTTTCCGCTGGTACCGCGGCTCGCCAACGATCCCGGGCCGCAGAGCTACAAGGGCATCGACGAGTACGCGAACACAGTCGAATACGACGGCCTGACGCTGTGGGCGCTGCAGGACGCAGCCGCTCGTCTGGCCACCACGCCGGCCGCTCCGGCAGAAACCGTGCCGAGTCAAACCAACGGTGTGTTCGTCGATCCCTCGCACACGCAATTCGCGGCGGTCACAGACGAAAACCTGTGGTTTGCCATCCACGGAACCAACAGCAACCCCGGCGACGCGCGCTATGGCTTTGGTCTCGTCGCCGCCGAGCTGCAAACCGCTAGCGGCTGGCAGCCGGCGCTGCCACAGCGACCTTTGACCTCGAAGCCGACAACGGGCGGCCTCACGCTGCTGAAACGCGGCAGGACGCTCTACCCGATCGGCGATCACATCAGCGCCACGAGCGGCGGCGTCGTGACGATTCGCGGACGCTGGAGCTCAGGGCGGCTGACCCTCGATCCCCGCACCGTTTGGACCTACCGGCCGACGCCCGCCGATGGCGTCACGCTGTCCTTCGAAGCCCCCGCGGACTCGGCCTACCAGCTCCAAGTCTGGTACGACAGCGGCGCCCGGGTGAGCACCAACAGCCATGGCATGAGCGTCACCGAGCCGAATGGACTGACGCAGACCTACTCGCTGAATGCGCACGTCGTCATCAGCAAGACCGCCAACTACAGCTCGGCGTACGCAACCGATCTGCACAGCCGGCTCATCACATTGCCCTCGACACGCGGTCCACGGCTGATCAGCTACACCACCGTCCTCGGGTACGCAGCTCCAGCGGTCGGCCCGACCGGCGCCAGCGGCTCTACGGGAGCGACAGGCGCAACCGGCGACAGCGACCCGACCGGCGACACGGACCCAACCGGCGCGAGCGGTTCGACAGACGCCACAGACGCGACCGCCGCGATCCAGATCGCCAACACGGGCACCGTCGATCCGCCGAGCTGCCCGGTGAACCCCTGCGTGGTGATTTCGAAGACGACCGCGCTCCAGGTCAAGGACGGCAGCACGCTGCAGCCGTTCGCAATCAAGCGCGCCGGTCGGATCACGGCCTGGTCAGTAACCCTGGGGCTCCCAAGCAGCGGCCAGATCCACTACTTCGACACCAGCGAGGGAGGCACGGCGCGCGCCGCCTTGGCAGTGCTGCGCAATGTCCGCGGCCTTGACTACAGGCTGATCGCCGAAAGCCCGATCGTGCGCGTGCAGCCCTACTTCGGCAAGACGCTAGAGCTGACGTTGAGCGCGGCGATCCCGGTCATCAAGGGCGACGTGCTGGCGCTCGCGGTGCCGACCTGGCTGCCCGCGCTCGCGCTCAACTACCCGCCCGTGACATCGTGGCGGGCGAGCCGCAGCGCGTCGCGCTGCAAGGACGTGACCGCTCAGTCGAGCCAGAGCGTGATCGGTTCGAGCGTCGAGTACGCCTGCCTGTATCAAACGGCGCTCATAACGTTCAGCGCGACCGAAGTCGCGCGTTGAGGAGCCGCCGCGGCGCCGTCGGCGTAGCGCGCGCTAGCGGCGCGCCTGGCGTCCGCGGCGCTCGAGCGTGCCGAAGATCAGATCCCACCACGGCGCGCTGATGCCGTAGCCACGCGAATCGTCCTCGAAGTGGTGGCGCATGTGCAGCTCGCGCAAGCGGCGCTCCAAGGGGTTGCGCGAATGCAGGTGGTGATGAAGCGCGTAGTGCAGCATGTCGTAGAACAGGTAGCCGGCGAGAAACCCGGCGCCGACCGCCCAGGCGAGCGGCGTCCCGACGACGACGATGAAGAGGCCGAGAAACAGCGCCGCCAGCGGCACTGACACGGCCGGCGGCATCACTAGGCGCAGCGGATCGTTGGGGTGGTCGTGGTGGACACCGTGGACCATCCAGTGCAAGCGCGCGCCGACCCCTTCCTCCGGCTCGAAGTGGAACACGACGCGATGGATCCAGTACTCGCAGAAGGTCCAGAAGAGGTAGCCGGAGGCGGCGGCAATCGCAAAGCTCCCAGCCCCCAGGCGCGCTGCGCCAGAGACGGCTAGCACGGCGATGACGGGAACGAAGATCAGCGGTGGGACCATCGGATGCACGCGCGACAGCCGATCCAACCAAGGCCAGCGGAACATCGGCGGCGAGGCACGGAGGATCTCGGTGCGCGGACCCCCACGGGGCTGGTCGGCAGCCGGGCTGTCGAGCGAAACGTCGTGCACTGCCTGCTCCTCGTTGAGATTCGAGTGTGTGCACCACCTTTATATCGCCTCCGCGTCGGCGCTTCGCCACATGCTCGTCAGCGACGCGCCACAGGCACTACGCTGGCCGGCAATGGCTTCCCTCGATGTGGCGGTTCTCGACGACTACCAGGGGCTTGCGCGCGACTACGGTCCGTGGGAGCGACTCGCCAGCCAGGTGCAACTCCACAGCTTCAGCGACCACATCGATGATGACGACGAGCTGGTGGCGCGGCTCGAACCGTTCGCGGTGATCGTCGCGATGCGCGAGCGCACTCCTTTCTCCAAAGCCCGCCTCGAACGCCTGCCGCGGCTGCGACTGCTCGTCACGACCGGCATGGGCAATGCGGCGATCGACGTTGACGCAGCGGCGCAACGCGGCGTCCTGGTCAGCGGTACCGGTATCGGCATGTCCTCGACCGGCGAGCTCGCCTGGGGGCTGATACTCGCGCTGACGCGGCGGATCTGCGAGGAGGACGCCAACCTGCGAGCCGGCGGCTGGCAGCGGACGATCGGTCCCGAGCTGGCCGGGCGGACGCTCGGCCTGATCGGGCTCGGCCGCCTCGGCACCCAGGTCGCGGGCTACGGGGCGGCATTCGCGATGGAGGTGATCGCCTGGAGCGAGAACCTCGACCGGGCGTACGCGGCGGCGCTGGGCGTGCAGGCTGTCGCCAAGGAAGAGCTCCTGGCGCGCGCCGACATCGTCTCGATCCACACGCGCCTGAGCGGGCGCACGCGGGGGCTGATCGGGGCACGCGAGCTGGCGCGGATGCAGCCGAGCGCCTACCTGATCAACACCTCGCGCGGAGCGATCGTCGACGAGCAGGCGTTGGTCGCAGCGCTGCATGCGGGACAGATCGCCGGCGCCGCGCTTGACGTGTTCGATCGCGAGCCATTGGCCTCCGACGATCCGCTGCGCTCGGCGCCGAACACCGTGCTCACGCCACATATCGGCTACGTCGCAGAGGACAGCTATCGCGGCTTCTACAACGACATCGTCGCCGACATCGAGGCTTGGCTCGCCGGCTCGCCGATTCGCGTGCTGGGTGGCTGAGCGAGCGCCGGCTAGCTCGCCTGGGAGCCGCCGGAGCCCGGATAGCGCACGAGCGACTCGCGTACTCGCGCCGCCTGGGCCCGAGCCCGCTCGCGCGAGTCGTTCACGTCGTCGCGCGCTTGGATCGCGACATCCTCGGCGGTTTCCGGTTCCGTGTCGTTGTCATCCGCCATTACCGACGACATCGCTCCCCTCCGATCAAACATTACTTTCAGTGTATGCCAGCAGATCGATCGGATGCGCCGACGCAGCGCGAGCGAGCCTGAGGGCTGGCCAACTAGACGGCGGCGGGCTCGGCGAACGCGCCGGAGGCGGCGTTGGCAGGCTCCGCGCGCGCAGAGGCGAGCACCGGGCCGAGCCTACTGAGCAGCGGCAGCGCGCACAGGCCGACGACGGCGAGCAGCAGGAAGGCCGGGGTCGGGTGATGGACCACAAGCTGCACGGCGAGCGCGACGACCAGGCCGCCGAGCTGTCCCGATAGCCAGAGCAGCGCCGTGACGGTGCCCGCCGCGGTGCCGGCGCGGCGCTCACTGAGCTCGAGGATCACCGGCAGATCGGTGAGCAGCAACAGGCCCATCGGAACGAGGACGAGCGCATCGAGCCAGACGGCGTGCAGAAACGCGAGCAGCACGCCGCCGAGCACGACGGCAAACACGGAGGCGGCGATCATCGTGCGCTCGGCGCCACGGCGGACGAGCAGCGGTGGTAGCAGTGCGGCGCCGATCGCGCCGGCGAGCACCATCGCCACGAGCAGACCGCCGGCCGTGTTGGCCGAGATGCGATAGTGATGCAGCAGCGCCTGTAGCCAGGTGGTCAGCGCGATGAAGGCACCGAAGCCGAGGAACAGCAGTCCGCTCATCACACGCACGCCGGGGTCGGCCCAGACCGAGCGCAGACCGGCGACGCCGACCGCGACGAGCTCGTCGCTGGGTTCACCGGTCCCGCGATGGCGAAGCTGGCTGCACAGCGCGATCGCGGCGAGCAGCGCGAACGCCGCCTGCACGATCAGCAGCGTCGTGATCTGTGCGCCGCCGAGGACGGTGCCGAGCACCAGGGCGAGCAGCATGCCGCCAAAGATCCCCGCCGAGCCGACAGCGATCCCGTGCGGGCGCAGCTCCACCGGGAGGTACTCGGCCGCTACCTTGGTGACGGCGTTCAGCACCAGCGGCTGAGCGACCGCGACGAGCAACTGCCCGGCGAGCGCCCAGGAATAGTCCGCGGCCACGAGCCGCACCAGCGCACCTAACGCGGTCAGCCCGGCACCGATCGCGAGCCAGCGGTGGAACGAGCGATCGAGCAAGCGACCGGCCGGGATCGCGAGCACGACATAGAGCAGTGGGAAGATCAAGTCGAGCCAGCCGATCGCTGTCTCTGACACGTGGTAGTGATGCGCGGAGGCCGTCGTCAGCGGCGCATAGGTGAGCCACAACAGCTGCGTTGCAGCGGCGAGCAGCGCGTAGGCAGCGACCGGCCCCCAGCGCCGCGCGCCATCGTCCTGGGCCACTGGCCGAGCTGCGTTCACGACGCGGCGATGCTACACCTGTGCCGCCGCGATCGTGCGAGTTCGCTAGCCTGCTGCCCGATGCGCAACAGACTCCTGCCGCTGCTGTCGCTGCTCGCACTCGGCACCCTAGCCGCCTGCGGCTCCAACAACGCCGACACCGAGCACATCATTCCGGCACCGTCGGCTGCGCAAACGCTTGCCACCGGCGCAACCACGGCCAGCGTGAGCGTGCCGAGCAAGGGACCGCTGTCGGTCGAGCCGAAGATCAGCGTGCCGAGCACGCCGGCACCGAAGACACTGGTGAAGAAGAACATCATCGTCGGCACGGGCACCGAAGCGAAGGCCAAGGACGAGCTCACCGTCGACTACGTCGGCGCGCTCTACAAGAACGGCAAGGTGTTCGACGCCTCGTGGAGCCACGGCGGGCCGAAGGGCCAGCCGTTCCAGTTCGAGCTCGGCGTCGGCGATGTGATCCCGGGCTGGGACAAGGGCGTCGTCGGCATGCGCGTCGGCGGCCGCCGCGAGCTGATCATCCCCGCATCGCTCGGCTACGGAGCAGCCGGCTCCGGCTCGACGATCCCGCCGAACTCGGCGTTGATCTTCATCGTCGACCTGCTGGCGGTCACCCCGGTCTCAGGCTGACGCCACCGCCCTGCCGGACGCTGGCGGCTAGCTAGCCGCTCCCGCCCCAGGGGTGCTTAAGCAGCAGGATCGTGTTGGCGACGAACAGGATCGCGAAGAAGATCGTCCAGCGATTGAGGTTGCGCTCGACGAGCGAGCCGCCACCGAGCGGCCCGGCGCCGGTGCCGACGCCGAAGGCACCGGACAGGCCCGAATCCTTCCCCGAATGCATCAGCACGAGGAAGATCAGGACCACGCAGATCGCCACCTGCAACACGGAAAAGATCGCCTGCATCGCCCGAATAGGCTAGCGCAGCTCGTCGAGCGCCCGCAGGATCTCGACCGCTTCGGCACGCAGCTGACGGTCGATCGCGCGAAAGTCCTCCTCAGAGAGCTTGCCGGTGCGGTAGTCGAGCTCGGTGTCGCGAATCTCGGCGTACTTTGCATCCTTGGCAGCTTCAAGAGCGCGTTGCGCGTCGCTCTCGCGTTCGACGGTGGTTGTGGGGTGGCGCAGCGGCGAGCCGACGAACCACACGACGAAGGCGAGCAGGGCGGCGATCACGAGGACACCGAGGACCTCCGTCATGCGGAGCTAGGCGCGGCCGAGGTCCTGTGCGACGCGCGCAAGGTAACGCGCCCGCACGCGACGGCGCACGGCACCGGGCGGTGGCCAGATCGCGATCAGCCCGCCGAACAGGACGATCAGCGCGCCCAGCCAGAGCCACATCACGAGCGGCGAGGAGGCCAGCTTCAGCGGCGCCGGCGGCGGGTGGCGGAGGTAGTTGCGCGCGACGATCGCCAGCAGGATGTAGGGCAGCGTCGGTTGCTGAGCGAGCAGCTTGGGGGTGACGAGCTTGTTGGCGTAGTTGATCTCGCCCTGCAGCGACGCCTGCAGCGGCACCGCGTTGATCGCCGCCGAGATGTCTCGCCGCCACGTTGAGTCGAGGGCCAGCTCGCTGACCGCGTCGCCGCCGATCAGGCTGCCCACCGGGCCCTCGGCGCCGCTGGCGTCGGCGAAGTACTCGGCCGTCGGGCGCAGCGTGGTGACGCGGCGTCCGTCACGCGAGACGCGGACGACGGCGCCGAGCGTCAGCAGCGCGCCGGTGCCGCTCGGATCGTCGACGATCGCCGCGGTCGGTCCCTCGTTGGTGAACGTGAAGCCACCGACGGTGTCGCTCTGGCCCCGATCGAGGTTCACGTAGTGCGTGTGCTGGAAGGTCGCTGAGGCCGCAACGCCGAGGAACAGCGTCGCGATCCCGAGGTGGACGATGTAGCCGCCGTAACGGCGCTGGTTGCGCCTGACCATCGAGATCAGCGCGAGCGGCGGTGAATCGCCAGACATCGCGCGGCGCACGCGCCAACCACGCCAGAACTCCTGGCCGACGCTGGCGAAGACGAAGGCGACGGCACAGAACAGGATCACGGTTGGCACCGAGGAGCTGATCGGGACCACGGTGTAGGCGGCGATCAGCATCGCCACCGACGCAGCCACCGGCAGGGCGAAGTTGCGCCGCGCGTTGGCGAGCGTCGCCCGCCGCCAGGGGATCACCGGTCCGATCCCGCTCAGCAGCACGAGGACCAGCGCCAGCGGCACCGTGTAGCGGTCAAACCAAGGCGGCCCGACCGACGCCGTAGTGCCGGTGAAGGCCTGCGAGATCAGCGGGAAGACCGTCCCCCAGAAGATCACGAAACAGAGCCCGACGAGGACGATGTTGTTGAGCATGAACGCGGCCTCGCGCGAGAACAGCGAGTCGAGCTGGTGCTCGCTGCGCAGCACGTCGCGGCGACTGACGACGAGGTAGATCGAGCCAGCGACCATCGTCGCGATCAGCAGGACGAAGGGCACGCCGAGCGTCGAGGCGCCGAAGGCGTGGATCGACTGCAGTACGCCCGAGCGAACGAGAAACGTGCCGAAGATCGCCAGCGTGCTCGCACCGAGCACGAGCGAGGCGTTCCAGATCTTCAGCATCCCGCGCTTCTCCTGGATCATGATCGAGTGCAGGAACGCTGTCGAGATCAGCCAGGGCATCAGCGCCGCGTTCTCGACCGGATCCCAGCCCCAGTAGCCGCCCCAGCCGATCTCGTAGTAGGCCCAGCGCGCGCCGAGCAACACACCGACCCCGAGGAACAGCCACGACGCCAGGGCAAAGCGCCGCGCGACCTGGATCCACTCGGCATCGACGCGACGCGTGATCAGCGCGCCGACCGCGAAGGCGAACGGGATCGCGAAGAAGGTGTAGCCGGAGTAGAGCATCGGCGGGTGGATGATCATCGCCGGGTTGCGCAGCAAGGGATCGAGGCCGACGCCGTTCTGCGGCGCCGGCGAGGTCTGCCCGAACGGGGTGGCAAAGAACACGAGCAATGACGTGAAGAACGTGCCGAAGCCGAGCAGCACCGCCACCGCATAAGGGACGACTTCCTTCAACCGGTTGCGGGTGAGGAAGACGGCCAGGCTCGACCAGATCGAAAGCAGCCAAACCCACAGCAGCAGCGAGCCCTCCTGCGAGCCCCACATCGCGGCGGCGCGGTAGACCAGCGGCGTGGTCAGGCTCGAGTTGTTGGCGACGGTGTTGTAGGCGAAGTCGTTGCTGATGAAGGCGACCTCGAGGATCGCGATCCCGACGGTCAGGATCGCGACCAGCGCGTAGACCGAGCGGCGGCCCACCTCGACCCATTCACGCCGGCCACGCCGTGCGCCGTAGAGCGACGCGCCGATGCCAAACAGCGTGGTCAGCAGCGCCAGGACCAGCGCGGCACGGCCGACGACGGCCATCAGCGCCTCGCTGGGTTCACGTGGACTTCGGGTTCGGCGCCGCCACGTACTTCGACGGGCACTTGGTGATCATCGAGTTCGGCTGCGCGACGAACGAATTGCCGCTCTTATTGACCGTGACGATCAACTCCCGCCCGACGCGGAACGGGTCGGGGACGGCGCCGGTGTAGCTGACCGGCACCGAGCGCCCACCCCCGGCGCGGTCGGAAAGGCTGAAGTCGAGCACGCCGTCGGCCCGATGACGGACCGATCCCGCGACGACGGTGCCGGTCAGCTGGTAGGTCACACCGGGCTGCGCCCGGGCCAGCAGCTGCGTCGGCGTGAGCGCCGGGTCGGCCGCCGAGAAGCTCGTGTAGACGAGGCCGCTGGCGAGCGCCACCGCCAGCGTGAGCGAGACGACGAGACGGACGTGACGCTTGCGACTGGAATTCATCGCGGCCGGAAACTATCGCATCGGAGCGTGCGGGGCGGAACCTCGGCCGTGATGCTCGTGGTGTACCCAGACGCTGACGGTCTCGTGCCCCCAGCGATCGACAAAGTGCACGCGACCGACGAGCGTCAAGCCGTGCTGGGGAACGCTGCCGTCAAGGATGTAGACCACCCACTGATAGGAGCGGTGGCCGAGCAAGTAGTAAGGCCCGAGCCGGGGCAGCGCGCCATCGGACAGCACGCGGTCGCCGTGGAGCTCGAGGCGAAACCGCATTGCCGGCTCCATTGGCTGGGTGCCGATGTTCAGCGGCCCCTGGCCGTAGTTGATCGTCTGCCCGGATGGAATCACCGCGTTGACGCGTGCCGCGAGCTCAGCGATCGGGTGGTACAGCAGGTAGTGCGAATCGTGCCGCTCCTTCGAGGCGACGGTCTGTCCGACGGAGGCCGTCGCCGCGAGGCCGGCGATGAAGAGCGCCAGCACGGCGACGATCGCCGCTCCACGCGGCAGGCGCGGGAGGTGCGGCAGGCGGGGCATGCGGAGCGAGGGGTGCGAGGCCGCGCGACGTAGCAGCGGCCAGAGCAGTGGCCAGACGCGGCGGACGAGCCAGACCGACGCGCACCACAGTGCCCAGGCAATCGTCAGCCAGACCCACAGGCCGAGCTGGGAGCCCCACCACATCGTGTAGCCGAGAGTTCCGGCGAGCAGCGGGGTCGTCGGCGTGTTGGCTGCGTTCGCGCCCAGTGCGAGGCACAGCACCAAGCCCATCAGGGACGCCGCAACGAGCTCGCCGCGGCGGCGGAAGGCGGCGACCGCCGCGATCAGCCAGAGCCCGAGAAGGATCACGATCGCCGAGTCGATCGCGGTGCCGCTCGGCGTCTTGCGAACATCGGACTTGCGACTCCAGACGTTCTTTGGATCGGTCAGCCACCAGGGGTGCACCTCGACCGCCTCAACCACGGCATTCCAGCCGACGGGCGCCCCGAGGGTGGTACCGCGATCGTTGGCCGAGCGCACGATCAGGCTGAGGTTGCCGGGGCTATGTTCGATCTGGTCGGCGATCGGGAAGCTCCAGCAGACAGCGAGCGCGATGACCGCGAGGACGGTCCAGCGCCCGACGTGGGCGCGTCGGCGCGGCTCGCCTTTGCGCCGAGCGGCGAGCCAGAGATGCAGGCGCGCCACGGCGAGGCCGCCGATGCCGATGACCAGGACGCCGGCGGTCGGAGCGACGTAGGTCAGGTGGGTCTGGACGACGAAGCTCGCGACGATCGCGACCGCCGGCAGCAGGCGGTATTCACCGCAGGCCAGCGACCAGCAGAGGAAGAGCAGCAGCAGGAACGGGAACATCGCGGCGGAGGGGTTCCAGACGTCATGGAAGATCTCGGCCGAGAGCGACTGGCACATCAGCGCGATGCCGATCGCTGTCGCGAACATCAAGACCAGCCCGCCCCGGCGCCGCGCCAGTGCGACGCAGCCGATGATCGCCAGCGTGTTGACGATTCCCATCGCGATCGCCGCGCTCGCCGGCCCCCCTAGCCGCACCGGCACGGCGAGCAGCCAGTAGAGCATCGGGCCCGCGCTGTGAACGATCTCGCCGGTCACGTCCCCAGCCTCCGAGTACTGGCCGATCAGCGGCGAGTGCGACGTGAAGACATCGAGCGCGCGGGTCAGGATGATGCCGTCGTCGCCAGCCGGCTGCCAACCCTCGTGCGCCGCCTTGACGGTTGAAGTGAGGACCGGGATCGAGGCGGCGAGGCCGGCGAGCACAGGCGGGATCAGTCGCCGGCCGATCCAGGAGACGATCCGTAGCGGCAGTGCCCGCAGCCGCGCTGCCAGCGCGGCCCAGCCGGGTGCCAGCGCGGCCCAGCCGGGCGCCAGCGGAGCGAGGCTCGGGTCGGTGTGGCTCGCGTCGCTGAGGCTGCTCGCCGGCAGCGCCACCAGACCGGGGTCGGTATCGACATCGAGCTCGGCGGGGGCGGGCGGGGTGATCGGCGACTCGATCGCCGGTGTGTCAGGCGGCGCGGTCGCGGCCGGCGTCGGTGGCCGCGGTTCGATCGCGGGCGTGTCAGACGGTGCGGTGGCGTCCGGCGTCGGTGGCGGCGGCTCGTCCACGGGCGTGTCAGGCGGTGTGGTCGCGTCCGGTGTCGGTGGTGGCTTCTTGTTTGCTCGCCGCCATGGCGCTGCTGCCTTGGTGAGCGGCTGCGCCGGCGTCGTCGGGATCTCTGTCCTGGCCACCGTGGCGGACGGCGCCGTGGGCTTGGGCCGCAGTGGCCTTCTCGCGGGCCGCTTGTTCGCCGCGGTCGCCTCGGCCGCTGCCGGCTGCTGCTGCGCGGTCGCGGGCGCGTTGGTCGCGACCGTCGTCTCGGCCGCAGCCGGCTGCTGCGCGGTCGCGGGCGGCGTGATCGCCGCGGGCACGCGCGGAGTCGGAGCGGGCGCGGCCGGCTGCACGCTGGCGGCGTCGGACGTGCTCGGCTGCGCCGGCTGAACCGCTACGTCGCCGCTCGCTGCGTTCCGCGGTCTGCGTGCCTTCGGCGCCACGAGAAGACACCGTACCCCGACGCGAGCGAAGCTGCGACCAGGGGTCACGGTCAGCCCGCGAAGGGCGGGACGCGCCGTCTGCGAGGCTTTGTTTATCGCGTCGTCGTTGACTAATACCCAGAGCGGCTCCGAACCCAACCGCTGGGCCGTGCTGGCGCTCCTTGGTGTCGCTCAGCTGATGGTCGTGCTGGACGCGACGATCGTCAACATCGCATTGCCCTCGGCACAGCACGCGCTGGGCTTCTCGACCGACAGCCGGCAGTGGGTCATCACGGCCTACGCCCTCGCGTTCGGCAGCCTGTTGCTGCTCGGCGGCAAGCTCGGTGACCTGTTCGGTCGCAAGTGGACGTTCATAGCCGGTCTGATCGGCTTCGCGTTCGCCTCGGCGATCGGCGGGCTGGCGCAGTCCTTCGGCATGCTCGTCGCGGCGCGCGCGCTACAGGGAATGTTCGGCGCGCTGCTCGCCCCGTCAGCCCTGGCGCTCGTGACGCTGACGTTTGCCGGCTCACCCGATCGGGCGAAGGCGTTCGGCATCTTCAGTGCGATCGCCGGCGGCGGCGCCTCGATCGGGCTGTTGCTCGGCGGGATACTGACGCAGGCGCTGTCGTGGCGCTGGTGCCTGTACGTGAACCTCGTGATCGCCGTGCCGACCGCGATCCTCGCGTTCCGGCTACTCGTCAACCGCCCGCCCTCTGAGCGCCCGCGAATCGACGTGCCGGGCGTCCTCGCCGGCTCGGCCGGCTTGTTCGCGCTCGTCTACGGCTTCTCCAACGCCGAGACACACTCGTGGACGGCACCGCTGACGATCGTCGCACTGGCCGTTAGCGCGACGCTGCTGGTTTCATTCGTCGCAATCGAGCGGCGCAATAGGCATCCGCTGCTGCCGTTGCACGTCGTCTGGGATCGGGCGCGCGGTGGCGCCTACGCCTCGATCGCGCTAGCCGGCTCGGGTGTCTTCGGCGTCTTTCTGTTCCTCACCTATTACCTGCAGTCGAACCTCGGGTACTCGCCGCTGAAGACAGGCGTCGCATTCCTGCCGATGACGGCAACGATCGTCTTCACCGCGACGGTCGTGCAGACCAAAGTGCTGCACCGCACCGGAGCCAAACCGCTCGTGGCCAGCGGCATGGCGCTCGGCGTCATCGCGATGGTCCTTTTCACGCGCCTGACGCCGGAGGGCGACTACGTGTCGCAGGTGCTACCCCCCTTGCTGCTCATCGGCCTCGGTATGGGTGCGATCTTCGCGCCGGCGTTCGGAACCGCAACTCTCGGCATCGACCGCCGCGACGCCGGAATCGCATCGGCGATGGTCAGCACCTCCCAGCAGGTCGGCGGGTCGGTCGGCACCGCCCTGCTCAGCACGTTGTTCGCGAGCTCGCTCGCGAGCTTCGCGGCAAGTCACGCCCACCTCGCGGACCTGCACAACGTTGCCGCGGTGCACGGCTACCGGACTGCGTTCTGGTGGGCCGCCGGCATCTTCGTCGTCGGCTTCCTAGTCGCATTGTTCGTGCTTCCCGCCGTCCGCGTCACGCCCGTCCTCGCCGGTGAGCCGGCGATGGCGATCGAGTAGGCGCTGCGGGCCAACTGTCCCGCTCCAGCCGCTGCTATCGCGGTCGGGCGGTCGGGTCTATCAGGGGGCTGTGACCACGACGCCGTGACAGTTCCACGAGCCGCTGAAGCGACTGGAGGGGCCCTTGGAGGTGAACGTGCCCGCGGACGGAATCGAGCCTTTCAGGGCAACCGTTCCGACCGACTCGAGCTGTTTTCCGCTCCAGTCCGCGGTGACCGTGGCGATTGTAAGGCCGTCGGCCTCGAGCTCGCTGAGCTGGAACAGGGGCTTGCCGCCGTTGACCGATGACCCGCCGGGGCGACTGATCACGCCGATCTCCAGCTGGATCGGGATCTTGGCCTTCGGGTTGACGGTGCAGTAGCCGCCCTTGAAGTTGTAGGTCTTACGGCCGACCTTGACCGCTGCCGTTGCCGGACCGCAGTAGTCCACTGCGTTGTCGCTGACCTTCGGCACGCAGGGCGGCCGCGAAGTTGCGGCGACGCTGACCTGGGTAGCCGACGTTGCGGCGAGCGCAATGACACCGGCGACTCCAGCTGCGGCTATCCAGGCGAGCTTCACGGTGCCCCCTCGGCGTTGAACGGCGCCGAGTTTACTCGACCGGTGGGGATGAGCATGGAGTCACCGGTGCGCAGCGGGAGGCAGGTCACGGTGCGACCTGGCGGAATAGGAACGCCCCATGGGTCGGTGGCTCGGGGGCGCCGGCGATGTCCATCGGTTCTTGCAGGAAGAACTCGCGGACCAGCTGCAGCCCGGCGGCCGCCGCCTCATCGAGAAGCTCTGTGCGATTGAACACCCATCCGAGGTATTCGGTCTCATAACCGTATGGTTGGGCCCGCTGGATGACGACGAAACTCGGCTCGGAAACGACCAGCGGGACGCGGGTGAGCAGCAGGCTCTCCCGGGTTGCGCGACGTAAACGACCCAGGTGCGCACGCCAATCCTCGGCGTACTGGAACGATGAGCTGGCGAGCACGAGATCGTAGCTGCGCTCGAGACAGTCATCGCTTTCGTGGAACGAGATAGCGGGCGAGGCCAACCGTCCTTCACGACAGACCGCGGGCAGTTCGCGCGTGTGCCAGTCGAACTGCACCTCTGGCAGCACACTCTGTGCGATCGCATGCTGATATCCCAGGCCGCCCCCCCAGTCGAGCACAGACAGCGAATCGGCGGATCGCGTGGCCCGCGCAAGGACGTAGGCCAACGTCAGCGCCGTGTTGTGCGCCACGAGCGAGGTGTTTGACATCTCGCGGCCGTAAGCCACTTCGTGCGCAACTCCCAGTGGCTTCGGTGCGGCGATTGCGGATCGAAAGGCCGGCCAATGCTCAGCGTAGGTCAGCGCGACGTGCTCGACGTCCCATCCACGGGGAAGCGGCTCGGCTTCGCTTCTCGCGAAAGTCCACGCCTCCGGCACGTATTCCCACTCGGGCCGCGCCGTCGCAGCGTCCTCACGCGGTGTCGCGTCGATCTGCTCGGCCGGCAACGTCGTGGCGCCATCTCCCTGTTGGCGCGTTCCGCCGACTGCAGGCGCAAGCGAGCGCAGCCGCCGACGAAGGGCGGCTATCGGTTTCCCTATCAGTCCCCTCATTTGAACTACGCGCCTCGTCCGTCGACGGTGTGTTGCGTCCCGATCGTCGTGCGAGCGTAGCGCTCAATCGGGCCGCCACGACTCTGGCGACGCTCTCCGTGCGTTCCAGGCCCGTTGCTACCCTGGGTGGCGATGAGCGAGAAGCCGAAATGAGCGCAGCCTCAGAGAGTTCCGGAAGGGTCTTCGCGGCCGGTGTGCCACGCCGACGGCCGAACGACGATGAACAACGCCGACGGCTGCAGGCAGCGGGCAGTCACGGCACAGGGTTTGTGATCCCGCCTGGAGAAGAGTTTGTGCAGGCCCCTGGCGGCCACCGCCGGTATGTCGACGTCGGTCGCGAGCGCGACGCCGGTCGCGAGCGCGAAGAGCGGCAAAGAACCGCATTGCCGGTTACCAGCGGCGCGACGAGGTCGCCGGCTTCGGCGCTCCTGATCGCCGCCTATGTCCTCGTTATCGCGATTGCCGTCGTCGTGATCTGGGTCGTTTACAGCGGTCTCGTCTCGTTTTAGGCGGGCTTGGAAGCTTGGCGATCGACTCCCATCGGCCGCACGCCTGAGCACCTCTCGATCGGGCCGCGACGACGTTGCGTGACCGTAGACGACGACACTGCGCAGGCCGGATAGAGCGTCAGCGGTCCTATGCACGATGGGCAGAGGCCGCGCGCGGCACTTCACGGCTGGGTTTGCGCGTGAGTGAGAGAGTTCGTTAGCGATGACGAAGAGCCTCAACCCGTACCTGGTCGATCTACAAATCGACCGGTTGCGGCAACGGCGCAGCGCCAAATGGGCTCGTTACGGGGTCGAGGTGCTGCCGGCCTGGGTGGCCGAGATGGACTTTCCGCTGTCTGAGCCTGTCAAGCGGGCGTTGATCGAGGCGGTCGAGCTGGACGACTGCGGCTACGCCTCACCCCAGGAGCTCGGCTTGGCCGAGGCGTTCGCCGCCTTCGCGGAGCGCCGTCTCGGCTGGATCGTCGACCCGGAGCGCGTCCGGCCGAGCCCGGACGTGGTTGGCGCGATCAGGTCGCTGTTGCGGGCGCTCACGGAGCCCGGTCAGCGAATCGTCATCACGCCGCCGGTCTACCACCCTTTCTTCGCTGTTATCGAGGAGCTCGGCTGCGAGCTCGCGGAAGCGCCGCTGAGCGCCGACGGGCTCGATCCAGAGGCGATCGAGCGGCAGTTCGCGGCCGGCGCCGTCGCCCTGATCCTCTGTAACCCGCACAATCCGACAGGTGGCGTAGCGAGCCGCGAACAGCTGGTGGCGATCGCCGACGCCGCCGAGCGCTACGGCGCCTGGGTGCTCGCCGACGAGATCCACGCGCCGCTCGTGCTGCCGGGTGGACGGCATGTCCCCTTCCTAACCGTTTCAGACGCGGCGCGCGAGCGTGGCATCGCGCTGTGTTCGGCGTCGAAGGCGTTTAATCTCGCCGGTCTTCAGTGCGCCCAGATCGTCACGGCGTCTGAGAACGCGACCGAGGTGACGAGCCAGCTCCCTTTTGGTGACACCCACTGCGGCCATCTTGGCGCCATCGCCTCGGTCGTTGCTTTTCGCGACGGCGGGCCTTGGCTTGACGACGTCATCGCCGTGGTCGATCACAACCGACGCCTGTTGGCAGAGTTGCTGGCTGAGCGCCTCCCCCAGGTCGGTTACACGCAACCGCAGGCAAGCTACCTCAGCTGGCTCGACCTGCGTTCGCTCGAGCTCGGCGATGACCCCTCCGTTGTCATCCTCGAGCGCTGCGGCGTCGCGCTGAGCCCGGGGCCGAGCTTTGGCGCCCAAGGCGCCGGCTTTGCCCGCCTCAACATCGGGACCTCGCCGGCGCTGCTCGAGGAGGCGGTCCAGCGCATCGCCACCATCGTCCGCTGAGGCCAGCGCGGTAGCGGTGCGCTAAGCGGGGGTTGCGCCGCCGCGGTCACCGAGCGGCTCGGTTGCCGCGATCACTCCCGCGGCGATCACCAGGCCGACGGCGGAGCGCCCGAGCTCGTTGCCATCGGCGAGCAGCTGTTGCGCTGCGACCAGGAGCCCGTCGATCCGCTCCATCGTGGGCCCGACACTTCCTGGATCGGGATCGCGGCAGACCGCTCGGGCGAGAGCAATGAACTGGAGGCCGCGACTGAGGTCGAGTGGCGGCCCGGAGCTGGCGGCCGCCGCTACCGCCATCATGACGTAGGCGGTGAGGCGCGCAAGCCGGCCGTTGATCGGGCGGATCTCGGGCACCCGTGGCGGCTTGGGCCGCTCGAGCGGCTGCCCCTCCAGAATGGCGGTCATCGTGGCGCCGACCACGAGCCCTCGTTCGTGCTCGTCGAGGCCGGCGTACATGGCCGTTCGTAGTGCGGTGTGGAGCGCTCCGATCGGCCTGCCATACGGAGCGTCCGAGGCGAAGACGATCCGCTCGGCCGGGACCCGAGCTAGGAGCTCGAGCTGATCAAAAGCCGAGAACGTGGATGTGTCGTAGACGATGTTCGGGTGATCGCGAAGTCTTGAGGCGAACATTCCCTGGTCAGCGATCGCCGCGTGCGCCAGTACGAGCACGACGGCGGGGTAGCGCAGTGCGAGATCGGCCAACGAGTCCATCGGCGGCATGCCACGACCGGCGTGAATGAGGATCGGGACCTTCGCTTGCTCGGCGACCTTCCAGATCGACTCCGCCGCCGCGTCGCCGAACCCGAACGCCTGCGCCCGCGGATGAAGCTTTATCCCACGCGCGCCGAGCGCGAGGCAGCGCTCAGCCTCGGCCACGGGCTGCTCGGCAGGATCCAACCGACAATAGGGGTAAAGCCGGCCCTCGGATTCACTCGCCCAGCGTAGGACGCGGTCGTTTGGCAGGCGGTAGGCGGGCGCCCGCTCCGGGTCGTGTAACGCAAACGCGCATGCACGGGCGTTCGGGCCGACCTCATCCAGAGCCGCCAACAGCGCGGCGGGCTCGAGTGCCTGCCCATCCTCATCTCGGCCCAAGTGCGTGTGCGCGTCCACCACGACGGCGCTGGCCGGGAGCAGGTCGCTGACCTCTGCGGCGAGGGACTCGAAGGCGGCGGCCGCGACATCCACAGCTGCATCCTTGCAGCCGTCCGGCCAGCCGGGCACAGCAGCCTCCGCGTGCAACTGCTCATCGCGTTGGGGGGGACCGTGACCTGGATCGGACCGAAGTCGCTAAATACGCCCGTAGCGTCTGCCGATAGATACGCTGCGCACCGAGCCGCCGCCTGGCTTCGTGCGCGCCGAAGCCGTCTCGGTTACGGGGCAGCTAAATCACGACGCGGAGCTCAGATGGGACGGATCGCTAACTCTTCCACGCGCGGGTTCCGCCTAGGAGCATCGTGCCTGGCTCGCGCACGGAGGGCGTCCGCGGCGACGCGGACCTAGCGGCGTGCCCGGCTCCGACTCGCAACCGGTGTTCCAGCAACGTGCGTCGCGCGCCCCGACCGCACGCCGGTTGAAGCCTACGGCCGCTCCGTTCCGCTTCGCCGCGGTGTTCGGGGTAGCCAGCGATGCGATGGTCGTCCTTGATGAGGAACGTCGGCTTGTCGCCGCCAATCCGGCTGCCTGTCGTCTCTTTGCCCGCAGCCGGAAGAGGCTGGTGGGTCGGCGGCTGGACGACCTTGTGGTCCCCGACGGGCTCAACGAGCAGTGGCTGACTTCGAGGGGTGCAGCGGGCAGCACCTATGAGCTGGCGTTTGACGACGGCCAGCGTGTCACGATCGAGTGCACCGCGACGGAGCAGGTGGCGCGCGGTCGCCATCTGTGGATCATCCGCACCATCGGCTCCGTCTCCGGGCGCCAAGGACCCAGCGTAGACCAGGACGCGAGCGAAGCCCATCGCAGCGAGGTCGAGCGCCAGAACCTGGCCGCTGTCTTGGACACCTCTGAGGACGCGATCACGACCTGTTCGCTGGACGGGGTGTTCGTGACGTGGAACCGCGGCGCTCAGGAGCTTTACGGTTACACGGCCGATGAGGCGATCGGGCAGTCGCTTGACTTGATCGTTCCGCCGGGCGAGCGCGCGAGCGATCACCTCAATTGGGAGCGCTTGCTTCAGGACGAACCTGTGCGACGGCTCGAGACCGTGCGACTGACGAAGGACGGGCGGACCGTCGTCGTTTCGGTGACGCGCACGCTGATCCGTGACGGGGCACAGCGCGTCGTCGGCGTCGCGTCAGTCGGGCGCGACATCACGGAGCAGAAGCAGGCGCAAGCTTTACTCGCCGCCGCACACGCCGAAGCGGTGGCGGCGTCGGAGATGAAGTCGCGGTTTCTGGCGAACATGAGCCACGAGATCCGCACGCCGATGAACGGGGTGCTAGGCATGAACGAGCTGCTGCTCGACACCAAACTGGACGATGAGCAGCGCGAGTACGCAGAACAGGTCGCCCGTTCGGGCGAGGACATGATGCGGATCATCGACGACATCCTCGATGTCTCGAAGATCGAAGCCCGCCAGCTCGAGCTCGACATCTGCGATTTCGCCGTCCACGAGACGCTCGAGCGTGTCTGCGCCGCGCCTCGACCCGAGGCTCAGGCGAAGGGCGTAACGATCGAGATCGTCATTGGCGAGGAGGTTCCGCTGCAGGCCCACGGGGATGACCGCAGGCTGCGTCAGGTTCTGCGGAACCTCGTGTCAAACGCCGTCAAGTTCACCAGCGTCGGTACGGTCATGGTCCGCGCCAGCGCCGCTGCTCAACCAACCGGCGCCACGCGGCTACGGGTCGAGGTCGCAGATACCGGCATCGGAATCGAACCGGCGGTCCTGCATCGCATGTTCGAGCCTTTCACGCAGGCCGACAGCTCAACGACGCGCCGCTATGGCGGCAGCGGCCTTGGTCTCGCGATCGCCCGCGACCTCGTCAGGTTGATGGGCGGAACGATGGGGGTCGACAGCGAGCCCGGCGTCGGCAGCACCTTCTGGTTCGAGCTAGACCTAGATCGCCCGAAGTAAGCAACATAGAAAGGCCTGTCGGCCTTTCGCCGGCGAAGCGGGACGCGGGAATCGAAGCTATCGCCGCAGGTCTAAAGGCCCGTAGCGACTCTAAGCGGCTTGCTACCGCTGGTGGCTACGCGGGCATGAGGCGTGGGCGGAGGCGGTCGGCGAGTTGCTCGGGCGTGGTGTCGGCGGCGAGATCGAGGATCCAGCTGGCGAGTTCGGGATCGGTGGCATTGACGCGTGAGCCGTTGACTTCGAGGAAGGTGAGCATCGCGACTAGCGCGAGGCGCTTGTTGGCGTCGAGAAATGTCTGGCTTTCGGCAATTCCGTGCGCGAGGGTTGCGGCTTGGAGCGCGAGATCGGCGTCCTGATACAGCGCGTAGTTGCGAGGCCTCCCGAGCGCGCTCTCAAGGCCACCACGGTCACGCAGCTGCTCGGCCGCTTGCGCTGGCGTGCAATCGATGATCGCGGCGCACAACTCCAATGTGTCAGCGAGGTCGAGATAGACGGGTTCGGACTCGTCGGTCTCTTCGGGCACGGCGCGTTACGGCTTGGTTGGCTCGCTGTCGGGATCGTGGTCGGCGAGAATCCGCAGCGCCTCCGAGTGCTCGCCGACGACCCGCCTACCGATGTCGCGGATCCGTTCGCGAACCTGGTCGGTCGGCATGATTCGCAACTCGCCGCTCTCAAGCTCCTCAAGCAGGACTGATGTTCCCGGAGCGTAGCCGCGCGCCTCGAGCTCCCGCGGAATGGACACCACGTTGCTATTACCGACACGGCGCACCTTAACGACCCTCATACGCAGATAGTATACACGCGGATATACGCGCGACGCATGACCGCGCCGAGACCGCTGATCGCGCAAGGCGACACGTGTCGGCGATCGCAGTAGACGCCCGCTCTAGCCTCGAAGCAACAGCGTGTCTGGCAGGCCGCCGGCCACCGATACTCGTCCCTTGCGAGCACGCGCCGGCGGAGGCGTGGGTGTTCGCATCTGTCGGCCAAGCGAGCGTCCTGGTTTCCGCGCATTGGGTGACCGCTGGCGACTGCGCCGATAGGAAGGTCCGGACATGAAGACAGGCTGGGGCCGAGACGATCGCTGGCGTGACGGAACGAGCGCACCGCTCGCGGTGCACATCGAGCGAAAGAAGTCGTGCGCTGTGACGGCGTCGAGGTCGTGACGACGCTGCCGGCTCGCACAGGAGCAGCGTCCTGGTTAACGGCGCGTTCGTGACCGCTGTTGCCATCGGAGCAGCGGTAAGCCGCGGGCCGGCGGCTTGCCGCTACTCGTCGTCGGCAACATATCTTCAGCGTGATCGCGGCTTCTGCGCCGACCCGTGATGGTGCATGCTGGCGTCCCGTGCTTGCTGATCGAGCGATCACGGTGGATGTCCCAGGTCGCTGCTATTTGGTCGTGGTGTGGCCGGGACTGACGAGCCCGGTTTCGTATGCGAGGACGACGGCCTGGACGCGGTCGCGTACACCCAGTTTCGTCAGGATGCGGGTCACGTGGGTCTTGACCGTCGTTTCCGCGACGATCAGTTTGGCGGCGATCTCGCTGTTGGTCATGCCGGTCGCGATTAGCCGGAACACTTCGAGTTCGCGGGGGGTGAGCTCGTCGAGCCCGGGCGTGGCGTGGTCCGGTGTTCGTGGTGCGGCGAATTCTTCGATCAAGCGGCGAGTGATGCTGGGCGCGAGTAGCGAGTCGCCGTCACCGACGGTGCGGATGCCTGCTGCGAGCTGGTGCGCTGGTACGTCTTTGAGCAGGAATCCGCTCGCGCCGGCGCACAGCGCGTCGTAGACGTATTCGTCGAGGTCGAATGTGGTCAGGATCAGCACGCTCGTTTTCGGCTGGTGGTTGTGGGCGAGGATCCGGCGGGTCGCTTCGATGCCGTCGAGTTCGGGCATGCGTATGTCCATAAGCACGACGTCTGGGCGCAGCTCGCGGGTGACCGCGACCGCCTCGGTGCCGGTAGTAGCTTCGCCGATGACTTCGATGTCGGGCTCGTCGTCGAGGATCATGCGGAACCCCGTGCGGATCAGTTGCTGGTCGTCGGCGATCACGACGCGAATGGTCATGCGAACGCTCCTTGCAGGCCGCGGGGCATTCGGGTGGCGAACTGCCAACCACCGCCGTCGCGCGGGTCGGCTTGCAGCTGGCCGCCGCACAGCGCGACACGTTCGCGCATCGCGTCTGTTGGCCAGCTGCTCGGCTTGTCGCAGCGGGCGGTTAGATGCAGTTCGAGGTCCTGCTCACCGAAGCGAAGCGACACGCCGATCGGGCTTGCCGGTGTTTGGCGAACGGCTTGTAACGCTTCTTCAACGATGCGGTAGATACCGAGGTCGACTCCCGCAGCGAGCGTTCTCGCCCTCGACTGTCAGCTCGATCGGCTGGCCGCGCTCGCGTGCTCGCTGGATCAGCGCGTAGATCTGGTCAACGCCGGGCTGGGGCGCGAGCTCGCTGGGATCGTTGCCGTGGCGCAGGACGCCGAGGATGCGGCGCATCTCCGCGAGACTCTGGCGGCCGGTGTCCTCGATCGCACTCATCGCGCCGGCAGCACGCACGGGATCGCGGTCAAGCAGCGCCAGCGACGCTTCGGTCTGGACGACCATCGTCGCGACGCTGTTTGCGACGACAGCGTGCAGCTCGCGCGCGATCCGCGATCGCTCGCCGGCGACCGCCAATCGGGCGCGGTCCTCACGCTCGAGCTCCAACCGTTCAGATGTGCGCTGCAGCTCTGCGCTGAGCATCCGGATCGCGCGGATCGCGCGGCCCGCGGCCCACCCGGCGCCGAAGGCGAACATGACTCCCGCCCATTCCGCGACCGATGACGATTGGCTGGTCAGCTCGCCGAGCAGCGAGACGCCGAAAAGCAGCGCGATCCCGATGAAGGCCGTACGGCGGTTGGTCCACGCACCGAGCGTGTACGTGGGAATCACGAAAAAGTAGCTCTTGGGTAGCGCCTGGTTGTTCATCGGCGTGAGGACATGGTTCATCACCGCAAGGAACACCCAGCTCGCTGCCACGAACAGCACCGGCCAGCGGCGGCGTTGGACAGCAGCCAGCGCCATTGCCGCCGCGACAACCATGTTCACCGCGAGCGGCCCGCGGCGATCGCTGGCCGTGAGCACGGCGACCACCAGCATTACCAGCAGCATGCCCGCGAGCACGGGGTCAAGCCACGGCCACCGCAGACGATCGGAGTTCGGGATGCCGGCAGGCTCGGGCTCCGGAGAGCGTCGAGTGAGGGGTGGGGACGCGGCGCTCGCCTCGAGCGGGATCCGCGCGCGGACGTCAAATCCTCCGCCCGGACGCGGCCCCGCGCTTAGCTCGCCGCCGTAGAGCGCGACGCGCTCGCTCATCCCGACCAGCCCATGACCCGATCCGTCGCCGGTAGGCTCGCACGTCGGTCCGTCCCCGGTGTCGGATACCTCCAGATTCAGCTCGCCGGGACCGAAGGTCACGGTCACCCGCGCACGGGCGCGACCGGCGTGCTTGATCGCGTTCGTCAGCGCCTCCTGCAGAACCCGATAGGCGACCAGATCCAACCCCGGCGACAACGCCCCGGACTGACCCTCGACGCACAGCTCGACCGCTAGCCCGGCCGCTCGGGAGCGCTCTACCAGCGCGTCCAACTGCGACAGCCCAGGCGCCGCGGACCCAACGAGCTCGTCGCTGCCACGGCGCAACACCCCCACGATCCGCCGCAACTCCACCAACGCCTCACGCCCCGCGCTTTCGACGACCTCAAGCGCATTGCGCGCCGCGTCGAGGTCGCGGCGCGCGACCCGCTGCGCGCCGCTGGCCTGGATCACCATCACACTCACGCTATGCGCGATCACATCGTGCAGCTCACGCGCCATCCGGTTGCGTTCCTCAGCTGCGGCGCGACGAGCCCGAACCTTCTGCTCATCCTCCAACCGGGCCGTGCTCTGCTTGAGCTCGCGAGTCAGCGCGCTGCGGGTCGTGAGCATTCGGCCGAAAACGAACGGTCCGACCCCAGCAGTCCACGTTGCGAACACAACCCCGACCGACCCGCCCGCCGGGACATACCAGATCACGACCGAACCAACCAGCCAGTACGCGAACAGGCCGATCGCGGTAAGCAAGCCCTCGCTCCCGCGCCCACCACGCCCGAGCATGTAGAAGCTCAACGCGATCGCGGCCCCCTCGTACGTGCCGGCCCCGCTGTACCCGCTGAGCAGCACAAGCACTGGATAGCCGGTGACCGCCACCACAGTCGCCAGGACTGCGTTCACGCGGCGCCACGCAATGCTGCCGGTCACGACCGCGCACGCCACGACCTCCACTGCGTTCAAACCGTGGCCCAGGACCGCAGCCGCGTCTCGGAGCGCGCCGACCGTCAACGCCACCGCCAGAACCCAATCGAACACGCGCAGATCGATCCGCCGCACCCGCGCGATCAGCGTCCTCACAGTGCTCACAGGCGCACGCTAGCGCCCCGAACATCGCTACGCATCCCCCCAGACGACGACCCGCGTCCTGCCCAGGTACGACCCGCGCCAACCGCAGATCATTCGATAGTCCACAACAAGTCGATCCCGCGGACGACGACACGGCAATCGGCCGCTGAGAGCCTTGAGCGCGTAACAACAAGAGTCGTCGATGAGCACGGACAACCTCTGCTCCTCGCACTCACCACCTCGAGGAGGAAGCGCAATGCTGAGTCGTTGGAGTCGCTGGGCCCCGTTGACTGGGGTGATCTTTGCGGGCTTGGCTGCCGCCGGCACGGCGGTCGGGACGAGTTGGTCGAACGACACGCCGAGCTCCAATACGAGCGGCGCGCAGGTCATCGCCTTCTACGAGGCGCACAGGTCAGGCCAGCGGACGGGAGACATTCTCGTGGCACTCGCTTTCGTGTTCTTCCTGTTCTTTGTTGGCTCGCTGCGAGCCCACCTGCGGCAGGCAAGGGCGGCGGAGCCTTTGAGCGCCGTCATGCTCGCCGGCGCGGTCGTGTTCACGATAGGAATGACGCTGCTCGCGGGGCTTGACTTCGCGCTCGCCGACGTTCCTCACGATCTCAGCGCCGCGGCTGCCCAGGCGCTGAACGTGCTCAACAACGACCTGGTCTTCCCGTCCCTTGTGGGCCTCGCGGTGTTCGGACTCGCGAGCGGGTTGGCGATCCTGCGTGGGGCGCCGCTGCCGAGGTGGTTGGGCTGGGTGGCGATCGCGATCGGGATCGCCGCAGTGACCCCAGCTACCCCGCTCGCGCGCCTCGCGATCGCCATCTGGACCATAATCGTGAGCGTGCTCATCTGCCTGCGGAGCGACGCCGGTGTCGCCGCGGCATCCGTCGGCGCTGTGGAGCCACGGGCGTGAGCGACTAGAACGCTTGGCACAGCGTGTCCGGCTGTGCCCCGACCGGACGTGTGCGCGACGAGTCAGAGGACCGACACGCCGTGAGATCTGCTCTGGTCCGGTCCGGCGAGCGCTCTGCGCGCTGGCGACAGCCGGCGTTCCAGGATCCTCACGCCCCTACTCGGTGTGGCGACGCGGAACTGCTCGGCGATGGCGCTCTCAGCGCTGCTGCGGACTGTCGGCCTCGCCTATCGAGACGCTCGCTTTGCCCAGTCAAAGGAGTCACGTACGGCGAGGCGCACCGCGTGACCATCTCGCGTGGAAGGCGATCACAAGCGGCCTCGCCACATCGGCGCGAGAAGGGCCTCGGCGCCCAATGGACTGCTCTAAGCCGGTCATCCGAGCATCAGATACGCGCCTGCAGAGTCATTTTTCGCGCCGAATTGCGACAATATTGCGACAACGAAAACGCTACCTATAATTTGCAGGTCTTTCCTCGAAGCGGGATACGGGAATCGAACCCGTCTCTCGAGCTTGGGAAGCTCGCGTTCTACCGATGAACTAATCCCG
>Ga0302326_10003556_pt1 | contig 36572 bp, 26 predicted proteins | sample Palsa_T0_3_FD_202264 | JGI IMG/M metagenome (GOLD analysis project Ga0302326, IMG submission 202264) | Peat permafrost microbial communities from Stordalen Mire near Abisko, Sweden - Palsa_T0_3 | ecosystem: Environmental > Terrestrial > Soil > Palsa > Peat permafrost | place: Sweden: Abisko... | reverse complement strand
GCGGCATTGCCCGCAAGCCGTCCGCCCTTGTGCGTGCCCGAAAGCCGCGCAAGTTCTCTCACGAGCGCGCGGTAGTGCGCCAGCTGATCGGGTATTTCGTAATCCATGCATTTGTCGTAATGGCGTTCGATGCCGCCCTCGCCGAAGGCGATGCGCTGTGTGATCAAGATGCCCGTTCCCGAGGCCGCATGATAATCGGCGAACAGACACGCAGGCACCGCGACCGGGAAGTCTTGAGCGCGCGACATGGCCGCGAATTGCACCTCCGACTCCATTTGAACCTTCGCGTGGTCGCGCAGCGGATCGTCGAAGTCGCGCGAGAACTTGACGAATAATTCCGTGTGCAAGCCGGGCGCGGGATTCTCGTAGGCCACCGTCATCAACGCTTTGCGTCCGGTGCTGCCGCCGCGCCATTCCTCGAAATGCGTGACGCGCGCGACGCTGTTGGCGCCGGTGAGGGCGCCGCTGCTGCGAAAAGCGCGCGTCAGAAAAGGCTCTCCGCCCGCGCGCAGCGCCGCGCCGGTCGCCGGAATGTGCATGCCGGAGATGTCGCCACGCACCCATTCGAGCGGGGAATCCATCAATCCTTGGACTTGGTGATGGCGCCGCTCAGCACGAAATTACTGACGGCAGCCGTGATGTCCTCATCGTTCGCCAGGCCCGGCGGGAATATCCAGTCCTTGAACATCACGCAGCCAAGCACGGCGACGAACGAGACGCGCACCATCATCTGCAGGTCGAATTTCGGCTTGCCGTGCATTCGCGCTTCAGTGATGGCCGCGCAGCGATCGAAATAAGCGCTCAGGCTCTGGATTTCGGTCGGGCCGCGCTTGGGCGCTGGATCGTAGTTTTGCGCGAACATCATCGAGGTGAGCGCGTCGGAATGTTCGCGAATGAAGCGCTGCAGCTCGGCGGTGTAGCGGTAAGTGATTTCCCGGATGCTGGTATTGGCGCCATCGTCGGAAAGATTGTCGTGGGTGAATTTCAGGAAGTGCGCATCCAGGGGCTTGAAGATGGCTTCGCGGAACAGATTCGATTTCGATCCAAAGCAGCGGAAGAGCTGAGCCTCGGTCACCTCGGCCTTGCGCGCGATGGCGGCGGTCGTGGTTCCCGTGAACCCGTAGCACTTGAACTCCTCGACGGCCGCGCGAACGATGCGATCCAAGATGTCGCCGCGGGAGCGGCGCTTGCGCCGTGCAGGCGCGATGGATTTCTTGGCAACTTTTCGCTTGGGCAACGGCGATCTCGGTGAGCGGAGAATGGATACGCCATGATACCCGGCGGCGCTCATGCCGCGCGGGATTGCCTCGAGGCCGATTCGAACGCCTCGAGCAGCGCGGGCAGCTTGGCCTCGTATTCGGCCACGGCGGCGTCCTTGATCAGGCCGTAGCCCGCGATTTCGCCGGCCGCCGCGGCCAGTTCCGTGGCGGCCTGAAGGTTGCTCGGGGTGAGTTCACCCACGATGCGCTCGATGAGCGCCCGGTAGTCGCCGATGAGCCTGCGCTCCATGCGCCGCTCGGCACTGTAGCCGAAGGGATCGAAGGCGGTGCCGCGCAACCCTTTGAGTCCGGTCAGAACCTTGAACAGGCGCAGGGTCCACCACGCAGCAAACGCCCGTTTTTTCGGCCGGCCGCTCGGATCGCGGCCCGGCAGAGACGGCGGCGCCAGATGGATGCTCATTTTGAAGTCGCCCGAGAATTGTTCGCGCACCTGCCTCAAGAAGGCCGGATCGGTGTACAGACGCGCCACTTCATACTCGTCCTTGTACGCCATGAGCCGCGCGAGGGTCAGGGCGACCTGGCGCACGAAGGCATCCGCTTCGCGGCCTTTGAACTGCCGGGCATCGACGAACTGCCGGGCATCGATGCGGCGGCGAATGTCGTTCACAAAGTCACGGTAGACCTCGGCGTAGCGCGCATCTTGATACGCGCTGAGCCGGCGCGTGCGGCTTGCCAAGACCTCCTCGACGCTCGCGAGCGGCGCCACCGTGCCGTGAAGTTCGCGCGCGAGGATATCGGGCGAATGCGCCGCCAGCCTGCCCAAGGCAAAGGTGCGCAAGTTGCCCTCGACGAAGGTGCCGTTCAAGCGGATGGCCTGCTCGAGCGAATCCATGGACAGCGGCAACAAGCCTTTCTGCGCGGCAAATCCCAGCATCAGGATGTTGGTGCCGATGCTGTCGCCCGTCAGTTCGGTGGCGAGCTCGCTCGCCGGCACATCGAACAGCGGACCGCCGTCGATGGCGTCCTCGATTGCCGCATGCATGGTCTGGCCGTCGTATTGAATGTTCTTGTGGGTTTGAAAATCGCCGGTCGGCGCGACATCGGTATTGACGATGGCGGCGGTGCTGCCGGCCCGCAGGGTTTTCAAGACCGCCGCGCCCGAGCCGACGATCATGTCGCAGGCGATCAGCACGTCGGTCTGACCTTCGTTCAAGCGCGAGGCATAGATGGACGCAGGATCCAAGCCGATGCGAATGTGGCTGGTGACCGAGCCGCCTTTCTGCGCCATGCCCGTCATGTCGAGCACGGTGCAGCCTTTGTGATCGAGATGCGCCGCCATGCCGATCAGCGCGCCGATGGTGAGCACGCCGGTGCCGCCGATGCCGGCGACCAGGATGTTGCAGCCCTTGTCATCGAGGGGCGCCATCGCGGGCTGCGGCAGATGCGCGGTGAATTGATCGAAGCGCTCGAGGTTGCCTTGCGTGCGTGCCGCAATCGTGGCGCCGGTGATCGTGACGAAGGACGGGCAGAAGCCTTTGACGCAGCTGTAGTCCTTGTTGCAGGTCGACTGATCGATCTTGCGCTTGCGGCCAAACTCGGTCTCGAGCGGCAACACGCTGATGCAATTGGACTGCACCGAACAATCGCCGCAGCCCTCGCACACTTCGGGATTGATGAAGACGCGTTTGTCCGGATCCGCCATCAGTCCGCGCTTGCGGCGCCGGCGTTTTTCCGCCGCGCAGGTCTGTTCATAGACGATGCCGGAGACGCCCTTGAGCTCGCGCAGTTCGCGCTGCACTTGCTCGAGTTGATCGCGATGATGCACGCTGACCTGGGCGGGCAGATTCGCGCGCTGGTATTGATCGGGCTGGTCGGAGACCAAGCGCACGGGCTTCACGCCCTCGGACAAGAGTTGATTGACGACATCGAGGGGCGTCATCTTGAGCTCGACCGGCTGGCCTCCGGTCATGGCCACGGCATCGTTGTACAGCACCTTGTAGGTCATGGTCGCCCCGGCGGCGACCGCCGCGCGGATCGCCAAAATCCCCGAGTGCGAGTAGGTGCCGTCGCCCATGTTCGCGAACACATGCGGCGTATCCACCAAGGGACCGACGGACGTCCAATTCGAGCCCTCGTGTCCCATGGGCATGAACTGCAGCGTGTTGCGGTCCATCACCACGGCGACGAGGCCGTGGCAACCGATGCCGCCGAGCGCAAGCGAACCGTCCGGAATGTTGGTGCTGGTGTTGTGCGGACAGCCCGAACAAAAATAGGCCGGCCTGACTTTACCCGCGCCCAATCCGACCGCGCGCGTTTCGAGCCGGCGCAATGCCGCCGCCCGCGCCGTGAGACTCTCATCGGCGATGCCGATTTGTTCGATCAAGGCACAGATCGCCCGGCGCACATGGGCCGGCGTCAACTCGCCGGCCGCCGGCAGCAGCGGCGCGCCCTGCAAATCCTGCTTCCCGGCGATCGCAGCACGCTGGTCCGCGCTCACCGAATACAAATGGCGCGCCACTTGATCTTCCATGACCGGCCGCTTCTCTTCGACCACGAGCACGGCGCTGTGTCCGCGTGCAAACTCGACCAGCCGCTCTTTATCCATGGGCCAGATGAGCCCGGGCTTGTAGACCCGTATGCCCAGGCGGCGGCACTCCGCTGCATCGAGGCCGAGATCGGCCAGCGCCTGGCGCGTGTCGAGGTAAGCCTTGCCCGCGCTCACGATCCCTAACGTGCGCCGCTCGCCGTCGATCGCGGTGCGATCGATGCCATTGGCACGCGCGAACGCCGTGGCGGCCGGCAAGCGCCGGTTCACCACCAGGTCCTCTTCCACCAGCGGCGGCTGGTTCGGCCGCAAATTCAAGCCGAACGGCGGCAGAAGGATGTCGCGTGGGCTGGCATAGGCGCGGTGGATATCGGGAAGATCGATCGTGGCGGTCAGATCCAACGTGTCGGTGACGCACTTCAAGGCCACATAGCAGCCGCTGTAGCGCGACAGGGCCCAGCCGAACAAACCGAACTCCAGAATTTCGCCGACGGTGGCCGGATAGAGGATCGGCAGAAACGCCGCCATCAGCGTTTGTTCGGATTGATGGGCGCTGTCGGAGGATTTTCCGCCGTGATCATCGCCCGCCACGGCCAGAAATCCGCCCTTGGCCGATGCACCCTCGAGGTTGCCGAGCTTCAAGGATTCGCAGGCGCGATCGACGCCGATGCCCTTGCCATACCACAGGCCGAATACACCCTCGACCTGCGATTTACCGAACCACTCGAGTTCCTGAGTGCCGCGGATGGCGCTGACCGCGAGTTCTTCATTCAAACCCGGCACGAAGCGAATCGCATGCTCATCGAGCAGCTTTTGCGCGGCCCACAACGCCGAATCGTAGACCCCGAGCGGCGAGCCGCGGTAGCCGGAGATGTAGCCCGCGGTCTTCAAGCCCGCCGCGCGATCGCGGCGCGCCTGATCGAGCGGCAGGCGCACCAAGGCCTGGTTCGAGGAAAGGGAGACGCGACCGCTCTGCTTAAGGTATTTGTCGTCGAGAGTGACTGCTGATGTCGTCATCGAACGCGTGTGCCGCTCTTACCCCCGCGCGGCCCCGGGAGGCAATTTATCCAGGCGGAAATCGCAATGCTCGGCGGTCTGCTGCACCTCGATCACGTTGCCTTCCGGATCACGCCCATAGATGGATTTGACGTGCCCCATATCGATGGGTGTGTGCCCGAAAGTCATGCCGAGTTTGCGCAAGCGCTCGCATTCGCGCTCGATGTCCGTCGCGTCCACGCAAAAATGCGTATAGCCCTTGTCGAACGGCCGCAGCGGCGTGTCCGAGTTTGGGTGCGGCGCCTCGAATTGGAACAATTCCAGATAGCAGGTGCCGGCTTTCAGCATGGCGCCGCGGGCAGCGGATCCAGGCACGTCGATCAGCTTGTCGAGGATCTCGTTGCCGCTCCAGCTGAACTGCTCGCCGACGATGTCGAAGCCGAACGCCTCGTGATAGAACTTAATCATCCTACCTAAGTCGCGGACGTGAACCGCAACGTGATGGATTCCTCTAATCATAAAATGCCTTTGCCTCGCGCCAACCGCCCGGGGGCATCATGCGTCCCGGCGCAGGGTGAGGCAAGGCAGCGAGGCGAGGTAAGGGCTTGTTATGGCAAGGCGAAGCCCTCCTGTGCCATCCTGGACAAGGGGCTGTGCGATAGCCGTCATTAATGCAGATGCGCCCGCTCGGGATCGATCGTAACCTAGGCGGACTTAGGGTGGGCGTACCCTGGGGAGGAGTGTGCAATGAATAAGACCATGATCGTCGGGGCCAGAGTCTGGGACGCCAGCGGCGCCGCGCCGTTCGACGGCGATGTGCTCGTGGAAGGCAATCGCATCCGCGCCGTGTCGCGCGTACCGGGACAGCTTTCCCAATCGGGCTGCCAGCTCATCGAGGCGAACGGCATGTTTTTGATGCCCGGTCTGGTGGAAGGGCATGCGCACCTCTCGTTCGAGTCGGTGACCGCGACCGAGGATCTGATCACTCCGCCGCCCGAAGAGCACACGTTACTCACTGCTCGGATTGCAAAAATTCTTTTAGATCAAGGCTTTACGAGCGCATATGGCGCTGCCGAAGCTAAATTGCGCTTAGGCGTGGCGGTGCGCAACGAAGTCGACGCCGGGCGGCTGCCCGGGCCGCGCATTCGCGCCGGCTCTCTGGAGATCACCGTGACCGGCGGCCTGGGCGATGAAAGCAGGCTGCACAATGTCCGCAATGCCCCGGCGATCGTGGTCGACGGTCCGGAGGAGATGCGCAAGGCGGTGCGCCTCTGCTGCCGCGAAGGCTGCGACAACATCAAGCTGGACGTATCGGGCGACCCGTTTTATCCGGCCACCCCGTCGCACGCCACGCTCATGTCGTATGAGGAAGTGCGCATGGCCGTGGAGACGGCGCATGGATTCGGGAAAACGGTCAATGCGCATGCGCGCTCCATCGGCTCGATTCAGAACTGCGTGCGCGCCGGCGTCGATGTGCTCTATCACTGCGAATACACCGATGAGGAAACACTCGACATGATGGAGGCGGCGAAAGACCGCATATTCGTCGCGCCCACCATCAGTCTGTTCCATACCATGCTGCACGAAGCCGCTCCCTGGGTCACGCCGGAGGTGGCGCGCGCCATGGGGATCGATCGGTTGATCGATGAGTCCAAGAAGACGCATACGGAATTGCGCAAGCGCGGCATCCGCCATCTCATCGGCGGCGACTATGGATTCGCCTGGAGCAAAAACGGCACCAATGCGCGCGATTTGAAGCACTTCGTCGATTATTACGGCTATTCGCCGTCGGAGGCTTTGCGTTGCGGCACCCGCAACGGCGGCGCGCTCATGACGATGCGCAACGGCAACAAATTGGGCGAAGTGGCGGAGGGTTTCTTGGCGGACCTCTTGCTCGTCGATGGCGATCCGCTCGCCGACCTCAACGTCCTGGTGAACGCCGATCGTTTGAAGCTCATCATGAAGGACGGACAGGTTTACAAGAACACCAGCACGACCGCGCAACGCCGCGCGGCGGCTTGAGGAGAAACGCGATGGCAGCTGAATTGGAAGAACGCAAGGCTTTGAGCAAGGGTGAAGCGCGGTGTCCCGCGGCCGATTCCACGCAGGAAATCATCGCCAAGGACAAGGTGGCCGCGCCGGGCTGGGTTCGCTCGGAGTCCTACCAGTTCTTGGGGGACGAGGACATTTCGACCGACCGCTACATCGATCCGAAGTTCGCCCAGGAAGAGCTCGACAAGCTATGGACCCGCACCTGGCAGTTCGCCTGCCGCGAGGAACACATTCCGGAGGTCGGCGATTATCACGTGTATGACTTGGGTCCTTATTCCTTCATCATCACGCGGGTCGCGAAGAACGAAGTGCGGGCGTATTTCAACGCGTGCATGCACCGCGGCACCAAGCTGCGCGCCTCCGGCACCGAAGGCCGGGCCAGCGAGTTCAAGTGCAGCTTCCACGGCTGGAGCTGGAACATCGACGGCACCAACAAGGGCATCGTGTGCGAGTGGGACTTTCCGCATGTGGACCGCAAGAAGCTGACGCTGCCCGAGGCCAGAGTGGAATTGCTCGGCGGATTCGTGTTCATCAACATGGATCCCGATGCACCGCCGCTCGCGCAGTATATCGGCGCGGATTTCAAAAAACACATCGATGCGTGGAAGCTCGAGGATCGCTACACCTATCTGCACGTCGCGAAGCGGCTGCCCTGCAACTGGAAGCTCGCGATCGAAGCGTTCCTCGAAGCCTATCATGTGATCATCACGCATCCGCAGGTGGCGGTGTCGAACGGCGATGCCAACTCGCAATACGATGTCTACGGCGAGCACGTGAACCGCTTCATCTCCCCGCTCGGCGTGTTGAGTCCGCACTTGAGCGGCAAGTACACCGAGGAGGACATCCTCGCGCAATTCACCTTGGGCGACAGCGGCGCGTTGGGCGGTGAGAAGCGCACGCTCGGCGAGGGCGCGACGGCACGGCAGGTCATGGCCGACATGTTCCGCGGTATGTTCGAGAAGGCCACCAACTCGGACTTGAGCGGGGTGTCCGATTCGGAGCTGCTCGATTGCTATTCCTACACGATATTCCCGAACTTGTACCTGTTCCCGGGCATCTCGCTGCCGATGGTGTACCGCTTCCGCCCGGATCCGCGCGACCATCGCTGGTGCCTCTACGAGGTGATGTTCCTGCGGCCCGTGCCGAAGGACGGCAAGCGGCCGGAGCCCGCCGAGGTCATCCGCCTGCGTGACGATCAGTCATTCAAGGACGCCGAGGGCATGGATCCGGGCTTCGGCGCCATTCTCGATCAGGACACGGACAATTTGTTCCTGCAGCAGGAAGGACTCGAGGCGAGCGCCAAGCATGGTCTCACGCTGGGTAACTACCAGGAAATCCGCGTGCGTCATTTCGAAAAGGCCTGGGAAAAGTATCTCGCGATGGCGCCGAAGCGGCCCGATCGGGAGCGGTTGCCGCGCCGCTGATCAATGGCGGAAGAACCAGCGTTCACGCGCGTATTGAAAGCCGCGGAGGTCGAGCCGGGCACCAAGAAGGCGGTCGAGGTCAACGGGCACTCGGTGCTCGTCTGCCATAGCAACGATCGGCTCTTTGCGGTCTCGAACATCTGCTCGCACGCGCAGGAGAAGCTCGAGTGCGGGCGCATGTCGCGAGGCTGGATCGCCTGTCCGATTCACGGCGCGCGGTTTGAACTCGCGACCGGACGGGCCATGAACCCGCCGGCGAAGCAACCGATCGCGACCTACCCGGTGCGCATCGTCGATGAGTGGATCGAGGTGAGCGTGCCGCCGCCGGGCTGAAGGTTCAGGCCTCGACGCTCTTGGCGATCAGGGCTCCGTAGCTCAAGTACTTGGTGCTCGACCAGCCGCCATCCAGCGTGAGCGTGTGGCCATTGATGAAGCTGCCTTCCTCGGAGGCGAGGAAGTACACCGCGTTCGCGACGTCCGCGATCGTGCCCTCGCGGTCCATCGGGGTCATATCCTGATTGATGCGCCGGAACGACGGATCGTCCCAGTAATCCTTCGTCATGTCGGTCTTGATGACGCCGGGCGCCACCAGATTGGAGCGAATGCCCTTTGCGCCGTATTGGACCGCCAGCGCCTGGGTCAGGCCGATGAGCCCGGCCTTGACCGCGCAATAGATGCCGCCGTTCAGGCCGCCGATGATGCCAAACACCGAGCCCACGCTGATGATCGAAGATCCGGCCTTCATGACGTGCAAGGCGGCGCGCGCAAAACGGAAGGGCGCCTTGAGGCTCGTCTCGACCACCTCATCGACCGTCGCATCGTCGGTCTCGTGCACGGGCGCCCACTTGCCGGCGCCGGCATTGTTGACGAGGCAGTCGAGCCGGCCAAAGGACTTCATCGCGAACTCAACGGCCTGATCGGCCGCTTTCGGTGCCGTCACGTCCGCGGTGAAAGCCACCGTATCGCCCAACTCCTCCGCCAAGCGCTCCAGCCGCTCTTTGCGGCGGGCCACGGCCACGACGCGGAAGCCGCCCTTGGCGAAACGCCGGGCGATTCCATCGCCTATACCTGAGCTCGCGCCGGTGACCAGGACAACCGGCTTTTGATTGGATGGGGCTGAAGTCATGATCGGATTGTCACCATGTATTGTTCAATTGCTGCGGCGAGACGCCAGCCATTGGGTCCCACGTCCCACGCCTCCAGTATACGCATCAGCGGCGACCGGGCGCGAACGCAAGGAGTCTGCTCCGAAGCCTCGCGCGGTGCTCGCCCGGCCCTTTGCAGCCGTGGACAATACGCTGCTCCACCCAGGGCTAGCACGGGCGGATCCCTGCGAATCGCGCCGTAGAGGCCGCCGGGCCATTCGCTGGGGAGCATGAGATAATCGCGGTCTGGCTGCGGAGGCGGGAACAATGCAAACCGAAACATACGATGTGGTGGTGGTGGGATCCGGCGCGGCGGGTGCCATGGCGGCGCTGCGTGCGAAGGAGTTGGGCCTCTCGGTCCTGATCCTCGAGAAGGCGCACAAATTCGGCGGCACCTCGGCCACATCGGGCGGCGTGCTTTGGGTGCCGAACCATGGCTTGAGCGAAAACGGCGACAGCCGCGAGGAGTCCCTCAGGTACCTCAATCATTTGGTCAAGGGCGCGATACAGCGCGATCGGCTCGAGGCATTCGTCGATCAAGCGCCGCAGATGGTGCGGTTCCTGACGTCCTTGGGTGTCAGCGTGATGGCCGCCACCTGGCCGGATTATTATCCCGACACCCCAGGGGCGCGCTCCGACCGCTCCCTCGTGTGCCCGACGTTCGATGGCACCGAACTCGGCGGCAAATTTACGCTGATGCGCGAACAGTACACGCGCTTCAAGCTGCTCAACCGCTACGCGATGGACCTGCCGGAGTTCTTTTCCCTCTCGGCGCGCGCGAAGGGTTGGCGCACGGTGCTGCTGAAAATATTGTGGCGTTACTGGACCGACTTCGGCACGCGGCGCGTCAGCCGGCGCGACCGCAGGTTCACTTCCGGCGCGGCGTTGATGGGTCCCATCTACAAGCGCATCTTCGAGCGCGGCATCGAAGTGCGGCTGGAAACCAAATTGGACGAGCTGCTCTTGTCAGGAGGCAAGGTGGGCGGCGTTCGCGTCAGCAATTTCGGGCGCAGCTACGATATCGCCGCGCGCCATGGCGTCATCGTCGCCGCCGGCGGATTCGAGTGGAATCAGGAACTGCGCGAGCGCTTCTTCGATGTGCCGGGACTCACCCGCCACAGCAGCTCGCCGGAGGATGCAAATCGGGGTGAGGCGCTATTGGCCGGACTGAAGATCGGCGCGGCCACCGAGCACACCGAAGCCGGTTGGTGGATACCCACGATGCATATGCCGATGCCGACGACCTCGAACTTCGAGGAGATTCATCAGGCGGCGTTCGATGTCGGCCGCCCGCACAGCGTCTGCGTGAATCGCGAGGGCAACCGTTTCGTCGATGAGGCCAGCGGCTACGATGACTTCGGCAAGGGCATGGTAGCCGATCAACTGAAGACCGGCCAAAATTGTCCGTGTTGGCTCATTTTCGATGCCCGCTTCCGCGCGAAGTTTTCGGCCGGCGGCTTCATGCCCACTCCGGTGATGCCGGACCGCAACATTCCGATCGATAACTGGGATCACTACATCTTCAAGGCGGACTCGATCGATGCGCTGGCGCAGAAGATCAAGGTCCCCGTCGATGCCTTGCGCAAGACCGTGTCCAACATGAACGGCTACGCCAAGGCGGGGGCCGACCCTGAGTTCCGCCGCGGCGGCAACGCCTACGATAGATTCTTCGGTGATCCGACTTCGACGCCCAATCCGTCGCTCGGCACCATCGAGGCGGCGCCTTTCTACGCGGTGGCCATCAACTTGGGCGACCTCGGCACCAAGGGCGGTCTCAAGTGCGACGCGCAGGCGCGCGTGCTCGACGTCGCGGGCCGGCCGATCGCCAACCTGTACGCGGCGGGCAACGCCTCCGGCAGCCCGTTCGGCAATTGCTATCCCGGAGCCGGCGGCACCATCGGTCCGGCGCTCACCTTCGGTTTCGTGGCCGCCAACGACATCGCCGCGCGCGCCAGCGCGCAGCCGCAACCGCGGCCGGTCGCCGTCGCGGTCTGATTCATTTAATTTCCCCAAGGAGAATCGCCATGTCATTCGAGCTGAACAAGAAACTTGCGGCAAAACGCGAGCCTCTCAAGACTTCAGCCAAGGTGGACCCGGTCACCGCCGCCATCATTCGCGGCGCGTTCGAGACGGTGTGCTACGAGGCGGCGACGTTTCTGGGGCGCGCGGCGACCTCGCCCATCATCAATCAATCGAACGAGCGCAACGGCAGCATTCTTGACGCGCACGGCCGGCTCGCCGGCGTATCCATCGGCACGCCGCACCTCGTGTTCGTTTCGCAGCTCGCGGTGCGCTACGGTCTCATGAACTACGAGGAGTACGATTGGGGCCCCGGCGATGTGTTTCTGGGCAACGATCCCGATCATGGCGGCGGCCATTTGCCCGACTATAACGTGTATGCGCCGGTGTTCGATGAGAAGGGCGAGCTCATCCTGGTTCAGGCGCTGCAAGCGCACCAGGGCGACACGGGCGGCAAGGACCCGGGCGGCTTCACGCTCGAGGCGACCGATATCTTTACCGAGGGTTTGGCAATTCCGTGCCTGAAGCTCGTGCATCGCGGCCAGAGGCGCAACGATGTGTTCAAACTCGTTACGCGCAACAACCGCTTCGAGAGTTTCGCGGGCGACCTCGCGGCGATGATCGGCGCCGTGCAGCATTGCGTGAAGCTGCTCCAGGATGTGATTCATAAGTGGGGGCCGGAGGTCGTCAAGGCCGCCGTCAACTACAACATCGAGCACACCGAGAAGCGCCTGCGCGAGGAGGTCGCCAAGTGGCCGGACGGCAAGTACGAGGCGGACGTTTATATCGATCACGACACCGCGGGCACCAAGGACATCCGGGTTCACGCCGCCTGCATCGTCAAGGGCGATCAGCTCACGGTCGATCTCACCGGTACCGATGATCGCCAGGACTTGGTCGGCGTGTGGAACACGTTCGGCAACAGCCGCAGCTACATCATGACGCAGGTGGCTTCGGCGGTGGATCCGACCATCATCAAGAACGAGGGATTGTTCAATGCCGTGCAAATGATCATTCCGGAAGGCTGCATTGCACAGCCCGCTCCCAATAAGCCCGCGGCGTTGGGCTCATTCCACCCGGCGTGCGAAATCACCGAGGCGGTGTGCGTGGCGCTCGCGCAGGTCGCACCCGAGCGCAGTGCGCCGCAGGTCTACAAGATCGGCATGCCGAACGCCGTGATCGGTTTCAGGAATGGACAGATGTGGCTGGACCAGGGCGTGGATGCGCGCACGATGGATACATCCGCCGTCAAGGGCATCGACGGGTGGGGCTCCTGCCCCGTGGCCTTGGGGAATTTGCTTCTGTCCGAGGCCGAGGATGCCGAGAGCCGCTTCCCGATTTTGAACATCAGCCGCGAAATGAAAATCGACACGGAAGGTGCGGGGCGCTGGCGCGGCCAGCCTGGGAGCCTCAACGTCAAGCAGGTGCTCGAGCCCGTGGGCGCGATGGCGTGGATGGTGTCGGCCAGCCATCCGCTCTCCGGCTTGAACGGCGGCGACGATGCGAGTCCGTACATCAATCACTTCGAGGTGGGCAGCGAGCAGGAAAGACAGATCACGCTCACCGCGCGCGCGAACCTGCCTGCCGGGGCCGTCATTGCCTATCAGCACGGTGGAGGCGCCGGCGTCGAGTCGCCGCTGCTGCGCGATCCCGAAGCGGTCAAGGAGGACGTGCTCGATGAGATCGTGAGCATGGAGCGGGCACGCGACAAATACGGCGTGGTGCTCAAAGGTTAGCTCGAGGAGTACGACCTTGCCGTGGATGTGGAGGCGACCAAGGCGCTGCGGCAGCAGAAGATGGAAAAACAACGAGCCGCTGCATGAGTTATAGGGTCGGGATCGACATCGGCGGTACGTTCACTGACTTTGCGTTTCTCAAAGGCGAGGAGTTCATTCTTCATAAAATCTTGAGCACGCCCGCCGATCGTTCCATCGGCGTGATGAACGGGCTGAAGCGGCTGGCGGAGATCGAAGGGGTGTCGCTGGCCGATTTCCTGAAGAAATGCGATGCCATCGTCCACGGCACCACCGTCGCCGACAATACGTTGATCGAGATGAACGGCGCACTCACGGGGCTCATCACGACCCAAGGGTTTCGCGACGAGATGGAATACCGGCGCGGCTTCAAGGAGAGCATCTGGGACGTGCGCCTGGCGCCGCCGAAGCAGATTACGCCGCGCCGCCGGCGCCTCGGGGTGCCGGAGCGCGTGTTGCACGATGGCAGCATCCACACCCCGCTCGACGAGCAGGCGGTGCGTGAGGCATGCGCCAAGCTCAAGAAACAGAAAGTGGAGTCGGTTGCGATCTCCTACCTGTTCTCGTTCGTCAATTCCCAGCACGAGAAACGCACGGCTGAGATCGTCGCGGAAGAGATGCCCGGCGTGCACATATCCTGCTCTTACCAGGTGCTGCCGCGGGCACCCGAATACGATCGCACCAGCACCACGGTGGTGGACGCCTATGTGGCGCCGCGCGTCACCTCCTATATCGAGAAGCTGGTCTCGCGCCTCCGCGAAGCAGGCTATCAGCGCCAGCTGATGGTCATGCAGGCGAGCGGCGGCGTCATGACCAAGGAGTACATCCAGGGCTCGCCCATCCGCGTGCTCTCTTCGGGTCCCGCGGGCGGCGTCGTCGGTTCCGCCTATGTCGGCTCCGCCAAGGGCTATCCGAATCTGCTGTGCGTCGATATGGGCGGCACCTCCTACGATGTATCCGTGGTGCTGAACGGTATCGCGCCGGCGGAGGCGGGGTGGAACATGCACCACCGCTATCTGATCGGCGTTCCCATGGTGAAAGTGGAAACCCTCGGCGCGGGCGGCGGTTCGATCTGCCACGTCAACAACGGAGTCCTCGAGGTAGGTCCGGCCTCGGCCGGAGCGGAGCCCGGCCCCATTTGCTACGGCCGCGGCGGCAAGCGGCCGACCGTCACGGATGCCATGTTGATGCTGGGTATTTTGTCGACGGAATCGCAATTCGCGGGCGGCAGCTTTCAATTGCAGCGCGCCGGCGTCGACGAGGCCTTCGCCGAGATCGGCCGACAAATGGGCTACAGCGCGGAGCAGGCCGCGTTCGACTCCTGGCGCGTGGTGAATGCGAACATGACGCAGGCCGTGCGCCGTTCCACGGCGGAGAAGGGCTTGGATCCGACCGACATGGTGATGCTGGCTTACGGCGGCAACGGGCCGGTGTTCGCCGCCATACAAGCTCAAGATCTTGGCATCAGCCGCGTGCTCGTGCCGAAGGCCTCGCCCGCCTTCTCGGCATTGGGGACGCTCGTTGCCAACATCAGCATCGATGAAGAGCGCTCCTACATCGCATCCGCGGACAAACTCGACTTGAACAAGTTGAAGGAACTGTGGCGCGATCTATCCGAGCGCGCCGACAAATATTTCGCGGACTCGCATTTTTCGCGCGACCAGGTGGTTGCCAAGTATCAAATCAAGATGCGCTATCCCGGACAGAACTGGTCGCTGACCTTCGATTTCAACACCGCGATAGGTGAGCGGGACATGTCCTGGATCAACGAGGGCCTCGGCGAGCGCGCCATCAAGGCCTTCAATGAACGTCACACGCAGGAATACGGCCACGTGCGCGAAGGCGAAACGCCGGAAGTGGTCGGGGTACGGCTGGCAACTTACGTGGAGTCAGCCAAACCCACGGTCAAAGGCGGCTTCACCGCGCCCGCGGTACCCGCCAAGCCGGTCAAGAAGCGCCGCGCCAATCTAGGCGAAGGCTACAAAGAGACGAACATTTTCCGCGGGCCGAACTTAAACCCCGGCAACGAAGTCGCCGGGCCGGCCGTCATCGAAGAGGTCTTCACCACCATCGTCGTCTATCCCGGTTGGCAGGCGCGCGTGGACGATACCGGCGATTACGAGCTGACCCGAGTCAAACTGTAGTTTGAGCATGGACCGGCGACAATTCCTCGAGAGTATGGCTGCCTGCACAGCGGCTTGCTGTCCGCTCCTTGGACGGCAATCGACCGCGGCATCCCGCTCGAGCCGGCCTCAGACTTTCGATCTGCATTGCCACCCGGGAGCGTTCTTTGCTCGCGGCATGCCGGGCTATGCCGGCGATGAAGCTTTCGCGAAAACCGTATCCGAGATGCATCAAGGCGGTCTGACGGCGGCGTTCTTCAGCATCGTCGCGGACAGTATCCTTCTCGGCCGCGACGAGAAGGGAATCGTCGTATCCGATCGTAAGCTTGCCCCGGGGGAAGCCTGGGCGGATTGCGAGCGACAATTGAACGCGTTCGCTGAACTGGCGAAACGCGAGCGCATTGGGCTCGCCACAAGCGCTCTTCAGGTGCAGGAGTTCAGCAGGCGCGGGGAGGTTGCAGCCTTCCTGGCCTGCGAGGGCGGTCATGGGCTCGAGGGAAGAGTCGAGCGTCTCGACGACCTGTACGCACGCGGCGTGCGCAGTCTTCAGTTGACCCACTACGCGCAAAATGACCTCGGCGATCTGCAGACTCTGCCTGCGGTTTATCGCGGGCTATCGGCCTTCGGGCGCGATGTGGTGCGGCGCATGAATCATCTTGGCATGGTGGTCGATGTGGCGCATGCCTCGTTCGATACGGTCAAAGCCACGGTGGATATCACGACCGCGCCGATCATGCTGTCGCACACGCATCTGCAAAGTGATACCTCTCCACATCCGCGTCTCATCACGCCCGAGCACGCTCGCCTGATTTCCTCGAGCGGGGGGGTGATCGGCGCCTGGCCTTCGGGGTTTGCGAACCGGACGCTCGCCGATTTCGTCGACCAGACGATGCGCCTGATAGACGTCGTGGGCGTGGACCATGTTGGCCTCGGCACCGATATGGACGGAAATTACAAACCGGTCCTTTCCAGTTACCTGCAACTGCCCGACTGGTTATCCGGATTGCGATCCAAGGGTCTTTCGGAAGCTGAGGTGGCTAAAGTCGCGGGCGGCAATGCGCTGCGCATTCTCGGTAAAGTCTTGAAGCCCTGAGCCGTACTGCCGTCAGTAGATCACCTTCTGCGCCGCCAGCCTCTGCCGCTCTTCGGCCGGCATCTTGAGCAATGTGCCGAACACGTAGTCATTGTGCTCGCCCAAGAGCGGCGCCGCGTGCTCGATGATGGGCGGCGTCAGCGACATGTGCCAGGGCGCGCCGAGGATGGCGACCGATTGGCCTTTGTTGTCGGTGACGTGCGTGTAGAACTTGCGTTGCCACAGGTGTTCATCGCCGACCAGGTCCATGGAATTGAGGCTCACGAAGGCGGCCACGCCGGCCGCCTTCAGCTGCGCGGCGACCGGGTGCGCCTCGCGGCCGCGCGTCCAGGCGGCGATGATCTCATCGAGTTCGCGTGAATGGGCGACGCGAGAACCTGCGTCGGTGAAGCGAGCATCAGCGGCAAGCTGCGGCTGGCTTAAACTCGCGCACAGCGCCCGCCATTCGTCATCGGTTCGCACGGTGATGCTCAACCATGACGCATCGGCGCACGGGTAGACACCATGCGGCGCCATGTCGCAATGCGCAGCGCCCCGCCCGGGATCATGTCCGGTGACGAAATAATCCATGAAGGCATCGCCGATCATCGAGGACAGCGATTCCACCGCTGAGATGTCCACGTATTGACCCTGGCCGGTGCGGCGCCGATGGTAGAGCGCCACCACGGCGGCAAAGGCGGCGGCGGTGCCGTAACTGCTGTCGCCATAACGCTGATTGAGCAGCACCGGCGGTCCGTCGGGATAGCCGGCCAGATGACAGATGCCGGCCAGCGATGAGAAGCAGGGCGCGTAGCCGGTTTGATAGCTCAAGGGTCCTTCGTGACCGTACATGCTCATGGAAACGGCGATGATGTCCGCTTTGAGCTTGCGCAGCGTGTCGTAGCCAAGCTCGAGGCGTTCCGCGGCGCCGGGGCGCAGATTCTCGACGAAGATGTCCGAAACCTTGACCAAGTCGTGCACCAGCCGCTTGCCCTCCGCGCTTTTCATGTTGATTTGCACGCTGAGCTTGCCGGGATTGACGGCCTGAAATCCGGGGGCGTCGTTGATGTCCTTGGTGCCGAAGGCGCGCGTCGCATCGAGCGAATCGTAGCTCTCGACGCGAATGACTTCGGCGCCGAGGTAGGTCAGCAATTTGCCGACGTACGGGCCTGCCCAGATCTTGGTGACTTCGAGCACGCGCACGCCCTGCAAGGGCCCCGGGCTGTGCCGCGCCAGCTGGGAGAGGTCGGGCCCAGGCGACGCTGCCGGTGCGCGTTTCCGGGCCGCCGGACTCTGCCGCAGAACGTCCTGCCTTTGCCGCAGGACTTCCTCGGTGTGCTCGCCCAAGCGCGGCGCCGCGGTTGCAGCGACCGCGGGGGTGGCCGTCAATCGATATGGCACGGTCGGATAGCGCAACCGGCCGAGCACGGGATGGTCGAGTTCGCCGAAATAGCGGCGGAACTGCATCTGCGCCGAGTCGAACACTTCCTGCATGGTGTTCACCGGCACCAAGGGCACACCGAGCTTCTGCGCGCGCATGGCCACATCGGGCTTGCTCTGCTCCTTCATCCAGCGTGCGATCTCGGCACGGCAACGATCGATCCGTTCCTGAGTCACATGCTTCTCGAGCCAGCGGTCCGGATAATCCTTCATCCAAGCCGGATCGCCCATCAACGTGGACAAGCCATTCCAGTGCGTAGGTTCCGACATCCAAATATAGACATAGCCGTCGCGGCACTGAAAGAAGGTCGACGGACCGCCAAGATCATAGGCCTGGCGCCGCGTGCCGACCTCCATGTTGCCGGCAATCATCTGCGCGAGCACGTAGTCGACCAACGAGGCCAAAGATTCTTGGTGCGAGACGTCGACGAATTGGCCCTGGCCTGAAGCGTAGCGGTAATACAGGGCGGCTGCCACGGCGAGCGCCGCGCTCAACCCCGATTCATAGTCCGGGAGAAAACGTCCCGCGCCGGTCAGAGGGGGTTTGGCGGGGTCCGCCGCGGCGGGCGTGTGATATCCCCAGCTCGAGTGCAGCACGTTCAGGCTGTAAGCCTTGCGCAGCGGCGCCGGTGCGTCGTAGCCGAAAGGCGTGACGCTGCAGACGATGAGCGCGGGAAAGCGGGCAGCACATTGGGCGGCGCTCAAATTCAGGCTCTCGAGGTAGCCTTGAGCATGATCATCGATGAGGGCATCGGCGCCCTCGAGGAGTTCGAGCAGCGATTGTTTCGCGGCGGGCTCGCGCAGATTCAAGACAACCGAACGTTTGTTGGTATTGAGGTACGCGAACATGCCGCTGCGTTCCGCTTGCGGCCCGGAGGCGGCGAACGGTCCCATATGGCGCGTGTCGCTGCCGGTGCCGGGCTGCTCGATCTTGATCACCTCGGCGCCAAAATCAGCCAGAAGCTTGCCGCAGTACTCTCCGGCCACGCCGCTCGACAGTTCAAGGATCCTCAAATTGCGCAGTGCGGACACGCTCGGCCCCTTTTAGCAACAGCTAAACTTTTATTGACAGCTGAACGAGCATGATCGCTCATCGCGGTTGTTGCCGCTTGCGCTCCGCGAAGGCGGCGATGCGCTCGTGCATGTCCGGGCCAAACCCGCGGCTTCGAAACACTTCGTGCGCGAGTCCCGATGCCAGGGACATGCCGTCCGTGTCATTCATCAGGCGCTTGTTCTCGCGCAGGCTGTACCAGGAGTTGGCCAGCACGCCGCGCACGAATTTCTCGACTTCCGCCTCGAAGACCTCGTCCGCAAAGCAGGCGTTGGCGAGGCCCATGGCCGCCGCCTCGGCCCCGCCATAGGTCTTGCAGGTGTACATCATTTCCCGCGCCTTGGCCGCGCCCACGCGCCGCGGCAGCCGTTGGCTTAAGCCCCAGAACGGCACGAGCGACCATTTGGCATGCGTATCGGCGAAGCGCGCACTCGCCGAGGCGAGAATGATCTCGCCGGCCAGCGCCAACTCCAAGGCACCGGTGTAGCAATGTCCGTGCACGGCAGTAATGACCGGCTGGGGCAGGTTCGCCAAGCGTTCGACGACCTTGGACTGAAATTCGAGCTCACCCGGGCCTTCGCCCTCGCTCAATACGGCCAGGTCATGACCGGCCGAAAAGCTGCGGCCATTGCCGCGCAGCACGACGCATCCTACCGTGTCGGTGGAGGCTTCGATCCGCTCGAGGTGGGCCTCGAGTTGCCGGAACACCGGCGAACTCAGGGCGTTGAGTTTTTCCGGAATATTGAGCGTCAATGTGGCAAGACCGTCGCTGACGGTGTAAATGACTTTCTCTGTGTTCATGTACTATTGGTCCTAGCATGCTTACATTAATTACCGCGCCGCGGTGGCGCGAAAAGGATTGACGATGGCAACACTCCCCGAGGCCAAACTGTACATCAACGGCGTACTGCGCGCCGCGAGCGGCGGCAAGACCTATGACAACATCAACCCCTGGACCGGCGACATCGTCGGCAAGGCGGCGGATGCGTCCAAGGACGATGTGAACGCGGCGATCGAGGCGGCCCGCCATGCGTTCGACGCCACCCCGTGGCGCGCGCAGCATGAGGCACGCTATGAGCTCATGAAAAAATACTTTGCCCTGCTCAGTGCACAGCGCGACAAGTTGGTGTCCATCGCGCGGCATGAGGCAGGCGCAGCGATCGGCGCCGCCTCGCGTGCGCACGTCGATGGGGCGCTCACGGCAATGAAGGATTTGATGGACTGCTTTCCGTCCGTCAAATGGCAGGAGGACCGCGGGCGGCGCGACACATTCGGCTATCAGACCGAGCGCCTGGTGGTACACGAGGCCTTGGGCGTGGTCGGGGCGATTACGCCCTGGAACGTGCCTCTGTACGTCAACATCGGCAAGATCGTGGGCGGATTACTCTCCGGCTGTACGGTGGTGCTGAAGCCGGCCCCGGATACACCGCTCATGGGCTCGTTCATGGGAGAACTGGCCGTGGAGGCCGGATTCCCGCCCGGAGTTCTCAACGTCATCACCTCGAGCGATCCGGTGATGGCCGGAGAGATGTTGGTGACCGATCCGCGCGTCGATGTCATCTCGTTCACCGGTTCGACTGCCGTCGGCCGGCGCATTATGGAAAAAGGGGCGCCGACCCTCAAGCGGCTGTTTCTCGAACTCGGCGGCAAGTCGGCGTGGATCGTCCTCGACGACGATCCAACATTCGCGATGACCGTGGCAAGTTCCATGGTGGTATTTCACGCCGGTCAAGGCTGTGCGACGCCGACGCGCTTGCTCGTGCCGCGCGCGCGCTATGCAGAGGCCGTCGAGATATTACGCGGCGCCTACGGCGCCTACGCATCCACGTGGGGCGGGGTCGATGATCCGGCGAACGTGATGGGCCCGGTGATCTCGAAACGGCAACTCGATCGGGTCATGGGCTACATCGAACTGGGCAAGAAGGAGGGGGCGAAGCTCTTGGCGGGCGGCAACGTACGCACCGACAAAGGAGGCGGCTTCTTCGTCGAACCCACCTGCTTCGTCGACGTGCGCAACGACATGCGCATCGCGCAGGAGGAAATATTCGGCCCCGTGTTGGTGGTCATTCCCTATGAGGATGACGAGGACGCCATCCGCATCGCCAACGAGAGCGACTACGCCCTCGGCGGCTACATCTTCTCCGGCAACAAGGAGCGCGGCATCCGCATGGCGCGGCGCGTGCGGGCGGGAGCCGTCGGCGTCAACGGCGGCATGTGCATCGCGGGGGATCTGCCGTTCGGCGGATTCAAGGGCAGCGGACTCGGCCGTGAATGGGGCCGCGAGGGTATCGAGGAGTTTCTCGACAGCAAGGTCATTGCGGTGCGGGTGTAGCTCGCATGTCAGCACCCGCGGAAGACTGGTGTGCGATTCTCGCGAAAGGCGGCGACACCTTCGAGAAAGTCCCGCGACTGAAACGCCTCCGTTTGGGTACGCGCCTCAACCTCCAAGTAGCGCGAAAACGCTTCCGCCTCGTTGAGCCGAAGCAGGCGTTTGGTCAGTTGTGCCCCTCGCGATGAGCGGGCGACGGTGCGCGCGAACTCGAGCGCATCCTCGGCAAAGGTGTCCGCGGGAAACAGCCGGCTGATTAGGCCGATGCGCAGTGCCTCTTGGGCGCCAATGCGGCGATCGCAGAATAAAATTTCGCAGCTCGTAGTTCTCAATCGGACCCAATTCGTCGGCGACGACCGCTCGGGGCATTCGTACGCAGCCCGCCATCGCTTCACCCCCCGTTCCAACATAGTACGTTGACACCATGGTGTGCAAACCTTTTGGAAGACATAGGTTATTATCGAACAATGAAAATCGAGCCTTTGCCCCTGGGCTTCGGAGCCGAAGTAAAGGATTTCGAAGTTCAGCAGGGCCGAAACCCGCAGGATGTGGCGGACCTGCAAGCCGCCTACTCAGAGTGGAATCTGCTGATCTTCCGGAACTGCGGACTTCTGGCTCCGGAGCGGCAGGTGGAGATCACAGGCTGGTTTGGGAAGATCGGAGCGAATGCGGATGAGCAGGGCCGTCCGTGGACCGTCCTGCACAATGACAACGCCAACGGCAGCGCGGCGCTGCCGTTTCATTCCGACATCACATTCTTTGCACATCCGCTCGAAGGCATCAGCCTGCACCCGCAGGCACTGCCGAATATAGAAACCTCGACGACCTTTGTCAGCAATGCAGTTGCATGGGATGCACTGTCCCCGGATCTAAAGCGTGAAGTGCAGGATCTGCGCGGACGTCATTACTACGCGCGCGCCGCCGAGATGGGTATGGACTGGCCGGTCCTGGAGTATTGGCATCCAGTCCGCCTCGAACATCCGAAGACGGGCCGTCCGTTGCTGTTCGTCACCGAGCACCACGTCGACCGAATCAGCGATGTGAGCGAATTGCGAAGTGCCGAACTTCTCTCGGATTTATTCGCGACACTGTACGCGCCCGAGCGGCGATACGAGCATATCTGGCACCTCGGTGACCTCGTCATTTGGGACAACCTTGCCATTCAACATGCGCGTACGCGCGAGTCAGCACCATCGGACGGAGTGCGCGCCTTGCAGCGGGTTGCGATCGGCCAGCACGGATTCCGGGAGCAACTCCAACTGGCGCAATCGCGGGCCGGCGCCCGCGAGCTGTCCTGACGCGAGAAAACAGATCCGCGCGAGCTGTCTTTAGCCGCCGCCGAAGCGGTATCGGCCCCGCACACCGAACATGCGCGGCTCACCGAGCACAGCGGTTTCGAAACCCAAGGCCGCCCCACCGAGGCCGGGGACGTAGTCGAGATACTGCAGATTGGTCAGGTTCGTGCCAAAGAACGACAGGTCAAATGTGGAACCCATGATCGAATTCCAGGCCACGTTGGCGTCGAGCAAATTGCGTCCCGGCAACGTGCCATAGTTGCCGCCCATCAAGGCGACAACGGCCGCACTGGTGTAGACGTAATTAGCGAGTTCGTGGTCTTGGTGGCTGAAGGTCAGGCCGCCGGAAATGCTGCCAATCGATGTTGGGAGCGGCAGCGTGTAGTTCACCGACGCCACCACCTTGTTCTTCGGCGACAGTATCAGCGGCGAGCCCACGGGGATCTCGGCGGCGACAATGTAGTTCGGGTCCGTGGACACGACCGATGAAATGGACGTGATCTCGGTCCTCAAGTAGGTGTAGTTGACATCGAAGGTGAGTCCCGTGACGGGCGTTACCGACGATTCGATTTCCGCGCCCCAGATTCTCGATTTGCCGGCGTTGATGATGCCCGTCGTCGCCGACACCGCCTTGCCGGGCGCGGCGTCGAACGAGGCCTGCAACTGTTGGTCGCGGAAGTTGTTGTAGAAGGCGTCAATGTTGAAGGTGCCGCGCACCGGCCCCTGGTTGAAGCTGGTTTTCACGCCCGTCTCGAAGTTATCGAGTTTCTCCGGTTGGAAGGTGCGGTAATTTGCCGGCGAGTTGCCAAAAACGCCGCCGGCCCTGTAACCGCGCGCATATTTGCCGTACACCAAGAGATCCTCGAGAGGCTTGTACTCGAGATCGAACATCCAAGTCGGCGCGTGCGAGGTTTCCTCGGTTGTCCCATAGCAATTTTCCGGAGTGGCGGTGATATCCGTGCAGAAGTGGTTCGGGCCTTGCGTGTACGGCGGCGTCACCGGGAACTGGTAGGTGATGCGCTGGCTGGTATTGGTCGTCTGGTCGAATGTGAAGCGCGCGCCGCCGGTGGCCTTCAACTGGTCGGTGATGGTGTAGGTCGATTGCTCAAACACGCCGTAGTCGCGATACCAAGTCTCTCCGACCGTGTAGTTCTCCGAAGCCACTTGGACCGGGAACCCCAGGGCGGCGGTGTAGCCGATGCCGACGGGGTCGGAGCATTCCAAAGCTGCCACATTAAAGCAGGAGGCGAACACCGGGCTCAGGTTGCCGCCGGCGCTGATCGGATCGCTGCCTTCGACATAAACACCGCCTTGATAGGTCAAGCGATCATTCAAGACCGTACCTTGCGCCTGCAGTTCGTTGGTGAAGGTGAATTCGGCGGATGTCCAGTCCCCGGGCGCCGGCTGGATCGTCGAGAAAACGATGGGAGGAAGGCCGCCGCCTATCGGCCAATCCGTACCGAACAGCGGGTTATTCACGCGCTGGAAGGCCTCCGCGTAGCTGGCAATGTCCTTGAGCGTGAAGGCATCGCTTGCATGCCAGGTGGTGGTGTTGATCAGTTGGTAGTTATAGGTCAACGTTTCAGGATGCGTCAGATCTTGCTGCACCGTGTAGAAGCCCTCGCCCGCATTCCGGGCAAGCTGCGGGCACGCAAAGCCGGCGCCGAAGGCGGTCGCCTCCGCGCAGGCGATTACTTTTTGAACACCGCCCGTGTCGTCTGAACGGGTGAACGAAGCGATGGTGTAATTCTCGATGTTCGGCGTCAAGTCGATCACCAGGCTCGCGCGCGCCGCGACGTAATTCGTATCCTCCAGACGCGCAGGTCCAATGCCGCTGCTGTTGTTCAGGTAGCCGGAGCGGTACATCTGGTCCACGGCGATGCGGAAGCGAACCGTGTCGCTGATGGGCAAATTCAGCGCGCCCTGCTCGCGGTGCATGTCGTAGTTGCCGTAGGACAGCTCACCGTAGCCGCCGAATTCGCCGGTCGGCTTTTGCGGCACGAACAGAACCGCACCGCCGGTGGTGTTGAGTCCGAAGAGCGTTCCTTGCGGGCCTTTCAGCACCTGGACGTTGGCAAGATCGAAGAAGTCGCCGTGAGTCGCGCCATCGCCGATCGGAATGCCGTTGCCGTTGCCGCGCGCCGAGACGACGTCGGCGAAGTAGACCGCGACCGACGGCGGGGATCCCTGATCCTGATTGAAACCACGAATGGCGAAGGTGGTTTCGTCGGTGCCGAAGTTCGGATTGGTGGAAAGGGATGGCGTGTACTGCGCCAATTCGTTCGAATTGGTCACGTTGCGATCGTTCAGTTGTTGCTGATTGAAAACCTGGATCGAGATCGGCACGTCCTGCAGCCGTTCCTCGACGCGGCGGGCCGTGACGATGATGTCGCCCAATTCATTAGCGGAACCGGCCGCGGGTGCCGATGTATCCTGCGCCGAACCTACTCGAGCGGCCAGCGCAAGTCCCACGCACAGCGCCACTCGCAATCCAAAAACGGGTTTGTTAAGCACCTTTCCCTCTCCCCGGGTTGGAACTCAGAAAACTTTTGTTGTGATATCGCAACGTCGCCGAGACGTGCAACCCCTTCGCCGACACCCTGGCAGCGTTACGGGGCGGAATATAGCATCGGGAAAGCAACAGTCGGCCGTCGATTTGCACTGGCGACGGGCCAAAAGTTGTGTTTCCGGGCCAACATATGGGCGGAGAAGCGTCCGCCCGCGGCGCAGGCGGGCAGAAATCACGCCCTGGTGCGCGGCATCCCGAGAGCGCGTTCGGCAATTAAGCTACGGTGCACTTCGCTGGTTCCGCCATAGATCGTGGTGCCCTGCGCATGCCGATAGCATTGATTGAGGAACCCCGCAGGCCCCGGCTGCTTGGATAGAGAATAGGGGGCGGTCAAATCGAGCAGGTCGCGCGCATCGCTTAAGAATTTCTCGGACGAATACATTTTGGCCATGGGCCCGAACCCCGCGTTCGGCTTCTTCTCGCTGCCCGCCCAGACGGCGCGGAAGGTCAGCATGTCCGATACCATGAGATTGGCGGCAGAGCGCGCCAGGCGAACCTGGGCCTGCGTTTGCTCGATCAGCGGACGCCCACCGAAGCGGATGTCCTTGCACGCCTGCACCGCGGCTTTGAGCATGGCGCGCTGAACTTTGCCGAAGCCGCCGCCATGCTCCAACTCGAGCCCTGCGGCCATGGTGCGCGAGCCTTCATTGACGCCGCCGAGACGATAGCTGTCCGGGACGTGGACACCGTCATAGAAGGTGATGTTCGTGCGCTCGTCCTGAAAGGTGTGAACCGGCTGCACGGTCACGCCTTCGGTCTTGAGCGGCACGAGGAACATCGTCAGTCCCTTGTGCTTCGGCGCTTGCGGATCGGTGCGGGTCAGCATGAAAACATAATCCGTCAAGTTCGCGCCGCTCGTGAACATCTTGGTGCCGTCGATGCGCCATCCCTCGCCGTCGCGCGTGGCGCGGCATTGGGCGGCGAACACATCGGAGCCCGAACCTGGCTCCGAATACCCGAGGCTGCAGATGACTTCGCCCGCAACCATCCTGGGCAGCACCTCACGCTTCAACTCATCGCTGCCGAAGCGATGGATGATGAGGCCGACCATCGCAGTGACGCCGGAGGCAGGATTGCTGTAGCCCTGTTCTTCGAACGCATCCATGGCGGCCAAGCGGGCGTAGGGCGGCATGCCGCGTCCGCCCATCTCCTTCGGCCAACCGAGGAACAACAGGTTTGCCGCCGCAAGCTTTTTGTTGAGCGCCGGGTTGTAGCCTTCCCACGAATAGTGAAATTTCTCGCGCATCTGCGGCGTGACATGCTCGGCGAAGAACTCGTCGATTTCCCCAACGATGGCGCGGGCCTCATCGCCGAGATCGAAATCGATCGGCACGGCTCCGGCGTCGGGCAACGCGGTCTTTTCCCCGGCGTAGAGCCGCCGGCCTGCCTCTTCAACGAGACGCAGCGGATCTCCCAGCACCAAGGGCCATGCCTTGGCCCGCAGGTTGTAGAGATGAATGTCGTACTCGGTGGTCAGGCCGTACCCGCCGAAAGTATGCAGGGCCTGCGCGACGGTCTTTGCGGCCGCATCGCAGATCCACCATAGACTCAATGAAATCGTCGCGCCGGCATCCGATGTATCGTCGGCGATGTTGCGAATGGCCTTCCAGAGGAGCAGCTTGCCGCCATCCACATCGCAGAGCCGGTCCGCCAAGGGGTGGGAAATGGCTTGGAATGTGCCGATCAATTGACCGAATTGCTTCCGTTGGCCCGCATACGCGGCCGCGAGCCTGAGCGCCTCGCTCGACAAGCCTGTGAGCGCCGCCGAGATCAAAAGTTTCCATTCCTCGATGCCCTGCGCAAACTGCGCGAGCGCGGCACCGCCCGAGCCGAGCACCTTGTGCGGATGCGCCGACAGGTCCACTTCGGCCGCCGGTGTCGAAGCGAGATTGGACGTGCTCGCAACGCTTCCCGGCGAAATGGTTATGAGCACAATGTCGTTGCCGTTACGTGCGATGACGGCTTCCGCCACGGTTGCGCCCGCGATCCATTGCGCCGGCTCCTGCGCCATGTCGCGCAGCGCAATGGTAGCTACAGCCTCGCCGGCGAGAACACGACTGAGCAAGCCGTCCGCTGTGCCTTGGCCGATCTTCGCGAGCAGACGCGCGGCCACCAGCGCTTCGGCCAGAGGTCCGGAAGTCAAGGTACGTCCCGCTTCCTCCATGAGCAGGACGGCATCGAACAGACCTAAGCTCAAGCCGCCCGAGGATTCGGGAACACGAATTGAAAATGCGCCAAGCTCGCCAAGTCCGCGCCACAAGCTTGCATCGAAACCCGAGGGCATGGCGGCGCGCACACGCGCGGTGCTGCTGTTTTCATCGAGATAGCGCGCGAACGTGCTGCGCAACATCTCTTGATCGTGGGTAATTGCGAAGTTCATGGCGAGGACTCATTGCCGCTGATGATTCGACTTCGCCGGTCACCGCTGCTGTCGAATGCTAGCACGGGCTGCCGACCGCTGTCCGCACGGTGATGGCGCATGGAACTATATTCCATGCCTCTCGATTACTGGATATACTCTGCCGCACCCGCTAACGGCGCCGAGGCGGCAACGTTACATCTTTATAGAAATCTCGCCTAGCGTGCCCACGGCAAAAAACCTGCTTGCAATGCGCCAACTCGTCCGGGGCGAAACATCGTTCGGGCAGATATCCGCGGCACGCAGCATCTACATCCTCGCCATGTTCACCGTCCTAGGCATGGTGGCCACGGCGGATCAGTTTTCGTTTTCCATACTATTGGAGCCCATCCGGCATGAGTTTCATGTCAGCGATACGGCAATGGGATTCCTGGTCGGCTCCGCCGCTTCGCTGGTCTACGCGGTCGCGGGCCTCCCGCTTGCACGCATCGCCGATATTGGAAACCGGCGCAACTTGCTCGCTGCAGCCGCGGCGCTGTGGAGCTTGGCGATGGTCGTATGCGGATTTGCGAGCACTTTTTTTCAGCTGATGGCAGCGCGTATCGGCGTTTCAGCGGCTGAATCGGCAATTACGCCTTCGTTCGTGTCGATGGTCGCCGATATTTTCCCGCCCGCGCGACGCGGCATCGCCATCGCCGTGGTCATGATGGGGGGATCGGCCGGCATTGTAATGGGGTCTACCGTCGCCAGCACGGTGAGCGCGCACTACAATTGGCACCTCGCATTCGTGGTCCTGGGCCTCCCAGGAATTTTGATCGCCATTCTGTTCTGGATGACCGTACCGGAGCCTAAGCGAGGTGCAAAGGACGGCACAGGGAATGTCGGCGCTGATACCGCGACAACGTTGGCCGCGCTTCGCTATCTCCTGTCAGTTCCCACGGCGTGGCGGCTTATCCTGGCGAGCATGCTGTTCGTATCCGCTCAAGCAGCCATGCGGGTGTGGCTGCCGACCTTCTTCGTGCGCGTGCACGGCCTCACGATGAGTCAAATGGGCGCATCGTTCGGCTGGATCATAGGCTCGAGCTCGGCGCTTTCGATGTTGATCAGCGGTTTTCTCAGCGATTGGCTGGCCAAGCGCGGCGAGCGGTGGCGAGTACGCTTTATTACCGGCGCTCTGCTGCTGGCAGTTCCATTTGTCACAGCCGCAACGCTGGTCAACAATATTTGGATCGTCTGGGCGCTCATCATCATATTCCAGCTCCTGTGGAGCGGCGCAGCGCCTGTGATTTCGGCCGCCGGCGTGAGCGTCGTTCAGCCGCGAGCACGCGCGCTGTGGGTTTCTCTCTATTATTTCGCAGGAGCGGGTGTGGGCGGCGTTTGCGGCCCGGTTCTCATCGGCCATTTCTCCGACCATCTGATGAGCAGATTTGGCGAGTTGGGACTGCGCTACAGCCTGCTCGCAATTCCCGGGCTCTTACTGCCTGCCGCGCTCATCTACTTCTGGGCCAGCTTCACTGCAGACCGCGATGCGAAGCGGATGACCGAATCAGCGCGCTGCTGACCCGAGGCAGGATGCGCCTGTCCCCTGACAGTTCGCGTCGCTTCAGGCCATGGCCGCGCGCCCATGCCTGAGCAACTTGCCCGCAGGAATGTTGGTCTGGACGTCGTGATCCATCGTGACCTCGCCGTTGACGATGACGTAGTGCAGGCCGACGGGGCGATCGATGCGCCGCCACTCGTTCCCCGGGTAATCGTGCACTTCCTCGAAATCGGTGATGCCGAGCGTTGCGAAGTCATAGATGAAGAGGTCGGCCGGTGCTCCCTCCACGAGAGTGCCGCGGTCGGCGAAACCGGCGTACAAGGCGGGGAGTCCGCTGAGCTTCCAGTGGGCTTCCTCGAGAGATAGCCAGCGGTGCTCGCGCACATAGTGGACCAAGAAGTAGATGCCGAAATGCCCCGAGGTCATGAACTTCGTGTGGGCACCCCCGTCCGAGATGCACGGACAGCCGTAAGGATCCTCGGCAATCTTTTTGAACGATGATTGTCCCTGTGCCACGACAGCCTGGGCGTCCGCGCTCCAGATCGTACCGTCGCCCTTCTGATCCGGCAGGGTCGAGGGTCTGGTCAGAGTGCCATGCCACCTCGTCATCAGGTTCTCGCGGATATTGATCTCGCAGAAAGCATCGACCAGGTCCTCGATGTTCAGCGACTTCGCCACGTGCCCGAGCGGCGATTGTTCATACTTTTCCATCTCCGGTGTAGCCGACTGCAGAAGTACCCAGCTGCCAAGTTGGCCGAACATCTTCTGCATGGTGGGCAGCGTTGCGCGCAGTGTGTCGCGCACCTTCGAGTCGGCTAGTTTGGCCTTCACCTCTTCTCTAGACCCGGTTGTGGCATAGCTCCACGCATCGCCGGCTGAGTCAAAAGAGCCGGGCGACTCGGCAATGCAGAGCGTGAACTCCATCCCGTCTATACCTGAGGTCGAATACACGCCGTAAATGCGCAATCCCATCTCCCTCGACTCTGCGATGAATTGGCGGTCCGTATCGCCGGCTCCCGCGACGAGGACCGGGCGTCCGCTGATGCGCGCAACTTCCTGGATGTGGCGCTTCACCCTTTTTTGCGCTTCGACGTCGCCAGTGACCATGGCGCTGAAATCGGTATGGCTGTACTGAATCACGCCCGCGCCGCGCTTGGCGAGCAGTTCCGCGAAATACAACATGGTTTCGTCATGCATCAGATCCGTGATCATCGGCTTGCCGTCATAGTCTCGCTGTGGGCTGGCCCGACCCAGACGCTGCGCGGAAATGCCGCCGGCGCCGGCGTCCATGGCTTCGTTGATCAGCCGTCCCATCTCGGCGTGCTCTGCGTCGGTGGGCATGACGCCGGCCTTGCCGCGCTCGGTGCCCATGACCCACGCCATCAGCGGATTGAGCGGCACCAAAGGCAGAACGTTGATCGACTTTGGATTGCGGCCGAGGCTTGCGAGAAATTCGGGGAACGTGACCCAATCCCACGGCATGCCCTGTTGCATGCAAGTCAACGGCACCGCTTCGTTGCGCGTCATCGCCAGCATCGCGCGGTCGCGCTCTTCCGGGCGCACCGGCGCGAAGCCGAAACCGCAATTGCCGATCACGACCGAGGTGACGCCGTGCCACCCCGACGGCGAGCAATACGGATCCCAGAACACTTGCGAGTCGTAGTGGGTATGCAAGTCAATGATGCCTGGCGCCACATTACAGCCGGCGGCGTCGATGACTCGCTTGGCCCCGGCACCGTCGAGCTTTCCGATCTTCGCGATGAAGCCGTCGCGGATGCCGAGATCAGCTCGATAGCGCGGGCTGCGCCGACCGTCGAAGATCATTCCGTCTCTGATCAAGATGTCGAATTCGGCCATGGCAATTCTCCGTTTAGGGATTACCGCAGATAGCAACAGTCGAGGGACCGATACCGGTCTCGATATTTTGAATGACCTGCAGGGTCGTGCCATCGAAGATCGAAACCTGACGACCGTAGGGACGCACGAAGATGCCCTTCAAGCCATCCGGCGCCAGGCGTATAAAACCCGGCAATAAACCCACGAAAGAGCCGTCGGAGACCACTTTTCCAGAAAGATTGTACGACTGCAGCCGCCCGGCATAGACCGAGGTTATGAGGATGTTATCGCCATCGGGGGTGAAGGTCATTCCGTTGGGGCCGGCAGCGGTCTTGATCGTTCTGACCACGGTGTTGGTCGTCGTGTCGATCTCGATAATCGTATCGCCCATGACCGCCGCGACGAAAGCACGGAGCCCTTTGGGCGACACCAGCACATTGAACGGGAACTTCTCCGGTGAGGGGATGGTGGTGATCACGACCCCTTTCTCCAGATCGACGACAGAAACCGTCTGGCCTTCGATGTTCGCCACGTAAGCGCGCTTGCCGTCCGGAGTAATGTCGAATCGCTCCGACTGAGCCTCGACCGGAATTTTTTTTACCAGCTTGCCTGTTTCAAGATTCATGACGCCGAGGGAGCCTGCGTCAGTGACCTTGTCGCCGATATAGGATATGACCAGTTGCTTGCCGTCCGGCAGAAACCGCAAGCCGGAGGGATGCGGCCCGCCCGCAGGAACAGTCGCGGCAACCTTTGCGGTTTTTGTATCAACGATCGACAGGGTGCCATCCAAGACATTCGAGATATAGAGCTTGGTCCAGTCGCGGTTGAAAGTGGGATTTACCGGGGCAACGCCGATCGGGTAGTTTGCCACCAAGCGGTTTTCGCTGATGTCGATGACAGAGACCGTGTTGGAGTACGAATTCGCGACGTAGGCGAGATGTCCGCAAACCGCGACCGGATCTCCCTTTATCGAAGAGCGCGTCATGACGCCCTCCTGCGCAAGGGCCCCTGTCGGAAGCAGGTCGGCACAGGTAAAGGCAAGCGCCGAAATCGCGAATAGGGTGCCGAGGCGGGGGGAGCGGGCAACAGGCTTTACATTTTTCATGGATTGCCTCTAGGCAGATCAGTGTTTGAGGCGTCGTTCGCGTACGTCTTGAGCCGCATAATCAGCACTCAACGTAACCCGGGTTCTTTTTACCTTCCATTGGCCCGAGACTTTCACGTACTCGTCCTCGTAGATGCCGTCGAAGCTCGTAACCGTCCACACACCGGTTGCCGTGGTTTCGCTCGTGATCTCGATGACGGGGCAGACCACGTGGTGCTTCCAGCGCCCGTAAGTCTCAAAACTATGTCGTGTTTGTGCGAGGACCTTGTCTCGTCCGGTCAATTCCGCGGTCATTCCGGTCTCCCAAACCGTGAAATCGTCCGCAAGACACGCCGCAAACTCATCCCACTGTCCCGCATCCAATGCCCGTTGGTACCGACCTTTGAGCTTCAAGATCTTCTCGATCTCGATCAACTTGGCAAGATCATCCATGCGGCTCTCCCATCACACGGTGACAACGGCGCGAGCAGCGAGCAAGATCGTCGTTGACAATACTTGCCGATGCATATAGACACCTCGTTGGTGCCATTATTACAGGTTAAACATTTTTTGAGCAAGAAACCTGTCGCAGCCGCAAAAAAGTCAAAAAAGCGGCCGGGGCCGAGTCCGGGACGCCCGACGCGGTCGCAGTCCGAACGCCGCCACAATGAGTTGCTTGCCCGAGCGTTGGACGAATTTTTGGAGCATGGCTACGAGTTGGCGACGATTGATGCGATCAGGGCATCCATCAGCATGACGAAACGCACCATCTACAGCTTATACGAGGATAAGAAGATGCTGTTTCGCGCGGCGGTGAAGCGTGCCATCGACGAGTGGACGATGCCCATCGACGAACTGCGCGTCCTGGAGACCGACGATCTGGAAGCGACGCTCACCGCTATCGCACGAGTTCGGGTGGACTATTCGATCAGTCCGATTGGTTTGAAGCTGCAGCGCATCATCAACGCCGAATCGTATCGTTTCCCCGATATGGCCAGGCTCATGTATGAGCAGGGTGCAGTACCCACCATAAGATACCTCGCTGATCTTTTGGAGCGGCACGCCAAACACGGAAAGTTCGTCGTCGAAGATCCGGAAGTCCTTGCGCAGAGCTTTATGTCACTATTGGTGGGTGGGCCAACTCGCGGAGTCGTTTTGGGCAGAACCGCCGACATGCGGGATATCGAGATGCGCATCAGGATAAACATCAGGCTCTTTCTCAATGGCATTCGAGCGCGGGGGAGGACGTATGAATAGTCTGGAGGAGCTGATTGCGATTGAAGAGATTAAAAAGCTAAAAGGTCGGTACCAGCGGGCACTCGATGCGGGAAGATGGCACGAGTTTGCGGATTGCTTGGCTGAGGATTTTTCGGTTTGGGAAACCGGACTGACTGAGCCGGTTGTGGGTCGCGACGCGGTGCTCAAGCAAACGCGGCAGAGTTTCGAAAAGCACGGCGGCTGGAAGCACCATGTGCTGCTTCCCGACATCGAGATTCTCAGCGATACCGCTGCCAAAGGCGTGTGGACGATCACGAGTTTCGAGGGTATCTATGAGGATGAGTACGTCAAAGTCGACGGAAAATGGCGGGTTCAAAAGACGCGGGTGACGTTGAGCGAAAAATTTTACAAATCCTTGATGGAGCGACGCGCCGGCATGGCTCGCAGTTGACCGGTGACTCATGCTGAGCGAGAAGGACGTATGAACATACTTCAGGGCGGCACCGTCGTGGTGATTGGAGGGGCGGGGACGGGGGCAGGTCTTGGCCGTGGACTCGTGCGACACTTTGCCGGGAAGGGCATGCGAGCTGCCATTCTGGATCGAGATGGGGAGGCGGCTGCAGCGCTTGCCAACGAACTTCGGTCGGAGGGAATCGAAGCGATCTCTTGCGTGGTTGATGTAGGCAATCATGAGAGTCTCGGAGCCGCCGCTGAGACCGTACGCGGGGCCTTTAACGCGTGCAACGTGCTGTGCGCTCATGTCGGCACAGGGGGGCAGGGACGTTTCGAACAGACCACAATCAGCATGTGGCGCCAAGCTTTCGAAGTGATGGTGCTCGGCATGGTGGCATCCGTTCAAGCCTTTCTTCCCTTGATGCTCAATACCAGTGGTTTCCGGCGCATTGTCCTGACCTCCTCGGTTGCCGCGCTTGCACCCGGCCGTTTTCAGGGCCCCTATCGGGCCGCGAAGGCCGCAGTGACTTCCATTGGCGAGACCCTGGATTTGGAATTGGGTCCGCAAGGCATCGGTGCAACCGTTATCTTTCCCAGCGGTATGGCTGATGAATCTCTGATTAGTGGCTCCCTTGCCGAGGAAAATGCTCGTGCCCAAGCGGTCCGCCGACGTCACGAAGATCCCGTGTGGGCGGCTATCGGCGAAGAGCTGAACCGTCACCCTACCGACCTCATTGCAGGCCAAGATGCCGCGAAGCCTGTGGTGGATGCGGTGATCGCAGGGCGCCGCTATGTCATTACCCACGGGCGTACCGTCGCGGGGTATAGCGCCGAACGCCAACGCCTGCTCGACCAGGCGTTTGAGGACCTGGCTCGCCGCGAGTATCTGCCGACCAGCCCATCCTGACGTACGCCGGAGGCTCCGTAAACTAACCGATTGGTTGTATCTGGAACTCGGGAAAAGATAGTAGTACTATCTTTGCACTGGCCCGGGTGGGCGGAATTCGAGGGGGCCGCATGTCTGCGACTGCAGCGAAGAGCACGGTTCGGCTGGACCTGAGCGACGTGGACAAACGGGTTGGCCAGTTGGTCGGCGGCGGACAGCTCTGGGCAGCCTGTTCCCCGACCGACATTCGCCGCTGGGTGCAGGCGTTGGACTATCCCAACCCGATCCACTGGGATGAAGAGTTCGCCCGAAACTCCAAGTTCGGCGGCCTGATCGCGCCGCAATCCTTCACCATCTCGATGGACCACTATCACGGGTGTCCTCCGGCCTGCGTGGGCTACATCGAGGGATCGCACTTGATCTTCGGCGGTGAGGAATGGTGGTTCTACGGGCCGCGCATTCGCCCGGGCGATCGCCATACTCACGAGCGACGCTTCGCCGGCTACAAGCTGGCCGACACCAAGTTCGCGGGACCGACGCTGTTCTCGCACGGCGACACGATTCACTACAACCAGCATGGCGCGCCGGTGGCGAAGGAGCGCGCGACCGCCATTCGCTATCTGGCGGCCGAGGCCGAGCGGTTGGGCATGTACGACAAGCAGCTTGCTCCGGTGCGCAAATGGACCGATGCGGAGCTGCAGGCCGTCGACAAAGTGCGCTTCGACTGGATCATGTCGAATCGCTCGGGGATCTCCCCGCGCTTCGAGGAGATCAAAATCGGGGATCGCTTACCGCGCCGCGTGCTCGGCCCGCACAGCATCGCGAGCTTCACCACCGAATATCGCGCCTTCCTCTCCGATGCGTGGGGCTCCTGGCACTGGGTCATCCCGCAAGGCGTTGAAGATCCCTGGGTGGATCAGGACGCAGGGTGGATCAAGGGCTTCACCTGCGATTACGAAGAAGCCAAGATCGATCCGCGGCGGCGCGATGGCCTCTACAGCGGCCCATCGCGCGGGCACGTCGATGCCAACAAGGCCGAAGCGATCGGCATGTCGCGCGCTTATGGGTACGGCGCGACGATGGGCGGATGGGTGCACGATTATCTGGCCTATTGGGCGGGCAATGATGGGTTCATCTGGCACTCCAAGTCGCAGTTCCGCGGCCCGGCATTCGAAGGCGACGTCACCTATTTCGAGGGTGAGGTGATCGAGAAACAGCCCGAGAGCGCGCATGGCTGTCCGCTGGCGGTCATCAAGGTGAGACTGACGAATCAGGACGGCATGGCGCTGGTGGATGCGAAGGCCGAGGTGGGTGTGCCGCTTTGATTGAGCCGTGCCATCAATCGCAACGGTAACGAGGAGAACTGAATATGGCTGAATCGGATCTTCAATCCATCGTCCAAATCATCAATCTCTACGGCATTGCGGTTGACTCGCAGCGCTGGGAATTGTTCGACCGTATTTTCACCCAGGACGTCGAGGCTGACTTCAGCGAGACCGCTCACTGGCGCGACCTTGCCGCGTTCAAGTCCGACTTCGCGGTGTTTCATCGCATTTTCGACAGCACGCAGCACGCAATGATGAATCACCTGGTCGACATCAGCGGAAACACGGCGCATGCGTTCACCTATGGCACGTGGCGGCTCATCCGACACGGCGTGGAGGGTGGCGACCTGTGGGAAGGGACGGGTTGGTACGACGATGAGCTCACGCGCACCGACCAGGGTTGGCGGATCAAGCACCGTCTCTGCAAGGTCGTCTGGTGGGGTGGAAATCCGCGGGTCCAGGAGATCGATCCCGGCGTGAAATTCGTGCTGCACCCGACCAGCGTGCGCCGCGAAGGCGAAGCGGGGCGCATCGGCTTTTTGAATGCGATATCCGCCCGACAATGACTGTTTGAGGAGTTGAGATATGCAGACTTGGTACGCGTATTCGGCCGGTGTTCATGCCGCCGCCGTCCGTGCGCTGATCCTTGCCTCGCGCAGGCGAGACGCCTGGCTCGGCGGCGCAACGGACGGCGACGGCTCGTTCCCGCGCACGGACGTGGACGACCTCCACGCGCACACGATATTCTTCGCAGCATTGACGTTCCGGTCATGCATGCCACCGCATGCGCTGCATATCCATGTGCTTACAGAGAGCATGTCCAAACCTGTCGGGCCC
>Ga0302326_10003555_pt1 | contig 36577 bp, 31 predicted proteins | sample Palsa_T0_3_FD_202264 | JGI IMG/M metagenome (GOLD analysis project Ga0302326, IMG submission 202264) | Peat permafrost microbial communities from Stordalen Mire near Abisko, Sweden - Palsa_T0_3 | ecosystem: Environmental > Terrestrial > Soil > Palsa > Peat permafrost | place: Sweden: Abisko... | reverse complement strand
CTCCGCGTGCGGCTGCTCACCCGCTTCGCCGCGCTCGCCGCCGCCATCGCACTCAACCACCGCCTCGGCCGCCCACCCCGCAGCCTCGCCAACTACACCGCCTGAAACCGTGGCACAACTCATCTAGCCATCGGCGGTGCCCAGGGCCGGGGCCATCGGGCCTCTGATCGCGCGACGCTCGCGGCCCGCTGGGATCGCGGAGGTGGCGTATGACGGCGCGCGCAGTACAACGGCCGCCAGGGCGAGGATCGTGAACGCGAGGAAGGTGGCTTGGACGAAGCCAAAGGCGTCGAAGAAGATCATCGAAGTTGCATATGTCGCGATCGAGGCGGTGAGCGCGACCGGGAGCCAGCCCTCGGTGGCATCGCGCTCGAGCTTGGCGCGGACGCTGAGCCGACGAATGGCGAGCCCGAACAGCGACAGCCAGGCGAGGACACCGAGTGCGCCCGTTTCAAGGAGCGTATCGAGCCACTGATCGTCGAGAACGATCGCGTTGGCGACGTTGCGTTCGTGCAGGCCGGTGACGCGAGAGCCGTATCCCTGGCCCAGAAGCGGGTCGTGCTGCAGATATTCATGGAACACGGGTCCGAGCCGAGACAGCCGGCTCGAGTACTTCACTTCGCCGTGCGGACCGATTTCGGTTTCGCTCTGCTGGTGGACGATGCCGCCCTTGGGAAAGAACTCTTCGATGGCTCCGCCGATCGCGCCCGGAGCGGCCACATGGACCACCGCCAGAACCGGGATCAGGGCGGGCCAGCAACGCAGCGTCTGGCGCGGACGCAGCCACAGGAAAACCGCGAGTATCACCAGAACGCCAACGAGCCCGGTGCGCGAGCCGCCGGTGAAATCGGCGAGCAACAGCAGCATGGCAGCCAACCACCAGAGCCGCTGGCGCCTGGTGATCGCCAGGTAGATGGCGAACGGCACGAGCATCGCCATCACGGTGCTCATCTCTATCGGGTTCCCGGCGGAGGCGAAGGCACGGAGGTGGCCGAGGCGGACTTCGATGGCGGCACTGGCGGCCGGGTTGTAGCTGAACATCGGCAGCAGCTTGTGAAGGTGATCGAAGACGTTGTAGCCGGTCCTCTGCTGCACGATCGCGCCCAACCCCATGACACAGCCGGCGGACACGAGCACGGTGATGATCCGCTCCACGACCTTGCGCGTGTGCACGACGCTGACGACCAGGTAGTAGAAGAGCACGAGGCAGAAGAACAGCCACAGCGCCTTGACGACAAAGCTCGACACCGTGTCGATATGCCCCGGGTTTGCCAGGTCAGAGGCGAGGATCACGCCGATGATGAAGAGCAACGGCTTGTCAAAGCTCGACGCGCGGGCGCGCACTCGAGGGTCGATCAGCAGCGAAAGGATCCAACCGATCAGCAGCAGCCCGACAACGAAGCGGTACGGCTCGAGCTGAAAGGGCAGCGCTTTGGGGAGCGTGTAGCTGCCGTTGTTCGGAATCAGCAGGACGACGAGTACGATCGATGCGATGAGCGCGGCCCAGCTCTTCGCCAGTCGCGTCACGCAGATCGCGAACACCACGACGAGCAGCGCGACCGCAAACACCTCTGCGTGGGCGCCGCCGGCGAGGACGTCGGCGGTCAGCAGCGCCAGAAAGGCGGCGGGTGCGATGAGCGACGGGGGCACGCGGTGCTCGCGGACCATGGCTATCGATCCGGCTCAGGCCTCAGACTGCTCACGGGCGCGGCCGCGAGCAGTCTCGGTGGTCGGCTGGCAGCTCACCACTGCTGAGCATGGCTCGTGACCACGGGGTCGCGATGTACCCCTGTATCGCCGCCGCTCGCTGTTACGTGTTCGTGCAGGGGCTCCCGCACGGCGTCGGCGCGCCGATCCCGCGACGGCCTCTTCGCTGGGAGGCGATCCAGCTCCGTCGCCACGCGCGGTTGGAGGTTCTCTTTGAGAAACACCACTGCGATGACGCCGATCAGGACCGCGACGAACACGAGGAGCGGAATGCTCAGCTTGTGACCTTCGACGAGTTTGGCCTGCCCTCCGGACTGAACGATGGCAAGGCGTATGCGCCGATCCGCCGGGATTCGAGCCGATGTCTGCTGGCGGGTGACGTACGCCACGAAGATCGACGCGGCGCCCTGGGCGAGCCGTATCGCGCCGCTCTCCGTCGGAGCGGTGGCGGTGATGTTGACGAATGGCAGGAAGCTGGAAGCTGCGAGATCGACATCTTCGGAAGCCTTGACCGTGCCGACGGAGCCTAGCTGCCGGTGAATTTGGGCCTGCACGATATTGCCATTGGCCAGGTTCGCGTACACGGGCGAAAGACTGCCCATCTGCTGCTCGGGCGAGTACGCTTCGGGAGATTCGCGATACGGGAAGTCAGCCTGGGAGATGAGCAGCTGCGATTCGCTCTGCCACACCTGGGCCGAGCGTGGCGTCAGGGTCGGCTTGCCGCCCGCGAGGCTCGGACTTCCGTACACCAGAACGGCGAGCACCGCACCGAGTACCGCGCCACCGAGCACCAGCCATTTGGAACGCCATAGGACTGCGAAAAAAAGACTCAGATCCATGTCAGTGTCGATCCTCTGCTCTGTAGTTGAGATATGCCACCGCCGCCTGGGTCCTGTTCGCCACCGCGAGCTTGCGGTAGGCAGCAGACAGGTTGAACTTGATCGCATGCGTGCTGAGGTTCAGCCGCTGCGCAATCTGGCTGTTCGTGAGCCCGAGCATCGCCAGCTCGATCACATCGGCCTGACGTGTCGTGAGTTCTGGCTGCTCGGCTCGGGTCTGGGCCGCCTCGGCAGAAGCGCTCTCGGTCTCGTGGCGCCCAGCGGGCGGCTTGAATGTCGGACTTGGTCGAGTCATGCGGGCCATGCTACGGGGCCGATCGGGATAGCGGTATGGCCGTAAGTCGGGTTCGCGGACTAGCCGATCGGCTAGGGCCCCACCGGACGCATATCGCGTCCGCGGCTCAGTGCCGGGCGCCAGATGCGTGACGACTCATCCGGCGGCGACGCTCGCGGGCGCCGGGGTGCGCCGACGGGGACGGAGTCGGCGTATCTCCAACACCACCTCTGGAGCGCGCCACAGCAGCGCGCATCCGTACACCACGGCCGCCGCGGCGATCGTCGCGGCGAGCCGGAGCGCCGTAGGGACGCCGTCGGCCAGCAGGAGCTCGCGCGTGAGCAGGGCCGTCGCTATGGCCGCCGCCGTCGTCTGCATGACCCCGGAGAGCTCCTGGCCGCATTGACGGAGCCCGATCCCCATCGCTTGCGCGGTGAGATGCAGGTAGAGCGGTTGGACGAACAGGTTCACCGCTGCGAAGCAGCCCGCCACCCCGACGATCCCCCACTGCAATCCGACCACAAATGAGATCAGCCCCGCCGCGAACAAGCCGCACGAGTAGCGGAACAGCAGCTTTGTCCTCCCAAGCGCCTGTAGGGCTATCCCGTTGAGTTCCCCTATGCCGAATGTTATGCCCACCGCCGCGAGCAGCTGCACGACCGGCGTTGCATGCTGCCAGCGGCGCCCGAACACGACGTCGATCATGTCGGGTGCGACGACGATGAGCCCGAGCATGGCCGGCAGCGTGACGGCGGTCATCATGCGCAAGGACCGTAGCCATAGCGATGCGAGGCGCTGGCGGTCGTGCTGGACGCGCGAGAAGACGGGGTAGAGAACCTGGATGATCGGCGAGGCGATGCGGCTGACCGGGAGCATGATCAGGCTGTAGCCAAAGGAATACAACCCGAGCGCAGTGGCCCCCAGGAACCTTCCGATGAGGACGTTGTCGGTGTTTTGAGTGAGCTGGGTCATCAGCAGCGTGCCCGACACCTCGCCCCCGAACCTACGAAGCTCACGCAGACTGCTCCGCGAGTACATGAGGCGAGGACGCCAGCGCGAGAACCCCGTGAGCAGTGTCAGGGACACGGCGTAGAAGGCGAGCTGCTGACCGACCAACGCCCATGCTCCGCCCCCCTCGGCCGCGATCGCAATCGCGGTACCCGCGCCGACGAGCGTCCCCGCCATCGACCGGAGTTCCATCGCGCGGAAGTCCATTTCCCTGACGAGCAGGTTGGCTTGCACCGAGCTCAGCGAGCTCAGGAGAAAGACGACGGATACGGCCGCGAACAACGGCTCGACCTGGGCATTGCCGTAGAAGTCGGCGACGAGCGGTGACACCGCGATGCCAATGAGACAGGCGAGCAGACCGATGGCGCCGTTGGTCCAGAACACGGTCGACTTGTCGAGCTCGGTGATCGCCGGACGTTGCACGAGCGCGGACGCCAGGCCCACGCCGGCGATGAGAGGCTCGAAGCTGATGACCACGAGCACCATGCCCGCGATTCCGTACTCGTGGGGTGTAAGCAGCCGTGCGAGCACCACCACGACGACGATCTGCGAGAGCTGCCAGGTGCCGCGGCCCACGAACTGCCACAGCAGCCCGCGCATCACGGGCGCGCGGAACTCACCTGCGCCCGCTGACCCGTCGCCGCTCGGATCGGCTGAGGGTGCGGACTCGGGTGCCATGGTCATCGAGCGAGTCCGCTGCTGGCGCGCGCGACGAGCGCGGCGGCGCGGCCGCGGCTGGCGCTGACCGGGAGCGCGAAGCGGAGCCGTCGCTTGGGGCGCGCGGCGGCACGCCGGGCGCAAATGCGGCCGTAACGACCCACAGAGTTGTGGGAGACCATGATCATCGCCAGGTCGGCCACCACTGGATGTTTAGCAAGCCAGGCACCGCCAACACACTCCCCAACTGGCTAGGCGAGCTGGCGGGCGCGGCAAACGCAAGCCGGGGGACTTCCGTCTCGTTGATCATGCGTAGGGGGATCGCAAGCTCAGAGGACTCTCAGGTCTCGAGAGAGAGGATCGGGTAGTGCATACGTCAGATGCCGGGCCAGGTCGGGATGACGATTCGGTGAGCACGGCTCTCCGGTGGCGCCCCCCCGAGGCTGCTCGATGAAGCTCACAGTGCGGCCGAGTCGTCGCATACCGGTGAGCGTTCCGTGGTTTCTGCGCAAGCGACTTTACAACTGGCACCCCACCAGAGCGCGCCGCTGGCGGGAGCTGCCGGGGCTGGAGCGTCTCGCTGCAGGTCGGGCGGCGCTCACCTTCGACGATGGGCCCGGTTCTGACGCAACGCCTCGCGTTCTCGACGAGCTCGCTCAACTCGACGTTGCCGCGACCTTCTTCGTCCTGGGCGCCGAGGTACGTGAAGCACCGGAGCTCGCACGGCGCATCGTCGATGGCGGTCACGAGCTCGGCCTCCACGGCTTTGCGCATCCCCGCTATGACCTGCTCAGCGTCGCGCAGGCGCGGGAGGATCTGGAACAGGGACTCGAGGCGATCGAGTCCGCCGCCGGCGTCCGCCCGTCCTGGTTTCGACCTCCCTACGGCAAGCTGTCCGACGCCACTCACCAGGCGTGTCTGTCCATGAATCTCAAGATCGCGTATTGGTCCGCGTGGGGCCTCGACTGGGAGGACATCGACGCCAACGCAATCTCCACCGAGGTGACAGCCAACCTGAGCGATGGAGCAATCGTCCTGCTGCATGACACAGCGCGCTACGGGCGCCGAGCGAGCGCGGATCCCACGGCGGATGCGCTGCGCACGATCGTGCCCCACGGCCGGAAGCTCGGCCTGAGCTGGACGACACTGACGGAGGCCACGAATGTCCCAGGCTGAGCAGAGCGCGACCAAGCCGCGGGTGATGCTCGTCTGCTGTCAAGGTGGGCATTTCATGCAAATGCTCGCCCTCAAGCCGGCCTGGGCCGATCTTCAGCGCATCTGGGTCACCACTCGCGCGGCTGACACGGAAGCGCTGCTGGCGGACGAGCAGGCGATCTTCGCCTACGTCCCGACGGCGAGGAGCATCAAGAACATGCTTCGCAACCTGTGGCTGGCTGCGGTTGTCGTCAAAAAGCACCGGCCGGATGTGCTCCTGGCGACCGGAGGCGGCGTGACCGTTCCTCTGTTCGTGGTCGGCAAGCTCATGGGTGCGCGACTGATCTACGTGGAGAGCCTGACGAGAGTGGACGGGCCGTCGCTGACCGGCACGCTCGTGTATCCCCTGGTGGACAGGTTCTTCGTGCAATGGCCAGAGGCGGCCACCCGGCCCCGTATGGAATTCGTGGGAAATCTGCTGTGATCTTCGTCACCGTGGGCAGCAACCCGACGTTCCGCTTCCAGCGCCTGATCGACGCGATAGGTCAGCTCACGCCAGACGAGCTGGTCGTGCAGTACGGCCCGGCGACCCCTCCGAGTGGGGTCAAAGAGGCACACCAGTGGCTCACGTTCGACCAGGTACTCGATTTCATGGGCGAGGCGGACACGGTGATCAGCCATGCCGGCACCGGCACCATCCTCTGTGCCTCGAACATGGGCCATGTGCCGGTGGTCATGCCCCGCTTGAAGCGGTTCGGCGAGACGGTGGACGATCATCAAGTTGCGTTGGCCGCCGTGTTCGAGCGGACGGGACGTGTGGCCGTCGTGTGGGACGCGGCGAGCCTGCCCGAGCGCGTGGAGCAGGCGTCCAAGCGCGGTTCGCCCTCACAGCCAAGCGCTGGAAAGCTTCAGGACGCAGTTCGCTCGGCGCTGCTCGGAGCGTGAGTTGAGCGCGGCGAGATCCCGGTGCCCCGGCTCGGGGGTCCAGCCTGGCGCAGCGGCCCTACGAAAGCGCGGCGTGCGTCAGCGGCTGTGATCGGGGGCCGTCGAACGTCTCCTTGCACCACAGCTCGAGCATCAGCAGGTTCCAGAGGCGGCGATTGTGATCATGGGTGGCGGCGACGTGCTCGTCGAGCAGCCGGCGAACCTCCTGCTCGCGAAACCACCCGCGCGAGGTTGCGCTCGGATCGAGCAGCACCTCGCGTGTGAAGTCACGCAGCTCTCCACGAAACCATCTCGCCGCCGGCAGTTCGAAGCCCTGCTTGGGCGCGTCGAGGATCGCGTCGGGGACCCAGCCGCGCAACGCCGATCGCAGGATGCGCTTGCCCTGGCCTCGTGCCACCTTCATGTCCGCGGGCAGCGAGGCGACGAGCTCCATGAGCTCGTGGTCCAGCAGCGGTGAGCGGCCCTCCAGCGAGTAGGCCATGGTTGCGATGTCCATCTTCGTGAGCAGGTCACCCGGTAGATAGCTGTTGACATCGACGTCCAGGAACTGGTCCAGGAGATCTGGGGCGCTCGAGGAATGCCACGGGCCCAGAAGTGTCTCGGCGGCGCGCGACTCATCGATCAGAGCCATGTGCTCGGGCGTGTACAGCTGGGTCCGCGCGGCCGGGGTGAAGGTCGAGGTCTGGGCGAGGTAGCGCGCCTCACGGTCGAGCGCCAATGCCATCGCGAAGCGTCCGAGCCTGCTTCGCATGGTGCGCGGATCGCCCCCGAGGGGCACGTGCCGCGCGAGTGCTCCGGCGGCTTGGCGCAGGGGTCGCGGAATCCGGTCGAGCTGCGCGAGGGCAAGGTTCGTCGCGTACCGTGGATAGCCCGCGAAGCTCTCGTCTCCGCCGTCTCCGTTGAGCGCCACAGTCACGTGTTCACCGGCGAAGCGAGCGAGGTAGAACGACGGCAGTGCGGAGGCATCGGCGAACGGCTCGCCGTAGTGGCGGATCATCTTCGGGAGCATCTCGATGGCGTCGGGGCGAACCACGAGCTCGTGATGGTCGGTTGCGAACTCCATCGCCACGCGCCTGGCTTGGGGCAGCTCGTTGAAGCGCTCCTCCTCGAATCCGATCGAGAACGTCCTGACCGGCTCGGAGGAGCCCTCGGCCATCGCGGCCACCACGGCGGACGAGTCGATACCGCCCGAGAGGAAGGCCCCCATGGGGACGTCTGCCACCATTCGCCGTCGCACCGCCTGGCGGATCCCCGTGCGGATCTCCTCCTCGACCTCGCCCACAGGTTTCGCGGGCGCCTTGCGCGAGTAGTCGAGGCGCCAGTAGCGCTCGCTCTGAACAGTGCCGTCCCGGTAGGTGAGTGTGCTCGCCGGCATGAGCTTGCGTACCGCCGCGAACGCGCTCATCGGCGCCGGAACGTAACCGTAGGTCAGGTAGGCGTCGAGTGCACCGTGATCGACGTCCCGCGGCACATCCGGGTCCTGCATCAGTGCTCCGAGCTCCGAGGCGAAGCTCAGGGCGCCGGGCCGCTCGCAGTAGAACAGTGGCTTCTTGCCCACCCGGTCGCGTGCGAGCAGCAGCAGGCGCCGGCGGCTGTCCCACAGCGCGAACGCGAACATCCCGTGCAGCTCCCTGACACACGCGGGGCCCAGCTCCTCGTAGAGGTGGACGATCACCTCGGTGTCGCCCTCGGTGGCAAACTGGTGTCCACCGCCACGCAGCCTGCTCCTGAGGTCGCGGAAGTTGTAGATCTCACCGTTCAGGACGACGGTGACCGAGCGATCCTCGTTGTAGATCGGCTGGTCGCCGGTGACGAGGTCGACCACGCGCAAACGCTGGATGCCCAGCCCGATACCCTCACCGAGGTGCAGACCGCGGGCATCGGGGCCGCGGTGAGACTGCGCCTCGCACATCCGCTCGACGAGCTCACGCTCGACGGGAGCGGGCGAGGACCGTGCGATGCCTACGATCCCGCACATCGACTTGCGCTCAGCGTCCGCGGCTGGGGAGGGAGACGAGGCTGCTGCGACGGGAAACGCGCTGGGCGAGCTCACCGCGCGCGCGAACGCGCAGCTCGCGACGCACGAACGTGCGAAACGCCGGATCGTCCACCTGCGGAACACGCAGCAGAGCAGCCCTCAGATAGCCATACAGGAACGCCACGCCCGAGAGCGCCCGCGGCCTCTCCCGCGCGACCTTGAATGCCCTCAGCGTGACCCATGGAAGGGTGAAATGGACTATATAGGCGCATTGGCCGTGCCGGGCGCGGCCCCTGAGGATGCCGTCGGCGCTCGCCGTCGAGCGGTGGTGCGGCGCAACGAGCTCCTGCATCGTGCGCGTCCTGTAGCCAGCCATGCGCGCGTAGATCTCGTCGATCGCGTCCCACGCCAGACGCTCCTGGATGCCTCCGATCGCCTCCAGGCAGTCGCGGCTGTAGCACTTGAGTCCCCCCCTCACGTGATAGTCGCTCGCCCCGGGCACCCTGCCCCAGCCATCGCCGTCGCGCTCGAGCTGGACCCCGCCCGCCAGGCCGAGCGCAGGGTCGTGTGCGAACTCGTCCAGCAGCAGCTCGAAGTAGCGCGGGGGCAGCTCGGTGTCTCCGTCGAGCTTGGCGATGTGCGTGAACGACTGCCAATCGACGCTCTTGAGTCCCCGGTTGAAGCTTCTGGGCGGCGCTGCGTTGGCCAGTCGGTCCTTGGGCGCATCGTCGCTTGCGAGTGCGGAGGTGTTGATCACCGACATGAAGTCGAGGCGCTCGGCCAGGCGCGCGAGGATCTCCGGGGTCTCGTCGGTTGACTGGTCGTCGACGACGAGCCACAGGTCCGGTCGACGCGTCTGAGCGGCCAGTGCGAGCGCGATCAGCTCGATGTGGGCGGCCTCGTTGCGCACCGGGGAGACTACGAGCAGTCGCTGGTCCATTTCCCACTCAACGGCGTTCGCGAGCGTGAACTTGTGGTGCGGATGGGGCTCCACCGGCAGCTTCATGCGGAGTGCGATCCGGTGCGGTGGCCGTGCCCCACAGCGCCAGCAGCGCGAGCAGGATGCCCGCCAGCTCGAGGCCCTCCTTGAGCACCACCACTACCTGGAATCCCCAGCCACCCACTGTCCACCCGAGTGCTTCGGCGATGTTGTGCGGTTCGAGGACGTGAATCACATACGAGGCCAGCAACAGCCCCGCGCCTGCGCGCACGACCGCGAAATAGTCGCTACCACGCGTCAGCCGCCACACGCAATACACGACGATCGCAAGCAGCGGCGCATACAGAAGCCTGCCGTGGCTCAGCGCATCGATTTCCGCATGCACTCGGGGGGCTGCGCCGATGAGGAACACCGGGGTGAGCGCCACCGCGGTCGTGACCCAGGCTGCTCGCTGTGCCGTCTGGCGCCGAGCGCCCACCACGCAGATCGCCGCCCCGATGACGAGCATGCCCGTCACCATCACATGCGACCAGCTCCCGGCGGAGTTCGCGTTGAAGATCCTGTAGCGGAGGTCGTAGACGCCGAAGTCGATGAGATGGGTGACGCCGACGGCGGCGATCGCCGCGGCAGCGAGCAGCACCGCCAACTCCCGCTTGTGTGCCACCTGTCTCCAATCCGGCCGCCGCGTGCGAACTACATTCACGACCTGCGGTTGGTCACCCGGGACTGTCAAGGGCCTTGACGGGCTGCGGGGCGCCCACCAGGCCGTTCACGTGGGCATAGTGGCTCGCCTCGGTCCGGTTGCCCACGTCCAGCTTCCGGTAGACATTTGAGAGGTGAAACTTCACGGTCTGCTCGGTCACCCACAGCGACTGGGCGATCTCGCCGTTGCTGGACCCCGACGCCACGAGCTGCAGCACCTCGAGCTCGCGCGGCGTCAACGAGAAGCCCTCCACGGCCACGGTGTTCATCCGGGAGGCGCGATCGCGCGAAAAGCGCTTGTGCACATGCAGGACGTGTCCGTTGACCGTCTCGCGCACCAGCGTTGTCAGCGCCACGGGATGGGTCGCCTTCGAGATCGCGCCGGCGGCACCGGCGTCGAAGATGTCGTCGAGCCACTCGGGGTCCATCGCCAGAGTCAGCACGAGCACCGCGATCCTGTCCTGCTCGGCCTTGATCTCCTTGATCAGCTCGACCACCTGAGCGGACTGCCCCATGTCGTCGACCAGAACCACGTCCGGCAGGGCGTCCACGATCGTCCGTGCCGACGCTCTCCGTCCATCGAGGTGGCTATGGACGGAGAACTCTCCGCTCGTGCGCAGGCCGATAGCGATGGCTTCGACGATCAACGAGTTGTCCGCTACTACAACCAGACGCTTCACCGGGCATCCCTTCCCCTAGTGTGACGCTTCAAAGATGTCTTGCGTACGGTCCGGACACGCCACCGAGCTCCGTCGGCGATCTCCGGTCCGGCGAGCTTGCGACGAAGTCGAAGCATAGCTGCACGTTGGGGTAGAGCATGCTGGCCTAAAGTCTAGGCACCTGCCCACCCCCTGGACCTGTCTTAAAGGTCGCACGCAACCCTAGTCTAGCGCGGTGAACGCCTGCCGTTGCATGATGTCGCCCGATGAACGTAACCTCGATCGGGGCACATCGCGCGCATCGCAACGACGTCTCGGACGACGTCGGCGTCAGCGATGGCCGCTTCGACCTCGAGGACCCGGTAGCGGCGATGGACGTCCACACTCAGGCGCTGCTCGCCCGGCGGGGAGCGGAGCGCCGCTCGTGGTTGGTCCCGCGGAGCCTGGTGATCGCCGACCTGCTCGGTCTGAGCCTTGCGTACCTGATCGTCACACTGCTCTGGGGTGGGCGCGGCGCGTTCGGCTCCTGGCGCGAGCTGCTGGTGTTCGCGTTCACGCTTCCCTGCTGGGTCTTCGTCGCCAAACTCCACGGCCTCTACCAGCGCGACCACGAGCGCGCGGCCCATTCATCGACCGACGACGTCGCCGGAGTCTTCTACATCGTGGCGATCGGCCTGTGGCTGCTGCTCGTCGCCTCGCAGTTGACCGGCCGGCCCGGTCCCGCGATCGGTGGACTGGTCGCCTTCTGGGTGCTGGCCATGTGCATCGTGCCGAGCTTCCGGAGGATCGCCCGCGAGGCGTGCAAGAGCACGAAGGCCTACGAGCAGAACACCGTGATCGTCGGCGCCGGCGAGGTCGGCCAACTGATCGCTCGCAAGCTCGTCAATCACCCCGAGTATGGCGCGAACGTCGTGGGGTTCATCGACCGCAACCCCAAGGCGCGTCGCGCCGATCTTCCCGAGAACCTCACGATCCTCGGACCACCCGAGCGCCTGCCCGCGATCATCGAGTGCCTCGACGTCGAGCGGGTGGTCATCGCCTTCTCCAACGAGTCCGAATCCGAGCTGCTCGCAACGATGCGCCACCTCCAGGATCTCCCCGTGCAGATCGACGTCGTGCCTAGGCTGTTCGAGCTCGTCGACCTCCGTGTGACCATGCACTGGGTTGAAGGTATGCCTCTGCTCGGGCTTCCGCGGCCACGACCCGCGCGGGGCTCGCGTGCGGCCAAGCGTGTGATCGATGTGGTCGGCGCGGCCGCCGGTCTGATCGTCCTGTCACCGCTGCTGGCCTACATAGCGGTGCGCATCCGGCTCGATTCGCACGGGCCCGTCATCTTTCGCCAAACGCGGCTCGGGACCAACATGAAGGAGTTCACGGCCCTCAAGTTCCGCACCATGAAGGTCGACACCGACGAGGCCGTTCACCGCGCCTACATCCAGCAGACGATGTCGCCCGCGGCCGTGACGAGCGACAACGGGCTGTACAAGCTCGATCGCGCCGACTCGGTCACGGAGTTCGGGCAATGGCTGCGACGCACGAGCCTCGACGAGCTGCCCCAGCTCGTCAACGTGCTGCGCGGCGACATGTCGCTCGTCGGTCCCCGTCCGTGCATCCCCTACGAGGCCGAGACGTTCGGGGCCCATCACCTTCGACGCTTCTCCGTGCCGCAGGGGATAACCGGCCTCTGGCAGGTGACGGCCAGGGCAAACTCCACTTACGGAGAGGCGCTCGACATGGATGTCGCCTACGCACGCGGATGGACGCTCGGGCTCGATCTGCGGCTTCTGCTGCGCACGCCTTTGCAGGTGCTGCGTCAGAGATCTTCGACGGCGTGATACCCGGCGCGTCCGACCGCCCAAGCGCGCCGCCCTTCGCAACGAACCGCTGGCTGTTCGCGTAGGCGGGCATGTCGCTCGCGTCGATCAGCCACGTCCCACCCGAGCAGCGGGTCGCGCCGCTCGAGCGCGCGGACTACGGAGGCGATGCAGCGGTCCAGCAGCGGCTTGTGCTCGCGCAGCTTCGCCGTGAAGCGGTAGCAGACATAAACCGACGGACATTGCTCGACGCCCGGCAAGCTCCACCGCCGCCGAGCGCGGTGCTACCGTCTGGGTGGTCATGGAGGCTTCGACTCCTTGATCCAGACCCTCGGCAGCTCCAACTGCGCGGGGGTCATCTTGTCGTGTTTTACGCGCTACCCTACATGCCCCGTCGGACGGAAAAATGCGCTGTCCGACTGGGCTGGGCGGGGCAATCCGTCCAGTCTTTGCAGGCGGTTCGGGGTGGATAGCCGAAATAGACGACAAAGACTTGGAGCAAATGGAGGCGGTGGTATCGCAACCACGACCGGTAGCTTGAAAGGGCCTCGGTCCCGCTCGGCGCCCCCAGGAGTTCCAGGGAAGTGCCCCCGGCAGGAGTTGAACCTGCAAATGGTCCCCCTTACGAAGGGGGCTGCCTTGTCCAATGGCAACGAGGGCATGTAGTTGGCGAGAGGGGGAGTCATCAGCTCCCCCTCTCGCCCCACTTCAGGTTCAAGCGTCCGTTAGGCGGCCTCCTCCATCGGTCCCTCCGAGAGTGCTCTGCGTGCGATGCGTCGTAGCTCCGCCGACAGCGTTCGATCCTCCAGCTCAGCGCGTCGTTCAAGCGCGCTCACCAAGTCTGCGGGCATTCGCACGGAAATCTGGATTTGGTCTTTGCTGTCAGCCATGTGATCCTCCTGGGCATCGGGGTAACGTGCCTCGAAGATAGGTGCCATGTCGGACACCGGCGCGCAGCGGGTGACCCCGGTGCCCCGTGCGCGACCAGGAATCACTGCCCTTGTGTTCTGTCGACCATGTCGCTATCATGTCGTTATACCACGACCTGGAGGTGACCTTGCCAACAGCCATGTCCCCCGAGCGAGACCGGCTGGCAACGATTGAGGAACTGACTCAAGAGCTGCTCGCATGGCGTGCGGCGTTGATTGCCGAACTCGGCGATGCATCCACTGGCCTGACCGATGAGGCCTACAAACAGCGCGTCACGGACACCCTCGCACGGCTTGTGCAGGTTGACGGTGAGTTGCACAAAGCTGACTTCGATCCCGAATGGGTGGCTGAGTTCCGAGGGCTTCTGCTCGACAGTATGCGAGCGATTCAGAACGAAGCCCCGATGAACGCGTTTGACAAGCTCCTTCTCAACATCGAGGCGTTGCGGCATCTACTCCGGGATGCCATCGACGGCCACGTCGAGCGCAGCGAGGAGGACATAGCTGCAGTCGTGGAGCAGCTACGCCAGTGGCTACCCCGCGTCAGCCAGCCGGAGTTTGCCGATCTGATGGGGATCTCGACCCGTCAGTACCAACGATGGGGGCAGACGCACGCGGAACCAACGCGCCGTGCGCAGATCGTGGCGCGGCTGATTGCGATACTAAGGCGATCCTGGACGGATGCAGGGGTGGTGGCGTGGTTCTATCGGCCACGGCCTGAGCTTGACGACAAGGCACCGGTCGACGTGATCGATGATGCTGCTTGGGAGCAAGCACTCTTCCGTGCTGTGAGGCAGGGAAGAGCCCAGCATGGCACGTAGACCTGCTGCAGTCCCATTTTCCGACGTGGCCTTTCGCTATGCGGACTATGACACCCCGGTGTGGTCGCGGCCCAACACCCAAGATGGCCGCTGGAATGTTGAACGCACGGAGCCCACGCAGTACCTCTCGCTTTCGCCTGACGGTAGCTGGGCTGATCGGATTCGACAGGAGCATCTGCGAACCGAGACCGAAGTGTCGTTCATCCGGATGCCGCTTTGGGTCGTCAAGATCAACGAGGAGCGGGTCGCCGACTACGGCACCTTCGAGAAGGCCGAGGCGGCCGGGTTTCCACCCGATGCGCTCATCGATGACGATTGGGAGCGCTGTCAGGCTGAGGTCGAGCACCTGAAAGGTCTTGGCTTCCGCGGTGTTTTGAGTCCTGCCGCGGCGTTGCCGGGTGACATTGCGTTGACCCTGTTCGGGGGTCGCTATGCCGTTGACTGGGACGAGGAGCCGCGTCTCGTCTCAGCCATCCCCGCGAAGATCGTGACCATTGGCGCACCTCCCGCCGGATTGGTGGAGCGCGTGCGGTTCCGCGGCGAAGAGCACACCGAATATGCAGCTTATGCCCTCGCCCGCAGTCGGCGCGAGCATAGGCAGTAGCTTCGGCTGGCGTATCTCCCGGCCCGAACGCGAGGTATCCACGATGCGCCAGGATTAGAACCCCGCCCCGGTACAGGACTAGCGAGGGTTTCGCTAGCCCTCTTAAGAGGCGATCCGCGCCTCTTCCTTGGGCGCCGCCGCCATCATGCCGTTGACGTGCGCGTAGCGGCACGCGCCGGTGCGGTTGCTGACACCGAGCTTGCGGTAGATATTGGAGACGTGGAACTTCACCGTCTGCCGGGTGATCCAGAGCTGCTGGGCGATCTCGTGGTTGGTGGCGCCGGCCGCGACCAGCCGCAGGATGGCGAGCTCGCGAGGGGTCAGCGAGAACTCCTCGGCGGCGAACCGCTCGGGTGCTCGGCTGACCGTCTCGATCCTGGCCGGGGAATGCACGATGTTGCCGTTCAACGCCTCCTCCAGGAAGGTGGCCAGGGCGCCGGGGTGGATCGCCTTGAGGATCACGCTGCTCGCGCCGGCCTCGAACGCGCGCTCGAGACGGTCTCCATCCATCTGCAGGGCCAGCAGCACGACGCCGATCTCCTCGTTGCCCTCCTTGATGGCGCGAACCAGATCGATCGCCCGATCGGGGCAGTCGGTCTCATCCACGAGCACCACCTCTGCGCCCGTGTCCTTGATCCTGGTCGCACTCGTCCTGTGCGGGTCGAGGTAGCCGAGGAGCTGAAATGCCCGCCCGGCTTGCAGTCCGGCGCGAATCGCGCCCACGAGCATCGGGTTGTCGGTCACGACGACGAGCTTCTTCACGTCCGCACCGCCATCGCTGCGATCGGGCTGGATGGCGAGTTCCGCCTCCGGCTCGCTCCGGGACGCGGTCACCTGCGCGTCTGCAGCGCCGACCGGCCCGCCGGCGGGCCGGTCGGATGTTCCAGGCTTGGCGGACATGTCGTGAGAACCAACGAGCGATCACCGACGGTTCTTGCGTGCGCTCCCTCGCCCGCTCAGTGGGTCTCGGCGGTGGGCTCGTCGAGCCGTGATGCCCTGCCGTCGAGCGCGCCGGCCGGTTGGCTGACAGCGGTGGGAGGCGGCGTGTCGAATGGCGGCTCGGCATGGCCAACCAGTGCGCGCAGAGCCCGCAGTGCGCCCTCGCGCTGAGCGGCCGCCGCGTTGCCGGCGGCACGGGCGCTCAGGGCGCGGATCACATGATGCAATCCCCAGGCAGAGATGTAGAGACCGCCGTATGCGGTCCCGAAATGCTTGCGCGCATACTGCTTGCGCGCGTAGGCGTCCTGAGCGATCATCCGCGGGCGCACCCCGCGGTTGCCCGCGTGATGCACGATCGTCATCTGTGGCATGTGACGAACCTGCCAGCCGGCGCGCTTGATGCGCACGCACAGATCCGGCTCCTCAGAGTAGATGAAGAAGCGCTCGTCCAGCAGACCTCCGCTGAGCAGCGCCTCACGGCGCGTGAGCATGAACGAGCCGGAGGTCCAGTCGCACTCGCCCTCTCGTTCGTATTGCGCCGGGTCGAGCACGCGTTCTCCCGCCCACTGCGGATGCACCGGCCAGCGCTCGGAGAACAGCGCCTCGCCCAGCGCGCGGGACAGGCTGGGAAAGCGGCGGATCGTCGGGGAGAGCGAGCCGTCGGCCCTGCGCTGGAGCACTCCCGCCAGGCCGACCTGGGGACGCGCGTCGAGCAGGCGCACGAGCTCCCCGAACGATCCATCGATCACTTCCGTGTCGGGGTTCAGCAGCAGCAGGTAGCGCGCAGCGGTGCGTTCGATCCCGCGGTTGTTGCCATAGCCGAAGCCACGGTTGGGCGAGCGCACGAGGCGAGCGTGCGGAAAGCTCGACTCGACGAGCTCTGCCGAGCCGTCCGCTGAGTCGTTGTCCACGACCACGACGTCGAGCCTCGCTCCGCCCGCGTGGGCGTAGACCGAGCGCAGGCACGGGTCCAGCCACTCCACGGAGTTGTGGGACACGACGATCACCGCCACGTCGGCCACCGGTGACGCGTTCTCGGGCAGCGGACTCACCAGCGGCGCGTCGACCGGCCAGGCCGCGAGCGCGCGGCTCGCCGGTGGCTCAGCACAATGCCACCTCGTCCCCGTCGCTGACCTGCAGGCGCAGTGCGCGTGGCATCGAGAAGTCTCTGAACACCCGCGCGTGACGGCCGACGATGCTCGCCACCAAGCGGCCGCCGACGTGCAGAACACTGGCGTGGGCGAGCACGATCGAGCGCTCGAGCTCGGCGCCTTCGATGCGAACACGCTCCGCTATCGAGGTGTACGGGCCGATGTAGGAGTCGCTGATCAGGGCATCGGCTCCGACCATCACCGGCCCGATGATGATGCTCGAGGTCACTCGCGCAGTCGGATGAATCGAGACGTTTCCCTCGAAGCGATTGCCGTCGCCCGGGCTCGGGGTGGCTTCGGCATCGAGCGTGTCGAGTATCGCCCGGTTCATCTCGAGCAGGTCGAGCGCGTCCCCGGCGAAGTGTCGCCACCGACGCGCTACGTGCACCTGGGTGCTGCCCCCGTCGTATGCAACCTGTTCGGCGATCGCCGCGAAGTCGAGCAACTGCGCCGAGCGCCCTGGATTCGGCAGACGCCGCAGCACGCCGGGGCCGAGCGCGCAGGCGCCCGCGATCCCGAGCGGCGGGAGTGGGGAGTCGACGTCGCCGTCCGCGACCTGGTCGAGGCGCACCAGCCGGGGGCGCCCGGTCTCGACCGGGCAGTTGTTGACGAGCAGCACTGCGTCACGCGGGCGCCCATCGGCCGGCTGGATCATCGACAGGATCGGCTGTCCCAGCAGGCCGTCCGCGCGGTGCAGGATGCAGGGGGCGTCGCCGACGAACTCCGCGGCCGCGAGCAGGGCATCCCCGCAGTCTGCCGGTCGGTCGTTGACGAGGTGGCGGACGGCGATGCCGGGGGGTCCGTCGCTCTCGACGCACGGCGCGATCTCTGCGGCCACGTCCGGCGGTGTGACGATCGCAACCTCCACGACGCCCGCGTCGCGCAGGGCGTCGAGGACGTGGCAGATGATCGGGCGATTCGCGACACGCTGGAGCGCGACCGTGCGGGTGGCGCCAAGCCACGGACCCGTCCAGCGGATCGAGTCGGGAACCACGACGACGCCCTTGGCGAGCACGTACACCAAACGGATGGCGCGGCCCCATACTCGCGCCGAGATCGCGGATTGGCTGCGATCGGCAGGCGCGAGCGACTCGCCAACAGCGCGGCGCGAGTGCTCAGCGCTGGGAAGTGGCCAGCGCCACGCGGCGCGACTCGGCGGATGCGGCCTGCTCATACGCTTGCAGCAGACGCCGTCCCGCGGCTGCCCACGTGAGCGTGGGCGCCGCTGTGAGACACGCGCTGCGGAGCTCCGCGAGGCGGTCCCTGTCCTCGTCGAGCAGTGTGAGCTGCGCGGTGAGGGCATCGACGTCCCCGACTGCGTGCACGAGCGCGTCCTGTTCGTCCACGCACAGCTCGGTGCACGCGTCGGAGACGAGTGGCACGCAGCCGCTGCCCATCGCCTCTACGCAAACCAGGCCGAAGCCCTCCTCGATGCTGGGGAGCATCAGGATGTCGCTGCTGCGCATCAGCTCGGGAACGTCACGACGGTGGCCGAGCACTTCGACGCTCGGGTGCGAGAGCATGTCGGCGAGCTTCTCCTCATATGCGGGGAGGAACTCCCCGGCGATACGAAACGTGCCGGTGCGACTGGCGGACGAGCGCAGCCAGGCTTCGAGCGCGAAGTGCACGCCCTTGCGCACGGCGCACACGCCCACGAACAGAGCGTTCAGCCCGGTCTGACCTGTGCGCTCCGGCGCCGCCGGAAAGTAGACCTGATCGTCGTATCCGTAGGTGTGGCGCAGCAGTCGGTCGGGCTCAAAGCCCTCGTCACGGAACGTCTTGGCGACAAACTCGGAAGGGCAGAGCAGATAGTCGCCAAGGCCGTATTCCTCTTCCTCCTTGCGCAGCTTGCTCGCGTTGTAGGCGTGCTCGTGATCGGCGGGCAGGAACACACCGAGCCGCTCGCACTCCTGGGCCACAGCCTCATACGCGAAACGCGTGTGCGCGTTCGGGCGCTCGACCACCGTGGTGATGCTGAGGCGCTTGGCGACCTGGAGCGTCTCGCGGCCGGCGAGCGGCCACGTATGGACGACGTCGACGCTGTCGCTCATCCTGGGCAGGGCCCGCGCCACCAGCTTGTCGTGGAGGGCGAGCGCACGCCCGGTGCCGAGCACCCGATAGGGGATGCGCCACCTGCCGCGCGCCAGCGTCGTGCGGGTGCGGACGCTCGCCGGCAGCGGCCGGTGCACGGCGCCCGCATAGACGGTCAGATCGGCGCCGGCGTCAGCCGCTGATACGACCTCCCACCAAGCAATCCCGCAGATCCGGTCGGCGCCGATCTTGTGGGGGAAGCTATGCAGTACGCGGATGGCCACAGCTCATAAACGGGCGGGGCCGGACGGTTCTTGCTGAGGCGTCTCGTCCAGGTCCGTCGTACTGAGCAGGCGAATAGCTCAGGGCGCGGCGTGCTCGCCCCTGGCGGGCGCGTGGCCGTTGGCCTGGGTGGGCGGGACCGTCGGGTCGTACTTCTGCGTGAAGGACAGGAGATCGTCGCTGGTCAGCTCGTCGATGCGCTCGATCACGACCGCGTCCTCCCAGTCCCACCAGCGGATTCGCAGCAGGCTGTCGATGATCTCCTGGGAGAATCGCCTCCGCATCGCCTGCGCCGGAACACCCGCGACGAGCGTGTACGGCGCAACGCTCTTCGTGACAACCGACCACGCTGCGACCACCGCGCCGTCCCCGATGGTCACGCCTCCAAGGATCTTGGCGCCGCGGCCGATCCACACGTCGTTTCCGATCACCACGTCGCCCTTCGACCATGGCTGTCCGGCCTCTTCCGCGCCCCCCAACCCGAGCATCCGCTGGATCGGATAGGTGGTGACGGTGTCCATTCGATGGTTGCCGCCCGGCATGATCTCGACGTCACTGGCGAGCGAGCACCAGTTCCCGATGATCACCTTCGCAGAGTCACCCGCGACCACTCGCACGAACGCGGGCGGACCATATGAATGGCGCCCGACGACGAGCATGCCCTGCTGCTTGAGCCAGGCGATCGACCCGAATTCGGGTGTGGTCAGCCGTTCCAGGCGCCGCTTCGCGCGTCGAGGAAGCGTGCGCAGGCGCAGCCCCCCCTCCAGCCGGGTGGGCGGTCCGACGCGAGCGCCGTCGGCGAGTGGCTCCGTGGAGCCGGACATCGGTCAGTCCGCCGAGCTCGTGAGCGCGCGAGATCGCACGGGCACGTCGCGTCCCGTCGAGCTCGCCGGGCCTTCTACGCGGCGGTCGGCTCGGCCGGTTGAGCGCATGCCTGCGGAGCGCCGTTGAGCTGCATCGACGTGCCAGCCGCCTCGACGGCGGCCACTATGTCCAGCCCGAGCGCGATATTGGAGCGCGGTTCCTCGCCGGTGCGGATCGCGTGCGCGAAGTCCTGCAGCTCGAGGCGCAGTGGCTCGTGGGCTTCCACGCGGGGGATCACCACATCGCCTGTTCGGTAGATCAGCTGGTGCTCGCCGAAGTTGGACGGTGCCCCGACGTCCATGCCGCGGTCATACACGCGCACCGGCTCGTCGGCGGCCGTGTCGTCGTACTGCACCATGCGCTTGCTGCCGACCACGATCATCTGGCGCACCTTGCGGGGAGCGAGCCAGGAGAGCTGCACGTTGGCGGTGGTGCCGCTCGCGAACGTGAGCGTCACGAAGGCGGTCTCGGGGACGCCCTCGCGGAAGACGCAGCTTTCCGTGGCTGAGATCTCGATCACGCGCTCTTTGAGCCAGTACAGGAGGATCGACAGATCGTGCGGCGCCAGATCGCAGACGACCCCGTCGCGTTGGTACTTGCCCAGGTTCATCCTCGAGGAGGTGACGAAGTGGATGTCTCCAACCACCTCCTCCTCGATCAGCTTGTGCACCATGTTCACCGCCGGGCTGTAGATGAACGTATGCCCCGGCATCAGGGTCAGCCCGCTCGTCTCCGCCAGCTCCGCCAGCTCGAGTCCGTCGCTCAGCGTCGTCGCCAGCGGCTTCTCGACGAGCACGTGCTTGCCGGCGAGCAGGGCTCGCTTGGCCAGCGGTGCGTGTGTCGTCGGCGGCGTGGCGATGATGACCGCTTCGACCGCGTCGTCGGCGAGGACCTCATCGAAGTCGGCGATGGTGCGGGCGTTGGGGTGCTGGTGTCCTAGGGCACCCAGCGGCTCGGCGTCACGGTCGCACAGCGCATGCAGCCGGAACTCCGGTATCTCGGAGAGGTTGCGCGCGAGGTTCGGGCCCCAGTAGCCACAGCCGACCACCGCGGCGCCGATCGCCGTCGGCGTGCGCAGGATGCGTCCGTTGAGGTGCGGGAGGGTGTCCGTGTCGGTGTGCCAGCCGTTGAGCGTCATGTCCGATCAACGGGTCGACGGGCCCTGGTCTTCTGCGAAGCCGATGACCGCCTGCGCGACGCGTTCGACCTCGTCTCTGCTCATGCTGGGAAATATCGGCAGCGAGCACATGCGCTCGGCCAGGCGCTCGCTCACGGGCAGGCTCCCTGGCGCGAGGCCGAGATCCGCGTAGGCTTCGGTGAGATGGATCGGCGTCGGGTAGTGCACGGCCGAGGCGATCCCCCGACTCGAGAGGTGCTCGCGCAGCGCGTCACGCTGCTCGCTGCGCACGACCAGCAGGTGGTAGACGTGGTCGCCGTGCTCGGCGGGCCCGCTCGCGATCTCGACCACGCCGTCGCAGCCCGCGTCCGAGAGCCCGCCGAGGATCAGCGTCCTCAGGGTCTCGCCCAGCCGGCGCCGGTCATCGTTCCAGCCCTCCAGGCGCGCCAGCTTTCGCCGCAGCACCGCCGCCTGAAGCGCGTCCAGGCGCGCGGTGGTTCCCACGATGCGATGGCGGTAGCGTGGCTGCTCGCCATGCGCGCGCAACAGGCGCACCCGGTCGGCGAGCTCGGGGACAGCGCTCACCACGGCGCCCCCATCCCCCCAGCCACCCAGGTTCTTCGTCGGGTAGAAGCTGAAGCAGCCGAACGCGCCGAACGTGCCCACGCGCTGCCCGCGGTAGCGTGCGCCGTGCGCCTGGCAGGCGTCCTCGATCACGTGCACGCCCGCTTCGCGCGCGAGCGTCATCACCGGATCCATGTCGACGGTCGCACCGAACAGGTGCACAGGGATCACGCAGCGCACCTTCGGGCCCAGGCTGGGCGCGAGGATCTCGGCGGTGATCAGGTGCGAGTCGGGGTCGACGTCCACGAGGCGAGGCTTCGCGCCGACCAGGCTCACCGCCTCTGCCGTCGCGATGAAGGAGTTCGTCGGCACGATCACCTCGTCGCCGGGTCCGATATCCAGTGCGCGCAGTGCCAGCACGAGCGCCTCGGTGCCGGAGCCGACGCCGACGGCGTGGTCGGTCTCGCAGTAGGCGGCGAACTCGCTCTCGAACGCCTCGACCGGCTCGCCGAGCGTGAACGCTCCGCGCTCGGCCACCTCCCGAACGGCGCCCATCAGCTCCTCGAGCAGATCGGCCTGCGCGAAGTCCAGCCGCGTCAGCGGCACCGGTGCGGCGGTCTCGGGGGCGCTCTCGGCGGGGGTGCTCAACATGCCAGTCTGATCGACGGCGCCGAGCCGAGCCGTGCGAGCTCCTGCTTGAGCGCTCGCCTGCCGCGGTGGTGCAGGCCGTGGATCGAGCTCTCCGATCGACCCATCTGCTCGGCGATCTCCGGAGGCGAGAGGCCGACGATGTGCCGCATGACCATCACCTTGCGCTGCTCGTCGGAGAGCGTGTCGAGCGCCGTGTAGAGGTCGCGGGCGGTCTCTCGTGCGCTGTCGTCGGCGTGGGTTTCGACCCCGATGAGATCGTCGGTGGGGGTCGGGCGGCGTACGCGCAGGTGGTCGAGCGCGATGTTGCGCGCGAGGCGCAGCAGCCAGCCCGAGAAGGGCACGCCGTAGTCCTGGTATTTGCCGATGACGAGCATCAGCTTCATGAACACCTGCTGGGTGAGGTCCTCGGCCTCCTTCTCATCCCTGACGATGCTGCGCACGTACCCGTATACGTTGTCCGAGTAGCGGCTGTACAGCAGCCTCACGGCGTCGCGATCACCCTCCTTCGCCCGTGCGATCGCCAAGCGGACTTCGCGCGCAGCCTCGGGCGAGTCGTCGAGCGTCCTGCTCGGTCTGAAGCCTGGCTGTCCATCCATGACATCAGGGTTGCGGCGCATCCCGACGCCCCCTTTCCTCTAGTTGTCGTCGGCGATCCGTCGTCATGCGGAATGATGCGTTTGTGTCACCTCGCCCGCAATGGCCCGATGTGCGCGACGTGCGTTCAGTCGTTGAACGCCGAGCGGCTCGAGTGCTGTCCGTGCGACGGGCGGGCGGGCGCTACTGCGCGCGATGCGCCGCCGCCTGCGCGGTCGGCTGCGCGGGCGAGCTGCCGCGGCGAATCACGTCGGCGGCGCGCTCGGCGATCGCGATCGTGGCCGCGTTGGTGTTCCCGCGGGGAACCGACGGCATCACCGATGCGTCGATCACCCGCAGACCCTCGAGGCCGTTCACGCGCAGCCGATCGTCGACCACCGCATCCGCGTCCTCGCCCATGCGGCAGGTGCCGACCGGGTGGTAGAAGGCGAACGTCGTGCGCGCGATGTGCTCGCGCAGCGCCTCGGTGGTGTCGTCGGCCGGCGTCTTGAACGGCCGGTCGCAGTAGGGCCGGAGCGCGGGCTGAGCGCACACCTCCAGCGCCAGCCTCAGCGCGGCGATCATCCGTTCGAGATCATCCCCCGCCGTGTAGAAGCCGTTGTGGACGATCGGGCTGGTGCCCGGATCGCTGGATGCGAGCCGCACCGAGCCTCTGCTGTGCGGCGTCAGCAGGCACGGTGACACCCACGCGCCGTGGGCCTCGGGATCGCTGAGCCCGTGCTCGTGGAACTGCACCGCCACGAAGTGGAACTGGGTGTCCGGCGCCGTCGCCCCCGGTGCGACCCGCGCGAAGCCTCCCGTCTCGGCGAGACCCGAGGCGGACGGGCCGCTCCGCGTCGCGAGCAGCAGCTTCGTGCTCCTCCAGCGCCGGCGCTGGAGGCGGTCCTGCGGCTCCCGCGTCGTCCACAGGAGTTCGGTGGCGGCGTGATCTGAGAGGTTCTCGCCGACCGCCGGCCGATCGATCAGGACCTCGATCCCGAGTTGCCTGAGGTGCTCGGCTGGTCCCACCCCGGAGAGCATCAAGAGCTTCGGTGAGTTGTATGCGCCGCCGCACAGGATGACCTCGCGCCCGGCTCTCACATCCCGCTCCTGGCCGTCCCCGCGCAGTCGCACGCCGACCGCGCGGGTGCCGTCGAACAGCACCCGCTGGACGCGGGCGTCCGCTAGCACGGTCAGGTTCGGGCGAGCCATCGCCGGGTGCAGGTAGGCGACCGCTGCGCTCGCCCGCAGCCCGTCGCGCTGGGTCAGTTGAAAGACGCCCACTCCGTCCTGCTCGGGGCCGTTGAAGTCATCGTTGCGCGCCAGGCCCGCCTGTACCCCGGCGTCCACGAACGCCCGCGAGATCACGTTCACCGAGCGCGGCTCGCTGACCGGCAGCGGACCGCCCACCCCGTGCCACCGCGAGGCCCCGCGCTCGTTGTCCTCGGCCTTCAGGAAATACGGCATCAGGTCCGCCCACGACCAGCCGGCGACGCGCCAGTCGTCGTAGTCGCGCGGGTTGCCGCGGATGTAGATCATCGCGTTGGTCGAGGAGGAGCCGCCGAGAACCTTGCCGCGCGGGAGCGGTATCCGGCGTTCCATGCACTCCTGCTCGGGCGCCGACTGATAGCCCCAGTCGAGCTCCTCCCGCGGGAGCTCGAGCACGCCGAGCGGGACGTGGATGCTCCGGTCGGTGTCCCGCGGCCCCGCCTCCAGGAGCAGGACCTCGACATCGGGGTCTTCGCTGAGTCGAGCGGCGAGCACGCAGCCCGCCGACCCCGCTCCGACTATGACGTAGTCGGGCATCGCCTCAGAACCCTCGCTTGACCGCCAGATACGGCAACAGGGCCAGCTCCGCCATGCCCGGCAGCGGGTCATCGCGGCTGAACACGGACTCGGTGTTGGCTGCTCGCAGCGACCCCGCATATGCCCCCAGGTCGAGTGCCCCTCGCGCCAGCAGGGCGACGGCCGTGGGGACGTCGGTGGCCAACCTGATCCAGGATACGCCCGGCGGCGCGCGCAGCCCGTCGGGGACCGGCAGCGAGAGCTGATCGGCGTACTGCAGGTAGGGGAAGTCGACGCCCGCGCGCTGGCCGAGGCTGTGGTAGCCCCAGGTGCGGGCGTTGACGTCGAGCAGCTTAGTCTGGCCGTCGCGCACGTCGTGCTTGAACTCGAGCTCGACCAGCCCGTAGTAGCCGATCCGGCGCAGGAACCGCTGCGAGAGCTCCTCGAGCTCGGGATGCTCGATGGTCTCCACGAAGGTGCTCGCCCGTCCGAACAGGGGTGGGTGCTGGCGCAGGCGACGGACGACCATGCTGGCGCTCGCGCGCCCGTCGCGAAAGAAGGCGCAGTAGGCGAGCTGGGTCTCACCCGATCCGGGGATCAGCTCCTGGACGATCACCTCCTCCGCGCCCACGAGGTTCGCCGCGGCCCGGAAGCGCTCGTCGAGCTCCGCGCGCGTGTCCGCGCGCCAGGCCTTCGCGCCGGTGGCGTACAGGAAGCGCTCCTTGATGGCCGGCTTGACGGCGAACGGCGGCTCGCCGTCGATCGCCGCCAGCTCCTGTGCGCTGCCCACGAGCCACGTCCGCGGGGTCGCGATCCCGAGCTCCGCGGCGATCTCGTAGGTGTTGCGCTTGTCCCAGGCCCACTTCACCACCTCCCATGCGGGGGTCGGGATGCGGAACTGCGCCTGCAGCCGCTCGCGGTGGCGGGAGAGCGCGGCGACGGTCTCCTCGCGGGTGGGGAACACCACCCAGCCCGCGAGTTGGTAGCGCTCGCCAAGCTCCAACAGGCTCGCCACGGTGGTCTCCTCGTCGCGCAGCTCGCGGACCCTCACCGCCGCCGTCGCGTAGCGCGAGTGGCGGCTGATGGAGCGCTCGTCGTCCACCACCAGCACGTCCACGCCACGACGACCGAGGCTGCGGACGATGCCCAGTCCCTGGTAGTCCCCGCCGACCACCACCGCCCCCGGGGCGGCTCCGCGGCGGGCGAGCGCCCGTGCGATCCTGTCGCCCCCCGGTTTCATGCGCAGCGCCTCGGCTACGGCCGGGCGCCGGCGACGGGCCGCCCGGATGAGCGCCCGGCGATCTCGCGCGCGATCGCGCTGCCCGAGTACCAGCTTCCCGATACGAAGCGCATGATCGGTCCGAAGCTCCACGCGGCGGGCGCCCCCGCGATGTGCAGCCCGGGGACCGAGGTCTCGAGGCCCCTTCCCAGCACCGGATAGCCATCGACGCGACGGATCCGCTCGACCATGCGCTCGCCCAGGAACGGGTAGCGGGCGATGTCGACCCTGTAGCCCGTGCCGAACATCAGATGGTCGACCTCGCGTGTGCTGCCGTCGGACAGGGTGAGCGTCAACGCGTCGCCGTCGACGCGTGTCCCGGCGAGCGCGACGCTCGTGCTGATACGGACGCCGTCGAGCCGCACTTTCACGAAGTTCGAGCAGGCGGGGCGGATGGAGCGGGCGGCGATGCGGTTCTGTGTCGCGCGGGGGAGGTGGCGGAAGAGCAGGTCCGGCTTCTCGACCAGCCGGCTGTACCACAGCGGGCCCACGTCGGTGGGCGCGTACACGATCGGGCCGAGCCGGCCGATCCTCTTCTTCACGCCGTGACCGCGCAGCCACACCACGGCTGGCTTGCGTACGAGGATCTCGACCTGCGCGGCGCCGCGCTCGTGCATCAACACGGCGTTCTCGAATGCGCTCTGCCCGCCGCCCACCACCGCGACGCGCTGGCCGGCGAACACGCTCAGATCGCGATGACGCGCGGTGTGCGAGATGCGCTCGGCGGGCAGGTGATCGAAGCCCGCGGGCATGCGCTCGAACGGGGCGATCCCGCACGCGATCACCACGCGTCGGGCGGACACGCTGGCGCCGTCGTCGAGCTCCAGCCTGAAGGCGCCCCCGGGACTGTGCTCCAGCGCCGTGACGTTGCGCTCGTCCACATCCGGCACGGCGGTCCGCTGAACCCAGGAGCCGTAGGCGATGAAGTCGCTGAGCGGCACCGGCTGCTCGATCGGCGTTCCCGTCTCCGCCGTGAAGCTGGCGAGCGACAGCGGGCCCTGCGTCTCGATCATGTTCGTCGCGGACATGTTCGAGCGGAGCATCATCCCCTCGGGCATGAGCTTCCAGAAGCCCATGGGGGCTCCGAACACGTGCGCCTGCACCCCGGCGCGGCGCAGGTGGGTGGCGGCGGACAGACCATGCGGCCCGGCGCCGATCACGGCGACCTCGAGGTCGTGCCCGCCGGACCCCGGCGTCTGGGCGAGCGTCGATCCGCCTGTCATCTCCATGGTGTGCCCTCCACGAACTCGATCCGCGCCTCGGCGGCGGCCGGCCCGGTGACGATCCAATCGGTACCCGCTCGCTCGATGCGCGAAGCGGCTCGCCGGCGCCACCACGCGCTCACCTCGTGAGGGAGCGGCTTCCATGCGCTGGCATCGTCGGCGTAGCGCTCGAGCAGGCGTGCGTAGGCGCCCATGATCCGCTCCTCGATCAGGTAGTCCGGATGCGTATCGATCAGCGCCATGCCGCCGCGGCCGCGCAGGAACTCGGCCTTCTCGACCCATGCGGTCTCGTCCTTGTGGCGCAGGATCACGAACATCGTGTGGTCCTGCGCCATCGTCATCGGCAGCTCCACCATCTCCTGATTGAAGAACGGCAGCCACGTGCAGCAGCCGCCGCTCTGCGGCTCGAACGGGTCGGTGTCCGGGTATGAGCTGTCGTAGTCGAAGCGCAGCAGCGGCATCAGCTCCCACTGGCGGTGCGTCGCCGGTGAGCGAAAGCCGACGGCGCTCCAGCGCTCCGCCGCGCGACGCATGGCCGGCAGGCGTTCCTGGACGCGCGTGCGCGACTCGAGATCCCGTCCGTCGTGGTGCAGTCCGTGAACCCCGACCTCGAAGCCGGCGTCGGCAAGCTCCCGGATGCGATCGTCGGCAACCTCGTAGCGGCGGGGTACGAAGTTCCACGACGAGCGCAGCCCGAGCCCGCGCTCGAGCTCGAGGATCGGATCGAGTGCGGCCAATCCCACCTCGGTCTCGACGTCGTGGGTCAGCACCAGCGCCCACGCGTGCCCGTCAGGCCAGGTCGCGATCCGTGGTAGCGGCTCGCCGGCCACGTCGGCGAGGGTGGCGGTGAACAGCTCGAAGAAGTCGTGCAGCGCGGTCTCGACGGGCCAGCTTGGAAACAGCGTGCGCTGCTGCCGGCGCGCGTACAGACGGCGCAGCCAGATCTGGGCAGAGCGTGGCAGCAGCCCGCGCACCCGGTAGTAGCCCTGCATGACGCTCCGCCGCGTGCGACGTGAAGCGCCGGTGTGCAGCAGCGCCAGGTAGCGTTCGCTCCAGTAGCTCTCGCACACCTCATCGGGATCGAAGGGCAGGAACACGTTGCCGTCGCGGTCCGCCCAGATCGAGGCCGCGGGCTGGCCGTCCCGGCCGGCGAGTGCCACCGCCCGCGACCAGTCGCCGCCGTGCTGGGCCAGTATGCGCTCAGCGAGCGTGTCGCTGAGAACGCGGGCGAAGATGGGGACGCTCGCGCGGGCGCTCTGCACGCACGCCGCAACCGGCGGTCCGGCGGTCTCCACCGCGCTCGGCCACAGGAGCTCCGTGCCGCGGGCCGTGCGCATCCGCTCGATGCCCGGGCCGGCCGAGCCGATCCCCGGCCCGCACGCGATGCCCAGGTGGGTGGCTATCGCAAGGCGGCGCGAGCTGCTGAACACAGCTCCCGCCGGCTCTGCCTGATCTGATTCCGTTCGACCGTGAACCGCCAACGTCATGTCGCCGTGCCTCTCCGTTTTGGACTGTGCAAACCCCTATCGCGAGGCTCCGCCCGGTGGCTCCTTTGGGGGCATGGTGCGGCGCGATATGTTCATCGAAATGATTGCATACGATCAGAGGGATTAAGGAAATCTCGCTTGCAGAGGTGGGCCGACGAGCGTCAGGCAGCTCCTGTGGCGCGCGCCAGGTGGCTCGTCAGCCCATCGGCGAGCATGCGCACGCCGGGCTCGGAGATGGGTGTGGTGAAGTAGCCGGGGACCATCTCGACCTGCAGGTTCTCCACGAGGCCGCCCCATCCGAGGTCGGCTGGGGTGTCGATGCCGAGTGGCAGCCTGGTGGCGCGGAAGAGGACCATCCGACCGGCGAACGGCGATGGCGTGTATGAGGCGAGGGCGTTCCTGAAGGCGAGTTGCGGCGAGACGCTCGCGCCCGAGGAGCCGAGTCGCCGGGAGAGTTTCCTCCGCAGGGCCGTGCGCGCACGCCGAGCCTTTGCCGACGCATACGCCAGCCCGCCGCCCACGCCGAGGCGAACGACGTTCTCGAGATGAAAACCGAGAATCCGAGCGCGGTGCAGAACCTGGTAGAGCGCTCGCGGCATCAGCCTGCGAAGCCGTGGCAGACCTGGCGGGAAGGCGTCCACCAGTGCCAACAGGGCCACCTCCTGCTCGACGGCCCGAAGCTGCTGGGCGATCTCATACGCGAGCGCTCCGCCCGTGCACTCGCCGACGATCAGGTACGGACCCGTGCCCCGGGCGTCGCGGATGGAGTTGACGTGACGCGCGGCAATGTGCTCGATGCTCGCATCCGCCCCGAGCTCGCCGGCTGGCGGCGCGCACAGCCCGAGCACCGGCTGGTCGGCCGGCAGGTGGCCGGCGACGCCGTAGTACAGGGACACGTCTCCGGCTTCCGCGTGCACGCAGAAGAGCGGCGGCTTGGATGGGCCGCCCGGGCGGATCGTGACGAGTGTCGAGCCGGGCCCCGGCAGCTCCTCGACGCCGCGCGGGTCCGACCGCGGCCTCTTCGCGTCTGCTGCCACGCCCGCTAGGATCCCACACACGACCGGCTCGCGGCAAGTAGAAGATCCGATTCCCAGTGTCACATCCTCGCCGCGACAACTCCCAGGGTGCAGCCGCGCTGACGGCCAGGTTTCGATGGGCGGTCGGAGCCGTCCGCCTGACCCTGCGCGAGCCGGGCGACGGGTTCGACCGGGCGTTCGGCCGTGTGCGCCGGCTCCTGACGGGGGCCGACGCGACCGGTTGCGTCTACGACGCCGACGCGCAGTGGGAGCAACACCTGCACGAGCAGATGGGACTCCCCTGGCCGTGTGAGGACGCGCGCGAGTTCGACACGCTGTGGTCGGAGATCATGGGCTCGCTCGAGCAGCAGGGTCTGGCGGTGGGGCGCGGCACATACGGGGGCTGGGACGATGGGGACCGTGGGCTGGCGCGCGTCGTCTGGTGCCTGACGAGGCATCTGCCGGCGGCGACGGTGGTGGAGACGGGTGTCGCGCGCGGGATCACGTCGCGCGTGATCCTGGAGGCTCTCGAGCGCAACGGCGGCGGGCGGCTGTGCAGCATCGACCTGCCCGCGCTGGATACGACCTTCCACTCCGAGATCGGCGCTGCCGTGCCGAGTGAGCTGCGCGCGCGGTGGACGTATGTGAACGGAACGAGCAGAAGCCGGCTGCCGGGGCTGCTCGCCGAGCTGGGCGAGATCGATCTGTTCGTCCACGACAGCAGCCACACGGCTCGCAACCTGCGCTTCGAGCTCGAGCGCGCATGGGGCGCGCTGCGCAAGGGCGCGGTCGTGGCAGACGACATCGAGCGCAACGACGCCTTCGGGAAGTTCACCCGGGCGCGCTCCGGGTCCCCCGCGTTCGTAGCCGCCGCCGACGACAGCGGAGCCCAGTTCGGGATCGTGCTGAAGGGTCTGTAGTGCTTCGGCGCGGCTCGCCACCCCGGCGCTCGGCTCCGCTGTGCTCGACGGGAGGGCGCTCAACCCTGCAGCGCGAATGCCCGCTCGGCCTCGTCGGCGACGTGGCGGGCGATCGCCAGCGAGGAGGTGGCGGCGGGCGAGGGCGCGTTGCGCACGTGCAGGGCGCGCTCGGTGTGAGAGAAGACGAAGTCGTCCACCAGGCGTCCGTCGCGGGCGAGCGCTTGAGCGCGGACGCCGGCGAACGCGGGGCGCACATCGCCGGTGCGCAGCTCGGGCACATAGCGCGCGGCGGCGCGCACGAACGCCGAGCGCAGCGCGGCGTGGCGGAGCTCGGTGAGGCCGGTGCGCCACCAGTGCGCGAGCATTCGCCAGGTGCCCGGCCAGGCCAGTGTGTCGAACAGGTCACGGCGGCGGGCAGTCCTCAGGCGGTAGGCGTCACGCGCGCCGGCCATCAGGGCGGTCGGTCCGATCAGCACCTCCCCGTCGATGTGCCTGGTGAGGTGGACGCCGAGGAACGGCAGGGAGGGGTCGGGCACGGGGTAGATCAGTGAGCGAACCAGGTGCCGGCGCTCGGCCGTGAGCTGCAGGTAGGCACCGCGAAAGGGCACGATCCGCGGGTCCGGGCTCGCGCCCGCGGCGACCGCCAGGCGATCGGCCCAGGCGCCCGCGCAGAACACGGTGTGCGCCGCTTCGGTGGCGCCCTGCGCATGGCCCAGGAGCAGCGAGCGCCGCTGCACGCGGACGCTGTCGACACCGCACCCGGTCGCGATCGTGGCTCCCGCCGCGCGCACGTCCTGCGCGTACGCGCGGGTGACCGCCCGGAAGTCCACGATGCCGGTCTGCGGTGAGTGCAGCGCGGCCACGCCGCGGGCGTGCGGCTCGAGCTCGCGCAGGCCCGCCGCGTCGAGCCTGCGCAGCCCTGGCACGCCGTTGGCCCTGGCGCGGCGTTCGAGCTCGTCGAGCCGGGGCAGCTCAGCGGGCTCGGTGGCGACGATCACCTTGCCGCAGCGCGCGCTGGCGATGCTGCGCTCCTCGCAGTACTCGTACAGCTCGCGCGCGCCCTGTACACACAGGCGCGCCTTCAACGAGCCCGGCGCGTAGTACACGCCCGCGTGGATCACGCCCGAGTTGTGGCCACTCTGATGCGTGCCTGTCTCCGACTCGCGCTCGAGCACGCACACGGACGCGTCCGGTTTGCGACCGATCAGCTCGCGCGCGACCGCCAAGCCCAGGATCCCGCCTCCGACGATCGCCAGATCGCAGCGCTCGGGAGCGGGCGTGGCGTTGCGGTCGTCCGATTGCACCAGCGCAGACTAGTGGCGGGGCTGGTGGGCGGCAAACCGATCGACGAGGACGCCACTCGTGCCATCCGGGGCAGGCGGCGCACGTCAGCGCTTCACGCTTGCCACCGCCCCGGGTCCACCCGGTGCCGTGGCAGCGGCCGCGTCCACCAGGCCAGCCCCGTACAGGCGTTCGTCCCCTCCGCCGCCGAGCTTGTGCGCGGTGGTGCGCAGGCGCGCCGTGATCTGCGCGGGCGTTGGATGGCGACCGAGCACTCCGCTGGCGATGATCAACGCGGCGGTGGCGGCCACGTGCGGCGTTGCCATCGACGTGCCTTCGTATCCCGACGGCATGCCGAACTTGGTGAACGAGCTGCCGGTGAACGTCACCTGGTAGACGTCGCGCCCGGGTGGCTCTTCCGGGTGGCAGTTGGGATCGCCCGGGAGGTCGGCATCGGCGCCGCCGCCGGGTGCGACGAGCGTGAGCCCGGCGCCGTCATTGGAGTAGTCGGCCAGACAGCCGTGTTCGGTGGTGGCGCCCACGGACACGACGTTGGGGGCGTGCGCGGGGTAGGCGATCGCGCTGTGGCCCTCGTTGCCGGCGGCAGCCACCACCAGCACGCCATGGCGATGGGCGTAGTTGAGGGCGTTGATCAGCTCTGGGATGTCGCCCGCGGTTACGCCGGGCGAGAACTCGAGGCTGAGGTTGATCACCCGGGCGTGGTGCCTGACGGCGAAATACACGCCTTCGGCGATTGTCGAGGCTTCGCCTTCTCCCTGGCCGTCCAGGACGCGCACGGGCATGATGCGTGCGGCGAACGCGAGGCCTGTGAGGCCGTAGTGGTTGTTGGTGGCCTCGGCGATCGTGCTCGCGACGAACGTGCCATGGCCGTTGCGGTCGTATGGGAAGGGGTCTTTGGCCACGAAGTCATAGCCTTTTACGAACGTGTAACGGCTGAGATCCGGGGAGCGGCGAAAGCGGCCGCGGTTGGCGTAGGCGACACCGGTGTCGAGCACGGCGACGATCACTCCCTTGCCGCCCGGGGCACCGTCGGCGGCGACGTTCGCCCACGCCTGCGGCGCATTCACCCCGAACGGACCGACGAAGTTCCACTGCAGCTGTTGCCAGCCACCGGGTGTGTGGGCGGCGCCTTCGTCATCGGGGATCGTCTCGGCGGCGGGCGCCCCTTCGTCGGCGATGTGGGCGACGTAGTCGGGCACCGCCCACTCCACGCCGTGTTGCGCGCGCAGGCGCGCGAGCGCCTGCGTCACGCTCGCGCCCGGCGCGAGGCGCATCAGTCGGGTGCGCGGGCTCGGCGATTCTCCTGTGCCGGCGCGGGCGATGTTCCCGTAGCGCACGGTACCCGCGCCGGATGCTTGCGGCGGCGCGTAGCCGACCACGATCTCGTCGCTCGCATACGGGGCAGCCGAGGTCCATGACGTGCGCCGCATCCGCGTGCCGGCGGGAGCCGAGATGCTCGTCGGCGCGTACACGCCCACCAGCACGATGCTCGCGCACAGCGTCAGCAGGGCGGTTCCCCGACGCGCGCGGCGAGCAAAGGCGGCGTCCCCGGTTGGCGACGTCGACCCGGGCGCGGCGTGGCCCACACTCGCGGAGGACGCGGGGCTTGGGTGACGGGAGGTCCGGGAGCGCACGGGTTTGGATAATGATGATGGGCTGGCGGTGGGGCGGGGCCGGCAATGTCGCACACGCCGCGGGCGAGATCGATGAGCGAACGCTTCTTCCCACGCGACCACTACCTCATGCGCCTGGCCCTGCGCGAGGCCGAACGTGCGTTGGAACACGACGACGTGCCGATTGGCGCGGTGCTCGTGGCCGACGGCGAGGTCCTGGCCGCAGCCCACAACGAGCGCGAGCTGCGTCAGGATCCGACGGCTCACGCCGAGATCATCGCCCTGCGCGAGGCGGCCCGCGCGCTGGGAAGTTGGCGGATACTCGACGCAGCCCTGTATGTGACGCTCGAGCCGTGCGCCATGTGCGCGGGGGCGATCGTGCTGGCGCGCGTGGCGCGCGTTGTGTACGGGGCGAGCGACCCCAAGGCAGGAGCGTGCGGAAGCGTGCTCGACGTCCTGGGCGAGCCGCGCCTGAACCATCGTCCGGAGGTGGCCGGCGGCCTGCTCGCGCTGGAGTGCGGAGAGCTGCTACGCGAGTTCTTCGCCCCGAGGCGCTAGGCCGCGTGGAGCTGGCGCTGCCCGAGCAGGCGCGCCCGCGGTCGGGGTGGGACCCGCTCAGACGCGTACCTCCGCAAAGGGCCAGGCAGTTCCGGTTATGGGTTGAAGGCGAACCTGGGGAGGAGTAGTCTCGCCGAAAAGCGCGTGCGTCGGCCGCACAAGGATGTTGACCGTCGACAGCCGTGAACGGTACGAGTAGTTGGGGAAGCAGTTCGTGCCAGTCCCTACCAAAAGGCGGGCGGAAATGGAATTCCTGCGGGTACCCACACGGTGTTTGAGCGGTTCTTGCGCGGGCCCGCGGGGCGCGATGCTCATGGCTCGCTGCACGGCGCTGGCTCTGCTCTGTGCCCTCGCGTGCGTGCTGATTGCCCCGGTGGCCCAGGCGCGGGCCAGCACCCAAACCGCTGCCTTTGCCTTTACTGGTGGTGAGCAGAAGTTCGTCGTGCCGACGGGTGTGTTTGGTGTGGATGTTGTGGCTGTGGGTGCTCGTGGGGGGAGCGCTGGTGGTGCGGGTGGGGTTGGTGCGCAGGTGGATGGCGAAGTGAGCGTGACTCCGGGTGAGACTTTGTATGTCGAGGTGGGCGGTGATGGTGGCGTGGATGGTGGGGGCTTCAACGGGGGTGGTGGTGCGTCCGGTGGCGCTGGTGGGGGTGGTGGGGCTTCGGATGTGCGTAGCTCGCCGTCCTCTGCGGGGTTGTCTCCGGATGACAGGCTGCTGGTGGCCGGTGGTGGGGGCGGCTCGGGTGTGCTCGGGAGTGTGGGGGCGGGGGCTGGTGGCGCCGCTGGGCGGGCTGGTGAAGAAGTGGCGCCCAATGAAGGCGGTGGCCCGGGCACGCTGAGCGGCGGTGGCCTTGGTGGCCAGGAGCACTGCGCGAGTGGTGGTTCTGGTGTGTTGGGTGTGGGCGGCGCTGGCGGTTTCTTTGACTTCTCGGGTGGCGGTGGTGGGGGTGGCTACTACGGTGGTGGTGGCGGTGGCGGTGGCTGCACCACCGGTGGTGCGGGTGGGGGCGGCGGCTCCTCGCTGGTGCCTGCGGGGGGTGGCGTGACGCTCGCCGCAGCAACCGCCGAACCACGCGTGGAATTCACGTATTTCAAGCCGCCCAATCCGACGGTCCTGACAGGTGCGGCGTCGGGAGTGGCGCAGGCCTCCGCCACCTTCAACGCGACCGTGAACCCCGAAGGTTTCGAAGTGAGCGCTTGCTACTTCGAATACGGCACCTCGCCGTTCTTCGGGTCCAGCGTACCGTGCAGCTCGGCGCCCGGCTCGGGCACGAGCCCGGTCGCCGTGTCCGCTCTGGCTGCAGGCCTGAAACCCAATACCGCCTATTACTTCAGGATCGTCGCAACGAACTCGGAAGGCACGAGCTACGGCAGCGAAAGCACGTTCTCGACGCCGCCCAATCCGCCGGCGCTCGTCACCGGAGGAGCGTCCGCGGTGGCGGAGTCCACCGCCACCCTGAACGCGACCGTCGACCCCGAAGGCGGCGAAGTGCAGAGCTGCTACTTCGAATACGGCAGCTCGCCGGCCTACGGCTCGAGCGCGCCGTGCGCGACGCTGCCCGGCTCGGGAACCAGCCCGGTAGCGGTATCCGCATCGGTGGCGCTCAGCGCGAACCGCAACTACCACTTCCGGGTGGTCGCCGTGAACAAGGGCGGCACCAGCCACGGCGCGGACGAGACGCTCAGCACGCGAGCGGAGGAGGCGAGCTTTGCCTTTACTGGTGGTGAGCAGAAGTTCGTCGTGCCGACGGGTGTGTTTGGTGTGGATGTTGTGGCTGTGGGTGCTCGTGGGGGGAGCGCTGGTGGTGCGGGTGGGGTTGGTGCGCAGGTGGATGGCGAAGTGAGCGTGACTCCGGGTGAGACTTTGTATGTCGAGGTGGGCGGTGATGGTGGCGTGGATGGTGGGGGCTTCAACGGGGGTGGTGGTGCGTCCGGTGGCGCTGGTGGGGGTGGTGGGGCTTCGGATGTGCGTAGCTCGCCGTCCTCTGCGGGGTTGTCTCCGGATGACAGGCTGCTGGTGGCCGGTGGTGGGGGCGGCTCGGGTGTGCTCGGGAGTGTGGGGGCGGGGGCTGGTGGCGCCGCTGGGCGGGCTGGTGAAGAAGTGGCGCCCAATGAAGGCGGTGGCCCGGGCACGCTGAGCGGCGGTGGCCTTGGTGGCCAGGAGCACTGCGCGAGTGGTGGTTCTGGTGT